>Ga0207684_10000303_pt1 | contig 70047 bp, 56 predicted proteins | sample KBSK5501metaG_FD_184342 | JGI IMG/M metagenome (GOLD analysis project Ga0207684, IMG submission 184342) | Corn, switchgrass and miscanthus rhizosphere microbial communities from Kellogg Biological Station, Michigan, USA - KBS K5-50-1 metaG... | ecosystem: Host-associated > Plants > Roots >...
GTAGCGTCCAGTTGAGTGCCGGTCGTGACCTGATGAACACCGGTGGCATCACTGTGAGGAGCCACGCCGTTCGGCGGGCGAGCTTCTAATTAGGCCAACGGGGTGTGTCCGACCGGCACCACTGACTTTCGGGCGGGCAGGTCCGTAAAAAGGCAGCCCATTCGAGCGCCCGGGAGGTGGAGAGCCACGCCCTCGAGTCACTGGCGCCATACCAGTCTCACAGGGAGGTGTCGGCGAAGCCGACGGAGGGGCTAGCCAGAACTGGCGATCAATCGCGAAGCGGCCCCTCCGGCGCCTTCGGCGCCACCTCCCCACAAGTGGGAAGGACCACTCCGCAGCCCGGCGAACCCGACGGAGGGGTAGCCAACAGGGTCAATAGCAAAGCGGCCCCTCCGGCGCCTTCGGCGCCACCTCCCCACAAGTGGGGAGGACCACTTTCCTAGCTGATCGGCGCGAGGACCAGGAACACCCGGCCCATGCTCAGCGACGGGTATGCCTGGTCGAGGTCATCGATCGCGTGCATCAACTGGTCGTACTTGATGTGGTAGCCGTGGCCCCGCGTCAGGCCCGGGTCGTTGAGGATGAACCCATCGGTCGTGTCGTAGCCGGCGACGACGAGGTAGTGCGAGACAGACCATCCCGTCTGCTCGTAGTGGCTGTAGTACCCGGGGTAGTTGGGGTTGCCGAGCCCGTGGGTGCGCACCCCGATGATCAGCGGCCGTCCGAGCGCGAGCTGCTGCTGCATATGGAGGCGGTCGGCGGGCAGGACCTCGTAGCCCCAGCCCATGTACTTCCGGGCCAACTGGCCGACCTGCGAGGTCGTCAGGTCGACCGCGGGCTTCCAGGCCGTGATCTGGTTGATGCCCGCGTCGGCGGTGCGGGGATCGATGAGGGCTCCGGTGTGGTCGCCGCGCAGGTAGCGGTCGACCATCAGCAGGCTCGCCTCCTCGCACGTGTGCTGCCGCTGTGCCCAGTTGCCGAGCGGCGCCTGAGGCGTGTATGGGACGGGGAGGCTGACCGCCGGGGGGAGGTTGACGGGCGGCTGGTCCGTCGCCTGCCCGGTGGTGTCCTGGCTGATTGGGACGAGGTCGGGCGTGACATACGTGATCTGCGGGCTCCCGCCGAAGAAGCTGAGGTAGATCCCGGCGACGACGCCGACGACCGCCACCAGGCCGAGGCCAACCATCCACTTGAACACGCCGCGCATCTGGTCTGTAGAACTCTGCACGGCTCGTAAACGTTGCGCTTGGCCAGGCCTGGAGCAAGGGCCCGGCTTTACATATCTATACCGAGTAAGCACTGTCAAGCGGACGTTGTTTTGGCAGGAGGGATTAGGGGTCATTACCTCGAGTCCAGGCTGTCGAGTCCAGCCGTACCCGGGAGCCACGGCGGTGCGTGCGCAGCCCATCCCTGGCGTTGGCCAGGGAACCGTAGTCGCGCCGACCGTGCTCCCGGCCCGATGCCCTGGCCCAAAAAACTAGACTCTGCGGCCGTGTCGGACACGGCCGTCGCGAACGCCGCCGCCCAGCTTGGCGGGCGCGCGGTCAGCAACTCGCTGTTCGTCCTCGCCGCGCGGACGGTGTCGCGGGTCATCTCGCTGGTCGTCGTCATCGTCCTCGCCAACACGCTCGGGGACTCGGGCTACGGCCGCTACACCACGCTGGTCATCTACTCCGGTCTCGTCTCCGTCGTCGCGGACCTCGGTTTCTCACCGCTCTACACGCGCGAGGCGGCGCGGAACCGCGAAGCGCTGGGCGCCTACCTCGGCACCCTTCTCATCCTCAAGGTGGGGCTGTCGGCCGCGTCGGTGGTGGTTTTCGCCATCGCGCTGGGGCTTGGCGCCGGCCTTCCGTCGCTCATCCTCCCCGGCGCGGCGCTTCTCATAGCGACGTCGTACGCGACGCAGCTTCGCAACACGTTCTACGCGGTCGGCCGCGCGGAGTTCGATGCCATCGCCCTCGTCGCGGAAATCCTCATCCAGGGTGGGCTGATCCTGCTCGGCGCGAAGATGCACGCCGGCGTCGGGTACTTCGTCTGGGCCTACGCCGCTTCGTACGCATTCACGATCGTCTACTCGCTCGCGGTCATCCGCGTGTTCAGCCTGGGCAACGTTCGTCCGGGACTCGACCTCGGCCTCATCCGCCGCTGGTGGCCGCTGGCGCTCGCCTTCGCATTCACGTCGTTCCTGACGAACCTGTACTTCAACGCCGACGTGGTGATCCTGCAGCACGTCCGCTCCTTCGCCGAGGTCGGCTGGTACAGGTTCGCGTACAAGCCGTTCGAGGCGACGCAGTTCGTGCCGCTCGCGATTCAGACGGTGGTGTACCCGATCCTCGGCGTCTACTTCGTCAGCAGCCTGGAGGGGCTGAAGGTCGCCTACGTGCGCTTCTTCAAGGTCCTGGTGCTTCTCGGCTGGCCTCTCACGGTCGGCACCTTCGTGCTCGTGCATCCCATCGGCCGGCTGTTCCGGCTGTTTCCGCAGTCGGAGCCGTCGCTGCGGATCCTCGCCTTCGCGATCGTCTTCCTGTTCGCGAATTCCGCCTTTTACGCGATGCTCAACGCCACCAACCGCCAGCACCTGAACGCATGGGCGACAGGTCTCGCCGCCGGAATCAACATCGGCCTGAACCTCGTCTTCATCCCGCTGTACGGCTACCTCGCCGCCAGCACCACCACGGTGATCACCGAGGCCTCGCTCTGCGCGCTGGGTTGGTGGTTCGTGCAGCGGAACCGGCCGGAGCTGCGGCTGAACGTGCCGGCGGTGGCCTGGAAGATCGCAGTCGCCGGCGCGGTCATGGGCGCAGTCCTTTTTCCGCTTAGCCGGTTCTCGATCTTCGTTGCCGCCCCCGCGGGATTTGTGGCCTACGCGGGCGCCATTTATCTGTTGCGGGCGATCGACCCGGAGGAGTGGCGCCTGGCAACGGCGGCCATCCGGGCGCGTAACCCCGTCCCCACCTCCGCCGTTGGAGGTGAGGGGAAAGGGTAGAATCCCTGCACTCCCCAATTCATGGCTCGAAACGTTCCTGAGCGGATAAAGACGAAGGGAGGCCACAGCCCTCGAGCGCGGATTCACGCCGCGTGGTCGCCGATCGGCCAGAAGATGCGCCGAACGGCGCTGCTTCGCGGCCTCGGCGCGGTGCTCGCGGTCCTGATCGTGATCGGCCTCGCCGCCGACGCCTACGCCCAGTCCTTTTTCGACAGCCTGCCCTCGATCCAGGGCCTTGACTCGGCCGGGTTCGCGGGCGACACGCTGATCACCGACAGCACCGGCAAGGTCGTGCTCGCCGACGTCGGCAACCACGGCGACCACCGGCTCGCGGTCAAGCTCAAGGACGTCTCCCCGGTCGCCATCCAGGCCACGGTTGCCATCGAAGACCGAGGTTTCTACACGAACCCGGGCTTTGACCTCGCGGGCATCATCCGTGCCGCCTACGACAACCTGCGCGCCGGCCACGTGGTCGGTGGTGGCAGCACCATCACGCAGCAGCTCGCCAAGCAGCAGTTCCTGACGCCCGACCAGACCTACAGCCGCAAGATCAAGGAGCTCGCTCTCGCCTACGAGCTGAGCCAGACCTACAGCAAAGACCAGATCATGGAGCTCTACCTCAACAAGAGCTTCTACGGCTCGCAGTCGTACGGCATCGAAGCCGCCGCGCAGAGCTACTTCCAGATTCCCGCCTCGAAGCTGGACCTGGCCCAGGCGGCGATGATCGCCGGTCTGCCGCAGGCGCCGACCGAGTGGAACCCCGTCTTGCACCCCGACCAGGCCAAGATCCGCCAGACCGAGGTCCTCCAGGCCATGGTCCGCTCCAACTTCATCTCCCAGGACGACATGGACAAGGCGGTCGCCGAAAAGCTGACGTACTACGCCCCCGTCAACAGCTTCAGGGCGCCGCACTTCGTCGACTACGTGCTCGCCGAGCTGCGCCAGCTGGGTTTCCAGCCAGGGCTTCAGCAGCTGAACGTCAAGACGACGCTGGACTGGACGAAACAGCAGATCGGGCAGAACGTGGTCTCGAGCAACCTGGCGAAGAACCTCTACCGCGACCGCAACGGCGCGCTCTCGTCGGGCATGATCGCGATCCAACCGACGACCGGGGACATCCTGGTCATGGTCGGATCACCGACCTACAACTCGACGGGCGGTCAGATCAACTACACGACGATCCCGCGCAACATGGGCTCGTCGATGAAGCCGTACACATACGGTTCGGTCATCAACGCGCGCGCGGCGACGGTCGACACGCCGGTGTACGACGGTCCCACGCCCCTGATCTACAAGGACGCGTACAGCACGACCAAGATCTACAACTACGACGGGCGCTCGCACGGCGTGCTGCCGCTCAAGAAGGCGATGGGCAACTCTCTGAACATCGCCGCGGTCAAGGTCGAGCTCTCGATCGGCGTGCCCGCGGTGCTGTCGTGGATGCGCAACCTCGGCGTCATCCCGCGCTACGTCAACCCCGACGGCAGCTACAACGCGACAGCGCCCTCAGACGAATACGGCCCGTCGCTGACCCTCGGCGGTTACCCGATCACGCTGCTCGAGCACGTCGACGGGATCGCGACTTACGCCGACATGGGCGTCTACCACTCGCCGCAGGCGGTGCTCACCGTGACCGACTCGCACGGCCAGGTGCTGTACCAGGATCACCCCGAGCAGCGCGCGCGTCTGGCGATCGACCCCGCGGTCGCCTACATCATGGCCCAGATCATGGCCGACGACCAGAACCGCTGCCTGATCTTCGGCTGCAACAGCCCTCTTCACTGGAGCGACCGCACCGTCGCCGCCAAGACCGGCACCACCGACAACTTCAAGGACGCGGCCACGATCGCGTTCACACCGGACCTGGCCGTCGGCCTGTGGGTCGGCGACATCCTCGACTACCGGCACTTCATGATCCCGGGCTCGGACGGTGTGTTCGTCGCCTCGCCTGGCGTGCACACCTTCGTCGCCCAGGCGCTCGCCGGCGTGCCCGGCAACCGCTGGTACACGACCCCGCCGGGCGTGGTGAAGGGGCCGAACAACAGCTGGTACCTCGCCGACACGACGAAGATCGACAAGCTTCCTGGTGACAACCCGCCGAGCCCGACGCCGGCCGGCCCGGCGTATGTGATCCCGCCCGACCCCGGCACCGGCCCGGTGGTCGCGAGCCCTCCGCCGTGTCCATCGCCGGCGCCGGTCCCGCCGATCCCCTGCGTCTGATCTGAATCCCGGGCGTCCGTAGACTTGCGGCTCTAGATGGCCGCAGAGCTCTCGATCGTCACTGAACGCCTGCCGAAAAGCCAGGTCGGCATGGACATCGAGGTGCCCGCGGAGATCGTCGACGCGACCTACAACCGCGTCCTGAGCCGCCTCGCCTCGCGGGCAAAGATCGAGGGCTTCCGCCCGGGCAAGGCGCCGCGCGAGCTCGTCGAGGCGCGGCTGGGACCCATCGCCCTGCGCGAAGAGGTCGTGGAGACGATGGTCCCCGAGGTCGTGCAGCAGGCCCTGGTCAAGGAGTCGATCGAACCCATCGACAACCCGGACGTCCAGGTCGTGGAGCTGGAGCGCGGCCGCCCGGCGAAGTTGAAGGCAACGATCAGCGTCATGCCCGAGGTCACGCTTGCGGACGTGACCAAACTCCAGGTCGAGCCTCCACACTCGCACGACGTCACCGACGAGCTTGTCGAGCGCCGGCTATCCGACCTGCGCGAACCGATGGCGGAGATCACCCCGGTGGAGCGGGAGGTGCGGGTCGGGGACATCGCCGTCATCGACATCGAGGTCGAGGTCGGCGGCACGGTCGTCGAATCCGAGACGCGCAAGGCGACGGAAGCCGAGGTGCGCGAAGGCGTGCTCCTTCCGGAGCTCGTCGCCGTTCTGCCGGGCACGTTTGTCGACGAGACGCGCGAGGCCAAGGTCAACTTCCCGGCGGACTACAGCGACCCGCAGCTGGCGGGCAAGGACGCCACGATTCGCGTCACCGTTCGGGGCGTCAAGGAGAAAGTGCTGCCGCCGCTCGACGATGCGCTGGCGAAGAGCCTGACCAACGGCAAGCAGGAAACCGCGGAGGCGTACCGACAGGCCGTGCGCGAAGAGCTCGAGGAATCGACGCGGGCGCTGCTGAAGATGGAGCGCGAACAGGCGGTGGTCAAGGCTCTGGTAGACGGGTCGTCGGTCGACGTACCCGATTCGCTGATCGACCGCGAGCTCACGAGCGAGCTCGAATCGCTGGAGCGCAACGTCAGCCGCCAGGGCCTGAAGCTCGAGCGCTATCTCGAGTACCTGGGCAAATCGATAGACGGCTGGATGGCCGAGCAGAGGCCCGAAGCCGAATCCCGGCTGAAGATCGACCTCGTGCTGGCCGAGTTCGCGCGCCGCGAGGGACTCGAGCCGACGGACGAAGAGGTCGCCAAGTTCCTCGAGGAGCAGGCTGCACAGGACGAGGAGCTCAAAGGCCAGATCGCCGAGCTCAAGAAGAGCCCGACCGCCCGGCGCTACTTCGCCTCCCGACTGCGCCGCCGGCGGGTGCTGGACAGGCTTCTACAGATCGTCGGGTCTTGACTGAACCGGGGCCCCTATTCGAAACCCGTGTCTAGAATGACGTGATGGCCAAAACGAACCGGATCCAGCACCCATCCAGCTACCTCGTCCCGATGGTCGTCGAGAACACCGGCCGTGGCGAGCGTGCATTCGACATCTACTCCCGGCTGCTGAAGGAGCGCATCGTCTTCATCGGCACGCCGATCGACGACCAGGTCGCAAACCTCGTCGTCGCCCAGCTCCTGTTCCTGCAGTCCGAGGACCCGGAGAAGGAGATCGCGCTGTACATCAACAGCCCGGGCGGCCAGGTGACCGCTGGGCTGGCGATCTACGACACCATGCAGTACATCCGCCCGCCGGTTTCCACGATCTGCATCGGCATGGCCTACTCGATGGCCGCGGTGCTGCTCGCCGGTGGAGCGCACGGCCAGCGCTACGCGCTGCCGCACGCCAACATCCTCATCCATCAGCCGTGGGGCGGCATGCAGGGTCAGGCGACCGACATCCAGATCCACGCCAAGGAGATCCTGCGCACTCGCGAGCAGCTGAACCAGATCCTCGCGCGCCACACCGGACAGAAGATCGAGAAGGTCACCCTCGACACTGAGCGCGACTACTTCCTCACCGCGGAGGCCGCGGAGGAGTACGGGCTGATCGACGACATCATCCTCACACCCTCCAAGCCCGGGACGGTCGACAAGGAAAAGTCCAAAGACGAGGAGAAAGTTAAGGAGAAGGTCGCGGCAGGATGATCTTCCGACGCAGAACCAAGCGCGACGAGGTCACCAGGCATCGTGCGAAGTGCTCGTTCTGCGGCAAGCAGCAAGGGGAGGGAGGCATCAAGCTCATCGCCGGTTCGGGAGTCTTCATCTGCAGCGAGTGCATAAGCCTTGCCAACGAGATTCTCTGGGGCCATAATCCCCCGGCGCCGGCATCCCCGTAAGGTCATATCCATAAGGAACCGATGAACGAACGAGAAGACCGCCGCCGCTATACGAGGTGCAGCTTCTGCGGCAAGGGCCAGGACCAGGTTCGCAAGCTGGTGGCCGGGCCCGGCGTGTTCATCTGCGACCAGTGCATCGACCTCTGCCAGGAGGTCCTCGAGGACGACAACCGCTCCGCCGGAACGAAGAAACAGAAGACGGGTTTCATCCCCAATCCGAAGACGATCTGCGCCGCCCTCGACCAGTACGTCATCGGCCAGGAGCGCGCGAAGAAGGTCCTCTCGGTCCAGGTCTACAACCACTACAAGCGCATCAGCGCGTCGAAGTCGGTCGGCGACGTCGAGCTGACCAAGTCGAACGTCCTGCTCGTCGGCCCGACGGGCTGCGGCAAGACCTACCTCGCGCAGACCCTGGCGAAGATCCTCGACGTGCCCTTCGCCATCGCCGACGCGACGAGCCTCACCGAGGCGGGCTACGTCGGCGAGGACGTGGAGAACATCCTGCTGCGGCTGATCCAGGCCGCGGACTTCGACATCAGCCGCGCCGAGCGCGGAATCATCTACATCGACGAGATCGACAAGATCGCGCGCAAGTCCGACAACCCGTCGATCACGCGCGACGTCAGCGGCGAGGGCGTGCAGCAGGCGCTGCTGAAGATCCTCGAGGGAACTGTCGCGAACGTGCCGCCGCAGGGCGGCCGCAAGCACCCGCACCAGGATTTCATCCAGATCAACACGACCAACATCCTCTTCGTCTGCGGTGGCGCATTCGACGGCCTGGAGAAGGTCGTCGAGCAGCGCATCGGCCGCCGGGCGATTGGTTTCGGCGCCCCGAATAACCGGACTGAGAAGCGGATCGTCTCCGAGACGCTGAAGCACCTGCAGCCGCAGGACCTGTTGAAGTACGGGTTCATCCCCGAGTTCATCGGCCGTCTGCCGATCATCGTCACCCTGCACCATCTCGACCAGCAGGACATCGTCCGCATCCTCACCGAGCCGAAGAACGCGCTCGTGAAGCAGTACCAGAAGTTCTTCTCGCTGGACAACGTCGAGCTCGTCTTCCAGAAGGGCTCGCTCGACGCGATCGCCGAGCTGGCTTTGCTGCGCGGCACCGGCGCGCGTGCGCTGAAGTCGATCATCGAAGAGGCGCTGCTCAACTCGATGTTCGAGATCCCGTCGCGGCCGGAGATCAAGCGCTGCATCATCTCCGAGCGTTCGATCCGGGACGCGCTCGAGCCGGAGTTCGAGGTGGCCGAGGAGACCGAAGGCCCGGCCCGGGCTGTGGGAGAGTCGGCCTGACCCGCGCGACCCGGTTTTTGGGCTTTGGTGGGCCCATCGTGGTCTCGGCCCTCGTTCTCAACATGCTCGTGGCGCATGCGTTTGGCCCCTACACCTCCGGATCGACGGGGTACGACGTGTCGTATCCGCAGTGCCCAGGCACGCCGGCGCCTGCCGGGTCGTTCGGCATCATCGGCGTCAACGACGGCAGACCGTTCACGCTCAACCCGTGCTTCGGCACCGAGTACAGCGGCGTGGCGAACTCCACCTACATCAACACCGGTTACGCCAAGGCCTACCGCAGCAAGATCACCAGCGGCTGCTCGTCCGGCGGTGACCAGGCCTGGCAGATCGGATGCAGCGAAGCGGAGTATTCGTTGAACCACGCCGGCGTCTCACCGTCCATGTGGTGGCTCGACGTCGAGACGGCCAACAGCTGGTCGTCCGGCAACCTGGCGCCGAACCGCGACACGATCCAGGGATTGTTCGACCGGCTGAAGTCACAGGCGCCCGTCGGCGTCTACTCGACCGCGTCGGCCTGGACCAGGATCACCGGCGGCCAGTTCGTCCCGACCGGCGGTATCGCGGGCGACTGGGTCGCGGGCGGGTCATGCACTCAGCCATTCATGCCCAACACCACCGTCTGGCTCACCCAGACGACAAGCGGCGGCGTCGATTCCGACACCGCCTGCTGAAAGACCTACGCGGTAAGACCGTCCTTTTGACCGGCGCGTCGACCGGTCTTGGACCCCACATCGCCCGCCGGCTGCGCCGCGAGGGTGCGAAGTTCGTCCTCTCGGCGCGCAACGAGGCCGCTTTGAAGCAGCTCGCCGGGGAGCTCGGAGATGCGCGCGTGGTCGTGGCCGACCTGTCGAGAAGAGGCGAGGCGGAAGGGCTCGCCGAAGAGGCCGGGCAGGTCGACGTCCTGGTGTCGAACGCCGGCGTACCCGCCAGCGGGCGGCTCGAGACCTTCGGCATCGAAGAGATCGACACGGCGCTGGACGTCAACGTCCGCGCCGGCATCGTCCTCGCCCGTCTGCTCTCGCCCGCGATGGTGAGACAGAAGTCTGGGCACGTCGTCTTGATGTCCTCGATCGCGGGCAAGCTGCCTACGCCCGGGCTCACGATCTACAACGCAACGAAGTTCGCCGTCCGCGGCTTCGGGCTCTCTTTGCGAGAGGAGCTGTGGGGCACGGGCGTGGGCGTGTCCGTGATCTGTCCCGTCTACGTCAGCGAAGCGGGCATGTGGGCCGCGACGGGCCTCAAGCCGCACCCGGCGGTGGGTGAGGTGACGCCGGCGCAGGTCGCGGATGCCGTAGCCGGCGCGATCAGCAAGAACCGCGCAGAGGTGGACGTGGCCGGTCTGGGGATGAAGGCAAGCCTGGTCGTGCAGGCGCTGGCGCCCGGCCTCTTCGCCGCCGCCGGCCGCCGTCCCGCCGCCGACATCGCGGAACAGCAGGGGGAGCGGCAGCGCGACAAGCGATAAGACTCCCGGCATAATCGCTGCGCTTTGACAGATGGCCTCAAACACCTCCGGTCGGCGCTTGTCTGGATGGCGGGCGGCCTCGCCGCGGGACTCGTGGTGGGTCTCCTCGGAGCCGCAGGTGCGGGGTTTGCGGACTACCTGGCGCAGGTCCCAGCGGCGGACTCGGGGGCGCTTGTCTCCGTCGCGCTGATCGTGCCCTTCACGGTGTTCTACGGCATCGCCCTGGTTCTTCTTGTGATCGCCCGCCGCCGCCTCCAAGACGCCATCTCGGATCCAAGTCTCACCAAGCTGCGGTCCGCGAGGTCGTCGTTGCTGGCTTCGCAGATAGTCATTGCCGTCGGATTGGTGCCGAACGGATATCTCGTCCTTTTCTCGGCCCTGGGGGCCATGGGACTCAGGTCGGGGGGCGGCTTCATTGGCCTGCTTGCAGGCTGGGCGGCGCAGGTGCCTCCCATCGTCGGGGCTATCACCGCGATCGTCCAGCTGGTCCGGAGCCGGCGCGCGACCCGCGTGCTCATCTCCGACGATCGACGTTGGTGGTGGGACGGATCCGAGTGGAAGTCGCTGGATTCGGCAGCGGACGTGATGGCGTCAGCCAGCGAGGCGCCGGTCAGCCTTCAGACGCTGAGCTCCAGGGCACGCAAGGCCACACGCAGGTCGGTCATCGCGATCGGCGCGGGCGCGGTCCTGGCGCTGATCGCGGCCTCCGCCGGCGCGGTCGGCGGCCAACAGGTGGATGCGCAGCGGGGCGTCCCGAACAGGGAGCTGGAGCTCGGCCTTGTGTTTCTCGTCCCGTCACTGCTGGTGGCCGCGGCCGCTTTGCTGCTCCTTCTGATCAGTCTCGTGAGACTTGGCCGTGAGAAGGCTGGAGAGGAGCGAAACGCGCTCCTCAAGAGCCGGCCGTGGCTCAAGGCCAGTCGCGTAGTTCTGTGGTGCTCTCTTGCCGTGACCTTGTACCTGGCGCTCGGCGTCGCGTTCACGCCGCTGATGGTCAGCACCCAGGGCGAGCTGCTGGCGAACGTGGTGGCTGATGTTGCGCAGTGGCTGCTGCTCGCTGCGGAAATCGTGGCCCTCGTCTCGGTCTTCCGAGCTGTGCGTGTGGCGGCACTGCCAATTTCGGGCGACGGTCGATCCTGGTGGAACGGCGTCACGTGGCAGCCGTTCGTGGAGACGGGTGCAGCTGCACCGGTGAGGTAGGATGTGGGAACCATGAGCCGAGTAGGGAACGTATCCGTATCCTCGCCGGCTCTGTCGCGCTAACCGCGACCATCTCCCCGGCGACATCGAGCCAAAACCATGGATGAAGCACGCCCCGTGACCGCAGAGACCGAAATGCCGAAGGCGTTCGACCCAATGGCCGTCGAGGCCGGCTGGTACGCGCGCTGGGAGGCGGACGGACTCTTCGTCGCCGACGCGGCCAGCGACAAGCCCAAGTTCGCCATGTGCTTCCCGCCGCCGAACATCACCGGCGAGCTGCACCTCGGCCATGCCCTGCAGACGGCCCTCTACGACCTGCTCGCCCGCTACAAGCGGATGGCGGGCTTCGAGGTCCTCTTCCTGCCTGGTTACGACCACGCGGGGATCGCGACTCAGAACGTGATCGAGAAGCAGCTCGCGCGCGAGGGTACGACAAAAGAGGAGCTCGGCCGCGAGAAGTACGACCAGCGCGTGAACGAGTGGTACGCGCAGGTCGGCGCCACGATCATCAACCAGCTCCGACTGGTGGGCGCGTCGATGGACTGGTCGCGGCTGCGCTTCACGATGGACTCGCGCTACTACCGCTCGGTGATGACCGCCTTCGTCGGCTTCTACGAGAAGGGTTGGATCTACCGCGCGCCGCGCGTCGTCAACTGGTGCCCGCACGACCGCTCGGCGATCTCGGACCTCGAGGTCGACTGGCAGGAGCACCAGGACACGCTGTACTTCATCAAGTATCCGGTCGAGGGCGGCGGCGACGTGACCATCGCCACGGTGCGGCCGGAGACGATGCTCGCGGACACGGGTGTGGCGGTGAACCCGGACGACCCGCGCTACAAGGACCTCGTCGGGAAGGTCGCGGTGCTGCCGCTCGTCGGCCGCAAGCTGCCGATCGTCGCCGACGACGGCGTGGAGAAGGATTTCGGCACCGGCGCGCTGAAGGTGACGCCCGGGCACGACCCGCTCGACTACGAGATAGGGATGCGACATGGGCTCGACATCGTCAACGGCATGCACCCCGACGGGTCGATGAACGTGCCTGGCCTGCCATACGACGGTCTTTCTGCGCTGGACGCGCGAGCGCGCATCGTCGCCGATTTGAAGGAGCAAGGCCTGCTGGTCAAGGAAGAGCCGTACGTCCATGAGGTCGGCCACTGTGACCGGTGCCACTCGATCATCGAACCGCTGATCAGCGAGCAGTGGTGGCTGCGGATGCGCGAGCTCCGCGACGGCGCGGTCGCGGCGTCAGAGGCCGGGAAGGTGCGCTGGCACCCGGAGCGCTACGAGCGCACGTACCTCGACTGGATGCGGGGGCTCCGCGACTGGAACATCGGGCGGCAGCTGTGGCTTGGCCACCGTGTGCCGGTCTACTACTGCGCCAACGGCCACACGGTGGTGTCGGTCGATCCCCCGGCGCAGTGCCCGGAGTGCGACAGCAGCGATTTCAAGCAGGACCCCGACGTGCTGGACACGTGGTTCTCGTCCGCGCTCTGGCCGTTCGCAACCCTGGGCTGGCCCGACGAGACCGACGACCTGAAGGCCTTCTATCCCACGGATATCAACTGCACGGCGCGGGAGATCATCAACCTCTGGGTGAGCCGGATGATCATGACCGGCATCAACTTCATGGGCGACGTGCCCTTCCACGACGTGGTCATCCACTGCGTGGTGCAGGCGGCGGACGGGCGGCGCATGTCCAAGTCGCTCGGCACCGGCGTCGACCCTCGCAACCTGCTTACCAAATACGGCGCCGACGCTTTCCGTGCGTGGGCTGCGTCGGTCGCGATGTCGACTCAGGACGTGCGGTTCGACGAGAGCCGCGTCGAAGGCTACCGGCGTTTCGCCAACAAGCTCTGGAACGCCACGCGCCTCGTGCTGCGCTCGCCGGGAACTACAGCTTCGGCGTCGCCGGGAACGCTCGAGGCGCGCGAGCACCTCGAAGATCGCTGGATCCTGTCCCGCCTGTCGGCGGCGAGCCGGGACATCACTGATGGTGTCGAGGGCTTCAAGTTCCAGGACTCGATCAACGCGGCGTATGGCTTTGCGTGGAACGAGCTGTGCGACTGGTACCTCGAGGCGGTGAAGGATCGCCTGCGCGATGGCGACGCGGCCGCTCAGGACGTGGCTTACTTCTGCCTCGACAACCTCTTCCGCCTCCTGCACCCGTTCATGCCCTTCGTCACCGAGGAGCTGTGGTCTCGGCTGCCGGGCGATCGCGAGTACGTGATGCAGGCGGAGTGGCCGAACCTGCACGACCGCTACGTCGATCCTGGGGCCGAGGAAGAGTTCGCGCAGGTGATGGCAATCGTCGAAGAGGTGCGCGGCCACCGGCAGGCGGCCGGGGCGCCGCCGCGTGGTGGGCAGCTGCAGCTGGACGGTGTCCACGAGGAGATCGCGAGGATCGCCGTGCGGCTGGCGCAGGTGGAGCTGGTCGACACGCTGGAGCGGGGCACGCCGCTGGCGGCGGCGCCGGGGCGGGTGAGCTTTCCAGCGGGCGCGGGCGACGCCCGCCGCGAGAAGGAGCGGAAGAAGCTCGAGGAGGACCTGGCGAAGGTCGAGGCGAAGCTTGACAACTCCGAGTTCCGGGAAAAGGCCCCCGGGGAGGTCGTGGCGGGCCTGGAGGACCGGGCGGCGGGGCTGCGCGAAGCGCTCGAACGCCTGAAGTACTGACTAAGCGGGGGTGTAGATCTCCGTTGTGTCCGTGATCGCCGCCGCGATCTTGCTGCCTCCGGCCACCAGAACACGGCCGTCGGGCAGCAGGACCGCTGTATGGACGCCTCTGGCGTACAGGAGGGGTGCCGCCGGCAGCCACCTCTTTCCCGTGGGGTCGTAAAGCTCAGTGACCGCAATCGACTCCGACGAGCCGCATCGTCCTCCGGCGACCAGGAGCAGACCGCTGCGCAGCGTCGTCATCGTGTGCCGGCAGTGCCCGACGTTCATCGCCGGGCCCGCCGACCATGCGTCGGCCGTAGCGTTGCCGGCGACGTCCAGCGCCGGATCGTAGATCGCCGTCGCGTTGAGGGCTCCGCTCGGGTTCGAGGTTTGCTCGCCGCCGACCACGATCACCGTGCCGTTGGCCAGTGAGGCGACCGTCGAGTAGCTCGTGTCGCCCGAGCCCATGAAGCGCCCGTACGTTGCGCGGGCGGTCGCTGGGTCATAGAACTCGTACTGGTTGCCAGGCTGAACCTGCTCCACACCGCCGTAGACCATCACCCGGCCGTCTTTGAGAACCGTGGCGGTCGTGCCATTGGGCCGGCTGCCCCAAACGGTCTGGGCGGCCGTCCATGTATTGGTGTTCGGGTCGTAAATCTCGGACGCGCCGGGAGTGGGATTTCCCGGCCCGCCCTCGCCCCCCGTTACGAACACCTTGCCGTTGCCCATGAGGACCGCGGCATGATGCGCTCGCGGCTGGTTCATGGCCGCGACCGGCGTCCAGGTGTTCGTTGCGGGGTCATAAACCTCGGCGGAGGCGAGGGCTGGGACACCGGGTCCGCTGAAGCCCCCGACCACGAGCACCTTCCCATTCGGGAGCAACGTCGCCGTATTGCCGCTGCGCGGGGTGCTCATCGGCGCCGCAGGATCGATCGTGTTGGTTGTGGGGTCAAAAATGTCGACAGTCGCCGTCATCGTGGTGAAGGTCGACTCACCTCCCATCAGCAAGACTCTCCCGCCCGGCAGCGCGACGGCGGCAAAGTCGGTTCGCGGGCTCGACATCTCCGGGCCCAGCCGCCAGGTTCCGAGCCCGGCCTGGACTGGCGTTGCTGTCGGAGTCGGGGATGGGCTTGCGCTGGTGGCGGCTGGGGAGCTACCGGCGACGATCGGACCGCGCGCCGTGCATGCCCCGACGACCACGAGCACGGCCAACGCCGCACTGGACGAAAGCAGCTCGTTCCTCATCGTCTTCCGGCCAGTTCAACGGCCAGTCGGGCTGGAGCGTAACGCCGCGAGACTCACCCACACGGGGGCGGTGAAATACCCTAGGCCGGTGCCGTCCGTCGCCGGGGGAAGCAAGCTCGAGCTCCCTCCCCACTCGTGGGGAGGGCTAGGGAGGGGACGTCGGTTCTTGCAATCTCAGCCAGATGCTTGCAATGACGTCGTCGAGGCCTTGGTCTGTCTCGGAGGCCGGGACCCTCAACACGCGCCAACCGCGACCTTCCAGGTAGTCGGTCTTCCGCCTGTCCCTCGCGGGATCGTCGTGTAGGGCGCCATCGATTTCGACTACCAGCCTCGCGGACAGGCACGCGAAATCAGCGAAATACGGTCCGATCGGATACTGGCGGCGGAACTTGTGTCCCGAGACGTTGCGCCGGCGCAGCCGATACCAGACTCGACGTTCCGTTCCCGACATGTCGCGTCGTAGTTCTCGTGCGCGAACTGTTTCGGGCGAGGGCATGTTCTGGACGATGACGGCAAGGGGAAGCTAAAACAACCGTGATCGTTAAGACACGGCCCCTCCCGGCGGCTTCGCCGCCGACCTCCCCGCGGGCGGGGAGGTGAACCGGCCGCACGTCCCCTCCCGGCGGCTTCGCCGCCGACCTCCCCGCAAGCGGGGAGGTGAAGCCTGCCGGCCCGCGGGCGGGGAGGTGAAATAGCCGCCGACCTCCCCGCGAGCGGGGAGGTAATACCCTAGGCCGGTGCCGTCCGTCGCCGTCCTCGGCCCTGTCGTCCTGCCCCTCGCCGCAGCCGCCCTGATCGCCGGCGTCGGTTTCACCGGAATCGACCTCGGGCGCGTCGCGGCCGGCATCGGGGCCTTCAGCTCCCTCGCCGCCTTGACCGCCGTGTGGGTGCCGGTTCGCTCTTCCCTGGAGCTCACGCTCGGTCCGCTCGGATTCGGCTCGGGCTTCGACATGAGGATCGACGGCGTCACGTTCGCGTTCGGCGTGATGATCGCGGCCCCGGCCGCGGTTCTGCTGTCCCTCCAGCCGCGCGCATGGCCGCAGGCCGTGGTCTCGCTCCTCGCGCTGTCGGCGGCCATGGCCGCCGTCGAGTCCGGCGGTGTCGTGCTCACGGCGATCGCCGGCGGGACCGCCGCGACGCTGGCCGTCGTTCTTCTCGACACCGAGGATCCGCGTGCGCGGCGTCCGAGCTGGGCGATGCTGCTCGCCGGCTGGCTCGCGCTCAGCTGGTTCGGCGTGCTCCTCCAGGTGCGCGGGGGGACGGCGGTGTTCTCCGCCGTGCCGGTGGCGACGGTCACCGGGCCCCTGTTCGCGCTCCTCGCGGCTTCCGCGCTGCTCGTGTCCTGCGTGTTCCCCTGGAGGACATGGCCGGCCGACCTCTGGGGCCGGCCCTCACTGCGCGCCGCGGGCATCACGATCGCGACGCTTTATCCGCTCGGCTTCTATCTGCTCGTCCGCGCGTATGAGATGGGCAACGGCCGCTATCCGCATGAGCTGTTCAACGTGGGGCTGGCGGTCATCGGCCTCATCGCGGCGTTCGCCGCCGCGGCGCGGGCGCAGGCTGCTCCGACCCGGCGCCAGTTCCTCGGCGAGGTGATCCCGGGGATCGGTGGCGTCGCCCTGACCGCGATCTCGCTCGGCACGCCGCTCGGCCTGGCGGCCGGCCTGATCCTCCTGGCCACCGGCTCAGCGATGGTCGCGTGCCTCGCCCTGCTGCCCGACCAGGCCGGGGTCGCGTCGCTCGTCACCATCGCGGCGGCCGTCGGGCTTCCGCCGGGCCTCGCGTTCGGCGCGCGCGTCATGGGAATCGAGGCGACCTTCGAGGCGGGTGACTTTCTCGGCCTGATCGGCCTCGCGGGCGCGGCGACCTGGGCGACGTGGATGGTCGGAGGCGCGCGCGCCATCGGACTACCGGGCGGACGCGGTCATCCACTTGTCGAGACGTTCCCGACCATCGCGCTGGGGATTGCGCTGCTCACGCTGGTGGCGGGACCGGCGCTCGCGCTCGTCGGGACCGGCTTCGCCAACCCCGTCGCGAGCGAGGTGATGCAGGGATCGGCCGGCGCGCTGTCGGGCGGCTTCACCAACATCGTGACCGTCTCGAGCGTGCTCCCGGTCGTGACCCTTCTCGTGCCGCTGCTGATCTTCGCCGTCGCCGCTTATGCGATCTCGGGCACGTCCGCTGTAAGGACGCAGGCCCGGCCAGCGCTGTTCAAGGTGCCGGCGGCGGCATCGATCGCGAGCATGCGAGCAGCGCTTCGCTCCTTCACCGTGCCCGAGCAGTACCGCTCGATCCTCAACGTGCGTGAGCTCGAGATGGCCGCCGCCGGCGCGCATCCGGTGCTGTGGCTCGGGGCGCTCGTCGCGCTCGGATTCGCCGTGACCTGGAAGTGGTAGAAGGGGCGGGGGCTTTTCTCGCCTGGCTCGGCGCGGCGCTCGTCGTGCTCTCCGACGGCCGTCGTGGGCTCGCGTTGGGCACTTTCGTCGCGGCCGCTGGGATCGCGCTCGTGTCGTTTTCGACCGCAGGCCCGGCGGCGTCGGCCGCGCTCGGGCTCGGCGGGCTCATCGCCGGCGTCCGTCGCCTGACGACGGGTCGTCCTGGATGGGCGATCATGCCCGCGGGCTCGACTCCGCGCCTGGTCCTCTGCGTCGCCGGCGGGCTGGTCGCGCTGTGGGTCGGCCTCACGGTGATGTCCGGTGACGACGCGGGCCTGCGCTTCACCGTCATCGCGGTCATCGGCCTGACCGGAGCGCGTGCGCTGGGGAGCGAGGACACCCCGACCGTGCTGACCGCGGTCGCGGTACTGGCGTTGGCGGTCGCGGCGGCGGCCGGGCTAGGCGCGGACCATCCAGGCCTCGCGCCTTACGGGTTGGCGGCCGCCATCGCCGCGATCTCGAGCTGGGTCCCAATCAGGACGCCGCGTGCAGCCTGAGGCGGTCGAGCTCGTCGCCTTCGCGGCGGTCGCGCTTGTCCTTGCCCTGCTCGTGGCTCAGCCCGCGGCCTCGCGGCGATCGCTTTTGCTCCGGGGGGTCGTGGGCCTCGCAGGAACCGCGGCCGTGGTCGCGGCGCCGACGTTCGACCTCGCGCTGCTCGTCCTGCTTGCGATCGCCATCCTGCACTCGGCAATCGACGCCAGGCGCACCTTTGCCGCACGCGTGCACCTGCCGGTGCTGGGCGTCGGGCTGCTCACGCTCGCGGCCTTGTTCGCCCGCGTCTCCGGCGCCGAAGTGCTGGAACGTTTCGCGGCGGTCGGCCTCGCGGCCGGCCTGGCCGCGCTCGTCGGGGTGCTGCCGTACATCCACACGTTCGATCCCGACGAGCCGGTGTCTTCCTCGCCGGTCGCGTGGCTGGCGTACATCGGTCCGGCGGCGGCCGTGGTCGTCGTCGCCGATGCGCAGGGTCTGCTCGCCGCGGACGCCGGCGCCGCGTTCGGCGCGAGCCTCGTCGGCATCGGACTCCTGAACATGGTGTGGGGGAGCGTCGCCGCTTGGCTGACCGAGACCACCGCGGCGGCCTGGCGCTACTCGTTCATCGCCGACTGGGGTCTTGCGCTGTGCGGCTTCGGCATCACGCTGGCCGACGGCAAGCGCGCCGCGCTGGTCGTGCTGTTCTCGATCGTGCTCGGCCGCCTGCCCCTGTACTTCGCGTCGCGCGAGGCGGTGAAGCAGAAGGTCGTAACTGAAAGACCGATCAACCTTCTCGTCGCGGCGGCGCTCGCGGGGTCGGCGCCGTTCGCGGGATTTTCCGCACGAGTCCTGCTGCTGCGTGGCGCGACGCAGCTTTACTGGCCGCTCGCATTGGTGCTTGCCGCGGGCATGCTGCTGTGGCTCCCCGCGTCGCTGCGCCTTGGGCGAAGCCTCGGGGTACCCCGCGGCAGGCACGCGCTCGGTGTTGCCGCCGTGCTCGCGCTCAACGTTGCCGTCGGCCTCTATCCGCTTCCACTCCTGGCCGCGGCAAGGCTGTGATCCAGATCCTGCTCTCGACGTTCACGCACGCCGTTGCGCTGCTCCTCTATCCAGGCCTGCTGCTGATGGTCGCGTTCGGTGTCGTGGTCGAGCTCGCCTGGATGCGCCTGTGCACGCGCACGTGGGAGTGGCCTGAGCTCCCGCGCCGCCGTCCCAGCCCGGTCGTCGCGACGGTGGCGCTGTGCGCTGTGGTCGCCGCCGTGCAGACGGCGACACCGCTGAACCCCGTGCCCGGGGAGGAACGGAGCGTCGTTCTCGCTGTGGTCGTTCTCGCGTTCACGGCATGGGCGCAGCTCGCGCTCACGGTCGAGTTCGTCGCCGAGCCGGGCCTCCTGCTTTTCGTCCAGGTCTGCTGGCTTCTCGCTGTGCTGGGCCCGGCGATCCAGCCGGAGAGCCTGCGCCCGCAGGTCCTGGGCAACGTCCTCGTTCCGGGGCTGCTGCCGGTCAAACTCGCATGCGCGTTCCTGTACGTGCTCTGCCTGCCCGCGCTTCTCCGCCTCTGGCCTTTCACGCCGCCCGCCGACAAGCGTGTCCGCCAGAGGCTTGACGCCGGCCGCGTCCTGACGTGGTTTCCGTACTGCGGCCTGTTCACGACCCTGTTCGTCCCGCCGTCAGCCGACGACCTCGGCGGCGTCCTCAGGTTTTTCGGGATCACCCTGGCCGTCGCGGCGGTTATCGTCGGGTTCGCGCTCCTGATCCGCTGGCGGGGTGCGGCGCCGGCGCGGGGCCTGTACACGCGGGCGATCGCACCCTACGCGGTGCTGGTGCTCGCGATCGTCGTCGCGACCTCGATCCTGGTGAGGTGAGGACGCTGTCGGGCGCTTGGTACAATCTCTCGCCGTGCCCAAGCCAGATAGTTCGCCTGTCGCGCTGAAAACGACTGCCGTGATCGTCAGCGGCGGCAAGCAGTACCGAGTCGCCCCCGGAGATCGGATCCTGGTCGACCGCCTCGCCGCGGAGCCGGGTTCGTCGATCAAGATCGGCCGGGTGCTGCTCTTCAGCGACGGGACCGAGGTCAAGGTGGGGAATCCGGCGGTCGATGGACTGGACGTCGACGCCAAGGTGATCGCCCACCGGCGCGGGCCGCGGATCGAGAGCATTCGCTACAAGTCGAAGAAGCGCGTGCGCGTGCACCGCGGCGGACGGGCGGACCTGACTGCGCTGGAGATCATCGCCGTCGGCGGCGTCGGTCTCGAAACCGAAGAGAAGGCAGAGGAAGAGACCAAGGCTACCCAGAAGAAGAGGGGCCGGGCAAAGGCCAAGCCTGTCAAGAAAGCCGAAACCGCAAAGGCCGAGGTGGTCGAGGAACCTCCCAAGAAGACCACGCGACGCCGCGCCGCGAAGAAGGAGAGCGAGTAGTTGGCACACAAGAAGGGCGGCGGCTCGTCGCGCAACGGGCGCGACTCCAACCCGCAGATGCTCGGAGTCAAGATCTACGGCGGCCAGCTGGTCAACGCCGGCACCATCCTCGTCCGCCAGCGGGGGACGAAGATCAAGGCTGGCACGGGGGTCGGCGTCGGACGCGATGACACGCTCTTCGCGCTGGTCGACGGCCACGTGAAGTACGAGCGCGTCGGCAAAGACGGCCGCCGCGTCGTCATCGCCAATTCCAAAGGCTGATAGCCGGCCTCGATTCGTCGACTCCGCGCGCATCGTCGTGCGTGGCGGTCATGGCGGAAAGGGGTCCGCGTCGTTCCGGCGCGAGCCGTACACTCCGCGCGGCGGGCCTGACGGCGGCGACGGCGGCCGCGGAGGCTCGGTGATCGTCGAAGCGACGAACGACGTCGCCGACCTTGCGCTCTACAAGCGCCGCACTCGCTGGCACGGCGAGGCCGGCGCTGACGGCGCCGGCGGCCGCAAGACAGGCCGCGCCGGCGCGGACGTCACGCTGAGGGTCCCCGCGGGCACCATCGCGCTCGACTCCGATGGATCGCTGCTCGCCGACCTGGCGCTGCCAGGCGCTGACGCCGTGATCGCTCGCGGCGGCGCGGGTGGTCGGGGCAACGTCCACTTCAAGAGCTCGAGGCGGCGGGCGCCCGACTACGCGGAGCCTGGGCTGAGTGGCGAAGAGCGGGAGGTGACGCTGGATCTCAAGCTCATCGCGGACGTTGGTCTGGTGGGACCTCCAAACGCGGGCAAGTCGTCGCTGCTGCGCGCGATGACGGCCGCGCGCCCCAAGGTCGCGGACTATCCCTTCACGACGCTCGACCCTGAGCTCGGCGTGGCGGACGCCGGCGCGTCGCGGATGATCCTCGCAGACATCCCCGGTCTCATCGAAGGCGCGGCGAAGGGCGCGGGCCTGGGGCAGAGGTTTCTGCGCCATGTCGAGCGGACGAAAGCGCTGGTGTACGTCCTGGACGGCTCGCAGCCGGACGTGTGGAAGCAGCTCGACACGGTGCGCCGCGAGGTGGCGGAATTCTCGAGCGGCCTGGCCGAGCGACCACACCTCATCGCCGTCAACAAGGTCGATCTGCCCGAGGCGCGCAGGCTGAGATCCCGCAACCGGCGCGCGGGCGTGCACTTCGCATCCGCGCTCACGGGAGAGGGGATGCCGGAGCTTACGGCGGCGATCTTCGCCCTGGTCGCGTCGGCGCCCCGCCCCGGCGTGCCGGCGGCCGCCACGGTCACAAGGCTGTCCGAGCGCAAGCGAGACGCCGTGGTGGTGGAGCGCAACGCTTCTGGCTTCGCGGTGCGCGCAGAGCGCCTGGAGCGCCTGGTCGCCCGCACCGACCTCGACTCGGAGGGGGCGCTGGCGAGGTTTCAGTCGGAGCTCGACCGTCTCGGCGTCAACGCCGCGCTCGAGGCCGCCGGCGTCAAGCCGGGCGACATGGTGACCATCTCCGGCGTCGAGTTCGAATACCGGCCGTGAGGACCGGCATCCTCGGCGGGACTTTCGATCCCATCCACCTCGGGCACCTGGCCGCGGCGCGCGCCGCGATGGACTGCGCGGACCTCGATCGCGTTCTGTTCGTGCCCACGGGCGTGCCGCCACACCGGCCGCCGACGGTCGCGGATCCGGACGATCGTCTCGAGATGTGCCGGCTCGCGGTCGCCGGCGAGAAGCGGTTCGAGGTCTCCGACCTGGAGCTGCGCCGCGAGAGCGTGTCTTACACCGTCGACACCTTGCGCGAGCTGCGCAGGCTGCATCCGGGCGAGGAGCTCTTCCTGATCCTCGGCTGGGACGCGGCGAAGCTGCTCGGGACGTGGCACGAGCCGGAGGAGGTGCGGCGGCTGGCCCGTGTGGTCGTCGTCACACGGCCCGGGAGCGGGTCACCCGCGACAACAACGACCGAGATCCTGTGCGAGCGGCCCACGCCGAACATCTCTGGGAGCGAGCTGCGGCGGGCGATCGCGCGGGGCGACGACGTCTCGGACCGCCTGCCGGAGCCGGTGGCCGCTTACATCGCCCATCACGGGCTGTACATGGATAATCGTTGAGTTGGCTGCTGAACGGACCCGGCGAATCACGCCCCTCCAACTCGCCCGCCTGCTGAAGAGCGCCGCAGCCGAGAAGAAAGCCTGGGATGCCGTCGTGCTCGACGTCCGCGAGCAGACGTCGGTGGCCGATTACTTCGTCATCTGCGAAGGCGAGACGGACCGCCAGGTGCGCGCGATCGCGGACGGGATGGTGGAAGCGGCAAAGGCGCGCGACCGAAGACCGCTCGCCGTCGACGGGTACGAGGACGCGGGGTGGATTCTGCTCGACTTCGATTCCGTGCTCGCCCACGTATTCCTGCCGGGGGAGCGTTCGTACTACGACCTGGAGAGCCTGTGGGCGCCGGCGGCGAGGAGGCGCAAGCGGGCGGCTTCCGCCTAGGGGCCTGAAAACCCCGTTTTGCGCAAAACACACGTCGCCAACCGCGAATTGGGTGGTCTTTTGCGCAAAACGGTCGAATTCCTTTAGATGAGGGCTGCGTAGCGGTCGAAGATCTCCCGGAGCTCGCCCGGCGGCTCGACCCGGTGCTTCTTCATCACCTCGAACAGGCTGAGGATGTGGCGCACGCCCGCGAGCGTTACACCCTTCTCACGGGTCAGGTTCTGGATGACCTGCACCTTGCTGATGTCCCTCTGCGAGTAGCGCCGCCGGTTCGTGCTCGTACGGTGCGGCTCGATGAGATGCGCGTCTTCGTACAGCATCAGCGTCCGCGGGTGCGTCTCCAGGATCTCAGCCGCGACGCTGATCGTGTACAGCGGCTTGTCGAGGTCGCTGAACGATTGATGCTGTGTGCGACCGCCCTTCGGTTCCATCAACTTCATCGCAGAGACTTCATGACCTGGATGATGGCGGGCCCCAGAAGGACGATCCACAGCACAGGAAAGATGCAGCCCACCATCGGAAACACCATGCGCGACGACGCCTGGGCCGCGCGCTCCTGGGCGCCCTGCCGCTGGCGCCGCCGCATTTCGGTGGCCTGTACGCGCAAAAGGCGCGCGATCGGCACGCCCATCTGGTCCGACTGCACGATCGACTCGACGAGGTGGTGCAGGTCGGGCACTCCCGCGCTGTCCGCCATGTGCTCGAGCGCGGCCATGCGTGGCCGGCCGAGGCGGATCTCGCGCAGCACCTTGCCGATCTCGTCGCCGAGCGCGTTGTGGAACCGCTCGGTGATGCTGAGCAGCCCCTCGTCCAGACTCATCCCAGACTCAACCACCAGGGTGAGCAGATCGGTCGCCTCCGCCAGGGAGCGCTGGATCTGACGCCGGCGCTGGCCGATGCGCTGGTTGAGCCACAGGCTCGGCGCGATGAACCCGAGGACCGCGAACGCGGCGCCGTAGCCAGGCGCGGCAATAAGGGTCGGCAGGTTGAGCGGGAACAGGAGGCCCAGGGCAAGGCCCGCGATGGCAAACACGGCCGCCGCGCTGTAGCGAACAGCCTGAAACCCGGCGGGCGTGAGGTTGGCCGGGTTGCCCGCCTGGCTGAGGCGCTGGCGGATCTGGATGGCGGCTCCCGCCGAAAGCTGCGAGACAGGGCGGAGCATCGACTCCAACTGCTTGACGAACGGCCGCGACGGGCCGGCCACGTGGCCGCCGTTCGCCGACGCCGCGCGGTACTGATCGAGGGCGATGAAGTAGGCCACCACAATCGCTCCGCAGACGATGCCGGCCACCAGCGCGATGGGGTTCATCGCCTCATGCCTCGAGCGACGTCATGCGCTGAATGAGAAGGTTGCCGATCAGGATCATGAACCCGGCGAAAGCGAGCATCGCGTAGCCGACCCAGGTGGTGGTCATCGGCGCGTAGTAGCCGGGGACGAAGACGTAGAGCCCCAGCGCGAGCAGGATCGGCAGGCCGGTGATGATGCCGGCCGACGCGCGCGACTGCGCGGTGAGCACGCTCATGTCGCGCTTGGTCTGCAGCCGGTCGCGCAGCGTGTCCGAGATGTTGTCCAGCACTTCGGCCAGGTTTCCGCCGACTCGCGTATGCAGCAGGATCGCGGTGACGATGAACTCCAGGTCGGGGCTGTTGATGCGAAGAAGCAGCGCGCTGAGTGCGTCCTCGACCGACGTGCCGAGCGTGATCTCGGTCGTCACCCGCTCGAACTCGCTGGAGACAGGCGGCTGCGACTTGGCGGCCACTGTCTCCAGCGCGCGGTCGATCGGGTAGCCGGTCTTGAGGGAGTTGGACAGCAGCTGCAGCATGCTCGTGAGCTGCTCGTTGAACTGAAGCTGGCGCCGGCGCTGCAGGTAGGCGACGGCGAGCGGGGGCACGAAAAAGCCGACCGCCCCGAGGATCACCGGGCCCAGCGAGAACCCGAACCGGACGAGCCCGATCAACGCCCCGATCGCGACCGCGCTGATCCGGATCAGCAGGTACTCCGGTGCGGCGATGTTGAGCCCGGCCCGCGCCAGGTCCTCGCTAAGCGTCGGCTTGCCCTGCCCCTTGCGCCGTTGGCTGAGGTTCTCCGCCGCCGGCTTGAGCAGCCTGTCCACCAGCTCCCGCGGCGTGGCTCGCGGACCCATCGGGTCGGCCGGCCTGAGAACCCTCTCCTTGCGGATCTTGTCGATCGCCCAGAAGAAGACGAAGATCGCCGCCGCCATAGGAACGGCGACGATGGTTGCCTCAGGCAGATGCACTGGCCGCGGCTCCCTAGAAGAGGCCGGGAAAGCTTGTCTTGATGAACTGCAGGGTCACGCCGTGCGCGTCGGCCACGCTCTGGCAGTTCGGATCTGGCGCCTGATCGCCCGGAGCGTAGTCGTGATAGGACTCGAGCGTGTACTTCAGCGATGCGTTGGCCTGGAACCAGGTGATGATCTCGGCCTGGCACTGAGTCGCGACGATGGTGAGACTCGTCGCACTGGACCCGCCGGCGGCGGCCTGGGTGCCCACCTTGAGCACGTGCAGCTGGGTGAAGATCGTCTTGGTCGCGATCTTGCCGGCCGTCGAGACTGTCGCGATCACCGAGATGTAGTCGCCAGGCTGGATATAGTCGGCGACCCCGACCTGCTCGCTGGTGGGGATGGTCATCGCGACGTAGCCGTGGGGGATGGTCAGGTATTCCGATTGCGAGCCAAGGGCCTGGCTCGGCTTGGCGACGTCGTTGGCAGTGATCGCCTGGCCTGAGTTGATGCCGACGAGCGGGATCATCCCCTGCACGTCGGCGACGCTCGTGAAGTAGACCTTCGGATAGCTCGAGGGGACCTGGATGGCTTTGGTGGAGAGCGAATCGGCCGTCACAGGGATGCGGGGTTTCAGGTCCCTTGTCGCGTAGACGACGGTCATCTGAGGGCTGGTGTTGGCCGCGCTCGCGTTGAGGGCGACGAGGACGAAGGCGACGATCACGAGCAGCGCCAGACCGAACCCCAGGAGCGTGAAAGGACGGCGGGAGGTAATTGCGCTAAACGTCCGCAAGGCCGACCAATCATAGGCAAGATATCCCGGTGCCGAGCCCCCCTTACCTGACAGTGAAAACACCACTTTTGGGCGCGTCGCGGGGGCAATCGGGTCAGTCGTTAGTCGAGTTTGCCGTGTCCTCGGTGGTGCTCCTCCTTCTGGTCGGCGGCCTCGTTGACATCGGCCGCTCGATCTATGTCTCGGAGGCCCTGTCGAACGCCGCCCGCGAAGGGGCGCGGCACGGCGCCTGGTACAACGCGCCCAGTCTTTCGCACCCGTTCCTCTACGACGCCGAGATCAAATCCTCGGTGGACAGCGAGCTGGCGACGATCGGCCTGTCCGCGTCGGTGCTGAAGAACCCGGGCACCACCTGCCCCAACCCGACCGACGGCAACAGCTTCCACAACCCGCCTTACGCGTCGACTGCCTACCCGACGACGGTCAACCAGGTGTGGCTCTACATCTGTTACAACAACACGTCCGGCCTCGACTTCACGAGTCCCGCGACCAACCAGGGACAGCTCGACCTCAACGTGATCGTCCTTTACACGTATGGACCGATCACGCCGCTGATCAAGTCCCAGTTCGGGATCTTCCAGGTCGCAGCCAACCAGCACATCACGGTGCAGGGAAGTTGAGTGCCGTGCGTCCGTTCCCTCCGGCCCTTCGGGCCACCTCCCCACTGGTGGGAAGGAGTCAGAGGTCGCAGGCGCTCATCGAGTTCGCGCTCGTTTCGCCCGTGCTTCTGCTCCTGCTCTTCGGCGTCATCGACCTCGGGCGCGCGATCTTCTACTACGACACGCTGAACCACGCTGCCCGCGAGGGCGCGAGGGTCGCGGTCCGCGCGTCCAACCAACTGCCGGCGAACGCCGACGTCCTCAACATGGTCACGGCCCAGATGCTGGGCACGCCGGTGACCGAACCCTGCCCGCAAGGACCGGTGACCGCAGCGACGCCGCCGGCCAACTCTGCGTACCTGTACGTCACCGAGCCGGCACCCCCTGCCACGGTCGAGAGCACGCCGCCACCAAACGCTCCCGGCGGCGAGTACGCCGCAGCGGCGAGCGGGTCATGCAGCGCGGTCAATCCCGCGAGCGGCAACCAGCAGCTGCAGGTGACGCTCCGGTTCAACCTGGTCCTGATCACGCCGATCGTCGCCCAGGCGACCCAAAACCACGTGGTGATCACCGCCGCCGCGGTGTATCGGACGGAGTACTGATGCCGCCGTCCGGGATGGCTCGACCCAGACAGTCCGGGCAAGCGATCGTGATCATCGCCCTGATGCTGACCGTCTTGATCGGGATGGTCGCGCTCGCCATCGACGGCTCGCGCGGTTACGCGATGCGTCGTGATCTGCAGGCCGCGATCGACGCCGCGGCGCTCGCCGCCGGGGACAAGCTGCAGCAGAGCGGCAGCTACGTCACCGCGGAGCAGGCAGCGACCAGCATCTTCGGCTCGAACCTGAGGCTCTATACCGCGCCATCCTGCTCCGGGTACGGCTCTCCGGGCATATCGGCCTGGACCGTGACGTGCACCTACGGGGATGGGACCGCCTTCACGCAAGTGGTGCGCGCTCTCGGTTCGCAGGGCAGCGAGTTCACGATGTCGGCGACCCGGACACTGCAGCTTCAGTTCGGGCGAGTCCTCACGAACGGCGCGTCGCCTACCCTGGCCGCCACCGCGGCCGGGAACGTGAATAACCAGCGCGAGAGCCCCGCGATAGCGGCGCTCGATCAGGCCGGGTGTGGCGGCGCGGGCGGCAGCGCGATCACGCTCACGAGCGCACTGTCGACGCTGTCCGTCACCGGAGACGTGGTTTCGAACGGCGCGATCACGGTGACGACGAGCACGCTGCGGGTCGCGGGCGACGTCTACGCCCGCTGCCAGCCGTCCGTGCCAGGAACAACAACCGCCTGCTACCCGGACGGCGACCCTGCGCCATGCACTTATCCCGACTCGGCTGGGACAACGATCTCCGGCTACCGCCTGGCGGATCCAGCGTACCCTCCGCCGGCGGTGCTGGGCGGCAGCCAGCCGGCCCCGGCCGCCAATACGGTTCTCCAGCCCGGCTCGTACGCGACCGATCCCAACCTAACGAGCGGCAAGTGCTGGTTTTTGGCGGGCGGCGTCTATCAGTGGTTGGGTGGATATACGAACACCGCCGACTTCGTCAGCAACGAGCTAAAACCTCCGGACGAGTCGGTGGCGGACAACAACAACATGCTCGCCACGGCCCAGTTCTGGAACACGGGTGGGTTCAGATGCGCAGGCTCGTTCCAGCTAGCGACCGCGAACGACCCACGAAACCCGATACGCAACGGGCTGTGGGGAGTCGAGCTCACATCGGTGCGCTCGGACACCTACAGCGGCGTGAGCTACCTGCGGGAAAGCGCCCCTTCCATGTGTCACTCCATCAACACGGCAACCCGCAACGACCTGGTGATCCAGGTCAGCAACGTTCCGGGAGCGACCTCGTACAACGTTTACCTGAGCCAGCCGGGCAACGCGTGCGGCGGACCGTTTGGATACGCCGGCAACATCCCGGTGACGGGTACGGTGGCCAACAACCTGACCTACCCCTGCCCGATCTACGCCGGGGGAGGCTGCAGCCTCGGCAACGAGCAGCTGACCATCGACTCGAACTATCTGACCGGCTGGGCGCCCAATGCGCTCGCGGCGCCCGACACAAGCGGCGCTTTGCCGCCTGACCCCGAAACGGTGCCTCACCAGCCGTCCCTGCCAAACCAGAATGCAGGCCGCGGGCCGGGCGGGGCGGGCGACCGCGCCAATGAGAACCTGTGCAAGACCGTGGGCGGTGCCTACGCGACATGTCCGAACGCGATCACGCCCGGAGCCGTCGAGTTCGATTTTCCGGCGGGCAGCTGCATCAACTCGGTGAGCAGCAGCGACACGTATATCTTCAGCGGCTATCAGTACGACTGGGTCAGCATCTACGAACCGGGGCGCGCGTATCCACCCGCGAACAATTGCTCCAACTTCATCGGTGCGACCTCGAACTCCGCGTACCTCGGGCTCATCTACGCGCCGACGGCGTCCATCGCGTTCCTGTCGGCCAACGTCTTTGACGGACCTGGCAGCGGGGGAATCCTGGCCTACGACCTCACCTTCTCGGGTTCACTGCCGAGCATCGTGTACAGCTCCGCCTACGCGCCGACGCCCCCTGCAAGCCGCCTTACGAGCTAACGACCTCTGCCGCCGGAAGCTCGGCCGGCGCCGCCCCGTTCGTCTCGTGCCCCTCGCCGCGGCTCTCCAGGTGGGCGATCCGGCGGTGCATGGCCGAGGCCGCCTTGCCGTCGCCAAGCTCCTCGTAGCGCTGGATCGCGCCCCGCCACGCCGCCTTCGCGTCCTCATGGCGGCCGAGGCCCCACTGCGCGCTCGCGCGGTTCGACAGCGCCTCCGCCCGCTCGCGGGTGCGGTCCGCCGGCAGGAGCTGCAGCGTCGAATCGACAAGGCGGAGTGCCTCTTCGAAGGCGCCGATCGCGAGCACTTTGGCCGCGGCGCGGCCGAGGTACCCGGCTGTCCGCGCCGCGTCGGCCGCGGTGCCCGCCTGGTACAGGTGGTAGCCGATCTCGCCGGCGTGGTCATTGGCGTTCTTGCCGTAGACGCGTTCTAGCGTGTCGGCCACGGCCAGGTGGTAAGCCTGGAGGCGCGGCAGCGGCAGCGCGGCCAGCACCCTCTGACGCACCAGGTCGTGCGTGAAGCGGAACGTCTCCTTGCTCGAAGCGACGATGAAGTGACCCCGCGTCGCGTCGTCGAGCGCTTCCCGGAGCTCGTGGCCGGAGAGCTCACCGAAAGCTTCGAGGAGTGGGACGTCGAAGTCGCGCCCGATCACGCCCGCGGCGACGAGCATTCGCTGCGCGGGTTCGCTCAGGCGGTGGATCCGCCGGCCGATGAGCCCGCGCACGCTCTGCGCCAGCTCCAGGTCCTCCTCGGTGTAGCTCGACTGGCCGTGCGCGCCACCCCCGAGCATGCTCTCCGACTCCGCGAGGTAGAGAAGCGAATGCTCGACGAACAGCGGGTTGCCCTCGGTCGCCGCCTGGATGCCGATCATCTGCACCGGCGTGAGCTGCGCCTCCGTTTGGCCCGCGACGACGCGTTCGACGTCGTGGTCGCTGAGCCGGCCCAGCGTGATGCGCGATGCACGCCGGCGCTTGACCAGCCTCGACAGCCCGCTGCCGAACGGCCGGCCCGAGTCCAGCTCGGTGTCCCAGTACGTCCCGAGGACGACCATGCGGCTCCCGTTGATGCGCTGCGCGAGGTCGCGCAGGAGCAGGACGGTCGCCTCGTCGGCCCAGTGCAGATTGTCGAGGAGGATCAGCAGCGGTTTGGCGCCCTGGATCCCACTCAGGAACTCGTAGATCGATTTGAAGAGCTGCTCGCGGATCCTGTCCGCGGGCGTCTCGTGCGCGGCGGAGATGCCGCGGACCTTCTGGCGCAGGCTCGGCACGAGCGTGGCAAGGAGCGGCCCGTGGTGGCCGGCGGCCTCCAGGAGCGCCCTGGCCGTGGTCGTCGCTACCGCTCCCGAAAGCGCCTCGCGAATCGGTCCGTACGGCTCGCCGTCGTCCTCCATGCACCGGCCGCTCAGGACGAGCCAGCCCTTAGCGGCGGCTTCGGTCGCAACCTCGGTCGCGAGCCTGGTGGCGCCGATGCCCGGGGCGCCGGTCAGGAAGACAAACGATCCGTTGCCGCTCGCCGCGCGCTCGAGGGCCATCCGGACGTCTAGCCGCTCCTGCTCGCGGTCGACCAAGCCGTGGGCCGATGCGAGCACGCGCGGCGTCTCCTTCACCTCGCCCGGTAAGACCTCGTGCAGGCGCCAGCGGTCCGGGAAGCCCTTGAGCTTGTAGCGGCCGCGAAACTCGAACTTCATCTCCGCGATCGGGCCGACCAGGTCGCGCACGATCTCGGAGGTGAGGACCTCGCCGCCCTTCGCCTTGCCCGCGACGCGCGCCGCCACGTTCACCGCGGCGCCGAAGATGTCGCCGGCCTCTTCCACGACCTCACCGGTGTTGAGCCCGATGCGGATGCGCAGCTTGCGCTCAGGATTCAACTTGCTGTACGTGTTGATCGCCTGCTGGATGTCGAGGGCGCACTCGACTCCGTGGCGGGCCGAGCCGAAGCTGATCATGAAGCCGTCGCCGAGACCCTTGATCCTGCGGCCGGCGTGCTGGCTGACCTTGTCCTCGATGATGGTCTCGTATGCCTTCATGATCTCGTGCGAGGCCGTGAAGCCCCGCGTCGAGAGCAGGCGGGTCGACTCTTCTACGTCGGTGAACATGATCGTGACCGTGCCCTCGGTCTGACCGACCGCGAGGCTGCCGATGATCGTCTCCGCGGTCAGGGGCGCCGAGGCGTTGATCGGCTGGCCGAGCCCTTCGGCGATCTCGCGCAGCAATCCCTGCGAGGCGCGGAATCCGGCCTCGCCTTGCGGGTAGCGCACGGTCTGCAACAGGCCGACCTCGGTGGCGAGCCGCAGCTCGCGCCCGGCCGAGTCCTTGCTGATCTTGCTGTCCTTCGCGTAGTCGCTGGCCTTCAGCTCCGCGCCCTCGAAGGCCTCGGTGAGCGCGGGCGCGAGGCGCAGGCTCAGTCCCCGGCGTGTGATCGCGCTTTCGATCACCGCCTGGATGCGGCGCGACGCGCCCGCGGGCCGGACGTCACCTTCCTTGGCCGTGACCGTCGGCAGCATTCCGCCGAATCCGGACGACGCCGCGGCCAGCTGGCCGAGGGCAGTCGTCGCGCGCGCCATCGCTGTCGCGGCTTCGAGCGCCTGCTGGGCGTGGCCACGTTCCGCGGCGAACGCGGGTGAGTACTGCGTGGGCATGGGCGTCGCCGGCTCGACGGGCTGCTGGGCCGCGGCCCCGGAGTAGACGACGGGCGTCGGTGCCTGCGCCGGCGCGGCGACCGGAGGCATGGCCTGCGGCGGCGCCGTCCCCGTCGGTGCCGCCTCGACTTGCGGCGCGGGCGTCGGAGTCGCAGCCTGCAGGTCGGCGACCGCCGAGCGGGCGGCGTCGATCAGCTTGCGCATCTCGTCCTGCATCTCAGGGGTCGACGCCATCGCCGTTGCCGGTGCGCTGGGCGTGGTTTCAACCTGGAGCTGCTGGGCCGCACGTGTGCCGGGCCGGTCGGAACTGAAAGGCACGACCACGACCGTGCGGCTGGTGACGCTGTCCGGCTTGCCCTGCCCGGAGATGAGTGGGTCCTTGACGACAGGCATCATGCTGTCGGACCCGGCGGGGACGTGGCGCGACTTGACCGGGTCGAACAGGTCCTGGTTGACCTGCACGCCGTAGAACGCAGCTTTGTCGAGCGCGGTCGGGACGTACCCGGTGGCGTTGTACTCGAGGCGCAGGTCGGAACCCATGCCGAGAAGGAAGATGTCGCGCAGGATCGCGCCGTTGGAGTCGTACCCGACGACCTCGGCGATCTGCGCGATCTTGCGCCGGCCGTCCGGCATGCGGGCCTGGTGGACGATCAGGTTGACGGCGGACGCGATCTGCGCGCGCACGGCCTCGAACGGGATGTCGATCGAGGCCATCATCACCATCGTCTCCAGGCGGGAAAGCGCGTCGCGTGCGGAGTTCGAGTGGATTGTCGACATCGAGCCGTCGTGGCCGGTGTTCATCGCCTGGAGCATGTCCAGGGCCTCCGCGCCGCGAACCTCGCCGACCAGGATGCGGTCCGGGCGCATTCGAAGGCTGTTGCGCAGCAGCTGCCGGATGGTGAGCTCGCCCTTGCCCTCGACGTTGGGCGGACGGTGCTCGAGCGCGATCACGTGCGGGTGGTCGATCTGCAGCTCGGCGGCGTCCTCGATCGTGATCACGCGCTGGTTGTGCGGGATGAACCGCGCGATGACGTTCAAGGAGGTCGTCTTGCCGGAGCCTGTGCCGCCGGAGACCAGGATGTTCATGCGTCCGAGCACGGCCGCCTGCAGGAACTCGGCCATCGCTGGGCTGAGGCTGCCTTCGTGCTTCAGGTCTTCCATCCCGAGCACCGCGTCCTTGAACTTGCGGATCGTCAGCGCGGCGCCGTGGATCGCCGCCGGCCGGATGATCGCGTTGACGCGGCTGCCGTCCGGCAGCCGGGCATCGACCATCGGGTTCAGACCGTCGATGTGCCGTCCCGTCGTCGCGACCATTCGGCGGATGGTCTCGAGCAGCTGGTTCTCGTCCTCGAATCGCACCTCTGCCTTGGTCAGGACGCCGCGGCGCTCGATGAAGATCTGGTCGGGGCCGTTGACCATGATCTCGCTCACCGACCGGTCGTGAAGGAGGCTGTCGAGCGGGCCGTAGCCGACGGCGGCGCGCAGGATGATGTCGGCCAGCGCCGACTTCTCCTGCGTGTTCAGGACGATGTTGTCCTCGAGGAGGAAGCGGTCGAGGTGCGTGCGGACCGCGCGCGAGAAGGCGATCGTGTCGCCGGTGGTGAGGCCGACGTCGCGGATCAGCGCCAGGCGGTCGCGGAAGTCGTTGGCGAGCTTGTTCAGGTCGCGGCCCTGGCGCGCGGCCGCCTCTAGGATGTCGGTCCGGCGGCGCCTAGGCGTTCCACCGGCGGACGGCATCGAGGAGGTCGTCGTCACGGTCCACGTGTCGACGAACTGCGTGTCGAGTAGGGAGGCGGCCACCGCGACGGCGGGGATGACCCTGCCGACCTCCGGCAGGCGGATCTTGATCGTGATCCCGTCGCCATACGGCTGGACCGCGGGCTCGATGTACGCGGCGATCCACTCTCCGTCCTTGAAACGGAGGATGGCCTTGCGCCCCGGGCTCTGGTCGCCGGGGTCGGCCTCCAGCGCAGGGTCGTCGACCGATCCGAAGACGATGTACTTGATATCGCGGGTGGGGACCAGACGAGACCGTGTCGGATCGTGGATCGAGTAGACCGGGAACCCGTCGGGCGTGACCGTGCGCGCGTCGGACTCGCCGTCTTCGAGCCCACCGTCGAGGCGGTGGACGACGACATTGACCCGACGCGAGGGGGCTTCGTCGGGCAACTGGGAGGGTGTTTCGAGGGTGATATCGGCCATCAGCTGAATCTCTCTGGCGGTCGCCGCCGATCGAGCACCCATTTTGAACCCGGCATTCGCTTGGCGACCCCTTTTACCTCGGACGCGCGGGCGGCCACGGCGGCCGGACTGCCGTAGCTGCCCGGCTCGACGATCACGATTCCGATCGAAACCGACACGAGCGGCGTGCGCAGAATGTTGCCGCTGCGCTCCTCGGACTCGATCCAGCCGCGGTCGCGGTCGAGCGGGTCGTAGAGCGCCGGGATCGCCCGGTCGAAACGGGTCGTGACGTCTTCCGCGATCTTCTCCGCAATGCTCGGCTCGGTGAGGATCACGAAATCATCACCGCCGACGTGGCCGGCGAAGTGGTGGCCGGAGTGGTTCTCCTCCAGAACCTCGAGGATGATCGTCGCGAGCGTCTTGATCACGTCGTCGCCGCGAAGAAATCCGTAATGGTCGTTGTAGCTCTTGAACGCGTCGATGTCGGGGTAAAGAACCGCGAAGCGCTGGTTGTGGGCGAGGCGCCGGCTGATCTCGCGCAGGATGTCAGCGTTGCCGCTCATGCCCGTCAGCGGGCTCAGGCCGCGGGCGGTCGTCGCCCGGGTCATCACGGCGCGCAGCCGCGCGACCAGCTCTTCGGGGATGAACGGCTTGGTCACGTAGTCGTCCGCGCCGGAGAGAAGGTGCTCGACCTTGTCTTTCAACGAGTCGCGCACGGTGAGGAACACCACGGGGATGAGCCGGGTGCGGAAGTCCTCGCGAAGCTCGGCCATGATCTGGTCGCCGGTCGTCTCGCCGAGCATCAGGTCGAGGAGGATGATGTCGGGCCGCCACTCGACCGCCGCGTCGTGTGCCCGCCGGCCGTCGCTCACGGTTAGGCATTCGAAGCCGGCGCGCTCGAGCACCCTTTTTACCAGGCGGAGGACCTGTTCGTCGTCGTCCACGACCAGCGCGATGTCGCGATGCACGAACGCCGAGTGGGGGCGGTCCGAAGCGGTGCCCGGATCTCGCGTCACGGTCACGACGGTTGCTTCGCAGGCCGGGGAATCTTCTCGATCAACACGAGGGCGCGTTCAGCCGCGGTGCGGATCTCCGCGATGTCGGCCTTCACCGCATCGGGGTCACCTGTCTCGTCAGGGATCAGCTCGCAGTACTGGACGATGACCGCGACCAGGTTGCGAAGATCGTGGACGAGGACGCGGGTCGGGTCTTCCTGCAATGGCTCGGTGTTCACAGTCGCTTCACGAGCCTCCAACGGTTGACGTCGCCGTCGCGCTCATAGCCGAGCTCGTCGAGGACCGAGCGCGCCATCGCCAGGCCGCGTCCATCTTCGTGCTCGAGGCCCGGCATCTCGCGGCCGAGGTGCTCGTGGACCGGCGGCCCGGAATCCGTGAGCGACGCGACGATCTCGCCATTGTCGAGGCGGAGGGCGTACTCCACCGGCCGGGTCGTGCCACGAGGGCGGCCGTGCGTGAGCACGTTGCTGCCGATCTCGCCGAGGGCGGTCTCGAAGAGGATGAGCGACATGTCGTCGGCGCGGCGGCCGATGGCGAGCCGAAGACGGTCGACGGACTCGTGCAGGACGTCAAGACCTTCACCGAGATCGGATAGCGAGGCCCGAAATTCAAAGTGGTGGCTCCCCACGGCTCAGAGGCCGGTGAGGGCTTCCTCGACTGTCGCGTAGTAGGGGAAAACCCGATCGAGCGTGGTCAGCTCGAGGACGACGCGCACCTGCTGGTTGGGCGCGGCCAGGCGCAGCTCGCCCTGGCTGTTGCGGATCTGTTTCAAGGCCGCGATCACCGAACCGAGACCTGTCGAGTCGACAAAGCTCACGCCTTCCATGTCGATCACGACCTTCGCCGGGCTGTTCTTGACCGCTTCGCCGATCGCTTCTTTGAGGGCCGGCGCGCCGGCCACGTCGAGCCGTCCGGTCGGGGCGAGCACGGTCACTCCGTTGTCGGCGGGGCGGGTCTCGACCTCGAGCGCCATAGCCCGAAGAGCATATGGCAGCGAAGGGCGACTTTAGCCCAACTAGACTGCATGCCCGTGAACGCCTCGCCGGGCTCCTCCAGGGTGCTCGTGGTCGACGATGACGAGCCGCTGGCGCGGGTCATGGCCCGCACGCTGCGCGGGCGCGGATTCGAGTGCGATGTCGCCCTCAGCGGAGCCGATGCGCGCAAGCTGCTGGAGGCTCAGGACTACGCCCTGGCGCTGCTAGATGTGCGTCTCCCCGACGAATCCGGGTACGGCCTTCTCGAGCACCTCAAGGCGGCGCGGCCGGACACCGCCGTCGTCATGGTCTCGGGTGTCGACGACGCCGAGCTCGGCAAGGCCGCGCTCGAGCATGGGGCCAACGCCTATTTCGTCAAGCCTGTCGGCGCCACGCAGCTCTACCTGCTCGCGGTCGGCAACATCCGCCGCCGTAGTCTCGAGCTCGAGCAGCGGGAGAGCGTCGACCGCCTCGAAGGCGTAGTCGCCCGGCGCACCGAGCAGATGCGCGCGGCCGCCGAGCTGCAGTCGGGGATGCTGCCCGCGACACCCCTCAAAGAAGGTGGCTTCGAGATCGCGGCGCACTTCACCGCCGCGCGGGAGATCAGCGGCGACTTCTACGACTGGTATCGCACCGACGACGCCCGCATCACCATCTCGCTCGGCGACGTGATGGGCAAGGGCCTGCCCGCCTCATTGGTAATGGCCACCGCGCGTGCCGCGCTGCGCGGCGTCGCCGGGGTGTCGCCGCTGGACGCCGGGATCAAGCAGGCCGCGGGAGTGATGTCCGGCGCACTCGAGGTCAACCAGGCGTACGTCACGCTGTTCCACTGCTCGTTCGACCCATCGTCCGGAGACCTCTCTTACGTCGACGCGGGCCACGGCCACGCGAGGGTCCTCCGAGGGGAGACGGGACAGGAGATGCTGGGGGAGCGGAGCGCGCCGATCGGGATGTTCCCCGACACCAAGTTCGTGACCGGCGCGGTCAACCTCGAGCCTGGGGATTCTCTCGTCGTGTACTCGGACGGGCTGCTGGACCTGAGGCCGGACCTTGCGATCCGCGAGGTGCAGCTTCCGCTCGAGGCCCGGCAAGCGCCCTCGGCCCAGGAGATGGTCGACATCCTGGCCCGGGGAGCGCGGGACAGGGAGCTCATGGACGACGTGACGGTGGTCGCGCTCAGGCGACTACTTCTTTGATCGCCCCTCACCCCGACCCTGCGCGCGGAGCGCGATCAGGACGGCGCGCAGCAGCGCGCTTCGCCTATTGATTGCTCCCGCTGAAGCGGGAGAGGGAGATGCAACCGGATTCCCTCTTCAAGCCCCTCACCCCGACCCTGCGCGCCGAGCGCGTAAAGGACGGCGCGCTAAAGCGCGCTTCGCCAACTGATTGCTCCCGCTGATGCGGGAGAGGGAGATGCAACCGGATGTCTCTCTGACCGCCCTCACCCCGACCCTGCGCGCCAAGCGCGTAAAGGACGGCGCGCTAAAGCGCGCTTCGCCAACTGATTGCTCCCGCTGACGCGGGCGAGGGAGATGCAACCGGATGTCTCTCTGACCGCCCTCACCCCGACCCTGCGCGCCGAGCGCGTAAAGGACGGCGCGCTAAAGCGCGCTTCGCCAACTGATTGCTCCCGCTGACGCGGGAGAGGGAGATGCAATCGGATACCTCTTTGATTGCCCCTCACCCCGACCCTGCGCGCCGAGCGCGTAAAGGACGGCGCGCTAAAGCGCGCTTCGCCAACTGATTGCTCCCGCTGACGCGGGAGAGGGAGATGCAACCGGATTCCCTCTTTAAGCCCCTCACCCCGACCCTCTCCCCACGGGGGAGAGGGAGATAGCTTAAGGGGGGCTGAACCGCACCGGTTCGCCCCTAGACTTTGAGCCCTGCGCACGTTCAATCCCGCCCGGGGGGGCGAGGGTTTGGGGGCACTGCAAGGGAGCGGATCGCAGCCTGCCTCGTTGGCCCGTGTTGGGGTGCGCCGAGCCATGCCCTTCGCTTTTGCCGCCGCCGTGCTCGCGGCGATCCTCGGAGTCCTTGACGCCGCGGCGACACAACCTGTGTTCGCCTTCCCACTTTTCATCGCGGTGGTCGTCTTCGCTGCGGTGCTGGCCGGGGTGGCGGTGGCCACGAGCGAGCTGTTCCGGCAGTCACGTCTGGCCGCGGCCGAAGCTCAGAAGCACCTCGAGGACCTGACCCAGAGCGAGCGCCGGCTGCGCACCACCGTCGAGTCGGCCGAGGTCGGCCTCGGGCTCGCCGACCTGGACGGCAAGCTCGTGCAGATCAGCGACCGTCTGGCCGCGATCCTTGGATGCCAGCCCGACGGCCCGGCCCACGCCTCGCTCGCAGAGCTCGTGGCCGAGGAGGACAGACCCGCCGTAACCGAGGGACTGACCATGCTCCGCAACGGCGACGTCGCAAGGTGGTCGGCGGAGCTGAGCAAGGTGTCGTTATTCCTCGTCCGGCTGCCTACCGACCCGCAGCTTCTCGTTCAGGCGACTGACACCGTCGCCCGGCGGCGGGCCGAGACGCTCAGCGACTGCCTGGCAGAGGTGCGGGAGGTGATCGTCGCGTCCGCCGGCCTGGACCAGGCGATGCCGCAGGTGCTGCGGATCTTTTGCGAGCGCCTCGGATGGAGCGCCGGTCAGTACTGGTCCCTCGACGCGGAGAGCAGGACGATGCGCGTACGCCAGTGGTGGAACGCTGCGGACGCATTGCTCGAGGGCTTTCTGTTTGCCGGCCGCGGACTGACCGTCACCGAAGGCAACGGGCTCGTCGGCCGCGTGTGGCAGGCGGGGGTCCTCGCCGCGGAGGTGGACCTGGAGCACGCGACCGGCTACGAGCCTCTCACCGCGGCCCGCATCGCCGAGCTGCGCTCCGGGCTCGCCATTCCCGTCGTCGAGGGTGGCGACGTGGCAGGCGTCATCGAGCTGGTCAGCCGCGAGACCCGCGCTCCAGATGACGAAGAGGTCACCGTCCTCGCGACCGCCGGCGTCGAGATCGGCCAGTTCATCCGCCGCGCGGACACGGCGGACGCCTTGCGCCGCAGCGAGGCCGACCACCGGGCCATCTTCGAGCGCTCGCCGATCGGCATCGCTCGCATCAGCAACGGCGGCGACCTGGTCGAGGCCAACGCCTCGCTGCTTCAGATGCTCGAGCACGACGCCGAGACGATGCGCGAAAGCGCCTGGCCCGAGCTCATGCGCGCCTACGACCAGGTCGCGTCGCGGCAGCAAAAGGCCCCATTCCTGGCAGGGCTCTCCGACGGGGGCAGCCTGCAGATCCGGGCCGCCACCGGGACGGGGATCTGGCTCTGGCTGCAGCTGACCGCCACCTCGATCCCGGACTCGAGCGGGGCACCCGAGCACGTCCTGGTCATGGTCGAGGACGTGACGGCGCTGCGCGAGACCTCGGACCGGCTGGCCGAGGCTCTCGAGGCACAGCGCAATGCGAACACCAACCTCGAGAAGCTCGACCAGACGAAGAGCGAGTTCCTGAGCATCGTCAGCCACGAGTTCCGCACGGCGCTGACCGGCATCCAGGGCTTTAGCGAGCTGATCCGCGACGGTGGGCTCGAGGCCGACGAGGTGCGTGCCTACGGCGGCTACATCTTCAACGACGCCGACCGGGTCAACCGCCTGATCGGCGACATGCTCGACCTCGACCGCATGGAATCGGGCCGGATGACGATGCGAACGGCGGACGTCGACATCAACGACATCGTGATGGAGGCGATCTCGCGCGCCGTGCCGTCGGCGGTCTCGGTCGAGTTCAAGTCCGACCTCGATCCCCGGCTGCCGATCGTCGCCGGCGATCGCGACCGCCTGATCCAGGTCTTGAGCAACCTCGTCAACAACGCGGTCAAGTACTCGCCCGACGGTGGCACCGTCACGCTTGCCAGCCGGGTCGACGGCCGCTTCGCGCTTGTCAGCGTCAGCGACACAGGCATCGGCATCCCGCAGGACGAGATCGGCCACGTCTTCGAACGCTTCCGCCGAGTCCGCAGCGGCGCCGCTCAATCCATTCCCGGGACTGGCCTCGGCCTCACGATCGTTAAGCAGATCGTGGAGATGCACGGGGGCAAGATCTGGGTGGAGAGCGCGGTCGGCCACGGCTCATCGTTCCACTTCACAATCCCGCTCGCACCCGAGAGCGCGAACGCCCTGCAGATGCGCCATGCCTGATGGGACCACCGCAACCACCACATTCAGCGTGCTCGTGGCCGATGACAACGAAGTGGCGCAGCGCCTGTGCAAGCGCGTGCTCGAGAAGGCGGGGTACCCGGTCTTGATCGCGGCCGACGGATTGCAGGCGGTCGACATTGCGTTGAATCACCACCCGGCGATGATCCTGATGGACGTTGCCATGCCCGGCATCGACGGCCTCGAGGCCATGCGCCGGATCAAGGCCGAGGTTCCGACCATGCCGATCGTGATCGCGAGCGCGCACTCGATGTCGAGCGACCGTGATCGCTTCCTCGCCGCGGGAGCGGACGACGTGCTGAGCAAGCCGTTCCGCCTCGCCGACCTGATCGCCATCGTCGAAGGCTTCGCCAAGGCGAAAACAGGTTGAGGGAGTCGAATTGAAAGACCTCACCGGCACCAGGCTCGCCGGCTACGACATCGTCGAACGCCTGGGCGGCGGGGGCATGGCGGTCGTCTACCGCGCGGTGCAGCAGCCCCTTGGGCGCGAGGTGGCGTTGAAGGCGCTGTCTTCAGAGCTCTTCCAGGACGAGGGGTTCGTCAAGCGGTTCGAGACCGAGGCCAAGACGCTGGCCAGGCTCGACCACCCCAACATCCTTCCGATCTACGACTTCGAGGTCATCGACGGCAATGCCTTCCTGACCATGCCGTTGATCCGCGGCGGCACGCTGCGCGACGTCCTGAACCGCGGGCCGATGGACGCGCTGTCCGCCTGGCGGTACCTGCGCGAGATCGGTGACGGCCTGCAGCATGCGCACGACGCGGGCATAGTCCACCGCGACCTCAAGCCGACGAACGTGCTGATCCACGCCGACGGCCGGGCGATGCTCGCCGACTTCGGGCTCGCGCGCGGCGCCGGGCAGCCGACGCACCTGACGACCATCGGCCTGGCGATCGGGACGCCGGGATACATGGCGCCGGAGCAGGTGATGGGCCACGACGTGGACAAGCGCGCGGACATCTATGCGATGGGCGTGCTGTGCTTCGAGATGCTCACCGGCCGCCTTCCGTACGTCGGCTCCAACCGGATGGAGGTCGCGTACGCGACCGTGAACACGCCGATCCCGTCCGCGGTGAAGATCAACCCGAACCTTCCCGACGAGCTCGACGTGCTGCTGGCCAAGGTCCTGGCGAAGGACCCCGCGCAGCGTCCGCAGACGGTGCGCGAGCTGCTGGCGTCGATGGCGCGCTTGCCCCAGCGGCGCATAGCGTCCTCGTCGAAAGCGGCCTCGTCCACGCCCGCCGTCGCGGTCGCGGCTTCGCCGGCCGGCGGAATCGCCGTGCTGCCCAAGCCGGCCACGTCTTCGAAGGATCCGGACACGACTTCCATCCGCGCGGTGCAGGCCGCGCCGCCGCCGCTGCTGCACGGCTCGCCGCCACCGACGCCGACGTCGGCCGGAGGCTCGACCATCCGCACGCTCGAGCTGATGGGCGTGCGGCCCGCGCGGGCGCGCGGCCGTTTCGTCCTCAACTCGCACTTCAGCAACCTCGTCCACGTGGCGCGCGACGTCACGGGCGATCGGTGGCCGGAGGTGGCTTACGCGGCGGGCCTCGTCCAGTACATCGAGCAGGACGCGCCACACGATGACCAGCTGTCGTCACCGGTGGAGTCGCTGTCGCGCCTGAACGAGGCCTTCGAGACGATCTACGGTCCGGAGTCTGAGGACATGATCCGCGCGTGGGGCCGGCGAGCGACGGAGCGTTGGCTGGCGGAGGGACGCCACGGGCTCGGTGGCGCGCGCCGGTTCGTGCCGGGCCGGCAGCGCAGGCTGGCAGGCGTGGTGAAGAACTTCACCGAGGCGATGGACAACGTGCGCGGTGAGCACACGCACGCGTGGCTGCAGGTCGACGAGCACCAGTTCTGGCTGGTGCACTTCTCGAACATGTTCGCGCTGGGTCGCATCAAGACCGTGAAGTCGTGCCACGTGTGGCTGTCGACAATCGAGACGATCCTGCGGTGGGCGGGGCTGGCCAACGACTGGTACGTCGAAGAGGTCGAGTGCGGTTCGGTCACCGGTACGTTCGACTGCGCGTTCGCGATCCGGGCGTCAGAAACGAACTAACTGCACGGCTGGGCGCGTTTATTAGGCGCGGCCCCTCGGGCGCTGCGCGCCACCTCCCCATGAATGGGGAGGGTGCTTTTATACAAAAGGGGAAGGCCCTCCACCGGGGGGCAGAGGACCTTCAGAAAGGAGGGAGGGTGAGATTGGCGTCAAGTCCATGTTACCCCCGCCCAGCGGGCCGCGCGCAGCCGACTTTCCCGGTCTCTTACATTCAGTAGGTGGCTCGTTTCGCGATCGACGTGACCGCCTGCTGGCGGCCGCTCCGGGTCGGCATGCTGACGGTGGCGGTCGAGCTCTCGCGAGCGCTCGTCAGTTCCAGGTCCGGCGACGACTTCGTCCTCATATGCAGCCGCGAGCGACCTGAATCTCTGCGTGACCTCGACTGCGAGGCCGTGCTTACGCAGCACCGACACGAGCTGGCGGTCAAGGCGCGGTGGATGCCCGCCATCGAGCCGCTCCTGGAGGCCGACGCCATCCTTTATCCGTACTGGCCGAGCCCGCCCTTCCGTCGCCCGGGTGCGCCGCCGGCGGTGATCTTCGTCCACGACCTCGCCTTCCGCGTCCGCCCCGCCGAGGTTCCGTGGCAGCAGCGGCTCTATTTCCGCGCCGTGCTCCCACCTGCGCTCAGGCAGGCGGCGGCCGTACTCGTCCCGTCCGATGCGACCCGCAGCGACCTCGTTCGCCTGTACCCGATGCCAGGGCTTGAGCAGAAGACGCACGTCATCACCGAAGGCTTGCCACAGGCTCCGCCGCCAGGACCGCTTCCCCCCAGGCTCGAGCCGGGGTTCATCCTCGCCGTCGGCAGCGTCGAACCGCGCAAGAACTATCCCCGCCTGCTCGCCGCCTACCGCCGGCTGCGCGGCCGCGGCGCCCTCCCCTTCATCATCAACGGGCGCCCCGGCGTGCCCCAACTGGTGATCGCGGGCCGCGCTGGTTGGGCCTACGGAGACACTCTGGCGCGGCTCAAGTCGGAGCCCGGCGTCGTCTACCTCGGCCACGTCGACGAGCCGACGCTCGCGGCGCTCTATCAGTCCGCGTCGGTGCTCGCTTTCCCAAGCCTGTACGAAGGCTTCGGGCTGCCGCTGCTGGAGGCGATGTCGCACGGCGTGCCCGCTGTAGTCGGTGCGGCCGGGGCGCTGCCGGAGCTCGCGCTCGGCGCCGCGATCTCGGTCAACGCCGAGGACCCCTCATCCATCGCCGAAGGGCTCGAGCAGCTGCTCGCCGACGAGGGGCTGCGCAAGAAGCTCGGAGAGGAAGGCATCCGGCGCGCGAAGAGTTATACCTGGGCGAGCGCCGCGGAGCGGACGCTCGACGTGATGCATCGGATCGTTCAGAAGCCAGAGGGAAAGGCGGCATAAATGGTCAGAGTTCGCGCGATCGCCGACCGCAAACCGGCGTTGGACCCGCGCCGGTTTCAGCTGGTCGAAACCGGTCAGGACGTCGACGTGATCCTCGCCGCGACCGGCCGTCCGCTCGGCGACCGACAGGCCTCGGCCCTGAGGACCTTCGTCCGTGGGGGAGGCGGCCTGGTCGTCCTCGGGCCGACCCTCGCCGCATGGTCGTCCGCGGCGGCCATCCGCGAGCTGGCGGGATGGATCCCCGGCGACTCCGGCTCTGAGACCGAGCTCATCGTCCGACCCGACGCCGGCCACCCGGTGACCCAGCGCCTCGATCCCGAGTGGAAGGTCCGCGGCCGTCTCCCCCTCTCCGAGGGGCCGCCCGCCGGCGCGACCGTACTTCTGCGCGCCAGCTGGCGGTTTACGGAGCAGGTCGTGGCCTACGAACGGCGATTCGGCAAGGGCACGTTCGTTTACGTCGGCCTTGCCGACGACGGGAGCGCAACGTACGCCAGGCTGCTTGGGCGGTCGTTGCTGCATGCGGCCGGAGTCACGGCCGCGCCCGCGGCCGGCGTGGGACTTCTCGGCTACGGCGCCATCGGCCGCGAGCACGCCGCGTCGATCGCCGCGACCGCCGGCCTGCGCCTGGAAGCGGTCTGCGACATCAGCCCCCAGCGACGCGAGGCGGCCGCCCGCGAGTGGTCGGTGCGCACCTATCCGGAGCAGGACGCGATGCTCGACGATCCCGAGGTCGGGCTTGTGGTCGTCGGCACGCCGCCCAGCGCGCACGCCAACCCGGTCCTGGCCGCGCTCCGCGCCGGCAAGCACGTCGTTTGCGAGAAGCCTTTCGCCCTCAGCGTCGACGAGGCGGACCAGATGATGGACGCGGCCGCGTCGCACGATCGCGTCCTCACCGTTTTCCAGAGCCGGCGATGGGACCCTGACTACATCGCCATGCGCGACGCGGTGCGCGTGGGCCGGATCGGCGAGCCGTTCTACATGGAGTCGTTCATCGGCGGCTACGACCACCCGTGCGACTTCTGGCACAGCCACGAGCCCATCTCGGGCGGCACGATCTACGACTGGGGCTCGCACTACTTCGACTGGATCCTGCAGCTGTTTGCCGAACGCGTCCAGACCGTCACCGCCCAGGCGCACAAGCGCGTCTGGCACGACGTAACCAATGACGACCAGGTCCGCGTCGACCTGACTTTTGCGAGCGGCGCGCAGGCTTCATTCCTGCAGTCGGCGATCGCGATGGCGCGCAAGCCGAAGTGGTACCTGCTCGGCACCGAAGGGGCGATCGTCGCTGAATGGTCGGACGCGGCGGTGCCCGCGGACCATCCCGCGCGGGTCACGGTCCACACGTCGCGCGGTGACGAAGCTCTCAGGCTGCCGGGGCGCGACGAGCACGGCTTCTACCGCAACCTCGCGGACCACCTCGCGTGGGGCGAGCCGCTGGCGGTGACGGCGGAAGAAGCCCGGCGCAACGTCGCGGTGATGGAAGCGGCGACGCAGTCGATCAAACGCGGCGGCGTTCAGGTCAAGGTCGACACATAGCGGCGGGGCGCGTCGGCTGGGGAATCCTTGGCGCCGCGGACATCGCGCGCAGGGCGGTGCTGGCCGCGATGTTCGCGTCTTCCAACGGCCACATCGTCGCCATGGCAAGCCGCGACCAGGCGCGCGCGAGAGAGATGCTCAGCCCCTACCCGGGTGCGCGGGTGGCCGAGTCTTATGAGGCGCTGCTCGCCGACCCCGAGATCGACGCCGTCTACAACCCCTTGCCCAACAGCCTGCACAAGGAGTGGACACTGCGCGCGCTCGAGGCCGGGAAGCACGTGCTGTGCGAGAAGCCGCTGGGCGTCGACGCTCGCGATGCCCAAGAGATGGCCGCGGCCGCCGAGCACGCCGGCAGGCAGCTGATGGAGGCGTTCATGTACCGCTTCCACCCCGCGATGCGCGACTTCGTCGATGGCGTGCGCGGGCCGCTCCACCTGGAGGCGAGCTTCGGCTTTCAGATCAAGGACCGGAACGACATCCGCATGCAGGCCGCGCTAGGCGGCGGCGCGCTGCTCGATGTCGGCTGCTACACGGTCAGCGTCGCTCGCTGGATCCTCGGCGAGCCGGTGGGCGTGTCCGCCTGGGCCACGCTCGAGAACGGCGTTGACGTGACCACCACGGCGATGCTGAGCTTCAAAGGCGGAGCCACTGCGTCGGTGTGGGCGAGCTTCGAGTCGCCGGAGGAGCAGGAGCTGAAGGTCGTCACCCGCCGCGAGGTCCTGCGGCGAAGCCGGCCGTTCAGCTCGTACCGCGACCCGCACGACCCCTACCAGCTCATGGTCGAATCGTTCGGGGACAGCGTGTTGCACGACAGGCCGGTGGAGATACCGCCTGCCGAATCGATCGCCAACATGCGCGTCCTCGACCAGATCAGGGTGGCGTCTGGTCGCTGACCAACTCCTTGAACCGTGGTTCGACCCGCAACCCGCCCAGGTCCGAATCGTGCGGCGCCGTCTTCTTCAGATCAGGGCGCATGGCAAGCGCCTCGCGCAGTAGCTCGATCGCTTCGTCGTCGCGACCCTGTTCGACGCGGACGCATGCGAGGTTGTAGACCGCGACGCCCAGGACAAAGTCCGGTGCCGAAGCCTCGCGCAGCGTGTCGGCGGTCTTCTCGATCACGTCCCTTGCGTCGTCCACGTAACCGTTCTCGCGGTAATACGACGCCATGTGCGTAGTCGGATGTATGAGGCCGCTGCGCAGCACGGCCTCGGTTGTGGTTTTGGCGCCGTACCACTCGAAGGGCTGCTCGCCGACCCGGTCGTAGACCCCGATCAATTCGGTCATCAGGTGATCGCAGCGGGCGGCCGCGTCACCGAGGGGAATCCCGATCGCACCCGCCAGCTCGGAGTCGTTGACCTCGTCTTGCCGGTCTCTGGGCGGCGGCGGGATCGCGGGGCGGCCCTCGGCCATCTCCGAAATGCTGGTCCGCATTCGCTCGCGCCACATGCTGAGGTGGAACATCAACAACGCGGCGGGCCATCCTTGGGGCGACTTCTCACGATCGCGCGCGCGTTCGACGAAGTCATGTTCCGCCTTGCGTTCGGCCTCGAGCGCTTCGCGGACGGCGTCGACGTCAGGCAGGGGACAGGTCCGAGGTCGAGTCGCCGGTCGCGGTGATCGGTCCCTGCATGATCGGCGCCGTCGGAGTGGTCTTGTCCGTCGAAGGCGGTGACATTGTCGGGAAGTTCAGGGTCACATCGTCGTGCCCATTCGCGTGCGACTTGACGATGCGGTGGCCGCTCGTATCGATCCATGTTGTGACGTCTGTCGTGAACGTGCCGTGCATGGAGAAGCCCCGAACCGCGGAGTTCGTATTGGCCCCCTCACCACTGAAGTCGAGCTTGCCGTCGCTCTTGGTTTCCACGACCGCGGTCGTGACGTTGTTGACCGTCTCGTCGCGGAGGTACTTGCTGGTGCTGGTGATGTGGACCGTCCCCAGGCCGTTGGGGTCGCTCTGGTCATATGTCTTCGACCAGGAGTCGCCGACCTTGACGGCGTGGTCGGGCAGCACCGCTGCGATGAAGAAGCCCCCGCCGAGGCCGCTGAACGCTGCAAGAGGGCTGCCGGCCGTCATCGAGCTGCCGTCGATGCTCACGACGGTGCCGTCCGCCTTGATCTTCACGTCCACGGAGTTGGAGGGTATTCCCGTCGTGGTGTTGGTGATTCCTCCGGTCACGCTCTTGAGAGTCAGGTCGCTGAGCGTGATCGTCAGGTCGGCCGTGCCGGAGGAGTCGACTGACTTGACGGTTACGGTCTCGTTGGCGCTCGTATCGAGCTGGATCGGCACGCTCATCCCGGTCATGTTGGCGGTCTGCTTGGTCGTGGCGTGGAACTTGTACTTGTAGGTGTCGCCGGCCTTGTATGCGAGCGACAGAGGATGCGGTTGCGCGACTCCGAAGGAACCGCATGCGGCAACCAAAAACGCGGCCAGTAAAGCGAATCGCTTCATTGTCCTCAGACTACGCTAGGCCGCCGTCTTTGGAGCCTCCTCGGCGGGCGCGCGAACAGGTTCCGCGGCCTGCGTGACGGTGACGGGCACGATCTGGCGGAAGGCCGTGAGCGCACCCTCCCAGTCCGCCAAAAGCGCGGCCGCACGGATGCTGCCGGTGCGCCGGTGGTGCTCCTCGATCAAGGCGCGCAACTCCTCGGCGTCTTCGCCGGGCACCTCGCGGGCGACGACGCTGTCGAGGTTGAGCTGGCCCCACGTGACCGCGTAGGCGACGCCGCCCGTCATGCCCGCGCCGGCGTTCCAGCCGACCGGGCCGAGGGCCACCGCCACGCCACCCGTCATGTACTCGCAGAAGTGGTCGCCCGCGCCTTCGACCACCGCAACCGCGCCCGAGTTGCGGACGCAGAAGCGCTCGCCCACGCGCCCGGCGATGAAGAGCTTCCCGCCGGTGGCGCCGTAGGCGATGGTGTTGCCCGCCAGCACCGCATCGCCGTCGCCCGATTCGCTGAACGGCCGGATCGCGATGACTCCGCCGCCCATCCCCTTGCCGACGTAGTCCTGGGCCTGGCCTTCGAGCGTGAGCTCGACGCCCGAGTCCAGGAACGCGCCGAAGCTCTGACCGGCGCTGCCTCGATACGAGCGACGCTCTCCGGGCTCGAGCGAGGCGCCCACGGTGCGGTGGGAGTTGTCGATGGTTCCCGACTCCGGCGCCGGCGCCGGCGCGTCGCCGTTGCGCGCCCAGGTCCGCCGCCGCGGAAGCTCGGGGTCGGTGGCGGCCAGCACGTAAGAGAGGTCGAGGCGGGCGTCGGGCGCTGGGCGCAGCAGCTCGACGTGGCCGACGATCTCGTCGAGCGTGGTCGCTCCCAGGCTCGCAAGGTGCTCGCGCACCTCCCCGGCGAGCAGGAAGAGGTGGTTGAGCACGTGCTCGGGCCGGCCTTCGAACTTGGCGCGAAGGTCGTCGCGCTGGGTGGCGATTCCCGTCGGGCAGGTGTTGAGGTGACACTGGCGTGCCATGTCGCATCCGAGCGCGACCAGCAGGCCGGTGCCGAAGCCGAACTCCTCGGCTCCGAGCAGCGCCGCGATGACGATGTCGCGGCCGTTGCGCAGGCCGCCGTCGGTGCGGAGGCTCACGCGCTCGCGCAGGCGGTTCGCGACCAGGACCTGCTGCGTCTCGGCGAGGCCGAGCTCCCAGGGCGAGCCGGCGTTCTTGATCGACGACAGCGGCGATGCGCCGGTGCCTCCGTCGTGGCCGGAAATGAGGATGTAGTCCGCGCGCGCCTTGGCGACGCCGGCGGCGATGGTGCCGACGCCCGCCTCCGACACCAGCTTCACGCCGACGCGGGCGCGCGGGTTGACCGTCTTGAGGTCGTGGATCAGCTGCGCCAGATCCTCGATCGAATAGATATCGTGGTGCGGCGGGGGAGAGATGAGCTGCATCCCCGGCTGGGCGTGACGCAGCCGGGCGATGAGGCTCGTCACCTTGATGCCCGGGAGCTGGCCGCCTTCGCCCGGCTTCGAACCCTGAGCGATCTTGATCTCCAGCTCGTCCGCGCGCTTCAGGTAGCGCGGCGTGACGCCGAAGCGCGCCGAGGCGACCTGCTTGACCCGATTGTCACGACGGACACCGTCGCGGTCGTCGTATGTGTCCGGGTCTTCGCCGCCCTCGCCGGAGTTGGAGCGAGCGCCGACCTGGTTCATGGCGATGGCGAGCGTCTCGTGGGCCTCGGGGGAGAGAGCGCCCAGCGACATCGCGGTGCTGACGAATCGCTTGACGATCTCGGACGCCGGTTCCACCGATTCCAGCGAAACCGGCTGTCGACACTCGGCCAGCTGCATTAGCTCACGGAGCGATTGGGGGTCACCCATGCTCGACAGCCGCCGCCACTCGCGGTACGCGTCGACGTCTCCGGTCTGCGCGGCCTTCTTCGCTGCGCGTACCGCGAGCGGGTTGTACGCATGGTGTTCGCCCGCCTTGCGGAAGCGGACCCGGCCGTGGTCGACCATCGGCTGCGGCCGGCTGCGCGCGCTGCGGTCGAGGTCGTCGAGGTTCGCGCCGCCGACTCGCGAGGGCACGGACGGAAAGCACATCGCCATGACCTCGGCGCCGAGCCCGAGCGCTTCCAGCACCTCCGCGCCGCGATAGCTGGTGACGCAGGAGATGCCCATCTTGGCCATGACCTTCAGGAGGCCTGCCTCGAGGGCCTTGCGGTATTTGGCAATCCCCTCCCCACGTGTGGGGAGGTGGCCCGCAGGGCCGGAGGGGACGCTCACGCTGGCAAACGCCAGCCAGGGATGGACCGCCGTCGCGCCGATGGTGATGAGGCACGCGACGTCGTGCACGTCGACCGCGTCGCCGGCGATCGCGACGATGTCGGTCGCCATCCTGCGTCCGGTCGTGAGCAGGTGCGAGTGCACCGCGCCCACCGCGAGCGCCATCGGCACCGGGATGCGGTGCGGCGCCGAGCGGCGGTCGCTGAGCGCGATCGTGTTGGTGACCTCGCCGGCATCGCTGCACAGACGGGCCAGCGCGTCGCGGAGGGATTCGTCCGGCGCGTAGGTCGCATCGATCACAGTCGAGCCCTCGAGCACGCGCGCGAGCTCGGCAGCGCCGAGAACCGGCGACTCGAGCTCCAGGATCTTTCCCCTAGTAGGTACGGCTGGGTGATGACGGCGCGTCAGCTCGTCGTCGGCGCCGCCTTCGGGCTCGAGCGTGTGCTGCCGCGCGCCGAGCAGCACGCGCAGCGACATCACCGCCTTCTCGCGCAGCGGGTCGATCGCCGGGTTGGTCACCTGCGCGAACCGCTGCCGCAGGTAGCCGTAGAGGCGGCGCGGCGTGCGGCCCAGAGGCGCGATGGGGATGTCGTCGCCCATCGAGTAGACGGGCTCGGCGCCGGTCTCCGCCATCACGTCGACGACGAACTTCACGTCCTCGGCGCCCCACCCGTGGAGCGCCTGCTGGCCGGCAAGGTCTTCGAGCGGCTCGAGGTCCACGTGATGCCTTTCCACCGGGACGAGCACGCGGTCGGCGAGGAGCGCGTAGTCGTGGCGCGCAGCCGCGCGCTCTTTGGCGTCGGAGTCACGCAGCAGCGAGCCATCGCGTGTATCGACAAGCAGCATCTGGCCGGGGCCCAGCCTTCCGCGCTCGGCGACGTCCTCGGGCGCCATCGTCACCACGCCGGCCTCCGAGGCCGCGGCGACGACGCCCTGCCGCGTGCGCTGCCAGCGCAGAGGCCGCAGGCCGTTGCGGTCGAGGGCGGCCCCGACGACGACTCCGTCGCTGAACGCAAGCGCCGCCGGCCCGTCCCACGGCTCGAACCGGATGGACTGGTAGCGGTAGAAGTCGCGCACCGGCGCCGAGATATCGCCTCGGCCTTCCCACGCGTCGGGGACGAGGCTCATGAGCGCCTCGCTCACCTCCCACCCGCGCTGCACCAGCAGCTCGAGCGCGTTGTCGAGCGAGGCGGAGTCGGATCCATCCGGCCAGATGACGCCGCGAAGCTCGGGCTCGAGGTCGGCCTCGCGGGCGCGCATCCATGCGCGGTTGCCGGTGATGGTGTTGATCTCGCCGTTGTGGGCGAGCATGCGGAACGGCTGCGCGAGACGCCAGTCGGGCATGGTGTTGGTCGAGTAGCGCTGGTGGAAGACGGCGAGCTTGCTCTCGCATCGCACGTCGTTCAGGTCGGGATAGAAGTCGGCGAGGCGCGTGCCCGCCATGAGTCCCTTGTAGACGACGGTCCGGCTCGAGCAAGAGGGGATGTACATGCGCGCGGAATGCGCGGCCGCGCTCTTTTCGATCCGGCGTCGCGAGCGATAGAGCTCTCGCTCCCACGCCTCGCCGTCCAGCCCGGGTTTCTCGATCAGGCCGTGCCAGATCGCCGGCATCGTCGCGCGGGCTCGCTCGCCCAGCGAATCGACGTCGACCGGCACCGGCCGCCACGCCGCGATTTGCAGGTGCTGCTCGACCAGCTCCCGCGCGCGGCCGTCCCAGTCGAACAGGACGACAACTGCGTAGCTGCCGCCGAGCAGACGCTCGGGGACCTGGATGAGCAGGCCCGCGCCGTCGCCGCTCTTGCCGTCGGCGTCGAGGCCGCCGCGATGCGCCAGCCGCGCGAGGGCTTTCACTCCAAGCGCGACGGCGTCGTGGCCGAGCTCAGGCGTCGCAACAAAGCCCATGCCGCAGGCCGCCCGGGACTCCGGAAGGTCCCCGGCCCAGGCAAGGCGCGTTCGACGTAGAGCGGGGGGCACTGGAGACGAAGGCTACCCTGGGTGGCCGAATACGGCTAGTGTGCAGCCACCAAAAAATGAGCCGGAGTTGTTATGCGAGCACTACTACATTCCGAGCAGCGACTGGACTCTCAACGCCACCGACAGGTTGAGGCGCGTCTCGGGGTCCTCGAGATCGAGTCCGGTGATCTCGCGGATCCGGTCCAGGCGGTAGCGGAGTGTGTTCGGGTGGACGCGGAGACGCTGCGCCGCCTGCTGCTGCTCGCCGGTCTCGAGGTAGGCGCGCAGCGTCGACACCAGCGCACCCTTGCGCGCGCGGTCGTGCTCGATGAGGGGCCCGAGGTGGCGCCGGCTGTAGTCGACCAGGCGGTCGTCGCTGACGGCGGCGAGGAGCCCGGTCAATCCAAGCTCGGGCACCGCGACGACCTGGCCCCAGCGCTTGAAGCGCGCGAGAGACTCCATCACCGAGGTCACCTCGCGCAGCGCGCCTTCGACGCCGAGCGGCGCCTCGATCGGGGCGCTGAACCCGACCGAGATCGTGAATCCGGGCTTCCACTCCGCCACCGCCTGCTGGATCTGCAGGCCGAGCGCATGGCTCCGGGCCTGGTGGTCGCCGAGCTCGGGGCCGAGCGGCAAGAGCGCGACCACCTGGTCGGACCGCCCCTGCACCAGGGCGCGCTGGTAGCCGGTACGCACGACCGCGGTCACGCGGCGGAGGAACTCGCGCTTCACCGCCTGGATCGCGTCCTCGGAGATCTGGCGCGCCTTGACGAAGCCACGAAAATCGTCGATGTCGACGAGGGCGACGATGTGGCTGCCGTGAAGGGGGTAGCCAACGTGACGGGCGCGCCGCTGGGCGGCGGCCTCGTCGCCGTAGGTGCCGTGCAGCAGGTCCTCCAGGAACTCGCCTCGGACCCGGCTCTCGACCTCTGACAGCTCGCGCTCCTTCACGACGGAAAGCGCCAGCACCAGCGCGGCCTGCTCGATGGCCATGAACGCCAGCTCTTCGTTGTGCGGCGGGTGGTCGAGCACCGAGATGTAGCCGAGGACCTGGTTAGCGGCGAAGATCGGCGCGATCAGGCGCTCGCGCGACATCCCGAGGTGGGGGAAGGCAGGAACCTTGACCGGCCCGCGCTTGGCCTCGACCTCGCGCAGCACGCGCTGGATCTGGGGATCGAAGAGCACGCGGTGGGGCGTGCCCTGGCGAAGGATCGTCTCCTTGCGGTGCGGGTCGGCGCTGCCGCCGGCATGGGCGAGCAGGTGGAAGCTCGCGTCCTCGACCACGACCGCGCTCTCGAGCAGTTCGGCGAGCGTGCGGCAGATCTCGTTCACGCCCTTGCCGTCGAGGACCAGCTCCGTGAACCGGCGGTGGATGTCCATCGACCGCTTGAGGCGCCAGTGCTCGGCGTTGATGATCCGCTCGAGCAGCGGGGTCATCAGGTCGACGAACTGGACGTCTGAGGGAATGGTGAAGAGAGGAACCTTGAGCCGGTCGGCCTCGGTGACCATCTCGGGCGGAATCCGGCGCAGGTAGGGCAAGGGCCGGACGACCAGGCCGGCGCCGCCGCTATCGGCGATCCTGCCCACGAGGCGGATCTGTGCGTCGGGGTCGTCCTTGATCGGGAAGCCGCTCGTGAACATGAGGTCGCCGGCGCGGGGCTGGATCTCGGGCGTCTCCATGATTCGCACCCACTCGACCTGGCGGTCGAGGCCTTCGGCGCCCGCGACGAGCTTGGCCTGCGCCAGCACCGAGCGCATCGCCTCGCGCACCGTCGGTCGCGGCTCATCCGCGTCGGTCGCGGTCCTGTCGACCTTCTTTATCGCCACTGCACGAAAGCTTAGGGTGTGGTCGGGGGACAAGCAAATCGGGGCTTGCCTTGTGACGCGGGCACTAGGAGGGGTTCGACGCAGTGCGTTAACGTCCGGGCATGACGATCGAGTCCGCCCCCGCTTGCGAACGGCACGACGCGAACGTGTCGATGCAGCTGCGCACCATGCACTCTGACGTCACCAAGCCGGATGTCCTCGTGGGACTCTTCGAGTGTCCGGAGTGCGGGCACGAGCGCTGGCTGCCGATCAAGACGACCTACGAGGACAGCGAGGCGTCGATCCCGGCGGCGTAGTCCGGACCATCGCCGTTTTGCGCAAAACGGCGCCTACCGCCGCGGTTTTGCCCCTGTTTTGCGCCAAACGAGCCAAGTCAGTCTCGGGCGATGAGCTCTCGCAGGACTAGCGGCAGAATGCCGCCGTTGTGCAGGTATGTGATCTCGGTCTCGTTGTCGACCCGCGCCCGTGCGCTGAACGTCGTCTCCCGACCGTCGTCCGCAACCGCGTGCACGTCGACCGGCTGACCCGGCCTCAGGGAGTCGAGGCCCCGGATCGTGAACTTCTCCCGGCCCGTCAACTCGAGCGACTGCGCGTTCTCGTTCGGGCCGAACTGCAGCGGCAGGATGCCCATGCCCACCAGGTTCGACCGGTGGATTCGCTCGAAGCTCTCCGCGATCACCGCGCGCACGCCCAAAAGCAGCGGTCCCTTCGCCGCCCAGTCGCGTGAGGACCCCGTCCCGTACTCCCTCCCGGCGAGCACGATCAGCGGCACACCCTCCGCCTTGTAGCGCTGCGCCGCCTCGAAGATCGTCGTCTCGGTTCCATCCGGGAAGTGCGTGGTGAAGTAGCCCTCGCGCGACGCCAGCGCGTTGCGCAGCCGGATGTTGCCGAACGTCCCGCGCTCCATCACCTCGTGGTTGCCGCGGCGCGCGCCGAAGCTGTTGAAGTCGAAGCGATCGACGCCTTGCTCGATCAGATAGCGGCCCGCTGGGCTGTCGACGGGGATCGATCCCGCGGGCGAGATGTGGTCGGTCGTCACCGAATCCCCGACCACCGCCAGCACGCGCGCGCCCTCGATGTCGGTCAGCGCTTTCGGGTGCGGCGTAAAGCCCTCGAAGTAGGGCGGCTCCTTGACGTAGGTCGACTGCGGATCCCACTGGAAGATAGGCCCGGTCGGCGCGGCCATCGATTTCCAGTGCTCGTCGCCCTCGAAGATGCGCGAGTACTCGCGCGTGAACATCTCCTGCTTCAGGGACTGCTGGATGACCGCGTTCACCTCCTCCTGCGCCGGCCACAGCTCGGACAGCATCACGGGGCGGCCGTCTGGAGTCTCGGACACCGGCTCCTTGGTCAGGTCCTTGTGCATGGTGCCGGCCAAAGCGAAGGCCACCACAAGCGGCGGCGACGCGAGGTAGCTCGCTTTGACAAGGGGGTGGATGCGCGCCTCGAAGTTGCGGTTGCCGGACAGCACGGCGGCGACGGCGAGGTCTTCCTTCGTGACCGCGGCCTCGACCTCCGGGCTCGCCAGCGGACCCGAGTTGCCGATGCAGGTCGTGCAGCCGTAGCCGACCAGGAAGAAGCCGAGCTTCTCCAGCGGCTCGAGCAGGTTCGCGGTCTGCAGGTAGTCGGTGACCACGCGCGATCCGGGCGCGAGGCTCGTCTTGACGTAAGGGTTCACGGTCAGCCCGAGCTCGACCGCCTTCTTCGCGAGCAGTCCCGCGGCGACCATCACTGAAGGGTTCGACGTGTTGGTGCAGCTGGTGATCGCGGCGATGACGACGCAGCCGTTCTCCACTTGGGCCTCGTGCTTGGCGTGCACGGCGACCGTCGCGCGGCCATCGACGGGGCCGCCCTCTTCGGTCAGCCGGGAGATGGCGCCGGGGTCTGGCTTGGGTCCTGGCTTGAAGACCGTTGTGAAGCTCTGCCACACGTCCGGCAGCGCCACGCGGTCTTGCGGCCGCTTCGGCCCGGCGACGCTCGACTCGACCCTGGTGAGGTCGAGCTCCAGCAGTTCGCTGAACTTCGGGTTTGGTGCGCCGTCGACTCGGAACAGCCCTTGTTCCTTCGTGTAGCGCTCGACCAGATCGATCTGTTCCTGGTCGCGACCTGTCACCTCGAGGTAGCGAAGCGTCTGGTGGTCGACGGGGAACAGCGCGGACGTTGCGCCGTACTCGGGGCACATGTTGCTCAAGGTGGCGCGGTCCGGGACCGAGAGCGATGACAGCCCGTCGCCGCAGAACTCGACGAACTTGTCGACGACGCCGTGCTTGCGCAGCATCTCGGTCAGCGTCAGCACCAGGTCGGTCGCGGTCGAGCCCGCGGGCAGCGCGCCGGTGAAGCGCACGCCGACGACGATCGGCGGCGGCAGGTACGCCGGCTGGCCGAGAATCGCCGCCTCCGCCTCGATTCCGCCGGTCCCCCAACCCAGGACGCCCAGGCCGTTGACCATCGTCGTATGCGAGTCGGTGCCCATGAGCGTGTCGGGGATCGCCACCCTGTGGCCGCCGAAGTCGCGCACCTGCACGACCCTGGCGAGGTGCTCGAGGTTGACCTGGTGGCAGATGCCCATTCCGGGCGGCACCAGCGAGAAGTTGTGGAACGCCTGCTGCGCCCAGCGCAGGAGTGAGTAGCGCTCGCGGTTACGCTCGATCTCCTTCTGGATGTTGCGCGTGTACGAGTCGCGGAACCCAAAGGAGTCGACCTGGACGGAGTGGTCGATGATGAGGTCGACAGGCACCAGCGGGTCGACCTTGCCCGCGTCCTTGCCCGCTCGCGTCATCGCCGAGCGCATCGCGGCCAGGTCGACCACCGCGGGCACGCCCGTGAAGTCCTGCATGAGCACGCGGGCGGGGAGAAAAGGAAGCTCGGAATCGGCGGGCGGCGCCGAGGGCCAGCGCGCGAGGAGGTCGATGTTGGACTCATCGGTCACGCCGCTTTCCGCGAGCCGGATCAAGCCCTCGAGGAGGACTTTCACCGTCATCGGCAGGCCTTCGCCGAGATCGCGCAGCGGATAGAAGTCGAGGTCCGTCCCTTTCAGTTTTTCGCGCGAAGGCATGTTCAGATCGTACTAGCGCCCCGCGCGGCGCATGGCCTCCGCGATGCGTAGAGGCCCATCAGAAGTTTCGATCTGCTCGATAGGCGCCGGCAGCGCAAGTCGCCAGTTCGGAAACTGGTCGGTCGTCCCCGGCACGTTGGGCCGCTCGTGCACGCCAAGCGCGTCCTCCAGCGAGACGAGCACGATCCGCGGCCGTCCGCGCGCGAGCTGCGTGTAGACCTCGACCGCGACGTCGACCACGGGCGTGCCGTCCGGTAGGCGGGTCAGCTGCACCAGCTTCTCCCTCAGATGGTGCAGTCGCTGCTCCGGCTCGCTCAGCGTCCAGATGCCCGCGACCGTCGGCAGGTCGTGCGTGCCGACGGCGGCGACCGCGTTCCGCGGCCACGTTCGCGGCTCCGAGCTCTCGAACCACACGAGGCGATATGAAAGGGAGGCCTTCTTTTTCAGCTGCCTGCGCACGACGGGCTCGACAAGCCCGAGGTCCTCACCGATCACGAACGCGTCCGCGCGCCCGCTCTCGCGCGCCAGCAGAGATAGAAGGACGCGCGCCGGGTACTTCACGTAAGCGCCCTGGCGTGCGGTCATCCCCTCGGGGATCCAGTAGAGGCGGAACACGCCCATGACGTGGTCGAGCCGGACGCCCGCGGCGTGCCGGCTCGCGCCGCGGACCGCGTCGACGAACGGCTCCCAGCGCGCGTCGCCGAGCCTCCAGGGGTTGATCGGCGGCAGGCCCCAGTCCTGGCCGTCGCGGAAGAACTCGTCCGGCGGGGCGCCGACGCGCATGCGGGGCGCGATGTAATCGCGCCAGCGCGCGGCGTCGAAACCGTCCGGTTCGAAGCCCACCGGCACGTCGGTGATCAGGCCGATCTCGCGCGAAGCGCGGGCCAGCTGCCGGTCGAGGTGGAACTGAAGCCACACGTGGAATTCGGCGGGGCGTCCGTCACGTTTCGCGTTGAATTCGGCGAACTCGCCCAGCGCCTGACCCTCGCGCGCGACGTACGACGCGAGGCCGCGCGGTCCGGGCGACGCGTTGAAAACCTTCCAGAGCGCCGCGGACTTCAGCTCGAAGACGCGGTCGTAGTCGATCAGGCGCTCGGCGTTCAGCCCAAGCGCGGCGTCACGCTCGGACGCGACGTCGGCGCTCTGAGCGCCTTCGATTTCCTCTACGTGCAGATAGACAATGTTGCGGAACCTCCGAGACGAGGCGAAGTACGGCGACGGCTGATAAGCAAGCGTCGGGCGCTGCGCGCCGAGCGGGTTGAGGAGGAGCAACGAGGCGCCGGCGGCGCGCGACCAGCGCGCGAAGCGGCGGAGGTCGGCGAAATCGCCGACGCCCCAGCTCTGGCCTGAGCGGAGCGCGTAGAGCTGGACCGACCAGCCCCAGGCGCGCCTGGGTGCGGGAGCGCAGGGATCCCTGGAAAGTTTCGGACGCCGCAGCCGTGGCGGCACATCCGCGACCGCGCCCATCGACTCGAGAATCGCGTGCTCGACCTCCGGCGGAGTCTCGACGCGGTCGCCCTGCCAGCCGTAATAGTCCGGCAGGATGCCCCAGCGCCTGGCCTTGTCGGAGCCCAGCTCGATCAGACCAGCGCGCGAAACGGCTCTGGCTCGAAGCCCGCGAGGGCATCCTTCCAGCCTGCGAGCTCCCGCATGACCGCGGGATCGTCGCGCACCAACCACGCGAGGTGGCGGAGCGCGTGCTCGAGGACCGCGCTGACGCCGATCGACTGCGGCGCCGATGTCGCGCCGCCGCGAGCCAGCTCGGCGCGCTCCACGGGCAGCGCCACCAGGGAGTCCTTCGCGACCTCCCCTGGCGGCTCGACCACCGCGACGTAGGTCAGGATGATGCGCCCATCCTCGTGCCGCCACGAAGTCGAGTGAACGACGATGGGGGTCAGCGGGTACGACTTCAGGACGTCGAGGACGGCCTCGGCGGGCCGTGCCGTCGCGGGCAGGCCCACGCGCAGCGACTCCGCGTGCAGCGGCTTCATCCAGAATATGCCGTTCTCGCCGAGCGCCACGGGCAGGACCTCGAGAGTCTGAGCGACGAAGTTCGGCGACCACGGCGTCGTGGAAACGGGCGGGCCCATGGACTCCATCAGCGCGGCAAGATGCGGCTTACTTCTTCGCGGCATCGCCCTCGACTGTCCGCCAGATCGCGCGGACCTCGGCCGGCGTGATCGCCTGCTGGTGCTCGGTCCGGCCGTGGGCCTGGACGTTGGCGATGACCTGCGACTTCGTGCCGCGTGTGGTCCAGCCACACCTGCACGTCACTTCCATGAGCATGAGGGAAGCCTACCTTGCGGCGTAGGATGCTGGCGATGGCGGTAGCGGAAGACCTCGAAGTCGCCCCCTTCCTGAAGGGCCAACCGAAGAAGCTGTTCATCGGCGGCAGGTGGACGGACGCCGCCGACGGCAAGACGTTCGAGACGCGCGATCCATCCACTGGCGAGGTCCTGGCCAGGGTGGCCGAGGCCGGCCCCGAGGACGTGGACCGTGCCGTCGCCGCTGCGCGCAAGTCCTACGAACGAGGCACCTGGCGCGAGCTTCCTCCGGCCGAGCGCGCAAAGGTTCTGTGGAAGGTCGGCGACATGATCGAGGAGCGGGCCAACGAGTTCGCTCAGCTGGACAGCCTCGACAACGGCAAGCCGATCAACGAGATGCTTCTGTTCGACGTTCCGCTGACGGCGGCCACGTTCCGCTACTACGCCGGCTGGGCCACCAAGCTCGATGGCGCCACCCAGCAGACGTCGTTCCCGGGCAGCTACTTGAGCTACACGCGGCGCGAGCCCGTCGGCGTCGTCGGCCAGATCATCCCCTGGAACTTCCCGCTGATGATGGCCGCCTGGAAGATCGCCCCCGCGCTTGCGTGTGGGAACAGCGTCGTACTGAAGCCGTCGGAGGAGACGCCGCTCAGCGCGCTTCGCCTCGCCGAGCTGCTGCAGGACGCCGAGCTTCCCGAGGGCGTCGTGAACGTGCTGCCGGGGTTCGGCGAGGTCGCGGGCGCGCGGCTGGCCGCCCACCCGCACGTGGACAAGATCGCCTTCACCGGCTCGACCGAGGTCGGAAAGCTGATCGCGAAAGCCTCGGCCGACAGCAACCTCAAGCGAGTGAGCCTCGAGCTCGGAGGCAAGTCGCCGAACATCGTGTTCGCGGACGCCGACCTCGAGCGCGCCGTGTCGGGGGCGTTTCTCGGCATCTTCTTCAACCAGGGCCAGGTCTGCTCGGCCGGCTCGCGGATGTTCGTCCAGGAAAAGGTCTACGACCAGACCGTCGACGAGCTGGCCAAGGCGGTCAAGGACATGCAGCTGGGCCCGGGGCTGGATCCGATGACGCAGATGGGCCCGCTCGTGTCGAAGGGGCAGATGGAGCGCGTGCTGGGTTACATCACGACCGGCAACACGGAGGGCGCACGCCTGGTCACCGGCGGTCGCCGCGCCACCGAGCTGGGCGAGGGCTACTTCGTTCAGCCAACGATCTTCGCGGACGTCGACGGCAAGATGCGCATCGCCAGGGAGGAGATCTTCGGGCCGGTGCTGGCGGCGATCCCGTTCGCGGACGAGGACGACCTGATCGCGAAGGCGAACGACTCGATCTACGGGCTGGTCGCAGGAGTCTGGACGAACGACGTCCGCCGCGCGCATCGCGTTGCCCACGCGCTCAAGGCGGGGACCGTTTACGTCAACTGTTACAACGTGGTCGACCCGGCGACACCGTGGGGCGGTTACAAGCAGAGCGGATGGGGACGCGAGCTCGGCCCTTACGCGCTCGACCTTTACACCGAGATAAAGAACGTCATCGTCGACATCGGCTGACCGCTATCCGGTCAGGTGTCGATGACGATGGCCTTGACGCTGTCGAGCAGGTAGGGATCGAGGTCGTCCAGCCGCTCGCACAGGCTGTGGATCCGGTAGAACAGCTCTTGTGGGACCTGCCGCCGGCGATCGAGCAGGAAACCGCAAAGGGTTTCCATGGCGAGCGTGAATTCGCTCGCCTCGACGAACTCCTGGACGTCGCGGAGCTCGGCATCCGACAGCGCCCCCCGGCTGCTGACGATCAGACCGTGGAATTCGGCTTCCATGGCGCAGGCAAGTATGCGGCCAGGCTCGCGGTTCGGAGCTGAGAAACCGTGATCAAGGCGCTGGTCGCGGCCGCCGTGGCCGCCGTCCAGATCGCGCTGGGCTCGGTGGCTCCCTCGGTGGGCTCTGCCGACGTCTTCCAGCGGCCGCTGGCCTCGTGGGCGCCGCACTGCCTCGGGTTCGGCAGCCAGTGGCGCTACTGCAACGGCGTGGCCCTGCGAGCATGCCCGTCGGGGGCGGTATGGCTTCACACCGCCGTCGACGTGGTCGCCTCGACGGGTGAGTCGGTGATGGCCGCGGGGGACGGGACGATCGCCGGCTACTCGATCGATCCGCAGTTCCGGGGAGGGGTGCTGATCCGACACCGGACGAGCGCCGGGATTGTCATCACGCAGTACTGGCATGTGTGGCTGCTCGGAGGGTTGGACGCGGGGTCGGCGGTGAAGCGCGGCCAGGTGTTCGCAACCGTGGCGGACATGGGGAGCCGGACGCACCTGCACTTCGCGGTGTTCAAGGGCGACCTCGAGGCGCACGCGTGGAACGGGGCGCTGCCGCCGTCGCCGTGCGCGGGCTTCCCGGCGTTTCCGTACCGGTTTGTCGATCCGAACACGTTCCTGGCCTCGCACGCGCCCTGAATTGCCGCGACTGCCGGCAGCCGCGGCGTTCACGGCGGCGGGATGCCTGCGAGCGCCGGCACTCGCGGCTAATCGAATGTCAGGCTAAGGGCAAGGGCGAACCCTATTCGTCGTAGGCCAGGATCGGGCGCAGCCAGCGCTCAGCCTCGGCCGCCGTCATCCCCTTTCGCCGCGCGTAGTCCTCGACCTGGTCTCGACCTACCTTGCCGACCATGAAATAGCGCGACTGCGGGTGCGCGAAGTACAGCCCGGAGACGGCCGCCGTCGGCGTCATCGCCCCGCTCTCCGTCAGCGCCATCCCGATCGACGGGGCGTCCAGGAGCGAGAAGAGCGTCTCCTTCTCGGAGTGGTCAGGGCACGCGGGGTAGCCGAACGCCGGCCGGATGCCGCGGTATTTCTCCCCGATCAGCTCCTCGTTCGACAGCTTCGGCCCGGATTCGTACCACGACCGCCGCACGACCTCGTGGAGATACTCGGCGAACGCCTCCGCGAGGCGGTCGGCCAGGGCCTTGACCATGATCGCGCGGTAGTCGTCGTGCTCGGCGGTGAATCGCGCCGCGAGCTCGTCGACTCCGAGACCCGCCGTGACGGCGAACGCGCCGATGTGGTCGCTGGCCGGTGCGACGAAATCGGCCAGGGACAGGTACGGCTTGTCGTCGCCGTGGTCGACCTGCTGGCGCAGCATCGGGAAGCGAACGCCGTTGTCGAGCGCGACGTCGTCGCCGTCCGCGTGCGCGGGCCAGAACCCGTACACGCCGCGCGCCTTCAGCCAGCCGCGCGCCTGGATCTCGTCCAGCAATTCCTGCGCGTGCGCGAACAGCTCTCGCGCCGCCGCGCCTTGCGATGGGTTGTCCAGGATCGCGGGGTACTTGCCCTTCAGCTCCCACGCGTGGAAGAAAAACGTCCAGTCGACGTACTCGCGCAGCTCCGCGAGCGAAGGCTCGACGACCTTCCTGCCGGTGAAGGGAGGCTTCGGCAGGTCGCCAAACGGCAGCCGCAGCCGTTTCGCGCGCGCTTGGTCCAACGAAAGCAGCGGCCGGCGCGACGATGAGTGCTGCGCGCGCAGCTTGTCCTGCAGCGTGGCGTTGTCCCGCTCGAAGCGGTCGCGACGACCGTCGTCGAGCAGGTCGGACACCACGCCGATCACGCGGGACGCGTCCAGCACATGGACCGTCGTGCCGTCATAGGCGGGCGCGATCCGCACCGCCGTGTGCTGCTTGGACGTCGTCGCGCCGCCGATGAGCAGAGGAATGCGGAAGTCGCGCCGGGTCATCTCCTTGGCCACGACCACCATCTCGTCCAGCGATGGCGTGATCAGGCCCGACAGCCCGACCACGTCCGCGCCCAGCTCGACCGCCACATCGAGGATCTTGTCCGCAGGCACCATCACGCCCAGGTCGTGGACTTCGTAGTTGTTGCACGCGAGCACCACACCGACGATGTTCTTGCCGATGTCATGGACGTCGCCTTTCACCGTCGCGAGCACCAGCCTGCCGCGAACGTGCTGCTCGCCGCCGGCCTCTTTCTCCGCTTCCATGAATGGCTGCAGATAAGCGACCGCGCGCTTCATTGCCCGCGCGCTCTTCACGACCTGCGGAAGGAACATCTTGCCCGCGCCGAAGAGGTCGCCGACGACCTTCATCCCGTCCATCAGCGGGCCTTCGATGACGAGCAGCGGCTTGCCGTACTTGACCCGCGCCTCTTCCGCGTCCCTCTCTATGTATTCGACCTCGCCGTGGAGCACCGCGTACTTGAGGCGTTCCTCGACCGAGCCGTCGCGCCATGAGAGGTCGATCTCGCGCTTCGACCCGCCGCCCGAGACCGACTTCGCGAACTCGACCAGCCTCTCCGTCGCGTCGGCGCGCCGGTCGAAGATGACGTCCTCGACGAGCTCGAGCAGGTCTTTCGGGATGTCCTCGTAGACGACGAGCTGGCCCGCGTTGACGATGCCCATGTCCAGGCCCGCGCGGATCGCGTGGTAAAGGAACGCGGAGTGGATCGCCTCGCGCACCCGGTCGTTGCCGCGGAACGAGAACGAGAGATTGGAGACGCCGCCCGAGACGTGCACGCCGGGGCACAGCCGCTTGATCTCGCGGGTCGCCTCGATGAACGCCTTCGCGTACTGCGCGTGCTCCTCGATCCCGGTGGCGATGGGAAGGATGTTGGGGTCGAAGATGATGTCCTCCGGCGGGAAGCCGGCGCGCTCGACCAGCAGCCTGTAGGCCCGCGTGCAGATCTCCAGCTTGCGTTCGACGGTGTCTGCCTGACCGATCTCGTCGAAGGCCATCACCACGACTGAGGCGCCGTACTCGCGCACCTTCCTGGCCTGTTCGAGGAAGGGCTCCTCGCCGCCCTTCAGGCTGATCGAGTTGCAGACGCCTTTGCCCTGCAGGCACTTGAGCCCAGCCTCGAGCACCGACCATTTCGAGCTGTCGACCATGATTGGTAGCCGGGCAATCTCGGGCTCCGTCTCGATCAGGTTGAGGAAGCGCACCATCGCTTCCTCCGAGTCGAGCAGGTCCGCGTCCATGTTTACGTCGAGGAGGTTGGCGCCGCCGCGCACCTGCTCGAGCGCCACCTGAACCGCGCCCCCGAAATCCCCCGACTCGATGAGGCGGCGGAACCGAATCGAGCCGGTTACGTTGGTGCGCTCGCCGACGACCACGAAACCCGAGTCCGGCGTGATCTCGAAAGGCTCGAGGCCGCTGAACCGCGCGCGCGGCTCGCGGTTCGGAACCTGGCGGCGCGGCACGCCATCAAGCGCTTCGCGGATCTGGCGGATGTGCTCTGGGCCGGTGCCGCAGCATCCACCGGCGGCGTTGAGGAAGCCGGCCTGGGCGAACTCCTTGAGGAGCTTGCTCGTGGTGGGCGGCTGCTCGTCGTAGCCGCCGAACGCGTTGGGCAGGCCCGCGTTCGGATAGCAGATCACGTAGACGGGCGCGACCCGCGACATCGCCTCGACGTACGGCCGCATCTCGCTGGCGCCGAGCGAGCAGTTGACGCCCGCGGCGAAGGGCTGCGCGTGCGCGACCGAGGTCCAGAACGCCTCGACCGTCTGGCCGGAGAGGTTGCGGCCGCTGCGGTCGACGATCGTCACCGACACAAAGAGAGGCAGGTCCGGCGCCACCTCCTTCACCGCGGCGATCGCGGCCTTGCCGTTGAGGGTGTCGAACACCGTCTCGATGAGAAGAAAGTCGACGCCGCCCTCCTTCAAGGCGCGCGCCGCCTCCGCGTAGCCGTCCCGCAGCTGGTCGAAGGTCACCTCGCGATACGAGGGGTCGTCGACCCGCGGTGAGAGGGAGAGGGTGACGTTGGTCGGGCCCAATGAGCCGGCGACGAAACGGTTCTCGTATAGGTCCGCGGCCTGGCGCGCGAGGCGCGCGCCCGTGAGGTTCATCTCGTACACGTAGTCCTCGAGGCCGTAGTCGGCCTGGGAGACGCGCGTCGCGGTGAAGGTGTTGGTGGTGACGATGTCGGCGCCGGCCTCGAGGTAGTCGCGGTGCACCTGCGTCACCAGCGCGGGCTGCGTCAGGCAGAGGACGTCGCTGTTGTTGCGCAGCGGTTTCGGGTGGTCACGGAAGCGTTCGCCGCGGAACTCGGCGTCGCTGAGGCCTTTGTGCTGGAGCATCACGCCCATGGAGCCGTCGAAGATCGCGATCCGCTGCTGGAACAGCTGATCGAGACGCTCGCGAACAGATGTTGCCACCGCCATGGGTAGTCGCTAAGCGTACGTCCCCATCCGGCGGCTTCGCCGCCGACTTCCCCGCGAGCGGGGAAGTGAACATTCCTCATGTGGCGGCTTCGCCGCCGACTTCCCCGCTAGCGGGGAAGTAAATCAGTCTCCGACGGGACTCCAGACCTCGAAGCGGCCGTCGTCGTACAGCAGCCTCCGCCCGCTCCCCGGCAGCGCGTCGAGTGCCGCCTGGCGCTGATCCGGGTGCGTCGGACCGCTCAGGTACGCATGGCGGTCGATGACCACGTAGCACGAGCCGTCGAGCCGGTCCGGGAAATCGTTGATGGTGTGCCGGTTGGCGAGCCACACCGCGAGCCCGTCGTCGGCGTTGACCGGCGCGTCGGCCGGGATCACCGCCGTCGCGTTCTGGAGCTCTGCGACCGTGTTGGCGTGCGCGTACAGCGTGGGGTCCGCGCGCAGTGCCGGCGGGAAGCGGCCGATCGCGAAGCCGAGGATGAGCGCCGGAAGCACCATCGCCGCTGCCCACGCCGGTGTAATTGAGCGACGAAGGATGTAGTTCCTCGCGCCCACGCCGCCCGCGACGATGAACGGGAACAACAGAAGAAGGACGTAGTGGAGGTTGAGGATGTTCTGCGGGTTGTGGCCGCTCAGCACGTCGGCGAGGTACGGGGGGATCACGAGCAGCAGCCAGCGCGGTGCGAAGAGGGGCATGCCGGCCATCGAGGCGAAGATAGCGGCGACCACGATGAGTGCGGCCGGCCGGAACAGCGCCTCGAGGACCGTCAACGGCGTCAGCGGCATGCTGGGGTCCAGCCCGAACAGCCAGCGGTAGTAGACGAAGTCGGTGTAGCCGCCGTCGCGGAAGTGCTGCTGCACGATCCCGGTGCCGATCAAGAACCACGCCCCGGCGAGGTAGACGATGAACCGCCATCGCTTCTTGACCTCGGGCGAGCCGTAGGCGGACATGAGGATGCCGAGCACGCCGATCGTGTAGACCTGGTCCTCCTTGCACGCCAGCGTGAGGATGCAGAGGGACCACATCGCGACCCGATGGCCGCGGATTCCCGCCCACGCGGCGAGCAGCGCGAAGCTGAGCGCCATGTTCTCGGGGTGGAAGAAATCGCGCGCCGCCTCCTGGATCGCGAACCAGAACGGGATCGGCGCCGACAGCGCGACCGCGACCCACTTCGACTCCGATCTGTCCGCGGGGAGCAACGCGCGCAGGAACAGGTAGGCCGCCGGCGCGGTGGCCGCGAGGCCGGCCGAGGAGAACATGAGCAGGACGATGGGGCTCGGCCAGATCTTCTCGACCGCGGCGATGACGACCAAGATCAGCTCGAGGTGGATGCCGAGGAAGTTCGCCCGGGCGAAGCTCGAGTAGAAGCCCTGGCCCTGGGTGATGTTCCAGATCACCTGCTGGTCGTAGGCAAAGTCCCACGCCGACCCGGTCATCCCGTACAGGCGCTGCAGCTCGCCGTGCAGAGTCCAGGCGAAGGCGATCGCCGCCGCCAGCAGCGGAATCGCGGCGAACACCCACCACGCCTCGGCGGCTGTGTCTTCGGATTTGACGTTCTGCATCGGCGCCGCCTGGACTGCCACGAGGTCGGAGCTTAGCAAGGGATAATCCGAGGACATGGCCCGCCACGCCGCCAGCGAGACGCCGTACGTCTCGGTGATCGTCCTGGTCTACAACGAGGTCGACAGCGTCGAGCCGCTGCATCGCGAGCTCATCGGCGTGCTCGAAGGCCTCGGAACATCCTTCGAAGTCATCTACGTCGACGACGGAAGCCGCGACGGAAGCACCGAGAAGCTGGGCCAGCTCGCCTCACGCGACGGCCGCGTTCGCGTGGTCAGCTTCCGGCGCAACTTCGGCCAGACGGCGGCGGTGCAGGCGGGGATCGATCACAGCCGCGGCGCGGTTCTCGTCTTCCTCGACGGCGACATGCAGAACGACCCACACGACATTCCGCACCTCCTCGCCAAGGTCGACGAGGGCTACGACGTGGTTAGCGGCTGGCGTCGCGACCGCCACGACGCCGCGAGCCGCGTGGTGCCGTCGAAGATCGCGAACTGGATCATCGCCCGAGTCACCGGCGTCCCGCTGAGCGACTTCGGATGCACCCTCAAGGCCTATCGCCGCGAGGTCATCCAGGACGTGAAGCTCTACGGCGAGATGCACCGCTTCATCCCCGTCTTCGCGGCGATGACGGGGGCGCGAATCACCGAACTGCCCGTCAATCACCGGCCGCGGACTTACGGCAAGTCCAAGTACTCGCTCTCGCGCACCTCGCGCGTGATGCTCGACCTGATCACGGTCAAGCTCCTCGGCAGCTACTCGACCAAGCCGATGTACTTCTTTGGCTTCGCCGCCTTCGGGCTGTGGGGTGTCGCCGCCGTGCTGGCCGCGATCGTCCTCCTGCAGAAGCTGCTGCCGCCATACGTCTACGCCCACAACAACCCGCTTCTCCTGCTGTCGGTGGTGCTGTTCATCGTCGGCGTGCAGTTCATCTTGATGGGCCTGCTCGCGGAGCTTTCCATCCGCACGCTGCACGAGTCGCAGTCCAAGCCGACCTACGTCGTGCGCGAGGTCATCGAACGGACGGCGCGGCATCGGCCGGCGGTGACGAACGGGAGGCCCGCGGTCCGGGCCCGGTGATTCGCCAACCACGTCGATAGTCGCGACTATCACCGCCTGCCGGTTGCGAAAACCTCTGTTAGTCGCGACTATCGGCTAGATGTGCGGCATCTGCGGCGTCGCCGGCGGGGATCCCGCGCGCGGCCGTGAGCTCGTCGCCCGCATGTGCTCTGCGATGGCCCACCGCGGGCCGGACGATGAAGGCTCGGTCCAGCTCGACGGCGTAACCCTTGGCATGCGCCGGCTGTCGATCATCGACCTCGCTGGCGGGCACCAGCCGATGCACAACGAGGACTCGACCGTGTGGATCGTCCAGAACGGGGAGATCTTCAACCATCTCGAGCTTCGCGAGCAGCTGCTCGCCGCGGGCCACGTGTTCACCACGCAGTCCGACACCGAGGTGATCGTCCACGGGTGGGAGGAGTGGGGCGAGCAGATCGTCGAGCGCCTCAACGGCCAGTTCGCGTTCTGCCTCCTTGAGCGCAAGCAGAACGCGCTGTTCCTCGCGCGCGACCGGATGGGCATCAAGCCGCTGCACTACGCGATCTCTGGCGACCGCTTCGTGTTCGCGTCGGAGCTGAAGGCGCTGCTGCGCGACCCCGAGCTGCGGCGCGGTGTCGATCCGGCAGCGCTCGACGAGTACCTGGCCTACGAGTTCGTGCCGTCGCCTCGCAGCATCGTGCGCGGGATCAGCAAGCTGCGTCCCGGCCATACCTTGAGGTGGTCGCTTGCGGACCGCTCGGAGAAGATCCGGAAGTACTGGGCGCCCGAGCTCAACGTCGACCTCGACGGGAGGTCGACAGACCTCGACGAAGAATGCGCCCTCCTGCGCGACGTCCTTCGCGAATCGGTGCGTAAGGAGCTCATCAGCGATGTGCCGCTCGGCGTCTTTCTTTCCGGCGGAATCGACTCGAGCGCGGTCACGGCGATGATGACGCAGCTCGGCGGCGACGTGAAGAGCTTCTCGGTGGGCTTCGCCGAGCGCTCCTTCGACGAGGCTCCATACGCAAGGCAAGTAGCGCGGCAGCTCGGCACCGACCACCACGAGCTGACCCTCGAGCCGGCGATGATGCTCGGCCTCATCCCGCGCCTTTCGACGCTGCTCGACGAGCCGTTCGGCGACGCGTCGATCATCCCCACCTACCTGCTTTCCGCCTTCACGCGGCAGCACGTGACGGTGGCGCTGGGCGGCGACGGAGGGGACGAGCTGTTCGCCGGCTACCCGACGATGCAGGCGCACCGCCTCGCGGGCTACTACGTGCGCGCGCCGGGTGTGGTGCGACGCGGCCTCGTCGAGCCGGTCGTGCGCCGGCTTCCGGTTTCGCGCGACAACTTCAGCTTCGACTTCCGTGCCAAGCGTTTCGTCGGCGGGGCCGCATACCCGGTGGCGGATCGGCACCAGCGGTGGATGGGCTCGTTCGCGCCCGAAGAGCGCGCCGCAATCCTCACCGCCGGCGTCCAGGGCGACGGGCCGGTCGTCGAGTACGTGTCGCTGGACCCGCTCAACCAGGTGCTGATGCTCGACATGCGCCTCTACCTGGAGAACGACATCCTGGTCAAGCTCGACCGCGCCTCGATGATGGCGTCGCTGGAGGGTCGCGTGCCGCTGCTGAACAACGACTTCGTCGCCTACGCGACTGCGCTGCCGCTGCGCATGAAGCTGAGGGGAATGCGCTCGAAGTACCTGCTCAAGCGCGCCCTGCGCGGCGTCCTGCCCGACCGCATCCTCGACCGGCCGAAGAAGGGTTTCGGCATCCCGGTGGCGGAGTGGTTCCGGGGTCCTCTGCGTGAGCAGCTGCTGAGCGTGCTGTCGCCGGAGCGGGTCAAGCAAGAAGGGTTCTTCGAGCCGGGGGTGGTCAAGAGGCTGATCGATGAGCACCTCGACGGCCGGCGGGACAACCGCAAGCAGCTGTGGACGCTGTTCGCGTTCGAGATGTGGTTCGAGGGGTATCAGCTGGCTAATACCGGATAGTCGCGACTAACCGGCGTTTTCGGCGGGCGGTTTCAACCGGTCGTCGCAACACCGGCCTCCGACGATGCGGTAGACAGTAGCTTGGCCAGCGCTTCGGCGGGGGTGTCCCAGCCCAGCGTCTTGCGCGGTCGCTGATTCATTTCCCATGACACGTACTCGAGCTGCTCAGCCGGATAAGCGCTGA
>Ga0207684_10000304_pt1 | contig 69992 bp, 60 predicted proteins | sample KBSK5501metaG_FD_184342 | JGI IMG/M metagenome (GOLD analysis project Ga0207684, IMG submission 184342) | Corn, switchgrass and miscanthus rhizosphere microbial communities from Kellogg Biological Station, Michigan, USA - KBS K5-50-1 metaG... | ecosystem: Host-associated > Plants > Roots >...
GAGGCCGATCGCTACGAGGCCGTGCCCGGTAACGAGAGCTGGTGGGACGTGCCGGTCGCCGAAGTGTCGACCGTCGACGCCGTCAACGCGGCCCGCCGCGACTACGAGAAATCGAAAAAAAAGCAACAACGCTACCTGTAGGGCGGCGATTCCCTCCCCCGCTTGCGGGGGAGGGTAGGGTGGGGGCAGGAGGTGCCCCAAGATGACCAACTATCCGGACGTCATTCCCATGATTGCCTACGAGGAGGGGCCGAAAGCGATGGACTGGCTCTCGTCGGCGTTCGGCTTCAAGGAGCGCGCCCGCATGCTCGACAAGGACGGTCGCCTCAGTCACGGCGAGATGCAGGCCGGCGACGGCGTCATCATGCTGGCTACGCCGACGCCTGACTACCAGGCTCCCCGGCACCATCGAGAGTCGTGCGAGCCGGCGCAAAAGTGGTCGACTGTGCCCTACATCGTCGACGGGGTGCTGGTCTACGTTGATGACGTCGAAGCCCACTATGCGAAGGCGAAGCAGTTGGGCGCCACCATCATCACCGACGTCGAAGCGGACCAGTACGGGAAACGGTACCGCGCCGAGGACCTCGAAGGCCATCGCTGGATGTTCATGCAGCGGCCCGACCGAATTGCCCATCGCTCCAAAGTGGACCTCGGCGAGCCGGCCGCCAACCTGATCAAGCGAGAGCGGGCCTCAAGGGAAGACTCCTCACCCTGAGATCGCCGACAACACGGGCGGCACCGCCGCGACCGCAACGCCGACTGCGGCGACGCCGGCGCCGGCCAGTCGGGTAAGCAGCGCACCGTAGCGCCAGTTCTTTTCCGCCAGAAAGATGACAGCGATGGCCGCCATCCAGATCAGGTTCATGAGTCCGACCACGAGCAGGACCATCATCAGCGCCCCGCAACTGCCGACGCAGTAGGCGCCATAGCTGGCACCCGCGCGTAACGCTCCACGAGTCCCCGTCGCGTTCTGCGTTTCGACGAAACTAAGCGGCGAGCGGCAGGCGCGCAGGCACCTTCCCTTCAAGGGTGTGAACTGGTACACGCCCGCAACGACCAGCACGGCGCCTCCCACAATCCGTAGCCACGACGAGGTCTGCGCCTCCATCCGCAGGTCGCGGAAGGCGAGAAAAGCCACGAGAGGGACCAGGCCCATCACCAGCCAGACCGCGAGGTAGCTGGCGACGAACGCAAGCGAGGTCACCGCGCCCTCGCCGCGGGCGCGCACCACCATTCGTTGCGCGAGCACTACCGGCCCGATAGCTGGCAGCATCATTGCCGCCATCATTCCGAGCCACATCACCATGAAGGCCCGCGACGCCATGGTATTCGGCATGTGCGTGCCGACTTGACCGAGACCCGTAATCATCCCGGACATGTCGCCGGCCTGACGAACGGTGAGGTACCAGCCCAGCAGGCCGAGGCCGACCAGCGGGATGGCGACCGCTGCCGTCGATCCTGCGTCCAGCAGTCGCCAGGCGGCGCCGGGGTTGTCGCTCTCCGCTCTCGCTTGCATCCGAGCGACTAGTACTCGAGCTCGGGCCGCCAGTCGGTGCCTCGACCCTCCGGGGTGCGGTCGAGGATCGACCACAGCGGCCACATGAAGTCGACGTGTCGCGGGTCCTGGCCGGGTTCGGGTGGGACCACGAGCAGCTCGCTACTCCAGAAGTGGTGGATCTTGCCGTCGCGGCGGGCAAAGACGGTCGCCATCGGAAGCTGCTCGCCGTCGGGGGTCTCGGCCCGGTAGTCACGGTTATAGGTGTTGTTGGCCGAAGAGAGCAGGCGGGCGTGGCTCCAGCCGCGCGATTGCACGTGGGCGCGGAATTGCTCGATGGGGACCCTGGCGACGACCGCGAAATTAATCCGCTGAATGATGTGGGGCGCGGCGCCGTCGATCGCATCGATGATCGACGTGCACAAGGGGCAGCCTTGCTCGAGCGGCAGTCCCGCCTTGCCCGGGATGAACATGTGGCTGTAGAGGAACAGGGTGTCCTTGCCATCCTCGAACAGCTCCGAGAGCTTGACCGGTCGTGCAGCGTTCTTGTTGGCGTCCCACTCCTCGAAGGTGTAGTCCTGCGGCACCACGCCGCCGAGCGGCAGCTTCCGCCGCTGCGCGGCTACCGCCTCGATCTGCCGGCGCAGGTCGATCTCTGATTGCAGCAGTTCGTCGCGTGCCTGCCGGTACTCGTCCGACTCGCCGGGGAAGCGCACCTCGTGCAGCGATTTCTTGACTTCGGTCGACATATGCCTAACTCCTTTTGGTGGTCAGCAATTGGACACTCTTTTAATACCGGACGTCGTGCTCGATATAGAACTTGAGGAGCGTCGACACTTCGCCCCAGCCGAGCGAATTCCCTGCGAAGGACTCGCGACCCTTCGCGGTGGGCGCGAAACCATGCTCCCGAAGGCGCAACAGCGTCCCATCCGCGCGCTCCTCGAGGTCGAATTCGACGGTGGTCATCATGTCGGCCGTTTCGCCCCACCGAAAGACAAACCGCTTGGGTGGAAGCACCTCGACCACGTCGCATTCCCGATCGGCGTTCATGTCCCGTTCGGGTCCCCAGCCTCGCCAGCGGAGCGTGAGCTTTCCGCCCGGTCGGAGGTCGATCTCGCTGCCGCGCGTCCCCCACCAGGCATCCATCGCTTGGGCGGAAGTCAACGCCGCCCACACCTTCGCGCGCGGCGCGCGGATGAATACGCTGTGACGGATCTCGGGCGCTGGTTCGCTCACTGTTGCTCCTCGACAAAGCGCTTGAGCTGCAGCAGGCGCTGCTCCCAACGCGCCGAAAGCGTCGTGAGCCAATGGCTCGCCTCCCCGAGTGGGGCGCTTTCCAGCTGGTAGCGGACCTCGCGTCCATGGCGGTGCTTGGCGACCATCCCCGCGTCCGCGAGCGCCCCCAGGTGTTTGACGACGGCCTGGCGGGTGAGGGGGAACCTCGCAGCGAGCCCGGTCGCCGACGTCGGGCCCGTTGCCAGGCGTTCGAGCAGCCGTCGACGCGTCGGATCCGCCAATGCAACGAACACCGCGTCATTCATGTGCAACTAGACAGTTGCACATCGGCGCCTCCCATGTCAAATTTCGCGCATGCGTCTTATGGCGACTGGAGGGAGTTCAAGTTGAGGAGATGCCACGTGGCTCCGGCATCCTCCGTCGTGTAAAGCGCCGTCGATTGGTCTATGCTGGCAGCCCACACGTGTAGGGGGTCGGCCGCGCTGATGACGCCGGTCTCCCGAGGTGTCGTCGCACAGCGCCAGGTCCGGCCGCCGTCTTCCGACTCGAGGATTCCGGTGGGGCCGACGTTCGCGCCGCCGGCGCCGGTGTTCAAGCCAAGCCAGCCGCGTCCCGTGCTGGCAAAGAGTGGGCCGGCAAGATGGCCACCAGGCGAGCAGCCCGTAATGAAATCCTTTGGATTGCCGAAGTTGGACCAGTTCAGCCCACCGTTGTCGGTGCGGAAGAGGGTGTAATTCGAGCAGGTGCTCGAGCTGCAGTAGGCACCGTTGCGCGTCAGCAGCCAGGCCGTATAGATGGTGGCGGCATCCAGGCCGTATGCATCGCCGCTCGTAGTGCGCAGCCCGGTTACCCAGGTCGAGCCGCCGTCGCTTGTCTCGAGGACCTCGGTTGTTCCGGGACTCGGCGTGTTAGCGAGCGCGGCCCAGCCACGGCTGGCGCTGGCAAAGCGAATCGCGGCGACCTGACCATGGAGCACCGCTGTCCAGGTTTTGCCGCCATCGGTCGTGTGCTGGACGTACGAGAGGCACGGATACTGACACGGTGACTGATCGATGGTGAGGGCCCAGGCGCGCTGCCCGTCGACAGCCTGTATTTGGAGGATGGGCTCGCCAACGACGCCATCGGTCGGGATGGCGAGCACCGTTTGCCAGCTATTTCCGCCGTCTTCGGTCCGAAGGACCACGCCCTTGCAAGGCTGCGCCCCGGCCGGCGGGGCCTGCTGGCAGGCGACCTGTGGTACGTCCCGATTAGCAAAACCACCCACCCAGCCGACGCGCTCGTCGATGAAGCGCAGGGCCGTGAGATGGCTAACCGGAATGGGAATGCGCCGCCATGTGGCTCCGCCATCGCTGGTCTTCGCCAGTCCAAGGCCGGTTCCGGTCCAACCCGCGATGTATCCGATCTTTGGGGACAGGCGCTGGATCGCTGACAGCGTCAGAGGTGTCACCTCGCTCGGCATCGCGCTTGGAGTCGGGCTCGGCGTGGCCGCGACGGGAGGCGGTGGGGAGGGATTCCTTGCCGTGGGGGAGGGGCTAACGGCCTGCGGCGAGCAGGCGGCGAGCAGCAGCAGCATCGTGAGGATCAGGGCCGCGCGTACGGGGGTCATCGGCCATATAACGGACGCCCGCGTTCTTAGTTATCGAATCACAACCCTATAGGTTGTTATGTGCCTTTCGTGACCTCCGCCGGCCTGCTAGTCTAGGCGGGTTCCGGCTGCGTTAGGAGGGTACTGCGGCGTGGTCTCGAGGGGCAGACGTCGACTTCGAAGTGCGGGGATGGCGCTTGTCCTGGCCGTGGCATTGCTGCCGGCCGGGCTGTCGCCGATCGGTGGATGGGCGTCCCACGCGGCATCGGATGGTCCGGGCGCTCTGTCACATTTCGACCTCGCCCGCAAAGATTGCCTGGGCACCGCTCGCAGCACGAGTTCGAAGGTCTGGTTCACGGTCGCGAACGGCGTGCTCAGCGACGTCTACTACCCGACGGTCGACAACACGAACGTCGAGACCTTGCAGTTCATCGTGACGGATGGCCTCACCTTCACGGATCTCCAGGCTCGTGACATGACCTACACCGTCACCGCGCCCGATTCGCGATCGCTCGTTTGTCGTGTCACCAGCACCGCAAAGAGCGGCCGCTACCAGATCACAACCGACTACCTGACCGATCCCTCACGCAACACAGTCCTGATGCACAGCAGCTTCGTTCCGCTCAGCGGGACGCTTCTCAATTATCACCTCTACGTTCGCTACGACCCGAGCATCAACGGCAACGGCGGTGGAGGATCGGGCAACGGCGGCGGTGATTCGGGCGTCATCGACACGTCGACCGGGCACAGCGTGCCGATCGCGTTCGACACGCGCACCTCGAGCCAGGCGTTCAACCGCACCTACGCCGTTCCGGTCTACAGCGCGCTGGATGCGTCGACCCCGTTCACGCAGATCAGCAACGGGTTCGCCGGCGCCGGCAGTGACGGGCAGGTGCAGCTCGATGCCACCCACGCCCTGGGGGTGACCTACGATTCGGCCAGCAACGGCAACCTGGTGCAGACGACCCAGGTCGATCTGTCGAGCGGGGGCGATTTCGCGCTCGGGCTCGGCTTTGGCACGACACAGAGCGACGCCGTTATGGCCGCTGAGGGCACCCTGGGCTCACCGTTCGGCCAGGTACGCAAGGCTTTCAGTGCCGCTTGGCACACCTACGACGCGGCGCTGACCGCCCCTCCCGAGAGTTTCGGCGGGGCGACGCGGCCGCAATGGCGACAGCTCGTGGACGAGTACTACATGAGCGCCAACGTGGTCAAGGCGAGCGAGGACAAGACCTTCCCGGGCGCGATCGTTGCCAGCCTCGCGTCTCCCTGGGGCCAGGCGATTTCCGCCGGCGATCCCAACAATCTTTTCTTCGGCTCGTATCGCGAGGTCTTCGCCCGTGACCTCTACGAGGCCTGGACCAGCCTGATGGTGGACGGCGACGTGCAAACGGCGCGCGACGCCCTCAGCTTCCTGTTGAATCGGCAACAGCTGCCCGACGGATCGATGCCGCGCAACAGCCTGCTCAATGGCAAGGTCGCGCCCGACTCATTCGGGAGCCAGCTCGATGAAGCCGCCTACCCGCTCATCATGGCCAGCCAGCTCGGCCTGACGGATGCCACGCTCTACCAGAACCACATCCGTCCCGCGATCGACTTCGTGATCGCGCACGGCCCGGCCTTCGGTGTGGAGCGCTGGGAGGAACAGAGCGGATACTCACCGTCCACGATTGCGGCGGAAGTCGCGGGGCTAATCGCGGGCGCGGGCCTCGCCGACGCTAACGGCGACACCCAGACCGCGCGCATCGCGCGCGGCGTCGCCGACGACTGGCAGCGGAGCCTTCCCGGGTGGGCGGTGACGAGCAACGGGCCGCTCGCTGCCCAACTGTATTACATCCGGTTGTCCAAGACCGGCGATCCGAACGCGGCGATCTCGTACAACGTCGGCAACGGCGGCCCGACACTCGACCAGCGCTCCGTGATCGACCAGGGATTCCTCGAGATGGTGCGGTTGGGCCTGACGTCCGCCTCGGACCCGACGATCGCGGAGTCGCTGCCGGTGGTCGACGCGACCATCAAGGCCGATACCTCGACCGGCGCCGGCTTCCACCGATACAACGGCGACGGCTATGGCGATCGCGCCAGTGACGGACGGCCATGGGCGCCGACGGGCCAGGGAACCGGGCACCTGTGGCCCGCGCTCGCCGGCGAGCGCGGCGAGTACGAGATCGCGACCGGTGCCGCTGCAACAGCCCTCGTCCGCCTGCAGGCGATGAACGGTGGCGCATCGGGCGTCGGCCTCATCCCGGAGCAGGTCTGGGAAGGTCCCGACCTGGGCGCGTCCCCCTTCGGCTCGGACCCGACGACAGCCTCGATCGGATTCCGCAACGGCAGCGCCGCCGGCTCCGCCTCGCCGCTTACGTGGTCGGCCGCGCAGTACGTCCGGCTGATGCGTGACCTCGCGGCCGGCAGGATCCTCGAGCAGCCCGCCGACACCGTCAATCGATACGTCACTCACCAGCAGGGTCAGACCTCGCTGACCGTGACCGCCCCCGCGAACAACTCGGCCGTCTCTGGAACCACGGCGACGGCAACTGTGACGGTCGCCGGCACCTCGGTTGCCGGCAACAGCATCGACGTTGCCGCCACCAACACCGACATGAACAGCCAGACCACGACCGCCAGCACGACGGCCCAGCCGGACGGCAGCTTCAGTATCCAGATGCAGGTCAGCGGTGGGACAACAGTCCTGAACGTGGTCGCGACCAGCGCGACGGGCGCCACGGCGCATGCCCAGGTCAGCGTCGTCTACGACTTCACCCCCGGCGCCCTGCTTCTCGACGTCACCGACCCGAGCTTTGATGACAACGGACCCGGGAACTACGCCTATCCAACGTCAGACAACTTCCACGCCGGTGCGTTCGACATCCAGGAGTTCCGCGTCATCGAAAGTCCAGATGGCGCGACCACGACCTTCAAGCTGAAGGTGCGTGATCTCTCGCCCACCTTCGGGAGCCCGCTCGGCGCGCAGCTGGTCGATGTCTACGTGCACGATCCGGCTGCGGCGAACACCTCGACGGCGGCGTCGTTCCCGCAACGCAACTATGCAATCGCATCAGGCGCGGCCTGGAGCCGGCTAATCGAAGTCCAGGGGTTCGGCCAGCGCTACGTCGACGCCACCAACGTAACCACGATGGGCACGGTGTCGATCAGCGCCAACGCTATCTCGCGTTTCATCACCTTCAGCGTGCCGACTTCGAGCCTGGGCGGGACGCCGGCTTCCGGATGGGGATTCACGGTCGTCCTCACCGGCCAGGACGGTTTCAGTCCTGACCAGGCGCGCAGCTTCGCGCCGACGCCGCAGCCGTTCCAGTTCGGCGTATGCGCGACGGCCAGCGTCGACCCGCACTGCACGGTCGATCCAAACACGGTGCCGAAGGCGATGGACGTGATCACGCCGGTCGGAGTGGCTCAGTCAGACGAGCTCGATTACACGCTCCACAATCCGGTCACCCTGCAGGACGTCACGATCCCCTAGCCACTCAGCGAATGCCGTCCCAGAGCCGGCGCTCGTTGGCCGCCGGATCCATCACGACGGTCCCGCCCGTCGCGACGAAGCGCATTACCGTCCGCTCGCGTACGTCATACGACGACCATCCCGGCGCCCCGTTAGTCGCGAACGCGACCCAGGCGCGATGCATCGCATCCGCCAGCGCCTGCGGCGGCGCATCGCCGGCCAGGGTCATCGCGCCTTCGCGTCCGAGATTGTCGAAGACGAATCCGATCTCCAGGGCATGCGCCGCTCCGAACCGACCGTCAAAGAGCGGGGAGCGCCAGGCGAACTCATAGACATAGGGCGATCCGCCGTTCCTCGCGTGCGCCTCGGCAAGCCGGATCGCTGGAACACGAAAGAACCAGTCGGTGATCAGCGCGCCGAGCAGGTCGCCGGGTGTCGCCTGCGGTCGGGAGCTGCGGTACACCGGCAACGCACGCTCGACATCGAGGCCCATGACCCGGGCTGTCGTCACCAGGCGGTCATCGGTGACGCGGTCGATGGCGCCGCCGGGCACGAGGAAAAAGCGCCACTCTTCCGTGGTCGTGCCAACCATGAGATCGACACCAGCACCGGCGCCGGCGACGATCCGCTCGATTGGCCGCGCCGGCACCACCTCGCCGTCGGCGACCGGCTCGAACATCATTCCATTGGCCGCCACCTCTCCCCAGCGAGCCGGGTCCGGCCGGGCGGCGAGCTCCGCGGATAACTCGGCCTGCGCCGCCACGAGTCGCTCGAGGGGAACGGCCCCGATCGACGTCATCGTCGGCGCTACCCCGAGCTTGTCGGCCAGGTTGCGCCCGACCATCTGGGCGGTTGGCACCGAGCTCGTGTGCTGCGCCGCCCCACTTTGCGCGATCGCTCGCGCAAACAGACCTTTGGCGCGAGGCATCGAGAGCAAGGTAGCGACGCTGAACGCACCCGCCGACTCGCCAAAGATCGTGACCCGCGCTGGATCCCCGCCAAAGGCCTGGATATTCTCCTGCACCCACTCCAGCGCGGCAACCTGGTCGAGCAGCCCCCGGTTCGCGGTCCCGTCCCCCAGGTGCAGAAAGCCGTCCGCCCCAAGCCGGTAGTTGATCGTGACGCAGACGACACCGTCGCGAGCGAACCGGCCGCCGTCATAGGTTGCGAGCGCGCCCGAGCCCCGCATGAAGGCGCCGCCGTGAATCCACACCATCACTGGCAGACGGTCGCGGCTCGGGTTCGGCGTCCAAACGTTGAGATTGAGGCAGTCCTCCCCCGCACGGCCCTGATCACCAAGCAGCCGGTCAAAGGGCGCTACGTAGGGCGGTTGCGGTGGGACGGCGCCATAGGCGATGGCGTCACGAACGCCGTCCCACGACTGCGAAGGTCGCGGGGACTGAAACCGATTCGGTCCGAACGGTGGCGCGGCGTAGCGGATTCCTTTGAACGCTGCCACGCCCTCGGTGACCTGGCCGCGAAGCTGGCCGCGCCGGGTGGTGACGACGAGCTGGCCGGACGCGACGCTCATGACCACTCCTTCATACGGTAGGTCCGCCGGTGGCGTAGATCGTCTGCCCCGTCACGAAGCAGGCGTCATCGCTGCAGAGAAACGTGATGACGCCGGCAACGTCCTCTGGCTGGCCGATGCGCCGTAACGGGGTCCGTTCGGCGGCCGCCTTTTTCAAATCCGCGTAGTCGATCCCGGTACGTTGCGCGACCGCCTGCGTCATCCGCGTTTCGATGAACCCTGGGGCGACCGCGTTGACATTGATGTTGAAGGGGCCCAACTCGATCGCCAGCGTCCTCGCGATTGCCTGGATGCCCGCCTTCGCCGCCGAATAATTGACCTGCCCGCGGTTGCCCAGCGCGGAATTGGATGACAGGAACACCATCTTGCCCCGGCGCGCCGGCACCATCACCCGCTGCGCCGCCTGCGCGCAGAGGAAGGTTCCCTTCAGATGGGTGTCGATGACGAGGTCCCAGTCGGTGTCCGTCATCTTGTGAATCAAGTTGTCGCGGAGGATTCCGGCGCAGGTGACGAGGATGTCCAGGCCGCCGTACGTCTGCACGGCGCGATTCACAAGCGCCTCCACCGCGAGGCGCTCCGTCACATCGCAGGCGACCGCCAGCGCCGTGCCGCCTTCGCTTCGGATCCGCGCCGCGACCGCTTCCGCCGGTTCGAGATCGAGGTCGGAGATCACCACCCTCGCGCCCTCGGCGGCGAAGCGCATGGCCGTCGCTGCCCCAATCCCCCGTGCGCCACCGGTTACCAGCGCGCTGCGACCCTCGAATCGTCCGCTCATGCGAGGTGAACCTCCGCTTCGCCAACGGTGACCCGTTCGGCTCGCTGATTCTCCGCCCATAGCTCGAGCACAAGTTGCCTCCCGGCGTTGCCCGTGGTCTGCTCCTTCACGCGTCCGCGGCAGGTCAGGGTGTCACCAGGCCGCACCATTTCGACAAAGCGCACCGAGAGCCGTCGAATCGATTCTGGCCCGGCCAGCCAGCAGAGGTAGTCGCCCAGGAACGCCATGCTCAGCATGCCGTGAGCGATCACGCCCTCGAGTCCGACGCTGCGCGCCGTCTCGTCGTCCGTGTGGATCAGGTTGTAGTCGCCGGAGGCGCCGGCATACTTGACGAGCTGCACCTTGGTTATCGGAGGCTTGCGTAGATCCGGCAGGACACTCCCGCGGTCGAGCTCCTGGTCCGATCGCGCCGGGAGCACGGGACCGATCATCGCAGAATGGCGGTGGTGGTTCCGGTGAAGACCGAGGTCCCCGACTCGTCCCGGCCTTCCATCACCAGGATCAGGAAAGTCATCTCGCCCAGGCGGCCCTTTCGCTGATAGACGTCGGCCACTCGGACTCGGCACCGCACGCGATCGCCAGCCCGTAGCGGCCGCTCATAGCGGTACTCCTGGGCGCCGTGCAGCACGCGAGCCAGGTCGTAGGTGAGTCCGGGGATCGTGATCCGAAAGGTCGTCGGGAAGGTGGGCGGCGCGACATCGCCTCGAAGGCATTCCGGCGTTTGGTCCTGCACCGCCTCGGCGAATTTTCGGATGGCGCCCCGCTCCAGCTCGAAGAGGACGACCTCCGACTCGCGTCCGATCAGGTCCGGGCTCAGGGCCGAGGGCTGATCCATGACCGGTCCAGGGCTTTGATGTCACGGCCGCCAATCAGGGCGAGCGTCAGATCGATCTCGGCCGTCAAGTTTCGGATCACGCGCTCCACGCCGGCCTGCGCAGCGACAGCGAGCCCATAGACGTAGGGCCGTCCCAACAGCACGGCGTCCGCGCCCAGGGCCATCGCCTTGACGACGTCGGCGCCGCGGCGGATGCCGCTGTCCATCAATACCACCGCGTTCTCGCCGAGCGCGTCCCGCACCGCCACCAGCGCATCGAGCGCGGCGACCGCCCCATCCACCTGACGGCCCCCGTGGTTGGAAACGATCACCCCCTGAAAGCCGGCCTCCAGCACGCGGCGAGCATCGTCGGCGCGCAGCACGCCCTTGGCCAGCAGCGGCAGACGCGTCCGCTCGCGCAGCCACTTCAGGTCGTCCCAGCGCAGGCCGAGATTGGAGAACATCGCAACCATCGCCGCCCCGGCGCCGCGCGGATCCTGTTCTGGCGAGACCGAAAGTCGCGAGCGGAACACCGGGTCGCTGGCGAACTGGCCGATCCCCTCGCCGAGGATGAACGGCAGGTACCGGTTTTTTAGATCGCGAACACGCCAGCCCAGTTGCAGCGTGTCCAGCGTCAGCACGATCGCCGCATAGCCGGCGGCCTCCGCCCGTTGCACCAGGCTGGCCACCACCTCGCGGTCGCTGACCCAGTAGAGCTGATACCAGCGCGGCGCGTCGCCCATCGCGTCGGCGATCGCCTCCATCGGCGCCGAAGCGGCGGTGCTCACCACCCACGGAACAGCTGTGGCGGCGGCGGCGCGTGCGACCGCGAGATCGCCCTCCGGACAGGCCGCCGAGAGCACGCCCACGGGCGCCAGAAGGAAGGGCGTTGGCGACGATGTGCCGAGCACGCTGACGTGGAGATCCCGCTGCTGGTTGCCGGCGAGCATCGCGGGGCGCAAACGCCATCGCGCGAACGCATCGCGGTTGGCCTGCATCGTCGATTCGCCGCCGGCGCCGCCCGCGATGTAATCGAAGGGACCGGGCTCGAGGGCCGCTCGCGCGCGAATTTCCCACTCATCGGGGTCGACGGGGAGCGCGTCCGCGCTTCCGACGTAGATCTCGGCCTGCGTCGCCGGCCCAATCGGAAACGACACTTCCGGCATCGCTCAGTCGGAGACCGGCTTGGCCGGACCGCGCCGTGCACGGTGGGGCTCCGCTCGCAGATCGATGGTGATATTGGTCGCGCGGCAGCTCGCCAGCAGCGCGCCGTCCTCGGCGTGGAGCTCCGACGCGGCGAAGGTTACCCGTCGTGTCTTGCGCACGACCCAACCGGTCGCGCGGATGCGCCCGAGGCGGGTCGGCCGGTAGAACTCCGTCCGCAGGTCGGCGGTGAGGTAGACCTCGTCGTGGTCGAGCAGGCTCCAGGTGGCGCTGCCCATGGCGCTATCGAGGATGGCGGTCACCATGCCGCCGTGGACGATCCAGCCGTCGCCGGCCGGAAACGCCTGATCGGTGCTCGGCTCCCATTCGAGGACGGCGCGTCCGGCTCCGAGCTCCGCCCGCCGCCAGCCGAGCGCGTTCCAGATGCCCGGCTCCCCCGGCGCCGGCTGTTGCCACGAGTCCATCTCGGCGAACCGCTCGCCGGGGCGAAAGGCCGCGCCGGCCGAGGTCATGCCGTTGTCCGGGCCCGTTCCTGTTCGACCAGCACGCGGCGCAGGATCTTCCCCGACGGGCTCTTCGGGATCTGACTCACGACCTCGAGCTGCCGGATCTTCTTGTAGGGGGCCACCTGCTGGTTGACGAATGCCATCAGCGCGTCCGGGGTCACGACGCCCTTGAGCACGACCAGCGCTTTCGGGACTTCGCCCGACTCGACGTCGGGGCAGGGGATCACCGCGGCATCGGCCACCGCCGGGTGGGTGAGGAGCAGGCCCTCGAGCTCGGCGGGCGCGACCTGGTATCCCTTGTATTTGATCAGCTCCTTGAGCCGGTCCACGACGTGCAGGTACCCATCCGCATCGACCGAGCCGATGTCGCCGGAGTGAAGCCAGCCGTCTGCATCGAGCATGGCCGCGGTCGCCTCCGGGTTGTTGAGATACCCCGTCATCACCTGCGGCCCGCGGATCCACACTTCCCCGAGCTCTCCCGGTCCCAGCTCGGCTCCGCTCGCGGGATCCATCACTGTGCATTCCGTGTTGGGAATGAGCAGACCGGCCGAGCCGCCGCGACGCCTGGCGGGATCGATCGGCGTGGTCGATACCACCGGGCTCGTCTCGGTGAGCCCGTATCCCTGGGCCACGAAGCATTTGAGCCGGTCGCCGCAGGCCTGCTCGACGCTCGCGTCGAGCGGCGCGGCTCCTGAGTTGATCGACAGCAGCGCCTGCAGGTCGTATTTCGCCACCAGCGGATGCTTGGCCAGGGCCAGGACGATCGGTGGAACCACGTTGGCGCGCGTGACCTTGTAGTCCTGCAAGAGTCGGAGGAAGAGTTCGAGGTCGAAGCGGGGCATCGTCACGATGGTGACGCCCTGGTAGAGGCTGATATTGAGCAGCACGGTGAAGCCATAGATGTGGTAGAAGGGCAGGACGGCGATCGAGACTTCCCCCTCTGGAGCACGGACGACCGCGGAGGTTTGCAAAATGTTCGCCACCAGGTTTCGATGGGTGAGCATCACGCCCTTGGGCAGCCCGGTCGTCCCGCTCGAATAGGGCAGCGCCACCAGGTCTTTTCGCGGATCGATCGCCACCGCCGGTACGGTCTCGTCGCCCTCCATCAACGCCGCGAAGGGCGTGAACCCCGCGGCCTCGCCGAAGATGAAAACCTCCTTGACCGGTGATTGGCGCGTGGCCTCGAGCGCCTGGTCGAGGAGTTCGGGGATCGTGACCAGGTACGTGGCCCCGGCGTTTTTGAGCTGGAGCGCGAGCTCGCGCGGGGTCGACAGTGGATTCGCCGTGGTGGCGATCCCGCCGAGGGTGGCCACGGCGTGCAAGGCCACCGCGTACTCCAGAACGTTGGGGCTGTAGATCGCAAAGACGTCGCCTTTTCGGAAGCCGCGGCGCGCCAGGTTGGCGGCGGCCCGGCGGACGGCGGTGGCGAGCTCCGCGTACGTGAGCGTGCGCCCGGTCGGCCCATCGATCAGCGCCTTTTTGTTCCCGAGCGCCGCGGCGCCGTTGAGCACGAAGGCCGGCAACGAAATATCCGGGATGTCGACGTCCGGGTAGCTACTGCGGAAGATCACGTGCGCACCATTGTCAGCCCCAGGCGCCGAGCTTCGCGTGTCCCTTCAGCAAGTTGCGGGCGATCGACCGGCGCTGGATCTCGTCCGTTCCCTCGTAAATGCGGTAGACGCGAACATCCCGCATCACGCGCTCGATCGGCATCTCTTTTGTGTAGCCCATCCCACCATGGACCTGCATGACCCGATCGACGACCCGCCAGATCATGCCGGCGCCCGCCAGCTTCGCGATCGACGCCTCGTGCCGAGCGTCCCCGCCCTGGTCCACTTTCCAGGCGGCATTGAGCACGAGCCACTTCACCTGTTCGATCTCGACCGCGCTATCGGCCAGCATCCACTGGATCGCCTGGTACTCGGCGATCGGGCGGCCAAAGGCGATCCGCTGCCGCGAATACTCGAGCGCCATCTCGAGCAGCCGCTGCGCCTGGCCGACCGCCCGGGCCGGGATGATAATCCGTCCCTGGCCGATCCAGGCCATGGCGAGCTGGAAGCCTTTTCCGACTTCGCCCAGGACGTTTTCGTCCGGGACGCGGACGTTGTCGAAGGTGATCTCGGCCGGCCGCCATGCACCCATCGTCTGGATGGGATCGCTGCGCCACCCCATCGCGCGGTCGACCAGGAAGGCGGTGACGCCGCCCTGGTGACCTTTGGCCTTGTCCGTGACGGCAAAGACGATCGCGAAATCCGCCTCGAGACCATTGGTGATGAAGACCTTTCGGCCGTTGAGCACCCAGCACGGGCCATCCCGGACGGCCGGCATCTGGATGTTGGTCGCGTCCGAGCCGGTGTCGGGCTCGGTTAGTGCAAAGCAACTGGTTCGATCGCCTTCGATGGTGGGGACGAGAAACCGCTTTTTTTGCTCGGCGTTGCCCATATAGAGGATGTTGTCCGCGTATCCACCGTAGGAGAAGGGGATCAGCGCTTTGGACGTTTCCATGCTGATGAGCGCGGTCATCAGCATGCCGAGGTTGGCACCGCCGTATTCTTCCGGCGTCAGCAGGCCCCAGATCCCAGCCGCCTTCGCCTTTTGCTGAAGCCGGCGGAGGTCGGCGGGCTCGAGCAAGGTCCGGCCCTCCAACTCGGCTCGCTGTGCCGGCGCCTCCAACGGCAACAACTCTCGAGTCACGAACTCGCGGACCGTCGCCAGGATCATGCGCTGCTCGTTGTTCAGCCCGAAGTCCATCGTCCCGTCCCTTCTAAATATCTCCCCGCCTTTCCACACCGGGGCGGGGCCCCTAAACTAACGATCGTTCGGTCGCCCCTGCCGTTATTATCTGACAGAAGGGAAACTCGTGGAGAACCTCGAGCGCAAAGACCCGGCGGTCAATAGCGTCCGGGTCGGGCAGGTGCTGGAAACGGCGACGCGCCTCTTCACCGAGCGGGGATACGAGGCTGCCAGCATTCGCGACCTCGCGGCCGAGTTGGCAATCCGCCCGTCATCCCTCTACCACCACTTCCACGGGAAGCAGGACATCTTGTTCACCATCTGCTTCGATATGCAGCGGGACTTCAACGCCCAGGTGCTGCCGAAGCTCTCCTCCGGAACGCCCGAGGAGGCGATCCGCCGCACCATCCACGAGCACGTCCTGTTCAGCCAGCGACGCAAGGGCGAAGTCCTGGTCAACATCCGCGAGCGGCGGAGCCTTCCGCCGAGGCTGCTGGCGCGCGTCAACGCGTTGCGTCGCGAGTACCGTGACGCCGTCGCCGGCGTCATCGAGGAGGGACGCCGCCAGGGCATCTTCCATCTCCGGCAGCCGCGGCTGGCGGCGATGGCGATTCTCGACATGGCGAATGGGCAAGCGGTCTGGTTCAAGCCGCGCGATCGTGCCGACCTGGAGCGGCTGGCCGACGAGTACGCGCAGGCCGCGGTGGTGCTGCTGCGGGGCTGGACGTGAGACAGCCAGGAGCCCCGACGCTGGACGTTGCCGGCCTGGTGGTGCGCTTCGGTGGCATTGTCGCGCTCGACGAGGTCACGTTTCGCATCGAGCCCGGCGAGGTCGTCGGCATCATCGGGCCCAATGGGGCCGGGAAAACGACCCTCTTCAACGCCATCTGCGGGTTCGTCCGTCCACACGCTGGCCGGATCGATTACCGTGGCCAACCGCTGCTCGGTACCGCGCCCCACCGCCTGGCTCGGTTGGGGATTGCCCGGACGCTGCAGGGCCTCGGACTGTGGCCGGGCCTGACGGTCCGGGAAAATGTCGTCGCCGGTTCGACTCGGCGTCCCGGCGTGCTCTCATCGGTGCTGGCCCTGCCGCACGCGGATCGTCTCGAGTCCGAATTGGCTGCCAGGGCCGGCGACATCCTCGACCGGCTCGGCATCGCGAGCTATGGTGATGCGTACCCGGGAACGCTGCCCTACGGGGTACAAAAACGGGTCATCATCGCGCGGGCCCTGATGGCGGCGCCGTCCCTGCTGCTGCTGGATGAGCCCGTCAGTGGACTCTCGGCGCGCGATATCGACGAGCTCGCCGGGCTGATCAAGCAGCTCCGCAGCCGGATGAGCGTCGCCGTGGTCGAGCACCACCTGGATTTCGTGATGGCAATTTGCGACCGCGTCACCGTGCTCAACCTGGGGCGGGTGATCGCGTCCGGAACACCGAAGGAGATTCGCAACGATCCCCAGGTGGCGACGGCTTACCTCGGGGAGGATGTCCTACCGGAGGCATCGTCCGATGCTTGAGATCGTCGACCTCACGGTCGCCTATGGTCCCGTAATGGCGCTCCACGGCGTTACGCTCACGGTCGCCGACTCGTCCATCACCGCCGTCCTCGGGGCCAACGGGGCCGGCAAGACGACCCTGGTCCGCACCATCTCGGGGCTGGTGCGACCGCGGAGCGGATCGGTGCGACTCGATGGTCGCGACATTACTCGCCTCGCCCCCGAGGAGATCGCCCGACTGGGGGTCGCCCACGTCCCCCAGGGCCAGGCCGTGCTCGCCGAGCTGACCGTGGATGAAAACCTCCGGCTCGGGGGTCTCTGGCGACGCGATCCGAGCGGCCAGCGCCGCGCGATGGCCGAGGCTTACGAGCTGTTTCCTCCGCTAGCATCCCGGCGGCACCTGGCGGCCTTCAGCCTCTCCGGGGGCGAGCGGCAGATGCTGGTCATCGGCCGTGCGCTGGTGGCGCGCTCGCGGGTGCTCCTCCTCGACGAGCCGTCGCTTGGACTGGCCCGCCTGGTGCTCGTCCAGATCATGGCTCGGATCAAGACGATGGTCCACGAGCGCGGACTGACCGTCCTGCTGATCGAACAGAACGCGAAGAGCGCCTTGTCGGTGGCCGACGAGGCGATGGTGCTCCACCTGGGAAAGGTGGTGGTCCAGGGCCGTGCCCACCAGCTCTCGAGTGAGGAAGGTCTTCGGCATGCGTACCTCGGTTTCTAAGCCGTGAGCCGATTTTTCATCCTGACGCTGGATGGTCTGACCCAGGGCGCGATCTACGCCGCCGTTGCGCTCGCCCTGGTCCTGATCTGGCGCGCCACCAAGGTCATCAACTTTGCGCAGGGCGCCATGGCGATGTTCACCACCTACCTGGCGCTTTTCGCGATCGATCACGGTGCGCCCTACTGGCTGGGCTTCGTCGTCGCCCTACTGAGTGGACTCTTGCTGGGCGCGATCGTCGAGCGCGTGATCGTTCGCCCGGTCGAGTCCGCGCCCCCGCTGAACGTCGTCATCCTGACGCTCGGGCTGCTGCTCTTTTTCGAAGCGCTCGCCCCGATGCTCTTCGGCGGCCAGATCCGGTCATTCCCTCCCGCCTTCTCGATCGTCGGCCTGCACGTCGGCAACTCGCAGGTCGCCTTCTCAGCGTTTGATGCCTTCACGCTTGGCAGTGTCCTGGCCGTCATGATCCTTCTCCTGGTACTCTTCCAACGAACCAACCTGGGTCTGCGAATGCGCGCCTCGGCGTTCAACCCCGAAGTCTCGCGGCTTCTCGGGATCCGGGTCGGCCGCATGCTCACCCTGGGTTGGGCGCTCGCCTCGCTGGTCGGCGCGCTAGCCGGGGTGCTGATCGCGCCGACCTTCCTGCTGTATCCCAACGTCATGGACCAGGTGCTGGTTTTCGGTTTCACCGGGGCTGTCCTCGGCGGACTCGACAGCGCAGTCGGGGCGGTCATCGGCGGGCTGCTAATCGGCTTTGCCCTGAGTTATGTCGGCGGCTACCTCGGCTCCGACCTCGAAACCGTCGGCGCGCTGGTCATCCTGATTGCCGTGTTGATGGTCAGGCCACGGGGCCTTTTCTCGCTGCAGCGGCTTCGAGAAGTCTGAGATGTTGATCGCCAACGTGCACCTCGCCCGCATCGTCCGCCCAACGCTCAATCGTCATCTGCTGCTGGCGCTGGGCGCGGCCGTGGTGCTGGTGGCGATCAGCGAGCAGATCGGGGCCTACGACGACTACAACCTCACCGCGGTTGCCATCTTTGCGGTCGCCGCGGCGGGACTTACCTTGCTGACCGGGCTGAACGGCCAGCTGTCGCTCGGCCACGGTGCTTTGATGGCCGTCGGCGCATACACCGCCTCCTTGCTGCTGAAGGATCACCAGTTGCCCGTGGTCGTCGTGCTGCTGCTCGCCGTGCTGACCACGGGAATCGTCGGCATCATCTTCGGCTACGCCGCGGCCCGTTTGCGGGGTCCATATCTCGCCGGCGCCACGCTCAGCCTGGCGGTCGCGCTGCCGCAGATTGCGACCCGCTACAAGAACATCTTTGGCGGCGACGCGGGCTTGAGCGTCCCGGCATCGGCACCACCCGCCTGGCTGGGCGCCGACTTCCCGCCCGAGCGCTGGCTGGCCTGGATCGCGCTCGCGGCCGCCCTGGTGACGATGGTGTTGCTGGGCAACGTGCTCCACAGCTCTGTCGGCCGAAGCTTCATCGCCGTGCGCGACAATGAAGCCGCCGCGGCCCTCGCCGGCATCGATGTCGCACGGACGCAGGTGCTGGCTTTCGTGATCAGCGCATCGTGTGCCGGGCTGGCGGGCGCCCTGTTTGGCTACTGGTCGGGGGTTACGGCCCCGGCCGGGTTCGGCCTCGGCCTGTCCCTCCAACTCATCACCGCCATCGTCATCGGCGGGTTGGGCAGCCTGGCCGGCGCGGTATGGGGCTCGATCGTGCTGGTTTTCGTCCCGTCACTGACCAGTGGCATGGCGAGCAGCTTGAACGTTCCGAGCTCCGTCGCCAATAACGTGCCGCTCGCGATTTACGGCGCCACCCTGGTGATCGCCATGCTCGTGGCGCCGCACGGCATTCAGGGCGCATTGAAAAGGCTTCTCGCACTGGCGAGGGCTCGCTGGGGTCATAGCCCGGCGAGCGGGAAGAAGGGGGTGATGGATTGGGACGATCCTGCACCAGGGCCGTAGTCGACGGCACCGCGCGACCCGCATAAAGGAAGGAGGTTGGATTGAAAAGTCGGATCAATGGCAGCGCCTCAGGGATGAGAGGGATCGCGATCGTTTGTCTTACGGGGTTATTGCTCGCGGCCTGCGGCACCAGCACCGCTAACAACTCTGGCACCAATACCGCGTCCGCACCCGGCATCACGGCCACGGACATCACGATTGGGAGCACGCAGCCGCTGACCGGGAGGGCGGCGCCGGGCTATTCGGAGATTGCACCCGCCTCGAACGCCTACTTCGTGTACCTCAACCAGCACGGCGGCGTTTACGGGCGGAAGATCCTCTACGAGTACGCCGACGATGGCTACAACCCGACCAACACCGCCAGCCTGACGCGCAAGCTGATCCTGGAGACGAAGGTCTTCGCCATGTTTAGCGCGCTCGGCACGCCCACGCACCTTTCGGTCATCGACTACATCAACTCCGAAAAGGTGCCTGATGTGTTCGTTTCCAGCGGTTGCAACTGCTGGAACAACGTCTCGAAGTATCCCTACACCTTCGGCTTCCAGCCCGACTACACCATCGAGGGCAAAATCCTCGCCCAGTACATCCAGCAAAACCTCAATGGCAAGAAGGTCGGATATTTCTACCAGAACGACGAGTTCGGTCTCGATGGCGTCAAGGGCCTCGATGCTCAGCTCGGCGCGTCGTCAGTCCCGAGCGGTAGCCGGCAGTACTATTCCCCGGGCCCCACGTCGGTCGCGTCGCAGATCTCAGCTCTGCAAGCGGCCGGCGTGCAGGTCGTCGTCTCCTTTAGCATTCCGGCCTACACCGCGCTGGCGCTGCTGGCGGCGGCCAAGTACGGCTACCATCCGACCTGGGTGGTGAGCAACGTCGGCTCCGACATCACCACCCTGACCGGCCTGTTGAAACAGTTCTCCCAGGGCGCGGTCGGGGGCCAACTGCTGGGCGGCATGGTCACCGATACCTACCTCCCGCTGGTCGGCGACAGCTCGAACGCGTGGATCACCTTGTTCAAGCGCATCCACGACCAGATCATCCCGGGGCTGCCGTGGGATGGCAATGTCCTGTACGGCATGGTGCAGGCCTACACGATGGCGCAGGCGTTGAAGGCGGCGGGCCGCAATCCGACCCGGGCCAGCTTCGTGAAGACGCTCGAGTCGACCAAGCTGAGCGGCGGACCCGGTCTAGTGCCGTTCGGGTATGCGTCCGATAACCATCTCGGCTACCTGGGGGTGCAGGTGGCCATCATCGCGGCGGACGGAACCGAGTCCACGACCGGGCCCGTGTACACCTCCTCGGATTCGGGCCCGATCAGCCAGTACAGCGGATCGGCGTCGAGTCCTCCGACAAACGGTATTCCGTAGCGACGGCGTTGCGAGGTAAGGGCCGCCGGCGCGGGCGGCCCTTACCGCTCCTCCACGATCCGAGCGCGCAGGCGGCGCATGCCGCGGAGCCAGCGGTCGTAGTCGGCGGCTTTGCGCTGGAAGAACTCGCCCACCTCCGGATGGGGCAGGATGAGAAAGCGCTCGTCGCGGATGCCCTCGACGAGGGCGTCGGCAACCTGCTCCGGTTCAAGCGCGCCCGCTGTCAAGAAGTTGCGCTCGCCCTCCTGTGTCAGCATCGCGGTCCGCACCCCCTGCGGGCACAGTGCCGAGACTCGTATCCCCTCGTCGTGGTAGGCGATCGCCATCCATTCGAAGAACGAGAGTCCGGCGGCTTTCGTCACGGCGTAGGGCGCAGCCAGGATGTGGTTGAGCAGCGCGGCGGCGGAGATGGTGCCCACGATGTAGCCCTCGCCTCGCTCCCGCATCCCTGGGAGCAGGGCGCGGGCCGCGTACACGTGCGCCATGACGTGCACGTCCCAGCTCTGTTGCCACTCCATGTCCCGCACCTCGGGCCCACCGCCAATGGCGATGCCGGCATTCGAGCAGTAGATATCGACTCGACCGAATTCCTTCACCGTTCGTAAGACCAGACCCCGAACCTCCGACTCGACGCTGACGTCGGCGGGCACGGCCGTGCCGCCAACTTCCGCCGCGACCTTCTCCGCGGACCGATGGTCGATGTCGGACACCACCACCTGGCTCGCCCCATCGGCCTTGAAGCGCCGGCAGAGGGCGCTGCCGATGCCTCCACCGCCTCCGGTCACGATCACGACGCGATTCCGAATCTCCACGGCTAGCCGAGCACGACGACGCCCTGCTCGATGAATCCCAGGATCGCGTCGGTTCGTTGTTCGTAGCTCGGGTCGGGGCGCTTGCCGCGACGGTGCAGCATGAGGTTGTAGCCGAAGATTGCCGCGTACTTGTAGAGGGTCAGTGCCCGGTACCAGCGATACTCGTCCGGATCGGCGCCGTACATCTCACCGACCGGATCGGCGGAGACGTGCGACAGGCTGATGCAACAGAGGTCGAGCAGGGGCTGGCCGAGCTGCGCAATCTCCCAGTCGACGACGGCCGTCACCCGGCCCCGGTCGAAGAGCATGTTTCCGAAGTGGTAATCGCCGTGGACGAGAACCGGCGGCCTGGCACGTGGTTGCCGCTCGACCAGCAGCTGGGCGAGCCGGGGTGCCTGTCCGGTGAGCTCCGAGGGGGCACGTTCCATCAGCCACGTCCATCGCGAGATCTCACCCTCGGGCGGCATCGGGTCTTCACCGCCAATGCCGGTGTTCTCGATGGGCACCGCCTGCAACCGCCGCAGCACATCGACCGCCGAGGCTGCCAGCTCGAGCGGACGGCTCCCCGCGTCGATCGCCTGCTCGACGCGGTCCCCGGCGACCGCCTCCATCAGGACGAAAGGCCGCCCGTCGACGACCGGGTCTGGCGAGCTTGCAACGATGGCGGGTACCGGCAGACCCTGCGCCTGCAGCGCCGCCATGATCCTTGCCTGACGAGGAATATCCGCGGGACCGGCGATGCGTGCGCCCGGCGGAGGAAGCCGGAGCACCCCACGATGGCCATCGAGCTCGACCCAGTAGGTGAAGCCGGAGTGACCCTCGGGGATGGCGCGAACCGCGCGTACCGGCTGTTCGATTTGCGCGGCAAGGTCGTGGCGAATCCGCTCTTCGGACTCGTTCATGCCATCGGTACCAGGTGTGCGGTGTCGCAAAGGGAGCCCGCCATGCGCCGCTCGCCCTTGATGCGGATCACGCTGATGCTGGTGAAATCGGGGAAGAGCCGCAGCGTGCCAGGGGTCAGCCCGAGGACGTCGCAGAGGTAGGTCAGGATCGCGATTCCGTGCGACACCATCACGATGCGCCCGCCGGGATGCGCGGCCACGGCCGCACTTACGGCGGCCTGCATCCGACGGATCACCGCATCGTGGCTTTCCAGCACTTCGACTCTGCCCTCGGGATAGGTTGCGCGGACCTCGGTCAGCCTGGGATCGGTCGTGACCTGCTCGGTGAGGGCGGCGGCCGTCTGCTGTGCGCGACGGAGCGGACTCGCGTAGACGGCGCGGATCTCAACCGATTTCAAGCGTTGGGCCAACCGCTTCGCCTGCCGGTGCCCCAGCGGGCTCAGCGATGGATCCGACACAAGCTCGCCCTGGTCGTAGACGTCCGCGTGCCGGACCAGCCAGATCTCCGTGACGCCCTCGACGCCGATCAAGTACGCCCGCTGGAGCGAACGGATCGCCCCGACGACGTCGTCAGTACTTGCCAAGCTCGAGCCGGCCGAGCTGGTTGAGGTGCACCTCGTCCGGCCCGTCGACGATCCGGACCGTGCGCGCGTAGGCATATGCATGCGCCAGCGGAAAATCGTCGGAGACGCCCGCCGCGCCGTGCGCCTGGATCGCCCAGTCGAGAACCGTGCAGAGCATGTTCGGCGCCGCCACTTTGATCATGGCGATCTCGGCTCGCGCCACCTTGTTGCCCGCGGTGTCCATCTTGTGGGCCGCATTGAGGGTCAGCAGTCGGGCCTGGTCGATCAGGATGCGCGACTGCGCGATTCGTTCGAGCCACACCGACTGCTGGGCGAGCGGCTTGCCGAACGCCACCCGGCTCGTGACCCGTTTACACATCAGTTCGAGGGCGACCTCCGCCACCCCGATCAGTCGCATGCAGTGGTGAATTCGCCCAGGGCCCAGGCGTGCCTGCGCGATCTCGAAGCCGCGGCCTTCACCCAGCAGGATGTTGGCGGCCGGCACCCGGACGTCGACGAAGTCAACCTCGCCGTGCCCGTGCGGGGCGTCATCGAAACCGAACACGGGCAGCGATCGCAAGATCTTGACGCCGGGCGTGTCGCGGGGCACGAGAACCATCGACTGCTGCCGGTGACGATCTGCGTTATCCGGGTCCGTCTTGCCCATGAAGATGAAGAGCTGGCAGCGTGGATCCATCGCTCCTGACGTCCACCACTTCCGGCCGTTGATGACGAGCTCGTCGCCCTCGCGAACGATGCGGCTCTTGATGTTGGTCGCGTCCGAGGAGGCGACATCGGGTTCTGTCATCGCGAAACCGGAACGGATCTCTCCATTCAGCAGCGGGCGCAGCCATCGATCTTTCTGTTCCGGAGTCCCGAAGCGGTCGAGGATCTCCATGTTCCCCGTATCTGGCGCCGAGCAGTTGAAGACCTCGGGAGCCCAGGGGACGTGGCCCATGATTTCGCACAACGGCGCGTACTCCAGGTTGGTGAGCCCGGCGCCAAGGTCCGACTCGGGAAGGAAGAGATTCCAGAGCCCCGCCGACCGGGCCCTGGACTTCAGTTCGTCGACGACTGGAGGCGGGCTCCAGTGATCGCCGGTCCTCGCCTGGTCTCGATATGTTTGCTCGTTTGGATAGATGAATTCGGCCATGAAGTCCCCGAGCTTTTTCTGAAGCGATTGCACCCGCGGCGAGTGGTCGAAGTCCATCTCAACCGATAGTATCTGGCAATGTCAGACTTCGACCTGACCGATCGCGTGGCGATCGTGACGGGCGGGAGCCGTGGCATCGGCGAGGCGACCGCCGGCGCATTGGCGGACCAGGGTGCCAGGGTCGTCATATCCAGCAGGAAGCTCGAGGGCCTCCGGGCGGCCGCGGATCGGATCAATGCGCGCCATGCCGGAGCCGTCACGCCGATGGCCGCGCACGTGGGCCGGCCCGAGGATTCGCAGCGACTGGTCACGCATGTCATCGAGCGCTTCGGGCGCATCGACATCCTGGTGAACAACGCCGGGACCAATCCGCATTTCGGCCCAATCCTCGACGTCGAGCTGAGCGCCTGGGACAAGACCTTCGAGGTCAACCTGCGCGGACCGTTGGTGCTCACCAAATTGGTCGTCGACGGCTGGATGCGCGCGCACGGAGGCGCGATCGTGAACGTGGCCAGCATCGCGGGCCTGCGGCCCGAGTTTGGGCTTGGCCCCTACGGCGTCACTAAGGCGGCGCTCATCATGTTGACCCGGTATCTCGCCACTGAGCTCGGGAGTGCGGGCATCCGCGTCAACGCCGTCGCCCCGAGCATCGTGAAGACGGAATTCGCCGCGGCCCTCTGGAGAAACGAGGAGATCGCTCGGCGGGCTCTCGAGCGCAACCCGCTCGGCCGTTTCGCGACCGCCGAGGAAGTGGCGTCGACCATCGCCTTCCTGGTCTCGGACGCGGCATCGTACATCAACGGCGAAGTGCTTCCGATCGACGGCGGCGAATGACGCGGCCGTGACTCGCGCGGCCGTCCTGACGTCGGTCGACTCGCCGTTGGTGATCGAGGATATCGAGCTTCCGCCGCCGGCCGCGGGCGAGGTGCACGTCCGTCTGGCGGCCTCCGGCATCTGCCACTCCGACCTTTCGCTCGCCAACGGCACGCTACCCCAACCGGTTCCGGCCGTCCTCGGCCACGAGGCCGCAGGCACCGTCATAACGGTGGGGCCCGGAGTGACCGAGGTGCAGCCGGGCGCCAAAGTGTTGTTGAACTGGTCGCCCTCTTGCGGACGCTGCTGGTTCTGCACGCATGGGGAACCCTATCTGTGTGAACAGACGCCTAAAGCCTGGCGGCGGCGCTACGCACGACGGGCGGACGGGAGCGCGCTCTACGCCGGGTTGGGAATCGCGGCCTTTGGCGAAGAGACGATCGTGCCCAGCTCGGCGGTGCTCGCATTGCCGGCCAACGTCAACCTGGACAAGGCCGCACTCCTCGGCTGTGCCATGCTCACCGGCATCGGCGCGGTCACCAATTCGGCACGCGTCCAACCGGGCGAGTCGGTCGTGGTCTTCGGCATCGGAGGGGTCGGCCTGTCGGTCCTCCAGGGGGCGCGCCTCGTTGGCGCCGACGTCGTGATCGGCGTGGATATTGCCGCCGATAAGGAACAGCTGGCCCGCACCAACGGCGCGACGGACTTCATCCTTGCCGGTGAGCAGGTTGTGCAACGCGTTTGGGAGCGCACTGGCGGCAGGGGCGCCGACCACGCCTTCGAGTGTGCCGGCAGCGCCGCGACGATCCGCCAGGCGTGGTCATCCACGCGCCGAGGAGGTCGGACCACGGTTATCGGCATTGGCGCGAAGGATGAGAAGGTCGAATTTGACCCGCAGGAGATTTTTTATTTCGGCCGGACCCTTTCCGGTTGTGTGTTCGGTTCGTCGGACGTGGAGCGTGACCTTCCCTTTCTTCTCGAGCATATGCAGGCGGGTCGGATCCGCCCGGAAGAATTAGTCACCAATCGGATCGGGCTGGAGGACGCACCAGAGGCGCTCGCCCGGATGAACGCACGGAAGGGCGGTCGTTCCTTGATCGTCTACGACTAATTCCCTCCCCCCCTCGCCGGAAGGGTCTGTGTGGCACGCATTTTCCCTTCCCCGCTCGCCGGAAGGGTCTGTGTGGCACGCATTTTCCCTCCCCCGCCTGCCGGAAGGGTCTGTGTGGCACGCATTTTCCCTCCCCGCCCGCCGGAAGGGTCTGTGTGGCACACATTTTCCCTCCCCCGCCCGCCGGAAGGGTCTGTGTGGCACGCATTTTCCCTCCCCCGCCTGCGGGGGAGGGCAGGGTGGGGGCCGCCGCTCGCGGCGGAGGGCAGGGTGGGGGCCGCCGCTCGCGGCGGAGGGTAGGGTGGGGGCCTTTGAAACGGTTGGCGGGCCCAGCCGTTGTGTAAGCAGTCCGAAGATCAGGAGATGACGTGACCGAAGTCGACGACGGCGGCCGCGCGTTCGAGGCGCTTTACCGCGGCCTCTATCCGCTCGTCGTCCGGACCGTCTACCTCGTGGTCCTCGATCCAGACATCGCACAGGAGATTTGTCATGAAGCGTTTCTGCGGCGGTGGCAGCACCGCAACCGCCTCGGCGAACAGGCGAATGAGAGGGCATGGCTGATGCGCGTTGCCATCAACCTGGCGATCGACCACCGCCGGAGCCTACTGACCGCCCTGCGCCACCGCGGGAGCGATGCGCCAGCGCTGGATCCGGCAACGGCGGCCCTGGCTCGCATCGACCGTGAGGTGATGCGGCGCGCGCTCCTCGGTCTTCGAAAGCGTGACCGCGCTCTGCTCGCGCTGCGCTTTGAACAGGACCTCAGTTTTCCCGAGATCGGCAGGATTTTCGGCCGCCCCGAAGCGACCGTGAAGACCTGGGTTCATCGCGCTCTCGACCGGCTTCAACGGGAGATGGGCGGGTTGCAACCGGTGGCTGCTGCGGAGGAGGCATGATGACTGGCCAGGAACAACTCATCGAGCGGCTGACTAGCTTCTACCGTGACACGGGTGGCGAGGTTTCCCCTGTACCACCCGCCTGGGTAGGCGGCAAAGACCGATCCGTCCGCTGGTTGCAGCCGGCACTCGCGAGCATTGCGTTGATCGTGCTTGCCGTTGGGCTTGCGGTGACGCTGCGCATCGTTCGTGAGGAGGCGCAGCGGAAAGTCACGCCCCTGCCGGTTCCTAGCGCGTCGCCATTGCCGAGCCCTTCGCCGTCTTCAACGCCATCACCGAGCTGGGTCACCCGCCAGGTGCTCATCGGATCGGTCGACGCGATGTCGCTGGACGGTTCCGCGGTGTTTGCCCTTTATCATCCGAGCCCGATCAATGGTCGCCCCGATCCGGCAACCACCATGCTCGCCCGAATCGACCGGACAACGGCGGCCGTGACCACCGCAGGACCGTTCCCCCAGGCGATGCCACTGGCTCGGGTCACAGCGGGCCTCTGGATCGGCGCCGGCGCCAATCAGGGGACGGCTGGACCCGACACGCAGTGGCTAACTCTCCTCGACCCTGTCACATTGAAGGTCAAGCAGCGGATTCATCTGCCTGGGCAGCCGACCCCCGGGCTCTTCTCATTGCCACAGCTTGCCGGAACGTCAGACCTACTCTGGTTGGCATACGGCAATTCGCTGTACCGGCTCGATGCCGCCACCGGGCGCGTCCTTCAAACGCAAAACCTGGACGGAACAGCGACGGGCCTCTCGATCGAACCGTCGAGCCACCGGCTTTACGCTGGGTTAGTGCCCAGCCAGGGTACAGAAGCGCTCGTCATCGAGTGGGACGGCTCAACCGGGCGCCGTATCGCCTCTGCGCCGACCGGCGGGGTTGACCTCGGAGGGCCAACGGTGGTAGCGGCACCTGGCGGCGTGTGGATCACTTATGCAACCGGCATGCAAGGGGCGATCGAGCTTCGAGCCGATTCGTCTCTGTCGTTGGTGGCTGGGCCCCAGCACGAACATACAAACGCGATCCGCGCCTTTGTCGCGGGAGGCGCCCTCTGGCTCGTCGATGGAGGCATCGGCCGGGTCGACTGTGCCGACCTTCGAACCGGCGCGGCGGCGGCATCGAGCCAGGAGATCCAGCCAACTATTGTGACCGCTGACGCCAACGGAAGCTATCTCGGCGACGCCGATGGGGTCGGCTTCCTGCGACCGGATCCGGCCTGCCCGCACTAATCTGGGCACCGCTAACAGCCTGAATAAAAAGAACGGCGGCTGGGGGAGCCGCCGTTCCTACTTAGATTCGACCTATCGCTTGCGAGCCACTGCGCTCACCGCGCCGCCGTGGTTGACGGTCATGTCGCCCGTCGTGTGGGCGGCTGTCGCGTCGCTCTTGGCGACCGCACTTACGGCGTCGCCATGCACATCGCCTGCCGACGTGCCCGCTGGCTCCGTCTGATCCGATTTGCCGTTGGTCTTGGCCAGCGCGCTGATCACGTCACCGCGCGCCTCACCGATCAATGCCTTGCTCGCCTTGGCCAGGTCGCTGACCGCCTCGCCGTGCGAGTTGGCGGCGGCCGCGGTTACAAGGCCGAGCCCGAACAGTGCGCTTGCTGCCAGTACGACTGGCTTGGTCGCTCGATGCATATGCATTGAGCCTCCTTGTGAAAGAGTTCCCCCAGGTTAATAACGCAGCGTGGCGTTGGAAGCGTACGCCGAACCGTCATGGTTACGAGATCGGGGGAACCGCCTTGTTCACGTCCTCGAGATACGGCATCGCTTCCGAACACGCCACCTGGCTCGCGACCAAGGCGCCGGCCCAGTTGGCGCGCCGCACCGCAGTCGCGAGGTCGATGCCGCGCAGGATTCCGTGCGTGACCGCGGCCAGAAAGGCATCGCCGGCACCCAGCCCATTGACGACGTCCATCCTGACGGGGGGCAGCTCTCGTACCCGGTCGCCATCGAACAACACCGCGCCCTCGCCGCCGCGCTTCAGGATCAGGACGCGCGGACCGGCGGCCCGCAGCTCTGCGATCCCCTGGCGTGGATCATCGAGCCCGGTGGCGGCCCGAACCTCATCTTCGTTGCCCAGGACGACATCCGCAAGGGGGAGCACGTCCCGTACCGCCGCCGCATAAACCCTCGGGCTGGGCCAGAACGTTGGCCGGTAGTCGAGATCAACGATAGTGGTGTGCCGGTGCAGTTCGAGCGCGGCCATGTGTGCCTTGAGGCTGTTCTCGCGAGCCAAACCGGTGCCCGACACGACCAAGATCGGTGCGTCCGCCGCGGTGTCGACATCGAAATCTTCGGTTGTCAGTTCCCAATCGGGACAGGTCGGCGTCCGGTAGAAGAGCAGTGGGAAGCGATCGGGCGGCCAGATCTCGCAGAAGACGACCGGAGTGTTGAGCGTGTGATCGATCCCAAGCCAGCCGACGTCCACGCCCTCACGCGAAAGGAAGTCCCGAATGAACTCCCCGTGGCCATCGTTGCCCACCTTGCTGACGATTGCGGTACCGACTTGCAGGCGCGCCAGGCCGGTACACACGTTGCCGGCAAAGCCGCCGACGTATCGGATGAAGTTTCGTTGATGGCGCAGCGACGTGCGCAGTTCCGTTGGATAGATGTCGGCGCCGAGGCGGCCCATGACGACCACCTCGGTGGTACTCATGTCTTCTTCCAGTCCATCAACCATTCGTGATCAGGGTCGGTAGTGAACAACCACTCGCGCACTGCGCCCGCCATGGCGTTCAGGTAGTAGCAGTCATAGCCCGGAGCGGCCGAGACGACGTGGTAACCGCGCGGCACAAGCACAAGGTCGTCGTGGCGGGCGCGGATGGAGACGTTCAGGTCGCGCGATATCGTGTAGATGCCCTGGAACGCGAAGCCCTGCTCAGGGTTGAAGCGGTAGTAATACAGCTCCTCGAGTGCGCGCTCAACGCCCGCCTTGTCTTCGTCGTGCTTGTGCGGCGGATAGGTCGACCAGTGGCCCGCCGGCGTGAGCACTTCGACGAGCAGCAGCCGCGCCGCTGGGTCGCGTTCCGAGAGGATCCAGTGGATTCGCCGTTCGGTGACACCCTTGCCGCGAACTTCAACGCGGACGTCATCGGGTCGGATCAGCCGCGCGGGCACCGTCGCTTCCGCCGGCGCGGAGACGATCGCGAGGTGCAACGGCGACCGGGCGCGCATGCGATAGATAGCGCCCGGCGGCAATAGCAGCGCCCACGGTTTGCCGGTGAAGACGTCCTCGCGCTCGCCGACCGTGCCATAGCCGGCAACCTCGGCGATGCCCCCCAGCCAGATCAGCGCGGTTTCCTCGTCGCCTGTCTCGCCAGCGAGCTCATCGTCTCGCTTGCGCCGAACCGTCCGGAACGAGAGGTAGGTCCAGCCGGCCGTCTCGGGACGGATGCCGTCGGTCGCGTTGCGAACAAGGCCCCCACCCTGCCCTCCCCAGGAGGGGGAGGGGAAATTGGGGCTCATACGCCGCGGGCGCGAAGGTAGGCGCGGTTCCGATCCTGGTCGAGCGCGGCCGCAGTCGTTGGCGAATCGGCCGCTGGGATCATGTCCTGCTCCACGACCAGCCAGCCACGGTAGTCGAGCGCGCGCAGCCCGTTCAGGACGGCATCGATGTCCAGGTCGCCGGTACCGAGCGGGCAGAAGGCGCCGCGCCGCCAGACGTCCATCATGCCCGCGCGCTCGCGGATCACCTCATCGATCACCGAGCGCCGGATGTCCTTGAGGTGGACATGGTTGATGCGTGGGCCCCAATCGTTGATGGCGCGAAGCGGGTCGCCGCCGCCGAGCGCGAGATGGCCGGTGTCAAGGCAGAGCCCGATGTCGCTCCGCGCCAACAACTCCTCGATCTCCCATGGCGCCTCGACGTACGTGCCGGCGTGATGGTGAAAGGTCGGCTCGTAGCCACGCTGCCGACACAGTTCAACCACCGTCTGCAGATTGCTGGCCAGGCGATCCCACCCGTCCGGCTCGAGCCCAAGACTCCGGTTGGCATACGCCTCTCCTGGTGCTGCGCGACGAGCGCCGGAGCCGGCGTCGGCGAGCGTCGGCTTGGGCGCCGGACGGTGGTCGGGCGTCTTCACGGTGTCGAAGATGTCGAGCATCGTATGAAGTTCGCCGATGGCCGGGCCCATGCCGGCGGGATCTGAAAATGGCATGGTGACGTATCCGCCGGACAGATGGAGCCCGCGCGCCTCGAGTCGCGTCTTCAAGTTGTTCTTGGTCCCGAGGTACCCGACGGGTCCGAGGTCGATCCCTTCGTAGCCGTCCTGGCGCACGGCATTCAAAACACTGATGGCGTCGGGCACGTTGGGATCGATGCCGACCGTGACTTCAAAGGCGCCGAAGGAGACCGGTGCACTGGCGACGGCGATCGAGGCGCTCAGGGTGGTTTGGGTTACCCCCCACCCCGACCCTCCCCCACAAGGGGGGAGGGAGATTTTGCACCGGTCATCGGTGGTGGAGTATAGTCGCGCGCAGCTTGGCTCAGACTCGAATTCGCGTCGGCGTGATCGGCTGCGGACTGATCGCCCAGGTCATGCATCTCCACTATCTGCGCGAGCTTCGTGATCGTTTCCAGGTTGCGGCCCTCTGCGACCTGTCCCGCACGGTCGTCGATCGAGTCGGGGAGGCCTACGGCGTCGACCGGCGCTTTACCGATTGGACCCAGCTGCTCGAAGAACCGCTCGACGCCGTGATGGTGCTGACCAGCGGCAGTCACGAGCCGATCGCAGTCGCCGCTGCCCAGGCCGGCCGGCACGTCTTCATCGAGAAACCGATCGCGCTCTCCCAGGCGGAAGGACAGCAAATCCTGGCAGCAGGCAAGAAGGCCGGGGTGCAGCTGATGGTCGGCTACATGAAACGCTACGACCCGGCGGTCGAGCGAATGGCGGAAGAGCTGCGGGGCTTCGAGGCGCTGCGGTTCGCCATCTCCACCACGTCGGAGTATCCGCTCAAATGGTACGTGGCCCAGTACCCGATCATCCGCGGGTTCGACATCGATCCCAACACGCTTGCCGCGCTCGAAACGGCCGACGAGGCTCGCGTCACCGCGGCGATCGGCATCGACGACCCGACGTTGCGCTACGCCTACCGGCACTCACTGCTCGACAGCATGATTCACGACATCAATTTGATGCAGAGCCTGCTTGGTGAGCCCAAGCGCCTGCGCTTTGCCAGCGTGGGGCAGGCCGCGATCAGCGTCTTCCTCGAATTTCCGCAAACGTCGGCGTCGATGCACTGGGTCAACCTGTTGGATGGCGTCGCGCAGTACCAGCAAACGTTCGCGTTCTTCAGCCCGCAGCAGCGGGCGACCCTGATTTTTCCCTCGCCGTTCCTGCGCAACATGCCAACCGAGCTCCTGCTGGAGAGCGGCAGCACGGAGACGCCGCGTGCCTGGCGAACCGCAGAACGGGTCTCCTACGAGTCGGCGTTCAAGCGGGAGCTCCTCGAGTTCTATGACTGCGTGACGAAGAATCGCGCGCCACGCACGACGGCCGACGACGCCGTCCGCGACGTCGCGCTCTGCCAGGCGATCATCAAGGCGCACATGGCGGCCCGGGTCGAGCCCCCTCGGGGGGCTTAAAACGTCCCGTCTGCGTGCGTGGCTGTCCTCACCGAGATGGGGCCTGGGGGACTGGCTGTTCGTGTCGCTCGTGCTCATCCTCGGGTTGGGGCTGCGCCTGTACCACTACACCGACGCGCCGCAGTTTCACGACAATCCCGATGAAGTCCAATTTGCCTGGGCGGGCTTGAGCCTGCTTACCGACCACGTGCCCCAAAGTTGGTCCTTCTTTCCCGAGTACTCGACGCACACATGGCTGGTTACGCCCAACGGCTTTTCTTATCCACTGGTGAAACCGTGGCTGGATCATCCGCCCGTCTTTGCCGTCCTGACCGGTGGGGCGGCCTGGCTTGCGGGTGAACGTCAATTCATCGATGTGACCGCGGCCTCCGTGCGCCTTCCACCGATTTGGCTCAGCGCGACGACCGTCGTCCTGACCTACCTGCTGGCCCGCCGGTTGCTCGGACGCGGTCCTGCCATCGCCGGCTCGTTGCTTCTCGCGACCGCGCCGGGTGCGGTGTTGTTCGGTCGCAGCGTCGAGCCGGAGGCCTTGCTCGCCCCTCTACTGCTTGCGGCTCTACTTGCCGCCCACCGGCTCCTGATGAAAGACGGAGGTCGCGGGTCGCTTGCGGTCCTTCTCGCTTGCTGTGCGCTCGCGCCGGTGGTCAAGGTTCCGGGGGTCGCAATTGGCGGGGCCATTGCGCTGGCCCTGGCGCTGAATCATCGCTGGCGACTCGGGCTCGCGACCCTTGCCGCGTCGATAGCGGGCCTCCTGCTTTTCGCCCTCTACGGTGCGCTGCTGGACTGGCAGCTGTTCGTCGCCGTCTTTCAGCAACAGGCGACGCATCGCACCGGCGTCATGGGTGCGTTCGAGTTCATCGTCGAGCCGGCGGGGCTCAATCGACGCTTCCGAGACCCGTGGTGGCTTCTGGGCTGGATTGCGATCGGCGCGATCTTGTGGCCGCGCCGTCGAACGATGGCGGCGGACCTGGTCGCATGGCCCGTGGTTGCTTACGCCGCCGCGATGCTCGTCATGACCGATCAGCGGGTCGCGTTTTTCGGTTGGTACCGGATCGCCGTCTATCCGCTGGTCTATCTTGCGGCCGGCTACCTGGTGTGGCGAGCCGCCGCGGCCCCGAACCCCGGGAACGTCATCCTCGTGCTGATCACCGGCGGCGCCGCGGCCTCTGCGGCCTGGCTGGGTGGCTCAACGGCGCTGGGCCTCGCGGTCGGGACGCTCGCGGCGGCCGTCATGGCGGTCGTCCTGGTTTCGCTCCTCGTCGCCGGGCACCGACCGACGCTGGCGCGCGCGGCGACCGTCGTCGTCCTCGGGCTGGTGCTACTTGGCAACCTCGTGGTCAGCGCGCAGCTGGCCCGGCTCTACCTGCTGCTCTAACCTGCGCAGTCGCCCGCGAATTGACCGGTAACTGGGGAGACCCGGTCGTAGACGTTGTGCGCGATCCCGTTCGTGTCGGTCAGCGTGGTGAGCAGGAAGGTCCCCTGCGTGTACGGGCCATTACTGCCGATCCATAGTCCTCTGCTGTCGGACAGGGTCGGCGAATACACGTTGAAGCCTTGCAGCAGCTTGATCCCCAATCCGGCCGATACGGCGAGCCACAGCTCGGTTTGCTGGTAGGGGCCATAGGAGGAGACCTGGACAACGGCGTGGCCACCCAGGTCGACGCCCACCACGCTGCTGAAGTAGCCCGGCCGCTCGAACCAGGGCGTGGAGGTTGCGGTCTTGAGATCGAGGCGAAGGACCTGGTTCGATGCTCCCGACGGATAGCTGGCGCTCACGTTTCCGTAGGCCGCCCCGCCCCCGATGAAGTTCCAGTATCCGGAGGCGGTGATCTGTTTGGGTGACGCACCAGCGGCCACCAGCCAGAGGCCCGGCGCGGGCCCGTTCTGCACCGCGTAGATACCCTCGGTCGTATAGCGAAGCGGCTGCCACGATCCCGACGTCGTGAGCGTCTTGTCTGTGCCCGAGGCGACATCCACGGAATGGATGGCACCCGACTGATCCGTGTAAGTGTACTGCTGGCCGTCGGGCGACAACCAGAGCCATTGAACCGGGACCCAACGCGAGACGGCTCGGTCGTAGGTCGCGCCACCCCCCGGGTACCCGTTGCCCGGGAGCGAGACGTTACTGCTGGGGTCGGTGGTGAAGCCCCCCAATGGCAACGTGATGAAGCCACCGCTGCCCGGGCCGCCGCCGAAGATGGGAAGCCGGCAGGAGAGCTGGACCGCGATGCACCCCCCAGCGGCGCCATAGCCACAGGTGGTTCCGTTGCTCAGCGTCTGGTTGCAGTAGGGGCTGGCGGGGTCGTACAGGCAGGCCTGATAGACGCCGGCGACACATGCCCCGTAGCCGCTTCCGTAGCCCGACACCGTCGACGTCTCGTCGCAGCCCGGCGGACTTCCCAGGTCGGCAATCGAACCGGCGTGGGGCGGACCGATCCCGGTCCCGCGTTGGGTTGCATAGCCATTGGGGTTGTACGCATAGCCCGGGTAGGGCAGCGAGTAGGGCGTCGGGTATGGGTAGCCGGGATACGGGGTCGTACCTGGTGGCGACGCGCCGTAGCCATACCCGGCGCCGGGAACGTAGAGAGAACCGTTCGACGCCTGCCCGCTGGGCGTCGCGTGAATCAGGGCAACCTGGGCGGGGTGTGAGCGTCCGTAGGCGAAGACGGTCGCGCCCACGCCCAATACGAGGGCGGCAACGATTGCGACGGCGGGCTTCCAATATTGCCTGATCATGGCTTCCTCGGCTTCAATAACGCCTCGGTCCCCATTATGGTTACAAGTAAAGTTAGCTCAGGATGGCGGAAGCAATGCCTCACGCGGCACCGGCGGTGTCGTCGGCGCTCGACCGGCCTCGTATCTCCATCATTGTGCTGAATTGGAACGGCCGGCGGCACCTCGAGGATTGTCTCACCTCGCTCGAAGCGCTCGATTACCCGCGCGATCGGCTCGAGATCATCCTCTCCGACAACGGCTCGAAGGACGGTTCAGCTGATTATGTGCGAAAAGAGTTTCCGAATGTTCGGCTGGTCGCGCTGGACCGCAACTACGGATTCGCCGAAGGCAACAACCGGGCCGTCCAGCAGGCGACCGGCGAATGGATCGGGTTCTTGAACAACGACATGCGTGTCAGTCCGGACTGGCTGACCAGGATGCTGGCGCCGCTTGTCCAGCAGCCCCAGATTGCTTGCCTCGGGTCGCGAATCATGAACTGGGACGGGTCGGCGATCGACTTCATCGGCGGCGGTGTCAACTTCGAGGGGCACGGCTTCCAGGTCGATCACGGGAGCAAGCACTCAAGCCACGACCAATCCCGCCGCGTCCTCTTTGCCTGCGGCGGCGCGATGCTCATCCGGCGCGAGGTCTACCGCGAGGTGGGCGGGTTCGACAACGATTACTTTGCCTTTTTCGAAGATGTCGACCTCGGCTGGCGGCTCAATTTGATGGGGTACGACGTTTGGTACACGTCCGCGGCGACGGTGTTCCACCGGCATCACGGCACCGCGCGCAAGATCCCCTACCACAAGTTGCGCGTGCTCTTCGAGCGCAACGCGCTCTTCACGATCTATAAGTCGTTCGACGACGAGAACCTCGCCGCGGCCTTGCCGGTGGCCTTGCTCCTGACCAACGAGCGGGCGCTGCGCCTGGCCGGCATCGATTCCCGCGAGTTCGATGTCGATGGGGAGCGCCCCCAGTTGCTCGCGGAACCCGTGAGCGATCGAAAGACGACGCCGAATGGATCGCTGGACGGCCTCAGCCTGGTCGCCAAGGCCGCTCGGGTTCTCGAGGAGCAGGGTCCGCTCGCCGTGGCCCGCCGGAGCTTGAACTACTCGCGACGTTACCTGTCGCTCAAGTACGGCCAGGCGGTGCGAGGCATGATGCCGGGCAAGGTGGTGGTGATCCCGGCGGTCTCGGCCAGCCACTACGTCGCGCTGGCAGCGTTCGCCCGGAGCCTGCCTGCGCTCAACGCAAAACGCCAGCGTATCCAGGAGAAGCGCGTTCGCACCGACGCCGAAGTCCTCACGCTCTTTAGCAATGCCCTGTTCCCGAGCTATGCGGATCCGAATTACGTGCGGTTCCATGGTTGGATCAGCCACGCCATGGGACTGGACAGAAAATTCGCCTCAGTGCGGGACTGACGGACCGGGCGGTGGCGACCGTGGACAAGCGAAGCCGCGTGGCCGTCTGGTTGCGGGGAGACGGAATCGAGATCGGCGCCTTGCACCGGCCGCTCGTCGTTCCGCCGGAGGCACGGGTGACCTACGTCGACCGTCTCCCCGACGCCGACCTCCGTGCGCACTATCCGGAGCTGAACGGAATGCCCTTCGCTCCGGTAACAGTGCTGGGCACAGCTGAAGACCTGTCGGCATTCGCCGATGATTCGCTCGACTTCATCGTCGCCAATCACCTGCTGGAACACCTGCCAGACCCGATCGCGGGTCTCATCGAGTTCCATCGGGTCCTCCGGCCGGATGGCGCGCTCTACATGGCGCTGCCGGATTCGCGGGTGACCTTCGACCGTACCCGGGAGCTGACCTCGCCGGAGCACATCATCGAGGAACACCGGCACGGCACCGCGTCGAACCGGGCCGCCCACTATCGCGATTGGGTCGTCAATGCGGAGAACCGAGGAGCCGATGCCGAATCGCGCATCGCGGAACTGATGGAGATGGACTATTCGATTCACTTCCACTGCTGGCGAGCCGATACGTTTCTTGAATTCCTCTTGGCGGCCGAGAAGGAGGCGGGCATCGAGTTCGAGATCGCCGCCTTTGCTCCACCCGAGCATCCATCCGACGACGAGTTCATCCTGCTCCTTCTGAAGGGCAAGAGCGCCATCGTCCGGCTGCCACCCAGTCCGGCGAACCTTCCGGGACCACCGAGCCCACTTCGGCGCCTGCCGGCCAAGGCGCTGCACACCCTCGTGCGCGAGGGCCCAGGTCCCTTGCTGAAGAAGAGCTCATCGTATCTTCGGCGCCGAGCCAGCCGCAGCCGGCAATGACCCACCGGGCCTGGGGGGAGTCGCCTAGGGCGTCGGGGCGATCTGGCCTCGCGCGCGACGGCGCCATCGCGACCAGCGGCCGCTCGCGCCGATGAGGACGAGGGCGAGCAGCCCGAGGGCCGTCATCAAGCCACCTACGGCGACGCTCAATGGTTCATAGCGCAGCGTCACGAGATGGTGGCCGGCGGGAACGTGCACCGACTGGAAGAGGATATCCGCGGCCTCGACAGTCGCCCGCCGGCCATCGATGCGCGCTACCCAACCGGGCGCGTATGACTGCAAGACGACGAGCGTGCCGGGACTGGCCGCGCTGACGTCGACGTCGATTGCCCCCGGCTGGCGCGCCTTGACCGCGACCGCGGCCTGGTCTGGTCCTGGGACCGGCGTCGCTGAGCCGGCGCAGCAGCGCTCGACGACGACGGGCCCCAGGGGATCGGCCAACAGCTGCGTCTTTGCTTGGTTGCTGTCGGCGACCGTGACCGTCGCCGGCGCCATAAATGCTAACGGGCGAGCCCCCGGAACCTGGGCGATGACGACCCCTTCGCCCCTGAACGCGGGCACCGTCCCTGCGATGACGCCGTCGCCCGGTGTCATCACATGGGTTACCCCGGCCGCCGCGAGAAAGCGAGGGTCGGGGTGCTCGAGCAAGGTCAGCAGCGCCTCGTCGTGGTAGCCAGGATCGGCGGTTGACCAGAAGGCCCGCTCGCGGCGGTCGATGAGGACGTCGTAGCCGCGCGCATCGCGTAGGCCATAGAGCGTGGCCGAGTTGGGGGCGAGCGTCAGGCCGACGGCGGCCGCCGGCTCACCGTTGGCGTTGACGCGCAGCCAGTTCAGCGCCTGGCTGGGCGGCGGCACCTCGGTGGGTGGTACGCGGGGATTGAACGGACCGGCAAACAGTCCGACCTCCGCCAGCACCAGCGCCGCGATGGCGCCCGCGGCGAAGCGCCGATCCATGCCGGCCAGCCACGACGCGGCAATGGCGACGGCCGCTCCCAGCGACAGCAGGGCGACCAGCAGCCAGAACCCGATGACGGCGCGTGGGCCCGATGGGAGGAGTCGATCGACGCCGCTGCCGCGGCGGAGCAGGAATAGCGCCGATCCGGCCAGTGTGGCCACCCCGGCAACGCCCGCCACATAGAGGATGCGACTGAGCCAGCGCCGTACCGGCAGCTGGCGATCGAGGATCGCCTCGAGGCCCAGCCCGGCGAGGGCCGCGGCGACCAGCGGCAGGACGCTGAGTAGCCGCTCGTTGCCGCTCACCGAAAGCCCGGGCAGGCGTCCCGCGATCGGGGTGAGCGGACCGTAGACGATGCCCGCCGCCAGGACGCCGATCAGGGTAAGCGCCAGCACCGCCGCCCGCTCTCGGGCCCATCCCCACCACAGCCCGATCGGCGCCAGGACCAGCGCCGCGACCGTTGTAAACCCGGTCGATTCGTTGTAATTGGGGGCTCGCCCCAGCAGCCCGTCGATTCCGGGGTTGCCTTTCGCATTCGGGATCAGCCAGGTGGACAGATCGGAGATGGGGAGGTGTGCCAGCCCGAAGCCGGCGGCAGCCCGGTCCGCCGAGATCGATGAGTGGCCGAGCAGGGCGACGAAGGGGACCAGTTGAAGGCCCGCCACCAGCGATCCGGCGGTCGCCGCCAGCAGCAGGCCCGCCAGCCGTTCGATGCGGAGCCGCGGTAACGCCAACGCCCGAACCAGCGCGTAGAGCGCCAGCGCGCCCCCCATGTGCAGCGAGGTTTCGGCGTGACCCGCGAAAAACTGGATGGCAATGACAGCGGCGAGCCCGACGATCGCCAGGCGGCGGCCGCTGCGCACGTACCACTCGACGGCGGCGAAGCCGAAGGGGATCAGGGCCGCGACCGCGGACTGCGGCCAGGCTAGCCAGACCACCATGTACGAGCTGCCGGCATAGATGATCCCGGCCAGCACCGACGCTACCGGTCGGGTGCCTAGGGTCCGTACGAAGAGCGTCATGCCGGCGGCGGCGACCCAGAGCTTGGCGAGCATCGCCAGGCTCAGGCCCCGGCCGGGCTCGAACGGCAGCGCCACCCAGGTAAAGGGCGAGAAGGACGCCGACTGGTCGTTGGCCAGCAAGGGCGCCCCCGAAAGCGACGTATCGTTCCAGAGCGGGAGACGAAGGTGCGCGAAGGCGTCCCGCACCAGCGTCTGCCACGGGAGCATTTGGAGCACGGGGTCGCTGACGATCGGGTTGCGCGGCCGGTGAGCGCCGCTGGCACCGTTCCAGGGGGGCAATTGATAGAGGATGTCGCCGCCGATCAGGTCCCGATGGCCGGTGAGGACCGGTGCCCAGAGGATGAGAAACAGGACGACCGCCGCCACCGCCAGCGCGGCACCCCCGCCGACCGCGGGGCGCCACCACGCCGGCCTCGGTAACATTGCTCCCAGCATCATATGGAGTCGAACCCGCGGCCTCCATGTCGCGGATGGCCGGTCTCTCGTTGTTCCTCGTTCGCGCTCTCCCGGTGCACGACGCGACCATCAACTTTCGTTTGTACGGCCGGAGATTGCTCGATGCGGTGACGATCGAGGTGCCCACCACCTGGCGTGACCGGACCGCCGGGCAAAGCCGATTTCGGCTCATGAAGTGGCTTCCGCATTATTTGCACTGGTACGGCTTCGCCGTACGGACCCGCTTGCTGAGTCGTTCCGGCCGTCCCGCGCGACCCATCCCGACTCCGCTGCCAACGCGCCGTCCCTAGCGGCGCCTGGCCCGGTGAGCTGCCAGGTTAACCAGGACAGCCCACCGATCCCGATGAGGATCGCCGCGAGCGCCGGCAGGTCGGTGAGGCGCGAGACCACGACGCCGCTGGTCAGGATTGACGGACCCACGAACACGAAGAGCGACTCGACGGGTCGTGTGAGCAGAAGCACACGCTCGCATCGGGCCACCGCGACCACCGCTGTGCGAGTGGACGGCGGCTGTTCTAGATGCCGAGCGACTTGCGGGCGAGCTCGACGCCGGCGGTCATGTTGCGGAGCTTCTCGTAGGCGACCGTCCAGGAGCGGGTTCGCAATCCGCAGTCGGGCGTCACGTGGATGCGCTTCGGATCGCCAAAGACCCTGACCGCGTAGAGCACCCGGTCCCGGACCAGCTCGGGCGACTCGATGAAGTCGCTGTGGATGTCGAGCACGCCCAGGCCGAGGGCCGGCTTGTAGGGCAGCTCGGCGAATTTCTTGATCACCTGGTAGCCGGGACGCGCCTCGGCCGAGGTGCCCAGCTCGCGGCTGTCGTAGTTCGCGAACCCGACCGCGAACTGGCGGCACTGAGACATGCGCTCGATCGCCGGAAAGAAGAGGTTGTAGTCCGAGAAACAGAGGTGGGTGGAGAAGGTGGCGTTCAAGCCCTCGACGCTGGCGTTGAAGCTGTCGACGAAAAGGTCCAGCTCGTCGGCCTCGGTCGAGGCGCCTGGCTCGTCGACCTGGATCCAGCGCGCGCCGACGCCGATCAGCGCCTCGAGGTTGGGGCGGATCAGGTTGCGCGCTACCTCGAGAACGAAGTCACGGCGGGCCCCTTTGCGCTTGTGGCGCCGCTCCTTGGCCGGCTCGCGGAGGTCGGTGTCGACGTCGTAGCGCTCATCGAAGGACCAGTCCGCGATCGTGTAGGCGCCCGTCACCGGGACCTTGAGCTCGGCGTCGGCGACCGAGACCAGGTAGGAGAACTCGGCATTGTGGAACGGCTCGCGTAGCGAGATCGGCCCGACGACGGCGGCCTTGCTGTAGTACTTGTTGTCGAAGGCGCGCACACTGCCCCGCCGCTCGAAGCCGTTGGTGTGGTTGACTGCCCAGTCGTACATCTCGGTGCGCTGCTGCTCGCCGTCGTAGACGACGTCCAGCCCGGCGCTTTCCTCGAGGCGCAGGGCATAGAGGCTGGACCAGCGTTGGATCTCGGCCTTCTGCTCTTTGCTGAAGGGCGCGTGACGCAGCAGGTCGAGAAGCTTCGGGTACTCGGGAACCGTCAGCCGCTCTCCCCAGGAGCGGGCCTCCTCGAGGTCTTTGTCCTCGAGCGGCTTGCCGGCATACGCTTTGACGCGCCATCCGGGCTTGTCGAGCGAGCCGATCTCGTGGGTCAAGAGGGGCTTGTCATCCAGCTCCGCCGTCATACCGATACCGGCTCCTTTGCTCTGTGGGCTGCCTCGCCGAGCCGCAGGACCTTCCGCTCGGCAACGACCGTCGGCAGGTAACCCAGCTCGCAATTCGAGGTGAGATAGAGGTTGCGAGGACGGACCGTGTCTGCAAGATGGCGGGCCACCTCGACGGTATTGTCGAGTGACTCGAGGATCGAACTGCGCCCGTTGATGATGCCGGCGACCAATCCTTTATCCCAACCCGAGCCAAGCTCGGCGACGTCGGTCTCGATCAGGTCCACGCCGATGGCGTCCACCGGCAAGCGCAGCAGCTGAGCGATGTGTGGGCCGGCGTCGCCGAAGTAGACGTGGAAGGTCAGCGTCGCCTTCAGGTTGTGGTGCAGGGCCTGAAGGGCTTCGCCGAGAGGTGCCCAATCCTCCCGCGTGATGCCGAAATATCCGAGCCATGGATCCTCGAGGTGAACCAGTTCGGCGCCGCCGGCCACCGCGGCATCGATCGCCGGCCGTAATACCCGCTGCGCCAGGTCGACCATCAGTCGGTTGCGGTCCTGGTCGGTATGCGCGGCGCGCGAGAACATGTAGGGAGAAGGCAGCGTCGCGACTCGCGGGCGCGGCACCGAGGCCGCCGCGACGACACCCTCGGGGTTCTTCACGCTCGCGACCTTGCCTACCAGCTCTGGTTCCCTGAAGAAGGTATTGGTGTCGAACCAGCGGACCAGCGTGTGGGGTTTGACCCCGAGGGCCCCCATCAATGGCCGAAAGATGTCCTGCCATTTGAGGAGTCCGTCCGAGAAGAAGTCCAGGCCAGCCTTGGTCTGTACGCGAAGGAAAGCGGACTGATCGTCGGCGAACGCCTGGTCGACCGCATCCGCGCTGGTTCGGCCACGGTCGAGCCCGCGCGTCGATGCGACCACCTGTTCCGAGCGCGGATAGATGCCGTGCTGATACGCAAGAATCTTGATCCGGTGAGTTTAGACGACCGCCCTATAATGCCCAGAAGTCGCGGCGATTGCGACACGCGCCGTAACGGAGTGGGCAGCCGAGGCGTTGAGAGGGGAGATGAAGGGGTACGGGGTCGCGCTTGCGGTGGTGATGGCTGGCATCATGCTGGCTGCGTGCGGCGGCGACAACAACACCACCTTCGTGCTGGATAGCGGGTCGCCGAGCGCCGGAGCCTCCGTCAAGGCGAGTGCCTCCGCCTCGGGCCAGGCCAGCCCGGCGCCCTCCGGCTCCACGCTTCCCACCACAGCCGCAACCCCGATCCCCGGCAACGCGAAGATCATCATCGACAGCCCCGATGCCAGTACCACCGTCAGCTCGCCGGTGGAGGTGTCGGGTGCCGCAAGTGTCGATAACGGGACGGTCGTCGCCGTCGTCCTGGACGCCGCCGGCAATGAGCTCGGCCGCGCCACGGTCACCGCCTCCGCTTCCAAGCCCGACTACGGCCACTATCACGTGACGGTCAACTTTACCGGCGCCGTCTCGGGCCAGAAGGGCCAGATCAAGGTTTTCGGCGTCAGCCCGCGTGATGGAACGACGCCCACGTATTACTACTTCATCTCCATCAGGTTCGCCTAGCCAAGGCGGGCTGGAAAGGCTCCGACCGCTCGTTACACGCGGCGTGGCCGACGCCAGCCTCTCGATCTCGATTATCATCCCGACGTTCAATGCGGGCCGGGCGTTCGGCACGGTGCTGCACCGCTTGATGGGCCAGGGGCGCTTGCCCCTCGAGATCATCTGTGCCGACCTGGGGTCGACAGACGGCACTCGTCACATCGTGAACCAGTTCCCGCTCGCCCGCCTGATCGAGATCCAGGAGCCGGCCGGACCGGCCAGCTGGAACCGGGCGATGGAGGAGAGCCGCGGCGACGTCGTGACGTTTCTCGCCCAGGACGCGCTGCCCGGAAACGGCGATTGGCTGAGACACCTGACGGCCCCCTTCGACGATCCGTCGGTGGCCGGCGTCTACGGCCGGCAGGAGGTGGCGGTCGGAGGAGATCCGGTCGCCGGGTTCCGGCTGGCCCAGCGGTTCTGCCGCGAACCACATCAGCGGCGGATCCGGGTCGGCGACGCGATCGCCTACAAGTCGCTGCCCTTCTTCATCGACAATGCCGCCGTCCGCCGCTCCGTCTGGCGCGGCATTCATTTCAACGAGCATCTGCCGGTCGGCGCCGATCGCGTCTGGGCGCGGCAGGCGGTGCTGGCCAGCTATACCATCGCCTATACGCCGGAAGCCGTGGTGGCCCGGGACGTGGTGGCCGGCCTGAAGGCGGCATACCGAACCGCCGTGCTGACCGGATACACCGATCAGCATTACGTGGACCAGGGGGGCACGTTGTGGCCGGACTCCCGGCACTTCGTAAAACGCGCCGCGTGGTATCTGCTCAAGGTTTTCGCCTGGGGCGAGCTGCCGTACCTCGCGCTGGAAGACATGGTCCAGCGCTATGCCTACCGGCTCGGCCGGCGTCTTGACCGCATGAGCCCGAAGCTTCGCGGACGGTTCGCACCCGAAATGGCGCAGCCTGATCGAGCGGTCGACGTCGACGACTGGGTCGCCTGACCTCTTTCCCCTCCCCCGCTCGCGGGGGAGGGCAGGGTGGGGGCTTCCTTCTTTCCCCTCCCCCGCTCGCGGGGGAGGGCAGGGTGGGGGCTTCCTTCTTTCCCCTCCCCCGCTCGCGGGGGAGGGCAGGGTGGGGGCTTCCTTCTTTCCCCTCCCCCGCTCGCGCGGGAGGGCAGGGTGGGGGCTTCCTTCTTTCCCCTCCCCCGCTCGCGGGGGGCAGGGTGGGGGCTTCCTTCTTTCCCCTCCCCCGCTCGCGGGGAAGGGCAGGGTGGGGGCTTCCTTTTTCCCCTCCCCCGCTCGCGGGGGAGGGCAGGGTGGGGGCTTCCTTCTTTCCCCTCCCCACTCGCGGTGGAGGGCAGGGTGGGGGCTTCCTTCGCTCGCGTGATCCAATTGCCAGCGTGCCGATGCAACGCGATCTCGCGCAGCTCGCCGCGCGGCTGTCGCGCGCCGGGTTCATCGCCGCGGAAGACGAGGCCAACGAGCTCCTCGCTCGCGCAGCCGGCGACGGCGAGCTCCTCGACTCACTCGTCGCGCGCCGGTTGACCGGCGAGCCTCTGGCCTGGGTCACCGGGAAGACTTCGTTCTGCGGCATCGACATCCGGGTCGATCGCGGCGTCTACGTGCCGCGCTGGCAGAGCGAACCGCTGGCGCGCCGGGCGGTTGAGCGCCTCCCGGCGACCGGGGTCGCGATCGACCTCTGCACTGGGTCCGGGGCGATCGCGCGGACGCTCACGACGAACCGGCCGGGCGCTCGCGTCGTGGCGTCCGACGTCGACGACCGCGCCGCGGCCTGCGCGGCCGCAAATGGCGTGGAGGTCTACCGCGGTGATCTGTTCGACCCCCTGCCGACCGGGCTGGAGGGACGAGTCGACGTTGTCGTCGGCGTCGTGCCCTACGTGCCGACGCCGGAGCTGCCGTTGCTGCAGCGCGACACCTTCACCTTCGAGTCGACGCTGTCGTACCACGGGGGCCCGGACGGCACCGACATCCTGCGGCGCGTCCTGCGCGAGAGTCCGCGTTTCCTTCGGCGCGGCGGCGCGCTCCTGCTCGAGCTCGGTGGGGCGCAGGCCGATGCACTGCGCGACGACCTGGCGCGCCTTGGCTACCGGGACGTGAGCGTGCTAACCGACGAAGACGGTGACCTCCGCGGCGTCGAGGCCAGATTTCGCAAGGTATAATCGCCACCAATTCCTCCCATGCGCGCTAACGCATCCGCGGGGTCCAAACGGCCCATCTCGCCGGAGCCGCACGGGAGCGTCACGGTGGTGGTGCTCGCGGCCGGTCGGGGGGTTCGGATGAACTCGAGGATCCCAAAAGTCCTCCACCCGGTCGCCGGTCGGCCCATGCTGCTCTGGGCGATGGCGGCCGCCCACGCGCTCGATCCTGAGCGGACACTCGTGGTCACCAACCCGGCCCAGAACGGCGTCGAGGCGGCGCTCAATGGCCAGGGCGAGGCGGTGCCGCAGGCGCAGCCGCTCGGCACCGGACACGCGCTCTCCCAGGTCACGGCAGCGCACCGGACCTCGGGCCCGGTGGTCGTACTCTATGCCGACACGCCGCTGCTTCGGGGCGAGACGCTGAAGACGTTGCTCGCCGAGCACCGCAGGTCCGCCGCGGCAGCGACGCTGCTGACGGCGAATCTCGACGATCCGCGCGGCTACGGCCGGATCGTCCGTGGGCGCAATGGTGTGTTCCGCGACATCGTCGAGGAAAAAGACGCCACCGACGAGCAGCGCGCGATCTCGGAGGTCAACTCCGGTGTCTACGTGTTCAGCGGGCGCGAGCTCTGGCCGGCCCTGCGCAAGCTCGAAAATAAAAACAAGGCCGGCGAGTACTACCTGACCGACGTGGTCCGGCTGATCAAAGGCAAGATCGCGACGGTCGCCATCGGCGATCGCAACGAGATCCTCGGCATCAACGACCGGCGGCAACTCGCGCAGGCCGAGCGTGTTATGCGCCAGCGCGTCCTCGATGCCCTCATGGTCGGCGGCGTCACGATCACCGACCCGGCAACAACCTTCATCGATGCGGACGTTGCGATCGGAAAGGACACGGTGGTCCACCCGTTCACAACGATTACTGGGGGCAGCGTGATCGGCGAGGATTGCGTCATCGGTCCGTTGACGCAGGTGCGCGACTCGACCATCGGCGACGCCTCGAGGATCGAGCGTTCGCACCTCGAGGAAGCTAAAGTCGGGTCAAGGGTCACGGTGGGCCCATTCAGCCGCCTGCGGCCCGGGACCAGGCTCGCCGATGAGGTTCGCGTCGGCACCCACACCGAGATCAAGAACTCTCGGATCGGCACCGGGAGCGCCGTGCCCCATTTCAGCTACCTCGGCGACGCGGTGGTAGGCGCCAACGTCAATATCGGGGCCGGCAGCATCACCGCCAACTGGGACGGCTTCCAGAAGAACGTCACCGAAATCGACGATCGCGCCTATATCTCCTGCGACACGATCTTCGTCGCACCGGTGCGGGTCGGTAGCGACGCAGCCACGGCCGCTGATACGGTAGTGACGAAAGATGTGCCCGCTGGGAGCCTGGCGATCGGCCGCCCCGAGATGAAGATCGTCGAGGGCTACACGGCGCGGCGGCGTGCCCGCCACAAGGCGGTGGCCAAAAAATAGCGCAGCCCAGAACGATCGGCGAGCGGGTCGATACGCGGCCGCAGTCACCCGAGGGTGCGCCTCGGGAGCCCGGGGCGCTGAAGCTCCTCTCAGGCGACGCCAACCCCGAGCTGGCGAAGAAAATCGCCGAGGCGCTACACGAGCCGCTGGAGGACATGCGGATCACGCGTTTCGCCGACGGCGAGATCGACGTCAAGATCGGCCGCAGCGTCCGCGGCGCCGATGTCTTTCTCATCCAGCCGACCTGCCAGCCGGTCTCCGAGAACTACATGGAGCTCTTCATCATTCTCGATGCGCTGCGGCGCGCATCGGCTGGCCGGATCACGGCCGTCCTGCCTTACTATGGCTACGCCCGCAAGGAAAAGAAGACCCAGGCGCGCGACCCGATCTCGGCCAAGCTCATGGCCGACATCATCACGCTGGCTGGGGCGAATCGCGTCATCGCCCTGGACTTGCATGCCGACGCCATCCAGGGCTTCTTCGACATCCCGGTCGATCACCTCACCGCTGAGAAGCTGATCGTCGAGTACATCCGCAAGCTGCACCTGCCCAATGCCGTGATCGTGTCGCCCGACGTCGGCGGCGCCAAGCGCGTGGGTGACGTCGCCCGGCTGCTCGATCTCCCAATCGCCTTTGTCTACAAGCGGCGCCCCAAGGACGACGTCGTCAGCGAGCAGCGCGTCGTCGGTGACGTCAGCGGCATGGACGCGGTTGTCGTCGACGATTTGATCTCGACCGGTGGCACCCTGGTCGGCGTCTCGCACGCGCTTCGCGCCGAGGGCGCCACCAGCGTCCGTGTGCTCGCCACCCACGGCGTGCTGGCGGGCGATGCCGTCCAGAAATTGGTCAATGCACCCATCGAAGAGCTGGTGATCACCGATTCGGTCCCGTTGCCACCCGAAAAGCAGCACCCGAAAATCAAGATCCTGTCCGTGGCACCCCTGCTTGCGGAAGCGATTCGCCGGGTGCACGAAGACCGCTCGGTCAGCGAGCTCTTCAAGTAGGCGCGGCGTTGGACACGACGGCCTGGATCGAGATCGTCATCATCGTCATCGCGCTGATCCTGGCGGCGACGGCCGCCTCAGCGGAAACCTCGTTGACGTCGATCTCCCGGGTGCGGCTGCGGCAGCTCGTCGAACAGAAGGTCCAAAGGGCGATCGTGATCGAGCGGCTGCACCGCGATCCCAACGCCTACCTTTCGACGATTTTGATCGTGAACACGGTGGCGATCATCGTGGCGTCATCGTCCGCGACCTTGCTGGCGCTGCATCTCTATCACGAGCGAGTCGCCGAGTGGCTGGTCTCCCTGGTGCTCTCTCTGGTGGTGCTGGTCGCGTGCGAGATCACGCCCAAGACGCTCGCGCTCCAGCGGGCCGAACGCGTCGCCTTGCGCCTGGCGCCGCTGGTCGCCGGCGCGACGCTGGTGATGCGGCCGGTGGTGTACGTCCTGACGGCGGTCACCCGCCTGATCCTTCGCATCCTCGGCGGTGGCAAGGCCCAGGTTCGCGGTCCCTTCGTGACGGAAGAAGAGCTCAAGCTGTTGGTCACCGTCGGCGAGGAAGAAGGGGTGATCGAAGAAGAGGAGCGCGAGATGATCCACGGCATCTTCGAGATGGGCGATATGAGCGTCCGCGAAGTCATGGTCCCGCGCACCGACCTGGTTGCGATCGAGGTCAACGAACCGCTCGAAAAGGCCGTCGACCTCGTCACCAAGCACGGCCATACGCGGATCCCGGTCTATGAGGCCAACCTGGATCACATCGTCGGCGTGCTCTACGCGAAAGATCTCCTGCGCACCGTGGTGCGCGGGGAAAAGAAAGCGCTCCGCGAGATCGCACGCAAGCCGTTCTTCACCCCGGAGTCGAACAAAGTTCAGGACGTCCTGCGCGACCTGCGCAAGAACCGAGTCCATATGGCGATCGTCGTCGACGAGTACGGCGGCACGGCTGGCGCGGTCACGATCGAAGACATCCTCGAGGAGATCGTGGGTCCCATTCAGGACGAGTACGACATCGGCGAGGAAGACGAGATTCAGTTCATCAATCCCAACGAGGTCGTGCTCGACGGGCGCGTCAGCGTCGACGACGTCAACGAGCTGTTGAAACTCGACATTGCCGGCGATAACTACGACACCATCGGCGGCTACGTGCTCAACCAGCTGGGCGCGGCTCCGAAAGTCGGCGCCACGCTCGGGTTAGGGAGCGCGGAGCTGCGGGTTGAGGCGGTGCAGGGCACGCGGATCAAGAAAGTCCGGATCAAAAGCCCGTCACCCTTCGAGATACCGGCGGCGAATGACGCCTTGACCACACTCTCCACGTCTCCCCGTCCAGGGCCACCCGCCTCGGGATCGCCAGGTTGAGCGTCGATGCGCACTGAGTCGCGCAGCATCACTCCAGGCCGGCAAGAGACCGTCCAGGTCAATCGCCGCAGCGGACGGCTAGGGGCCAGGCAGTGGGTGGACGAGGTGATCGCCTATTCGGAACTGCTGGCCAACCTGGTGGCCCGCGACCTGAAGACCAAGTACCGGGGGTCGTTTTTCGGCATATTCTGGTCGCTGCTGAATCCGCTGTTATTGATGCTCGTGTACACGCTGGTGTTCTCCGTGATCGTCCGCGTCAACATCCATCCGTACGCCGTCTTTCTGCTCACCGGACTCGTGCCCTGGAATGCCTTTGCCCAGAGCCTGCAGACCGCGACCACCTCGGTGATGGACAACGCGGCCATCGTTCGCAAGATCTATTTCCCGCTGCAGCTGCTGCCGCTTTCAGCGGTTCTGGCCATGTCTGTGAACTTTGGCATCAATATCGGGCTGCTGATCGTGCTCACGCTGGTTTTCGGCGCCCACCTGGCCCCCACCATGCTTCTCTTGCCGGTCCTGGTTCTCTTGCAAATCGTCTTCACCTTCGGCCTGGGCTCGATGCTGGCGGCCGCGCAAGTCTATTTCCGCGACGTGCAGTACTTCCTCAGCATTTTGCTGACGGCCTGGTTCTTCCTGACGCCCATCGTCTATTCCCTCGACCTCGTGCCCAAGCGCCTTCGACCGCTGCTGGCCATCAACCCGATGGCCTGGGACATTTCCTCGTTCCAGGACATCTGGTTCTACGGAAAGCTGCCCAGCTGGCCCTACCTGCTGGGCTTCTGCGCGCTCAGCGCCTTGAGCCTCCTGGCCGGCACCATCGTCTACGGCCGCTTGAGCCGGCGCTTCGCGGAGGAAGTCTGATGCGGGCGGCGATCCGCTTCCAGGGGGTCTCGAAGCGCTTCCGAATCTATCACCAGCGCCACGAGAATCTGAAAGAGGTCGTCCTTAGGCGCCGCCGCGGGGTCTACGAGGAGTTCTACGCGCTCCGCGACGTGTCCTTCGCCGTCGAGCCGGGATCAACGGTCGGCATCATCGGCTCCAATGGATCGGGCAAATCGACGGCGCTGAAGCTCGTGGCGCGGATCCTTCACCCCAACGGCGGCGAGGTGAGCGTCGACGGCCGCGTCTCTGCCCTGCTCGAGCTCGGTACCGGCTTTCATCCTGACTACACCGGCCGTGAGAACATCTTTCTCAACGGCGCCCTGCTTGGGTTGCGGCGAGAGCTGATCCGCCGCCGGCTCGACGACATCATCGCCTTCGCCGGCATGGAGCGCTTCATCGACAACCCGGTCAAGACGTACTCGAGCGGCATGTACATGCGCCTGGGCTTCGCGATCGCCGTCAACGTCGATCCGGATGTTCTGCTAGTCGACGAGGTGCTGGCCGTCGGCGACGCGGACTTCGCCCTGAAGTGCTACGAACGCATCAATCGCTTCCGCGCGGACGGCAAGACCATCCTGCTGGTGTCCCACGACCTTGCCGCCGTCCGGCGTTTCTGCGACCGCGCGCTCTGGATCGACCGCGGCAGTATCTGCGCCGACGGAGACGCGAGCGACGTCACGGCGCGCTACCTCGCGGATGTGGAGCATCGGCATCAACCGGCCGAGGAGAGTGCGGACAGCACCGCCGGCGGTGCCGGCATCCGGCCGGTGCAGATCGCCCACGTCGAGCTGCTGGGCGAGGGTAGCCGGCCACAATATGTCTTCGAGCCCGGGGATCCCCTGCGGGTTCGAATCTCCTACCGTTGCAGCCAACGGGTGGACCGGCCGGTCTTCGGGATGTGGATCGTCCGCAGCGATGGCGTCAACTGTTACGGTTCCAATACGAGGACGGCCGGCCCGCGCATACCGTTCCTGGAAGGACGGGGGAGCGTAACCGTCACCATTCCGCAGCTCAATCTCCTCGACGGCGGCTACCTGCTCTCGGTCACGATCGGCGACGAGGCCGAACGTGTCACCTACGACCTGTGGGAGTACCGGCTGGAGTTCCGCGTTCGGCAAAAGAACCCCGACCCAACCGGGCTGGTCTTCATGCCGGCAACATGGGCGATCGACTGAACGTCCTCTTTCTGACGCATGAACCGCTGACCGAGACGATCGCAGGCCCTGCGATCCGCGTCTGGGAACTGGCCCATGTGCTGGCCACCCAGCACCGTGTGACGATCGGCGTGCCCAACCGTGAGGCCCGGACCTCGCCGACGGTCGCTGTCCGCTGTTACGCCGACGGCGCCATGGCGGGGCTGATCAAAGACCACGAGATCACGATCGCCTCGGGCTACCTGCTCCACCAGCATCCCGAAATCCGCCAGCTGGCCAGGTACTTGGTCATGGACGTCTACGGGCCGTTCACCCTCGAGAACCTGAACCTCTTCGCCGAATCCAGGATGTCGGACCGGATCGCGCTGCATCAAGCGGGCGTCGAGGTCCTGCTCGAGCAACTCGAACTCGCCGATTTTTTTCTCTGTGCCAGTGAAAGGCAGCGCGACTACTGGCTGGGTGCGCTGTCGCTCGCCAACCGGATCAATCCCTACAGCTACGCCGCCGATCCAACCTTGCGGTCGCTAATCGACGTCGTGCCGTTCGGTCTGCCGTCGGAGCCTCCCCGTCCCACGGCGCACGGGATCAAGGGCGTCGTCCCCGGGATCGGGACCGACGACGTGGTCGTCTTGTGGACGGGCGGCATCTGGGACTGGTTCGATCCACTGACCGCGATCGAGGCGGCCGCGGCCCTCGCCGATGAGGTTCCGAGCCTCAAGTTGTATTTCATGGGTGCGCGACATCCCAACCCGGACATTCCGCCGATGATCATGGCGCGCCGTGCCGAAGAGCTCGCTCGCGAACGGGGCGTACTCAATCGGACCGTCTTCTTCAACGATCGCTGGGTCCCGTACGCGCAGCGCGTGAACTTTCTCTGCGATGCAGACCTGGCGATCAGCCTGCATCATGAGCACATCGAAACGCGATTCTCGTTCCGGACGCGCTTCCTCGACTCGTTCTGGACCGGGCTCCCCTTGCTGGCCACCTCCGGCGACGTCCTCTCGGACATCGCCGCCGCCGAGGGTGCCGGCGTCATTGTTGGGGATGGCGACGTGGAGGCGGTCCAGGAGGGCCTCCGCAGCCTGGCGACCGATCCCGAGCGCCGCCGCGCGATGGCGGAGCGTTCGCGCGCGCTGGGTGAGCGGTACACCTGGTCGCGGGTCGCGGCGCCGCTGCTGAGCTATTGTGCGCGGCCGCAGCGTGCGGCTGACCTGGGCCATGGCGATGTCGTCATGCCGCGCATGCCCGCACGCGGCGGATCACGGCTGCGGCTCTTGATCGCCGCCTACCGCCTCGACGGCGCCGCCGGCGTCCTGCGGCGGGTGGCGCGACGCGTCAAACGATTGCCGGCCCGGCTGCGGCCGGTGAGGCGATAGGCATGGCGACGGTTCCCGGCCTGGTGTCCGTGATCATCGTCAACTGGAACGGTGGGCGCAGCCTGCCCGAGGTTCTCCAGGCGGTCCGCGGCCAGCGATATGAGCCGATCGAGATCATCGTGGTCGACAACGGGTCGATCGACGGCTCGATCGCATTGCTCGAGGCTGATCCGTCGATCCGGTTGATCAAAAATAGCCGCAACCTCGGCTTTGCCGCCGCCAACAACCAGGCGCTGCAGGTTGCCCGCGGCGAGTTCGTCCTGCTGCTGAACAACGACGCGATCCTCACGCCGGAGTACGTGCGCGCCCTTGCTGCCGACCTGAAGAGCGATCCGCGGCGGGGCTCCGCCTGCGGCAAGCTGCTGCGGCCGACGCAGGGCCACGCCGTCGCGCTGATCGATTCCGCGGGCCACGTCATGTACCGCAACCTCTGGCCGACCAACCGCGGCGAGGCAGAGCCCGATGGTCCCGAGTTCGACCGCTCCATGGAAGTCTTCGGCGTCTGCGCCGCCGCCGGCCTCTACAGCCGGGCGATGCTCGACGACGTCGCCATCGGCGGTGAGGTCCTCGACAGCACCTTCTTCGCCTACCTCGAGGATGTCGACCTCGATTGGCGCGCCCGGTTGCGGGGCTGGACCAGCTGGTATGACGCGGGCGCCATCGCGTACCACCAGCGAGGCGGCACCGGGCTCTGGTTCTCGACGGCCATCCAGCGGCACATCCTGAAGAACCGGCTGTTGATGGGAATCAAGAACGAGGGCGGTCCCGACCTCTACCGGCGGCTCCCGGGCATCGTCGCCTTCACGGCGGCCAAGGCCGTGCAAAACCTGCTGACGCGGCCAGGAGCCCTGCTCGGTTTCGTCGACGTCGTTCGGCTGCTGCCGTCGACGATGCGCAAGCGCCGCCTTATCCAGCGGAACCGCCGGGTCGAGCCGGCGGCGCTCGAGCGCTGGTATCAGCCCTATCCATACCGGCGGAAGATTCGTGAAGGCCGGCTGGGGCGCTCGCGTCGCGTCGGCGAGGTCGTGCCGCGATGAGCCACGGGGCGGAGGCGAGCGATCTGGCCCGGGTTGCGGTCGTCATCGTCTCTTTCAATGTGCGCGATCTGCTGCGCGGCTGCCTGCAGAGCGTGCTTTCGCAGAGCGACCCGGGCACCGACGTGGTGGTCGTCGACAATGCCTCGAGCGACGGTTCCACCGAGATGGTGAGCCGGGAGTTTCCGCAGGTGCGGGTGATCAAGAACAGCCGCAATGGCGGCTTTTCCCACGCCAGCAACCAGGGGATCGCGGCGACGCATGCCCTTTACCTGCTGTCGCTCAATCCGGATACGGTGCTGCATCCAGGGGCAATCGCCGCCCTGTCCGCATTTCTCGACGGTCATCCGGAGGCGGGCGCCGTGGGACCGAAGATCGTGCGACCCGACGGGTCGCTCGACCTGGCCGCGCGCCGCACCTTTCCGTCCCCCTCGGTCGCACTCTTTCGTCTGACGCTGCTGAGCCGGCTGTTTCCGCGTCATCGGCGCCTGGCCCGCTACAACCTGACGGATCAGTCGCCAGATATGGAACAGGAGATCGATGCCGGCACCGCCGCCTGCCTGATGTTTCGCCGCAGCGCGCTGGAGCAAGTCGGCCCCTACGACGAGGACTTCTTCATGTACGGGGAGGACCTCGATCTGTGTTATCGCCTCAAGGCGGCTGGCTGGCGGATCGTCTACGAGCCCCGGGCCGTGGTCCTGCATTACAAAGGCCAGAGCAGCCGCCAACGGTCCGGCGCGATGATTCGCGAATTCCACCGCTCGATGTGGATCTTCTTCGACAAGCACTACCGGCGGACCACGCCCGCGCCGGTCGTCGCCCTCATCCGATCCGGCATCGAGGCCCGCTCGGCCGGGTTGCGGCTCTCCAATGCGCTCCGGCGGGAAAAGCGGGTGAGCCGCTGATGCTGGCCTCGGTCGTCATCGTGAACTTCAACGGGCAGCACTTCCTCGAGAAATGCCTGGATGCCCTACAGAAGCAGGAGCTGGGAGAGCCGTTCGAGGTGCTGCTGGTGGACAACGGCTCCCGCGACGACTCGGTGGCCTTCGTCCGGCGCCGCTTCCCGACCGTGCGGGTGATCGAGGCGCAAAGCAACCTCGGCTTCGCCGGCGGCAACAACCTCGGCATCCGCGCCGCGCTCGGGCGCTACATCGTGCTGCTCAACAACGACACGCAGGTCCGCGCGGGATGGCTGAAGGCCCTGGTCAGCACGGCGGAGCAGAACCCCGCGGCCGGCGCGATTGCCGCCAAGCTGCTGTTTGTCGAGCCCCCCAACACGATCCAGAACGCCGGCTCGCTGCTCCTCAGCGACGGCAGCGGCGCCGATCGCGGCTTCCGCGAGCCCGACCGCGGCCAGTACGATACGGCTGAAGAGGTCTTCGGCGCCTGCGGCGCGAGTGTCCTCTACCGCCGTCAAATGCTGGAGGACGTGGGGGTATTCGACGAGACGTTCTTCATGTATTACGAGGACACCGACCTCAATTGGCGAATGCGGTTGCGCGGATGGAGCGTCCTCTACGAGCCCGCGGCCGTTGTCGATCATGTGCACGCCGGCTCGAGCCGCGAATGGTCGCCCTTCTTCACCTTCCACGTTGATCGCAACCGGATCTTCGTGCTGCTGAAAAACGCCTCGCTCCCGATGGCAATGCGATCCTATGCCGCCTTCGTGCGGCTCGCGCTGAACAACGCGACCGGCCGAGCCGGCCCGGGCGGATTTCGCGAAGGCAGGCCGGTCCGCGATAATGGCCGAGGCCGCGTCTACCTCAAGGTGGTCGGCTCGCTACTGGTGCACCTCCCCGAGATGCTGGTCAAGCGATCGCGCATCCGCCGGCGTCGTACCGTGCCGGATACGGAGATCGAGCGGTGGTTCTTTCCGAGGGAACGATGGGCCGCCCGCTGAAGATCGGCATCTATTCGCCCTTCTTCGGGTCAACCCTGGGCGGTGGTGAAAAGTACCTGGGGGTCACCGCCGAGGCCGTTCGCGACGCCTTTCCCGAGCACCAGCTCGAGATGGTGACCCCGGTGCCCGTCGATCGCGGCCTCTACGAGCGAACCCTCAACCTCGATCTGTCGGGGATCAATTTCGTCGCGACCAACCGTCGGGTGACCTGGCTGCATCGGATGCTGAACCAGATGCCGACGCTGCGCCTCTACCGCGACCTCTTCGTCGGCGCCCAGGCGGTCGCCTACACGCGCTCCTACGACCTTTTTATTGCCATGGTGTACGTGATCCCGATTTTTTCCCAGGCCCGCCGTAGCGTTATGCTCTGCCAGTTTCCCTACCCGAAGAGTAAGGTGCCGCGCCGGGTCCCCGGACCGATCTTCGAGGCGTACGCGCTGCCCTATCGGGTGCTGCGGCACTTCTTGCTCCCCGACGACATCGGTTGCTTCCAGCAGATCGTCTGCCAGTCGCAGTACGTGCGGCAGTGGGTCGGCCGGTACTGGAACCGCGACGCGCTCGTCGTCAATCCGCCGATCGATGTGCCTGGGGCCGAGCCCGATTGGGGACAAAAGCAACGCGTCATTCTTTCGGTGGGTCGCTTCTTCACCGGCGGGCACGAGAAGCGACACGACCTGATGGCGCGTGCCTTTCGCGAGCTGTGCGATGCCGGGCTGACGGGGTGGGAGCTGCACCTGGCCGGTTCGGTGCACCGCGACGGCAACAATGCGCGGTACTTCGAGAGCGTCAGGCAGCTGGCCAGGGGATATCCGATCCACCTCCATCCGGATGCACCCTACGGCGAGGTGCAGGATCTCTACCGCCGCGCCTCCATCTACTGGCACGCCGCGGGCTTCGAGGCCAACGGCAATCCCGCCGCGCAGGAGCACTTCGGTATGACCACCGCCGAGGCGATGGGCTACGGGGCGGTGCCGGTCGCTATCGGAAGCGGCGGACAGCCGGAAGTGGTCGAGGACGGTGTCGACGGATACCTCTGGACCGAGATCGACCAGCTCAAGGCAAGAACCCTGTCATTGGTCGACAATCCGCAGGCGCGCCAGCAAATGGGATTGCGCGCGCGTGCCGCGTCGCAGCGGTTTTCGCGCCAGCGCTTCGTGCGCCAGATCGTCGCGTCGTTAGCGCCGCTGGTCCGGCAGCTCGAAGAAGAGCCCGCGGCGGAGCGCGCCCGCCAGCCCCAGGTAGAGCACTAGCAGCAGGCCCAGGACCGAGGCGGCCACGGCCAGCGGCCAGCCGCTGGGAGCGAAACGGAGCTGGACCGTGTGGGCACCGGGCGACAGGCACACCCCTTGCAGCAGGTCGTCGACCTGCAGCAGTGGCGTGTCGCGGCCATCGACCCGGGCGGTCCAGCCCGGATAGGCGACCGTCGAGACCACCAGCAGGCCGCCGGCATCCGTCGCCGCCCGCACGTCAAGCGCCTCGGGATCGTTGCGAGTCAGGTTGACCAGGTCGTCGCCGGCCGGGGAGGCGCCACTGCACCCTGCGGAGGCGATGGCCGACGACGCCGGATCGAAACCGGCCGACTGAAGGGAGGCGAAGTCGGCGGTGACGCCCCGCGATGGGCGCACGTCGTGCACCAGGAACGCCCGTGGTTGGACCGCGGTGTTTTCGAGGATCATGACGCTTCCAACCGGTCCGAGCGGGCGAAACTCGGCCGGCGTCGCCGGCACGGCCGACGGCTGGACCAGGACGTCCTTGACGCCCAGCAGCCCAAGCAGGGTCGCATGCGTCGGTTGGCTGGTGAGCACGATGAACGGATAGTCGGGTTGGTTTGTGGTTCCGGGTGGAATCAACAGCGGTCGGAAGCGGACGTAAGACGCGAGGGGCAGGATGCCGCCGTCGTAGCCGTCGAGGGTCGCCCGGCCATCTTGCAGCGCAAAGTCCGGCTGGTCGATGGCGCGCCGCGCGGCGTAGGCATGGAACCGCGGATCGGAGAGTCCGCCGTTGAGCTGCTGGTCGGAGAGGCCCGCGAGCGAGAGGCTGCGGTATGGACTCCCGTCGGTGGGCAGAACGGCATCGAGCGCGGCCGACGACTGGTACACGCTGGCCGGCAGGCCCTGCGGCGGATTGAGGGCCTGAGCCGCCAGCACCATCTCGATCGATACCACGACCGCGAGTGTCGGCGTCAGCCAGCCCGGACGGCGAAAGCTGAACAGAAACGTCAGCGCCATTACGACGCCCAGGATCGCCCAGACCAGCAGCTGGCGCCCCGGGATCGGTTGTGGGAAGACCTTCAGGACCGAGGCGGAGAGCCCGCGGTGCTGCAGCGCGTAGGCGACGGTTTCGATCATCAGCAGGCCGGCGATGACGCCGAGTGGGAAGGCGGCGATCCGCCGGCGCCCCTCGCGCACCAGCCGTTGCGCTTCGGCGGCGCCGATGCCCGCTAACGCACTACCGGCAAAGGTGGACATCAGCTGCGCGCGCGCCGGCACCCGAAAGAGGGCAAGCCCTGGCAGCAGGTGGTAGCCGAGCCAGAAGACGGGCGTGAGCGGCCCGAGCGCAATCAGCACGGCCGCGACGGCTACCAGCGCGAAGGCGACGACGCGTGCTTCCCGCCAGCAACGCCATAGGGCAAAGAGCGCGAGGCCAGTGGCGACGATGCCGATGTAGCCCGCCCATTCACCGTTGATCGCGGTCAGGTAGTCGGGCAGGAGGTTGCCAAGCATGCCGCGTCCACGCATCGAGAAGGCGATCGCGTCATTCCACGGCAGTCCGCCCGACCGGTACGAGAGTCGCGTCAACTCGACGGTCGGCACCAGCTGAACCGCAGCCAGCAGCAAGCCCGCAAACAGGGCCACCAGCGGCATGACCAGCGGAGCCAGCATGCTCCGCGGGCCGCCGCCACGACGGCGGATCAAAAGCACGACAGCCCAAACCGTAAGGAGCAGCAGTCCGTAATAGACGTCCTGGGGATGGCCGGCAAAGATCTGCAGGGCCAGGATCAATGCAAGCAGCGCGCCCCAACCGGCGTGCCGAGTCCGATACGCCTGGTCAAAGGCGAGTAGCAGCGCCGGGACCCAGGGAAAGGCGTTCGCCTGGTTCAGGTGCTCGCTTTGCGCGATGGCGAAGCCGCTCGCGGAAAACGCCGCGGCCGCTAGTGCCGACGGTGCCCTCGCCAGCTCCAGGGCTTTTCGCGAGAAGGCGTAGAAGAACAGGCCGGCCAGCGCCAAATGGATGATGATCGACCAGCTCAGCAGCTGAGGGCCGCCCGGCCACACAAATAGAAGGTTGAACGGATAGAGCACCGCCGTCTGGATGTTCCCCAGCATGGGCACTCCGGCGAACAGGTCCGGGTTCCAGAGAGGCAAGCGCCCTTGCTGAATCGCCCGCGCGACGGCCACCCGATAGGGATAGCTATAAAGGATGAGGTCGTAGCCGGCGACCACGAGCGTGCCCGACAGCGTTCGCCAGAAGAGGACGAGGGGGAGGCCGATCAGCAGCGCGACGGGTCCGAAATCGGCAAGACGTCCTTTCACCAACCGCCAGGCAGCCAACCGGGCGAGTCTACCCCGTGACCATTCCGTGGCGAGCCTTGCGAAAAGCGTTGCGGTCGTTGCGTAGCCCTGCTGGCAGCGACCCGTTGCATCTGCAGGGGTGGGGATCGTGAATCTCGACGGCATCCGTCGCAGCGCGATCGCCACCGTTGCGGCGCTGGCGCTGAGCGCCATCCCACTGCCAACGCTGGCCGGGTCAGGGACAGTCAGTGGGACGCTGATCAATGACGACACCGGCGGCGTCGCCGCAGGCATCGACGTCAGCGCGTGTGGCTCGAGCGGCTGCGTCAGTAACGGGCACTCGGATGCCAACGGCCGTTACAGGCTGCGACTGCCATCCGGCAACGGATGGAATGTCTTCACCGAAGCCGGCGACTGCGGTGCGACCGGATACGCCCGGTCCCACAAGTACGGTGTCAACGTCATCGACGGCGGCGACCTCACGGTTGATCTTCACCTCACCAAACAACGAGGCGCGATCAGCGGTCGCGTCCTCGACCAGTCGGGAGCCTCGGTCGGCGGCGTGAGCCTCGTTGTCGACAACGCCGAGACGGGTGGATTCGGACTGAGCAGCACTACGAGTGGGGGAGACGGAACGTATACCGTTGGCTGCCTCGCCGCCGCCGGCGTCGCCGGTGCGGGCGCCTACTACATCACCGCGTTTCCTCCGGCGTCTAGCCCTTACGGTCAGCAGCAAGATGCGGGCATCGGAGTGCATGGCGGCGCCATCACCAGCCACGACGTCATCCTCAAACGGGGCGGAGGCATCATCACCGGACGGGTCACCTGTGGCGGCGCAACCTGTCCCGCCACAGTGAGCATCCTGGTCTATTGCGAGGGCTGCACGAGCGCCGCCACCACGCAAACCGACCCCAACGGTGCCTTCCTGACCGGCCGTCTTCAGGCTGGGAACAAATATGACGTCCATGCCGTGGCCCCGGCTGGATGGGACAACGCGATCCACTACGGCGTCGCCATCAATGACGGCGGTCGTACCACGATCGGCCTCGACCTGGTGCGATCCGGGCCGGGCAGCAGCGGCAGCCTGACCGGCCGCGTGAGCGATGCGGCCGGTGCCGCCCACGGTCAATGCCTGATCAATGCCTTCGGCGGAGTCCCGGGGACGTCGGCCGGTGGATGGACCGATGGCGATGTGCACACTGGCGATGACGGCTCTTTCGACACGGGTTTCCAGTTGGTGCCAGGTGACTACCTGGTGTTTCTCGTCTGCCCCGGCTGGCCACAGGTCCAGCTCAACGGCGGCCGCGCCATCGCGGTCAGGGCGGGTGCGGCCGCGGACGCGAGCTACGTCTTCCCCGAGCGCGGTCGGCCCTTGGTCGGCGGGCACGCGGTTGTTGGCGCGGCCGCCGCATCGGAGGCGTTCTTCGCGGCTGGATCGACCGCGTTCTCGGCATCGTCCATTTCGCGCGAGACGATCAGTGTCAGCAACCCGGGTGAAGCCCAACTGCTGGCTGTCACTTACCTCATCAATGGCTCGCAGCCGTCAACCCGGATCTACGCGCTGCCCGACCACGGCCTGACGACCATCAACATCAATGGCGATGTGGGTCCGAATCAGGAGGTCTCAGCCTGGCTCACCGCCGCCAATCCTTTTGTCGCGGAACGGTCGATGTACGTCCTGTCTGCCGAGGGCATCAGCGGCGGCACCGACGTGATGGGGGTTTCGGGCCTGAATCGCAGCTGGTACTTCGCCGAGGGCAGCACCGGGCCCGGCTTTACCGAGACGCTAACCCTGCTGAATCCGAACCTCGGGCAGGACGCCACCGCAGCGGTCACGTATTTCCTGGCCGCCGGCCCGTCCAAGACCGTGTTACACGCGGTGCCGGCATTCGGCCGCCTGAGCCTGAATGTCAACGATGCGAAAGAAGCCGGCGGATCGCCCGCCGTCGCGATCAGCGTCGTGGCCGACTTGCCGATCCTTGCCGAGCGCAGCATGGCGTTCCAGTTCGGCAGCATCCGAGGCATCCACACCGCGGTCGGTGCTCCCGCGCCGGCGACCACCCTGAACCTGGCGGAGGGGCACGTCGGCGGTGGCTTCGACGAGTACCTTGCGCTGCTGAATCCAAACGACGACAATGCCACCGCGACGATCACCTACGTCGTGCCGGGGTCTTCTCCGACGCAACAAACCGTCACGCTGGCCGGGGCCGCTCGTACCACGCTCCACGTCAATGGCCTGGTCCCGGGCAATGTCGATTGCTCGATCCGGATCGAATCGGATCTTCCGATTACGGCGGAGCGCGTCAGCTATTTCGCGTTGCCGGGCTCGGGATGGAGCGGCGGGAACGCCACCGTGGGCGTTCCGGACGGCGCCTTATCCCGCGAGGTCAGCTTCGCCGGACATGCCGCCGGCAGCCACAGCCTCGATTACGTGAGTGTCTTCAACCCCGGGCCGGACGCGGGTGTGGTGACCTTCTCGTATCCGGCGGCCGGCGGGCCGGTGATCAAGACGGTCACGGTTGCCGGGCTGAGCCGGGTCACGCAGGCCGCCAGCGCGGATGCACCTGGCCAACAGGGGGCTGCCACGGTGACCTCGACCGTCCCGGTGCTGGTCGAACGCGCCAGTTACTTCGCCTATTGACGCCGCCCGTTACGGGCCCGTCATAACCCGCCGTCGCAATCGTCGCCGTCCCGGTAAAGGCTGGTCCCAGGTTTCCCCGTTGTACCGGCGAAGGGCATTCTTCAGATGGCTCACCCACGGCTTGCGCTCCCGACGCTGATCGCCGCGCTCATCCTGGCCGTCCTGCCGGTGACCGCGCTGGCGGGTACGGGGAACATCAGCGGCACGCTGATCGACGATGACACCAGCGGCTTCGCGTCAGGGGTCACGGTCAACGCCTGCGGCTCGCCGGGCTGCCCGAATATCGGGAGCGTCTCGAACGGTTCGGGCCAGTACCAGCTCAATGGCATCCCGAGTGGAAGCGGCTGGAACGTCCTGACCAACCCCGGGGCCTGCGGCTCGGGGAGCTATGCCAAGGCGCACAAGTACGGGGTCAGCGTCTCGGACAACGTGACGACGACGGGCGTCGACCTGCACCTGACCAAGCAAAAGGGGACGATCACGGGCAAGGTCCTGAATACGTCCGGACAGGGCGTGGGCAACGTCAACCTGGTGGTGGACAACTCGCAGACAGGTGGCTACGGCTACGGCAATACCACCACCGCAGCAGACGGGAGCTATACGGTTTCCTGCCTGGCGGCGGCGGGCGTTGCCGGCAGCGGATCGTACTTCATAACCGCCTTCCCGCCCGCGCCCTATGGTCAGCAGCAAGATGCCGGCATCGCGGTCACGGCCGGCGGCACCACGAACCACAACGTCATCCTCGGATCGGGCGGCGGATCGATCCACGGTCGCATCACCTGTGGTGGCAACAGCTGCGGGGTCCAGATCAGCGTCCTGGTCTTTTGCGATGGATGCTCGGGCTCATCGAACGTCACGACGGACGTCAACGGCAACTACTCATCCACCAACGTGCCCGGCGGGTACAACTACGATGTCCACGCGATCGGCCCAAGCGGCTGGGATAACGCCATCTACTACGCCGCACCGGTCAGCAACGGCGCCAGCACCACCGTGAACCTGTCGCTCGTCGCTTCGGGCGCATCGACCAGCGGCCGCTTCACTGGCATCGTCAGCGATAGCACGGGCGCGCTCTACAGCGGCTGCCTGATCAATGTCTTCGGTGGGCCCAACGGGTCGCCGGTGGGCAGCTTCGTCGAGGGTGATGTCACCACAGCCGCGGACGGCAGCTACGATACCGGCTACCGCCTGGCGCCCGGAAACTACATCGTCTTCATCGACTGTCCAAACTGGCCGGAGCAAAAGGCCAATGGTGGCAATGCGATCGCGATCACGGCCGGCGCAACTGCCACAGCCAGCTTCAACTTTCCTGAATTCGGCCGCCCGTTCACCGGCGGTCACGATGTGGTCGGCATCGCCACGCCAAGCACGCAGGCGTACTTCGCCGAGGGCTACACCGGCTACACGCCCAGCTGGAGCTTCCACGAGCAGCTCGCCATCTCCAACCCGGGAGCGGCGCAGACCCTGACCGTCACCTACCTGCTCGCCAGTGGCGGCCCGATTGTCAAGACCTACAGCCTCGCGGCCCAGAGCCGTTTCACGATCAACGTCAACCACGAAGTAGGGCCGCTGCAACAGGTGTCGGCGGCGCTGTCCGCGCCGAACCCCTTCGTCGCCGAGCGCGAGATGTACTTCCGCTATCCCACCGGCGTCGACGGCGGCCACAACGCGATGGGGGCGCAGAGCCTGGGCACGGTGTTCTATTTCGCCGAGGGCTACACCGCGGGCGGCTTCGATGAGTACCTGACGCTGATGAACAGCAGCGCCAGCCAGACCGCCAACGTCCAGGTGACGTACTTCTTCAACAGCGGCGCCGCCCCCAAGACCGTCAGCCACCCGGTCAACCCCTCGAGCCGCTTGACCGTGCACGTCAACGACGCGCCGGAGGCCGGTCCGAACCAGCAAGTCTCGATGAGGGTCACCTCCGACATCCCGATCCTGGCTGAGCGGCCGATGTACTTCAACTTCTTCGGTCAGACCGGCGGCCACGTCGTCGTAGGCGCCAGCGCCCCGCTGACGAACCTCAACCTCGCCGAAGGGCACGTGGGGCAGAGCTTCAACGAATACCTGACGATCCTCAATCCGAATGCCACGGCGGCCAACCTGACCATCACGTACTTCCTGGGCTCAGGTGGACCAGTCCAGCAGCTGTTGCAGGTCGCCGGTAACAGCCGGGCAACCGTGCACGTCAACGACGTGTTGCCCGACGGGAGTGATTCGTCTGTGCACATCAGCTCGGACCAGCCGATCGTGGTCGAGCGGCCGATGTACTTCACCTATAACGGGTGGACGGGCGGCCACGACGCCATGGCCGTGCCTGACAGCGCGCTGAGCACCACGCTCAACTTCGCCGAGGGATACGTGGCTGCCAATTTCGCCGAGTACTACACGATTCTCAACAAGTCGGCGAGCGCGGCCACGGTCACGTTCACGTTCTACCTGCCGGCAGGCGCGCCGGTGGCAAAGACGATCACCGTGCCGGCGAACAGCCGCTGGACCGAGAAGATCAACAACGACCTGCCCGCCGGCACCTACAACTCGGTGCAGATCACCTCGAGCGTGCCGGTCCTGGCGGAGCGTCCCGAGTATTTCTCGTACTAAGCGAACTCAGCAGGTTCCCCGGATTCCTGCCACGCTCTCGATGCCCCCCTCCAGGTGGGACAGAAAGCCTGGGTCCGCATAGCTCTCGGCGGCGTGCCCCATCGCCGTGTACCAGGACTGCCCGCCGTCAAAGGCGTGACACCACGCGATCGGATGGTCGGCGCCCATCCCGCCGCCCGAGTAGGTTGACTCGTCGACCGTGGCCAGCACATGCACCGCCCCACGCGGATTGGTTCGGAAGTCATACCACTCATCGGTCCGATTCCAGTTCGTGGGAAGCGCGGCCGTCGATGGGTGTCGAGGATCCTCGATCCGGACCACCGCCGGCTGGACGGCCGGGTGACGCTTGAAATAGGCGCCGACCAGCTGCCCGTACCAGGCCCAGCCATACTCGGTATCGCTCGCCGAATGAACTCCGGCAAAACCACCACCCGCCCTGATGTAGCGTTCGAAGGCCGCCTGCTGGCTGGCATCGAGGACGTCGCCGGTCGTCAGGAGGAACACGACCGCGCGGTAGCGGCCCAAGTTGGCATCGGTGAACACGCCAGCGTCTTCGGTGGCATCGACGAGATAGTCGTGTTCGGCGCCAAGCTGTTCGATAGCGGCGACCGCCGCCGGGATCGCGGTATGCCGGAAGGCGGCGGTCCGGGAGAAAACAAGGACACGAACCGGAGGTGGCGTGGCCGACGGCGTGATGGGCGAGCTCCCTGGCGATGGGGTGGCCGGCGCTCCACCACCGGATTGCGGCCCGCACCCCGTCAAGCCGAGGACCACGCACGCCACCGCAAGGATGAGCGCTTTCATCGGCAGTAGTCTGCCACCGGCGCAGGCTGGTTAGACGGTTCGCGATGCGGCAGGAACCGTAGTCGCTCCAGAACCTCGATATCTCGTTATCGACTGGTGACCCGCCCGAGACTGCCGAAGCGGGCTTTGGCCGTCTTACTGAGTAGAGGGATGCGCAAAGCTGCGCTGCTGGGGGCGCTGTTCATTACGGGATCGACGATCAACGTCGTCCCCGCACAGGCTGCGCCCGTCCCCTCGACGAGCTGCCAGGTCTTTCCCTCTGACAACGTCTGGAACGCCGACATCAGCACCCTGCCGGTCCATCCGCGCAGCGCGCAATGGCTGAGCTCGATGGCCGCTGGGACGACGAACCTGCATCCCGACTTTGGCGGTCCGCCTTATGGCTTTCCTTTCAACGTGGTGGACAACACTCACCCCACGGTCAGCGTGTCCTTCCAGTACGCATCGGAGAGCGATCCCGGACCGTATCCCGTCGGGACCGACACCAGCATCGAAAACGGCAGCGACCATCACGCTTTGATCATCAACAAGGACACCTGCACGCTGTACGAGCTGTTCGCTGTCGCCGGCAGCGGCTCGACTTGGAGCGCGGGGTCGGGGGCGATCTTCCAACTCGGGTCCAATGCGCTGCGCCCGCTGGGCTGGACGTCCGCGGACGCGGCGGGACTCCCCATCTTCCCCGGGCTGGTCCGCTGGGATGAGGTGCAGGCCGGCGCCATCACCCATGCGATTCGCTTCACGGCGCAACAGTCCGACCAGAGCTTCCTCTGGCCGGCGCGCCACCAGGCCGGAACGGCCGCCAATCCGGCATTGCCGCCGATGGGTGCCCGCTTCCGGCTAAAGGCCAGCTACGACATCAGCCACTTCAGCGGCCAGGCCCAGGTGATCCTGCGCGCGATGCAGCACTACGGGCTCATGCTGGCCGACAACGGCAGCAATTGGTACTTCAGCGGGACCGAGGACGCGAACTGGCCGGACAGCTTGCTGACCGAATTGAAGAGCGTCCCTGCCTCGCAGTTCGATGCGATCGACGAGTCCTCGCTGATGGTCGATCCCAACTCGGCGGCCGTCTCGACCGGCTGCGGCAGCGCAACGGCTTCGAGCGGCCCGGGCCCGACATCGTTATCCAACACTTTCTACTTCGCCGAAGGCTTTACCGGTAACGGTTTCATCGAGTGTCTCTCGCTGTTCACGCCGAAGACGAGCGGGACCGCCCAGATCGACTACTACCTGACCGGCGGCGGCCACGCGACGCAACTGGTGGCCCTCCAGGCCGGACAGGTCGCGAGCGTGAAGGTCAATCAAGTTGTTGGCGCCAATCAGGAGGTGTCGGCGCGCGTCACGCTGCCCGGATCGGGCGTCGTCGAGCGGATCATGCATTTCACTTTTGGCGGCTGGCATGGATCGACGGATGCGGTGGGGGCGACCCAGCTGGCGACGGAGTGGGATTTCGCCGAAGGCTCGACGCTGGGCTTCTTCAGCGAGTACCTGACGCTCCAAAACCCGAACGCGACCTCAGTGGCCGCCACCCTCACTTACATGACCGACAGCGGCGCTCACCCCGCCAAGACCCTCACGCTGGCCGCCAACAGCCGCACCACGGTGGAGGTCTTCCGCGGCGATACGGTCAGCACCCTGAGTAGCTGTGCGCCCAACGGCGCCGGGGCCAACTGCGGCGTGGGGCCCGGCATCGCGGGGGTGTCAGTCAAGGTCACCACCCCGAGCGGACAGCCGATCGTGGCGGAGCGGCCCTTCTACGTCAACGGCTTCAGCTTCGGGTCGGGCGCGATCCGGGACGGCCACGTCGCCTTCGGCGCCAACGCGCCGGCGCTGCAATGGAACTTTGCCGAGGGGACGACCCTGCCCGGCTTCGATGAGTACCTGACGCTGCAGAACCCGGGCCCGACCCTCCCGGCCCAGGTGACCCTGCGCTACCTCGACGGCGCCAGCAACGTCACGCTGCGGAGCGTCACGGTCAATCCCCTCAGCCGGGTGACGGTGGAGGTCTTCAAGCCGCAACTCGGGGTGGGGCCGGGGATCGCGGGGGTGTCGACCCAGGTGATCTCGAATCAACCGATCGTGGCGGAACGCCCGATGTACATGGTCTACGACTTCGGCAGCGGGCCGGTGGCGGGCGCCCATGACGTGATGGGGCAGACGGCACTGGGCACGCTCTTCGGCTTTGCCGCCGCCTCCACCGCGGCGGGGGAGAACGACTTCCTGACGATCCAGAACCCCACCGGGGTGGCGGCCAACCTGACCATCACCTACTATCCCGCCGGGTCGCCGGTGGTTCGGACCTTGACCGTGCCGGCGAATACGCGGCACACGGTGGCGATCGTTCAGCCGGCCGAGGGCGTCGGCCCCGGGATCACGACCCTGGGGATCACCGTGGCCAGCGACCAGCCCGTGCTGGTCGAGAAGCCAACCTACGGCGCCAACCCCAATACCTATGGCGCGACCGATACCGCCGGGTTCGCGACGGGGTCATTTTGAACGACACCCTTCGCCCGGGCTTCGCCGAACGTCTCCGCAAGGGAGCGGCGATTGGTGTCGCGGCATCGCTCGTCGCCGCGGGCGCAGTGGTGGCAGGCATCCCGCGGGCTAGCACGGTCCACGCGGCACAGCCGAGCCTCCCCGCCGGACTGAACTTTGGCCTCGGCAACGAGCCGGGCAGTCTGGGCTGGATGACCGGCAGCGGCGTCCCCTGGCGCTATCGCTACACCTACCTATCCGGCGGGGTCAACACCAGCAACGGCTGGGAAACCTGGAACACCCCGGCCGGACAGTACGCGAGCTACTACATGTCAGCGAGCGGCGCGAACGGCTATCTGCCGGTCTTCCCCTATTACGAGCTGCTGCAGTCCAATCCCTCGGTCGGCGCCGACGAGAGCAGCCGGGACTTCAGCAACCTCAACAATGCGATCACGATGAATGCCTACTTCGCCAACTTCGCGCTGCTGATGCAGAAGGCGCAGGCCTACGGGAAGCCGGTGATCGTGCACGTCGAGCCCGACCTGTGGGGATATCTGGAGCAGCGGGCCGCGGGCGGAGGGGCAGCCTCGTTGAGCGCATCGGTCGCCAGCTCGGGGTACGCCGGCGTCGCCGGCATCCCGAACACGGCACAGGGGTTCGCCGACGCGCTTCTCAAGCTGCGGGATCAGTACAACACGAATGCCAACATCCTGCTGGCGATCCACAGCTCCGCTTGGGGCACCGGGATCGACCTGGCGACGAGCACGGACCCGAGCGTGAATCCAACCGCGGTCGCCGACCAGGAGGCCGCCTTCCTTGGCTCGGCGGGACTCTCGAGCAATGCGTACGGCTCGACCTGGGATCTGATCTTCCACGACGTCGCCGACCACGACGCCGCCTGGTACGGGGATAACTCGCACTGGTGGGACAAGACCAACGTTGCGCTTCCGAACTTCTCGCGCTGGCTGGCGTTCATGTCGCGATTGCATGCGGACACCGGCCGGCCGCTCGTCGTCTGGCAGGTCCCAGTGGGGAACCAGTACTACCTGACGATGAATAACACCAACGGGCACTACCAGGACAACCGGGCCGAGTATTTTCTCGCCCATCCGGCGGATCTGGAGGCCGCCGGGATCGCGGCGGTACTCTTTGGCAAGGCCAACGGCGGCCAGACCAACTACACGGGTTACCGCGGTGACGGCGTGACGAACAACAACGGCGTGCCGACGAGCGGATTCCAGTGCAACGCTTGCAACAGCCACGTCTCCCAATTCAGCGATGACGACGGCGGCTATCTCCGGCTGTTCGTCGGTCAGTACTACAGCTGCGGGACGCCAACGTTCACCGCGGTGCCACCGGCCGCCAGCACGCCGACGTTTTACTTCGCCGAGGGTTTCACCGGAAACGGATTCACCGAAACCCTGTCACTCTTCATGCCCAAGCAGAGCGGGACGGCGACCATCGACTACTTCCTCAAGGGCGGCCACGTCGGGCCAATCGCGGTCCCGCTGACGGCGGGTCAGGTCAAGGTGGAAAACGTCAACGCCGATGTGGGCTGCAACCAGGAGGTGTCGGCCCGGGTGACGCTCCCAGCGCCAGGTGTTGTCGAGCGAATCATGCATTTCAGCTTTGGCGGCTGGCATGGGTCGACGGATGCAGTGGGGGCGACGCAGCTGGCGACGGAGTGGGATTTCGCCGAAGGCTCGACGCTGGGCTTCTTCAGCGAGTACCTGACGCTGCAAAACCCGAACGCCGTCGCGGTGCCCGCCACCCTGACCTACATGACCGACAGCGGCGCTCACCCCGCCAAGACGGTGACGCTGGCCGCCAACAGCCGAACCACGGTGGAGGTCTTCCGCGGCGATCCGACGAGCAACCTGAGTAGCTGCACGCCGAATGGCTCTGGATCGAACTGCGGCGTGGGGCCGGGCATCGGCGGGGTCTCGGTGAAGGTGACCACCCCCAGCGGGCAGCCGATCGTGGCGGAGCGGCCCTTCTACGTCAACGGCTTCAGCTTCGGGTCGGGCGCGATCCGGGATGGCCACGTCGCCTTCGGCGCCAACGCGCCGGCGCTGCAATGGAACTTTGCCGAGGGGACGACCCTGCCCGGCTTCGATGAGTACCTGACGCTGCAGAACCCGGGCCCGACCCTGGCCCAGGTGACCCTGCGCTACCTCGACGGCGCCAGCAACGTCACGCTGCGGAGCGTCACGGTCAATCCCCTCAGCCGGGTGACGGTGGAGGTCTTCAAGCCGCAACTCGGGGTGGGGCCGGGGATC
>Ga0207684_10000305_pt1 | contig 69589 bp, 64 predicted proteins | sample KBSK5501metaG_FD_184342 | JGI IMG/M metagenome (GOLD analysis project Ga0207684, IMG submission 184342) | Corn, switchgrass and miscanthus rhizosphere microbial communities from Kellogg Biological Station, Michigan, USA - KBS K5-50-1 metaG... | ecosystem: Host-associated > Plants > Roots >...
GGAGCCAGGAAGCGCACCAGTGCGAAGCGCATGGCGCAGGCGATCACCAGGCTTCCGAGGATCGCGGTCTTGGTCCAGAACTCGAGCGCTGTCGGGCCGAGCAGCAGCACCGCCAGCAAAGCCACGATGACGCCGAAGACGACCCTGGCCACCGGGCCGTCCGGCACCGTCCTTGGGTCCGGGATCATGAACAGCGCGAAGATGAGAATCTCCGGCGACGTGACGAGGATCTGCCAGAGATCGCGTCCGCACATGGGGGTCACATGCCAGCTGGCGACCATGCAGTGGTCGGGCACCGGGGCGATCGCGATCGCTGTGAAGATCGCGAAGCCGACAATGAAGCCGAGCACCAGCCCCACCAGCTTCAGCTCCCACGCGATCAGCAGCCCGCCGACGATCAGGATCGCGTAAGTCAGGATCATCCACGGGCCCATCGGAATCCACCAAAGGTCAAGCGGCTCCGTGTGCTGCGGGCCGAGAGCCACGAAGGCGAGGACCAAGGCCACGTTGGAGGGGTTGAAGATGTGCCGTCCCTTCCACCGGATGAGGTACTTCGACGCCATTCCCAGCGCCACCACGCCGATGAAGATCTCGATTCCGTGGAGGCTCCACCACTGGCCGTGCAGGGTTCCGGGGACCCGAAGGATGAAGGCCGTGCTGTTGCCCGTGAGCAGCCCGCTGGCCGGCCACAAGATCGCCTTGTCCTTGAAGAAGGCGACGACGAACTCGATCACGGCGCCGACCGCGAGGCAAACCAGGATCTGCGCGATTGAAAGCCGGAACCCGAGGACCGTCTGGCCCAGGACCTGCAGGGTTATCAGCACGGCGGCGACATGCAGGCGGGGGTCGCGGATGCTGGGCAGAACGACCTTGTACTCGCGGCCGAAGAGGTGGGCCGTCCTGCGTTTGGGCCCGCCGGTGGCGGTCGGGCGCTTGGACTCGCCCGGAAGGCTCATCCCCTGGGGAGGCGCTACGTCGCTGGTCGCCACGGTCGGGTAACGGTCATAGTATGCAACCCGTTACAGAACCGAGCGCCTTGGCAATTTCAGGTTCGTTTTCAACCGCGCGGAACGGCGCCATGGCGCTGGTGGCGGCGGCCGCGGTGGTCGCCGCGCTCTCCTCATGCGACCTTCCCTTCGACCTCGGGCAGCCGACCACGCGCGCCCTAGAGAACGGCGCCTCGGACGGACTGACGGCGGCCCAGAGCTTCGAGATCATCGGAACGTACACGGGACCGGGAGCCGTCCTGCCGGTGGCGAGCGGCGCACGCACGAGCGGCCCGCCGCCGGCGACGACGTGGACGATCGATCTCCAGATCGCCCGCCCGTCCGCGGAGCACATGGTGGTCAGCGCCGACAACGTGAAGCTCGAGGCGATCATCACCAGCGGCGGCGCCTACTTTCGCGGGCACGATTTCCTCGCTCAGCACATGGGCACGGATCCGCTGTCCCAAAGCCTGGTCAAGGCGGCCGGGAGCTCGTGGTGGAAGGGCTCTTCCAACATCGCGCCGCGACTCCCGGACTTCACCGAGGGGAACAGCTTCAGGGCAACCTTTCTCGGCACGGCGGTCACGCAGCGCATCGACCACACATCGGTCGACGGCCAAGATGCGGTCGAGCTGTCGGGCCCGAGGGCGGACGTCTACATCTCGGCCAACTCTCCTTACCGATTGCTTCGGGTGCACCTGAAGAACGGCGTCGTCATCGACGCGATCAGCGCCGGCGACCTCCGATACAGCAACTTCGACAAGGATTTCGGGATCGTGGCGCCCACCGACGTGATCGATTTTTCCAACCTGTCGACGCTGACTCCGATCTACACCGTGTTGTCGGTCGATACCTCGGGATGCAGCTCGCCGTGCGTCGTCTCGGCATCGCTCAAGAACCTGGGCGGGTTGCGCCCCGCAAAGGGGACGTCAATCATCACCTTCACCATGACGGATGCGGCTTCGGGACGTGCGCTCGGCAGCTGCCAGGCGCCGGTCCACCCCGACGTCGGATACAACTCCACGACCAGCGTCTCTTGCACGATCAGCGGCTTGACCGGCCAACCGTCGAACGCCGCGATCGTCACCGCGACGGCCGACAATCCGGGTCAGGCCTGAGTCTGGAGGGAGGGCGAGCTGCGCTCGCCCTCCCAGGAAAGTTACTCGGCTTGGCCGAAGGCCTTGATCTCCTCGAGCTCCTTGGCGGTCAGCTCGCGTGGGGTTTGGCCGCTCTTGACCTTCTCCGACTCGACGTGATGCTTGATGGTCGCCACGATCTCCGGATTGGCGAGCGTGGTGATGTCGCCCGGGCTGGTGAAGTTGGAGATGCCGGCGATGACCCGGCGCATGATCTTTCCTGATCGGGTCTTCGGCATGTCCGGCACGATCCAAACGTTCTTGGGCCGCGCTATCTTGCCGATCAGTCTGTCGATGGCAGCCGAGACCTTGTCCTCGATCTGCTTACTCGGCTTGAAACCCGGCTTCAAGGCTACGTACATCTCGACCGCCCTGCCCCTGAGCTCGTCGATCACGGGGACCGCGGCCGCCTCGGCGACCTCCTCGACGGTGAGGGTTGCGGACTCGAGCTCTTTGGTGCCGAGCCTGTGCCCGGCCACGTTGATCACGTCGTCGACTCGTCCAAGAATGCGGAAGTAACCGTCCTCCGCCAGCAACGCGCCGTCGCCGGCGAAGTAGGGCCAGTCGTGCCAGTCCTTGCTGTCCTTCTTCTTGTTGTACTTGGCGTAGTAGGTCGCGACGAACCTGTCCGGGTCTCCGTAGATGGTCTGGAAGATGCCCGGCCAGGGATTGCGGATCGTGATGTTGCCGGCTTTGCTGCTGCCCTTGGGGATGGGCTTCCCTCCCTCGTCGAGGATCTCCGGATAGATGCCCAGGACGCCCGGGCCGCAGCTTCCGGGCTTCATCGCCTGCTGGGCGGGCAGCGTGCTGCACAGGAAGCCGCCGTTTTCCGTCTGCCACCATGTGTCGACGATGACGGCTTCGTTCTTCCCGACCTCGTGGTAGTACCAGCGCCAGACTTCGGGCTCGATGGGCTCGCCGACCGTGGTCATGTGCTTGAAGTGGTAGTTGTACTTCTTGGGCTCGTCAGGACCGAGCTTGCGCAGCATGCGAATGGTCGTGGGAGCGGTGTGGAAGATGTTGACGCCGAGCCGCTCCGCGATCCTCCACGGGCGGCCGGGGTCGGGATAGGTGGGTACGCCTTCGTACATGACGCTGGTGGCTGCCAGCGCGAGCGGCCCGTAGACGATGTACGAGTGGCCTGTGATCCAGCCTATGTCGGCGAAGCACCAATAGGTGTCCTCGGGGTGGATGTCCTGGTAGTACTTCGACGTACCGGCGACGTAGGCGAGATAGCCGCCGGTGCTGTGCTGGCAGCCCTTCGGCTTGGCGGTCGTGCCGCTCGTGTACATGAGGAACAGCGGCGCCTCGGCCGGCATGGATACCGGCTCGACGATCTTGCCCTTGTAGTCGGCGAGCAGCTCGTCGACGATGTAGTCGCGGCCCTTCACCATCTCCGTCTTCGATGAGTACTTGCCGGGATGTCGCCGCCAGATCAGGACCTTCTCGACCTTCTGGCCCTGCTTCTTGGCTTCTTCGATCGCCTCCTCGGCCTTGATCTTGTGGTCGATCAGCTCGCCGTTGCGGTAGTAGCCGTCCATGGTGATGAGGATTTCGCTGCCCGAGTCCGCGATGCGGCCCCCGCAGGCGGCTCCGCTGAAGCCGCCGAAAACCTCGGAGTGGATGACGCCCAGGCGGGCGCACGCCAGCATGGAAACAGGCAGCTCCGGGACCATCGGCAAATGAAAGGTGACACGGTCACCCGCCTTGAGCCCGCAGAAGTCCCTGAGCAGGGCGGCAAACTCGTTGACGCGTTTGTACAGCTCCTGGTAAGTGACGATCTGGGTGGCCTCGGCCTCCGGCTCGGCCACCCAGATGAGCGCAGCCTTGTTGCGGTATTTGGCCAGGTGCCGGTCGACGCAGTTGTACGAAGCGTTCAGCTTCCCGCCGACGAACCACTTCCAGAACGGCGGGTTGCTGGTGTCGAGGGTCGTGTGCCAGTACTTGTCCCAGGTCAGGAGGTCTGCGTATTCCTTGAAGCATTCGGGGAAGTTCTTCTCGGCGAACCGCTCGAAAATGGCGGGGTCGTTCGCATTCGCCTGGCCGATGAACTTCGCGGGCGGGTTGAAGTACTCCTCCTCACGCCAGTGAACCGCTATCTCGGCCTCTGAGACCTGGACTTCACTCATCGTCTTACCTCCATGACTACGAACATGACCAAGCGCACAGGCCGTCCCTGTGCGCCTGGCGATGCTTTATTGACTTCGGGCCGGGGAAGCCTAGGACCAGATCGGGTTGCCAACGGGAAGGATCGGCTTTGGTCGCATGCTGTTGGCGACCACCGCCGCGGACGCATACCACGCCACGATCGCTGTCACGACTCCAATGTATCCGCCAAGGTTGATCAGTCCCTTGCTGTCAGAAAAGAACCCGAGGAAAAGTACGATCTCGGTGATCTCAAGGGTCAGGAAAACGAGAAAAACCGACATATTGAGCCTGGTGCTCCACAGGAGCATGTAGGTGTTGAAGATCGCGAACGCCAGAAGGAACCAGCCGAGGTCGTTGGTGACGTCGCCGGCGGGAACTTTGCCCTGCAGCAACAACACCACAAAGGTTGCGAGTGACGCCCAGAAAGCTCCGTATGTCGAGAATGCGGTTGCCCCGAACGTGTTGCCGGTCTTGAATTCCCACATCCCGGCGGCGAATTGCGCCAGCCCCCCGTAGAAGAACGCCAGGCCCACCCACGTCAGGTCCGGCGCCCAACCGGCGTTGTGAGTGCTCAAGACGAAGGTGGTGAGTGCGAAACCTCCTAGTCCCAACGCGGCGGGATTCGCGATCGCCGGTGGTGCAGCAGTTCTGACTTCAGCCATCCCCAATGCCTCCCAAAAGCGCCAGGGAACTGGCCCTGGCAGCCAATGACGCGGCTAAACATCCCACCCGGACCGCGTCATGTCAACGTGACCGTAGGCTTGACGAGACGGGCACAATGCCGCAGGACATGAAGGCTTTCAACCGCGCGATCATCGAAGAGTTTCGAGCCAACGGCGGCCGGTTGAGCGGGCCGATGGCGAAGTCGCAGCTCATCCTGCTGACCACGATCGGCGCCAGGTCTGGCGAGCCCCGCACGACGGTGATCGGCTACCGGCCGCGCGGCGACCAGCTGGTCGCCATCGCCTCCGACAACGGTGCGCCGAATCATCCGAAGTGGTATCGCAACCTGCTCGCCCACCCGACCGCGACCGTCGAGCTGGGTGCGGAAAGGTTCGAGGTGCGCGCCAGTACGGCGAGGCCGGACGAGCGTGAAGAGTTGGCGAGACTCGTCTCTTATATGGAAAGCCAGCAGAAGCTGACAGAGCGCGAGATACCGATCGTGGTCTTCGAACGAATCTAGGAGCCGATCAGAGCCACGAAGTCGGGGTGACTGCGGATCCGGACGAGGTCGGGGTCGGTCCTTGCGGCCTTCTTCAGCTCGGGATCGAGGTCGAATGCATGCTTCAGCCAGTGCAGAGCCTCGTCATCGCGGCCAACCCGCGAGTAGAAGCAGCCGAGGTTGTACGTGGATGAGGCGACCGACTTCGGTTCGGGAAACTCGGTCCGATCCAGGTCGTAGACCCACTGCTGGGCGACCTCCGCCGCCTCCTCGTCGCCCTGCTCGAGGTGCCAGAACATGAGGTGCTGGCCGAGGTGGTAGTGACCATTGCCCGGGATCAGCTGCCACAGCGATGCACTCGGATATCTCGGATGCGGTTTGAGCAGGTCGTCTTCGGAAGACGCGGCGATGGCAGCCTCCAGCTGGTCATATGAAGCCTGCGAACCCGACTTGATGGCGTCGGCGGTCCTGTCCTTGTTGGCGGCGTAGATCTGCGCGTTCTGCACGTCGTCGTCGTCTTCCACATCTGGGAGCTTCGAACCAGTGCGCACCGCATCTAGGACTTCGGCCGCGTATACGCGCCACCAGGTCAGATGCGCGAGGTGGTCTTTGACCGTCCACAGGCCGGGCTCCGATGGCGGGGAGTCGTCGGCCATCGCCAGCAGCTCGTGCTCGCGCTCGCGCGAGGCTGCGATCGTGGCCAGGAGCCGAGGCTTGAGAGGCTGGGGTTGCACCGACCTCAGACTAACGCGACACGAACTCCATCGCCTCTTTGGCCAACGGCAGCCAGCGTGCCTCGCGCCCCGGTCCGACCACGAGCCATTCCTTCATCACCCGTCCGTTGCGGCGCGGATCGAATCGTTCGCCGTGGCCGCCGGCGACGAGCACGTCGACGCGCGCGCGTGGCAGCTTGACGACGAAGCGATCGTCCGATGCGAGCATCGCGAAGATTCGGTTGTTGACCTTCAACGCATTGGCGCCGAACCCTCGCTGTGGACCGTTCGCGTCGGAGTGGGTGATACCGCCCTTGCCCGCCAACGCTTTCACAACCGCCGCGTATCCCGTTGTCGCCTTGGTCATGCGGCCGGCAGCTCCATCGGCATCTGGTCCATCTGCATGGGCACGCGGCGCCGGCCCGTGATTGCGAGCGCTGTCACCGCGCCCAGGAGCGAGAGGCCCGCGGCCACCGCAAAGGCGGGACGGAACCCCGACACCACGGTCGCCGGCGACCCGAAGTGGCCGTTGGCGGCGAACACAGCCGAGACGACCGCGACCGCGAATGCGGCACCGAATCGCTGCATCGTGTTGAGCACGCCGGATGCCTTGCCCATGTCGGCGGGCGCGACCGAGCTCATGGCTGCGCTCGGCGTGCCCGGCAGCGCCATCGAAATTCCGACTCCCGCTATCACGAACGGCAAGACGAGCTGATCGTAGCCAACGCCCGTTGATGCGATGCGCACGATCCAGGCCAGCCCCAGCGCTTGCAACGCGAGCCCGGTCACGATGAGCGGCCTCGTGCCGATGCGGTCCGAAAGCAGGCCGGCGACCGGCGCGACCAAGAACGGCGTCCCGGTCCAGGGCAGAAACCGCAGCCCGGTTTCCAGCGGCGAGTATCCGAGCCCGAGCTGAAAGTACTGGGACGCGAGGAAGGCCGCGGACGTGATCGTGCCCATGGTCAGGAATGCGGTCGCGTTCGCTGCCGCGAAAGTGGGGATCTTGAACAGGCGGAGCGGGAGCATCGGCTCAGGTGTCCGAGCCTCCCACGCCACGAAAGCCGCGAGAAGCAGGACGCCAATCGCGAGCGACGCGACCACTTCGGGGCTGGCCCAGCCGGCGTCGCCGGCGCGGACCAGGCCCCAGATGAGGGCTACGGCCGCGCTCGATACCAATCCGAGCCCGGGCACATCGAGGCGCGTCTTCGGTCCGTGGCTTTCGACCAGCCTGATCGCCGAAAGCGTGGCGGCGGCCAGCCCGATGGGCACGTTGACCCAGAAGATCCAGTGCCAGTTGAGCCCTTGTGTAACGGCTCCGCTGACCAGCGGGCCCGCGGCGACGGCGAGGCCGCCGATGCCTCCCCAGATGCCGATGATGGCTCCGCGGTTCCGGGCGGAGAAGGCGGACGTCAGGATGGTCAGGCTGAGCGGGGTGATGATGCCCGCGCCGATACCCTGGACGGTTCGCGCCGCGATCAGGATTTCAGAGGTTGGCGCCAGGGCGCACGTCGCCGAGGCGGCCGTGAACAGAAGGAGGCCGGTGATGTATACACTCCGACGGCCCAGTCGATCGCCCAGAGCCGCGGCAGTGATGATCGTGGCGGCGACGGCCAGCGTGTAGGCGTTGACCGTCCACTCCAGGGCAGTGAGGGTGCCCCCGATCTCCTTGTGGATCGCGGGTAGGGCCGTGATGACCACGAGGTTGTCGAGCGCGCTCATGAAGAACGCGACCGTTGTGAGCGCCAGCGCCCAGGCCGGGCTCGTCCGTTTGCCGATCAAGTCTCGCCCCATTGCCGCCTCCTAGCCAGATCGATTCCGTGTCATCCCGTCGACGAACCAGGAAGTTCTATTTCGACAGGACGACTAGAACCTAAAGCACTAACTTGAGAAAGTCAAGTAGCAAGTTGTGTTTTTCAACTGGCCAGCCTAGACTGGGGTTGGTGAAGTCGTACCGGGAGTACTGCGCGGTAGCGCAAGCGCTGGACGTGGTCGGCGAGCGCTGGACGATGCTGATCGTTCGTGAGCTTCTGATTCAGGGACCCTGCCGCTACACCGACCTTCGGAACGGGCTGCCCGGCATCGCGACGAACCTGCTGGCTGAGCGCCTGCGGGAGATGGAGAAGGCGGGCCTCATCCGGCGCGAGGACGCGCCCCCTCCCGTGGCGACGACTTTGTTTCATCTGACCGACCGAGGCGCGGCGCTCAGGCCGGTGGTGGACGCTCTCGGACGGTGGGGAGGACCGCTGGTGACGCGGCCGATCGGTGATGACGAGTTCCGGAGCCACTGGCTGGCAATGCCGCTCGAGCTCAATCTCAGCGATCACGCTCCGGATCGGGCGCCGATCACTATTGAGGTCCGCGCCGGCGACCACCCGATGATCGTCGAGACTGTTGATGGCAAGGTGCGAGCCCGCCCTGGGCGCGCCGAACATCCGGACGCTGTCCTGACCGGAACCGGGTCCCAGGTTCTCGGCCTCCTCCTGGGCCATCTGGATCTGGCCGAGGCGAAACGGCGTGGGCTTCAGTTCGAGGGCGATTCCGAGGTGCTTGACCGGGTACGGCCTCGAATCACTGAGACCGTCTGACCCGACGAAGATCGGCAGGTGGCTCCAAGGCGGCTGCTGAGCGACCAGCCGCGCCAAGCGTGATGTGGTAGTGCAGGCGGAGCACCGGGAGTCCCCACCAACGCACGTGGTGGTCGGTGCGAACCGAGCCATCGGAATCGGGATAGACGTGGAAGAGTTCGGTTAGACCGCGCACGTACCAGACCCGAATTCGATTCGGTTCGGTAGCTGTGATGCGGTAGAAGCCAGGATCTCCGAACCGGCGGCCAGACGAGATGAGCTTCAGCGAGCCGTCGGCGTTGGCTTCGGGCCGGAGCAGCACGGTCGCGTTGCCCCGCGGAACCGGGAAAACCGTCTTCACGCACGGACCATGGCCGGGCGGTGAGGCCGTCGCATACAGACCCGAATAGATGACCAGACCGCTGCCCAGATTGCGGCGCAGCCAGCTCGTGAAGACCACCCGGCCCGACCTGTCGACCAGCTGCTCCACGTCGCTGGTCATGCCCTGGGCGGTTTCGAGCGGGTACATCGGGAAGTTGAGCTGCTCCATCCGCCGGCTGACGAAATGGATGAGCGCCCAGCCGAAGGGCCAGAAGAGTGGTGACCACTGCGACCAGACGTCGAGGTGGTAGCGACCCGTGTGCTCGTAGAAGTCGCGCACCGACGGGTGGAGGCGGCTCGAGTCGAAGCCGTCGCTGTCTAGCTGGGCGCAGTCGGGAAGCAGCCCGACGTCGCGGCCGGTTCTGACCTCGAGACCGGCGTCAGCGGCCAGCGAGCGGTGGAAGTCGGTTCCGATTCGACGCGGTCCGGTCGGCCCGTCCAGCCATGGAGCGCTGCCGCGATCCATGCGGCGGCCGAGCAGGAAGCAGAGGAAGAGGATGAAAGCCTCGGCGACGGTTCCGATCAGGCGTCGCACGGGACCACTGTAAGCGTGAGAGCGGGGGGTTACGTCTATTTAGTGGTGGTGGTGCCAGTCCGGGTGCCTACGATCCTGTCGCGGTTCGGCATGTAATCGGGAATGACCCGCGCGTTGAGGCCTGCATCGGTGACGGCTGACACGTAGTCCTCGGTCTCCGTCAACCTCAGGCGGTGCGGCTCCATGAAGTACTCGACTCCGGCATCGCTCTGGACGAGGTGATGCATGTCGAGCTCGGTGATGTTCCCCTGTCGTCGGCTGAACGACAGGCGCACGACGGTCAGGTCGTCGTCGCTGGCGACGTCTGGGGAGTCTGGTCGGAAATTGTCCCGCCACTCACCAGGACGGAGCCAGCCGTCGATGATCAACACGCCGCCCGGAGCGACGTGCGCCGCGAGACGCGCGATTGCGGACCGCATGTCCGCGTCATCGAGCATGTAACCGATGCTGCTGAAGAGGCAAGTGACGGCATCGAACGTCCTGCCCAGGTCGAGTGTGCGCATGTCGGCCTCACGCAAAGGAATGCCCGGGAGTCGCGTGCGAGCCACCGCGAGCATCGCTGGACTGAGATCAACACCTTCGACCGCGTACCAACGCTGCATCTCGACCAGGTGTGCACCCGTGCCACAGGCAACGTCGAGCAGGGTCTGCGCCGAGGGGCTGGCCTCGTCGATGATGCGATGTAGCTCCGCCGCTTCGGCTGGATAGTCCTTGATGCCCGAACCCACATACAGGAGGTCGTAGATCCGGGCGCTCTTGTCGTACACGAGCTAAAGGTAGGTGCAGGCGCCAACATAGTGGCGCGGCGGTTCCCACACGGTTATCTCACCCCCACTCGTAGCCCTGGCCCGCCTTACTTCTCGGAGGCGATGCGAAAGCGCATCACCTTGTGCATGCCCGCGGCGGCGCTTGCGTAGCGCATGAAAGTCGGCATGTCGGACTTCACGTCGGCGATGTCGACCACCTTCGCCTCGATGAGGTGGTAGTCGGTGCCCCGATAGCGAAGGTCCGCATCGCCCGAGGAAACGACATTGCGCGCCCAACCTGAGTTCTCTCCGAAGGCCAGGCCCAGCCAGAACCAGCCGGCGCGCGGGAAAGCCGTGACCGGGGTCGCGTACACGCGGCCGGATTTGCGCCCGCGGTGATGGAGCAGAGAGAAGAGCGGGAACCACCCGCCCGCGACCCGCAGGATGAGCGGGTTCAGCAGGTGGGTCAGGGGCCGGACGATCCGGTCGACAAACCCCGGTACGTCGGTCGGCGTCGATACGCTTGGCTCATTGCTCATCTTCCATCGCTCCTTTCCGGCAACAACCGGGCCACCTGTGGAGTATATTCCATCAAGTGATTGATTGACCGCAAGAAATAAGCTCAAGGCCGGCCGCCCGAAGGCCACTCCCGACGCCGAACCCCGGCGTGACGAGCTGGTGCTGGCCGCCTACCGACGGATCGCCGAGGCCGGCTTCGAGGGCCTACGGACCAGGGACGTGGCTGCCGAGGTGGGGGTCAACATCGCCACCCTCCACTACTACTTCCCGACCAAAGAGGCGCTGATCCGCGGCGTGGTCGGTCACGCGATGGGGCGTTTCCGCACGGCTTTCGCGCCCGGAACGAGACCGGGCGAGCAGCTGGCAGCTCAGTTCAAGGGAATTCGGCGGCTGGCCAAGCACGAACCTGAGCTGTTCGTCGTCATGGGCGAGCTGGCGCTACGCTCGGGGCGGGATCCCACGATCGCCGCGATCTTCAAGGACACCATTCAAGCGTGGCACGAGATCCTCGTCACGCTCGTGCGCCATGCTCAGAGCGATGGCTTCGTCGACAAGAAGCTGGATCCAGAAACGACGGCCTCGCTCGTGATCGCCACGATGAGCGGCCTGTTCATGGTGCCGGTCACCAATGCGGCTTCTGACCGGGTCGACAAAGCGCTGCGCCAGCTCGAGACCTTCCTCGGCCTCAACTGACCTCATTTGCGGCGGGGTTGGGCACGCTTCACAGCGATCTCATGCGCCTCTTTGAGCAGAGGCTTGATCGAATCGAAAGTCGCATCGCTCGGGTTCAGCACGCATACGAAGTGGTTGGGCCCGTAGACGGGGTGCGGCATCAATCGGTCGAGCGCGGCGAAATCGTGCTCTGAATCATCGGGAAACAGTTCCGCGAACGTCTCTTTGCTGACGCGAACGTCGTCGCGATGTAGCGAGTGATGGCGGCTTCGTCCAATTGGAATCCTCCTCGAGGATGACAAGAAAGATCGATCTCGGGGCTGACGACGTGGCCGGCGCGCACGAATAGCGTGGTCGCCATGGAAAACACCACGATCGTCGAGACCCACAGTCTCACAAAGCGATATGGCAGCGGAGTCCTCGCCGTCGACTCGGTTGACATGAGCGTGCGGCGTGGCGAGGTCTACGGCTTCCTCGGCCCCAACGGGGCGGGGAAGACCACGACCTTGCGCATGCTCGTCGGCCTCATCCGGCCGACTTCGGGCACGGCAACCGTCGCGGGGCAGGCGCCCGGCAGCCCCGCGGGGCTCGCCCGGATCGGCTCGCTGATCGAGTCGCCCGGCTTCTATCCGTATCTCTCGGGCCGGGAAAACCTTCGCGTCGTCGCCGACCTCGCGGGCGCCAAGCAGAAGCGTGTCGACGAAGTGCTCGAGATGGTCGAGCTCACCTCCAGAGCCGGGCGCAAGTTCGGCACGTACTCGACCGGGATGAAGCAGCGGCTCGGCGTCGCGGGAGCGCTGCTGAAAGACCCGGACCTGCTCATCCTCGACGAGCCCACCAACGGACTCGACCCGCAGGGTATGGCCGAGATGCGCAAGCTCATCAAGGACATCGGCCAGGGTGACCGCACGGTGCTGCTATCGAGCCACCTCCTCGGTGAGGTCGAGCAGATCTGCGACCGGGTGGGAGTGATCAGCGGCGGCAAGCTGGTCAGCCAGTCGACGGTCCGTGAGCTGATCGGCGAGAAGGGCGTTCTGGTCAGGGCCGACCCGTCGGATCGTGCGGCAGAGATCCTCAACCGGATGTTCGGCGCCGCGGCGGTGAGCCGCCAGGACGGTCTGATCCACCTGGCCACCGACCCCAAGCACAGCATCGACATCAACCGCGAGCTCGTCGGCGCCGGCGTCGGAGTCAGTGAGCTGCGGCCATACGAAAGATCGCTGGAAGAAGTCTTCTTCCAGCTGACAGGGGAGAAGCAAGGGTCATGATCGCAACCATCAAATCTGAGTGGCGCAAGCTCCGATTCCGGCCGGCGTTCTTCGTGTCCTCGGGTCTCATCGCGGGCATCACCGTGCTGGTGTACAGCCTCAACTGGTACCAGGCGTTGCACCCGGGAGCAAGAGACCGCGGCGGACTCGTCTCCATCCTCACTCTCTATCCCGACCAGTTCGTCAATGCCGTGATGGGAGCAGCATTTCCAGTCGGCGCGGCGATCGCGATTGTCCTCGGAGCGCTGTTCGCCGGCTCCGACTTCGGATGGGGAACGCTGAAAACCATGTTCACCCAGCACCCCGGCCGTCTGACCGTGTGGACCGGCCGCTCCGTTGTGTTCGCGACGTGGATGGGCATCCTGGCGGTTGTTTTGTTTGTCACCGGTGCGCTGATGAGCGTCGTGGTCGCTTCGTTCCAGAGCCACGCCATCACGTGGCCGGCAGCAACTGACATCCTCAAGGGTGTCGGCGCGATCTGGCTCGCCTTCGCGGTCGAGGGAGCTATCGGGCTCGCCCTCGGTGTGTTCATCCGGCAGTCCGCGGCAGCGCTTGGCGCCGGGCTGATCTACATCCTCGCCGTCGAGCTCATCGCCGTCCGGTTCATAGACAGCATCAACGACGGCGCCTACCAGTGGATCGGAAACCTGTTCGTGGGGCAGAACGTCAACGCGCTCGCCCAAAGCTTCACCTCGCCGGTGTTCGGGCGAACGGTCGCCCCGGCGATCAGCGCCGAAAGTGCGGTGCTGGTGCTCGCGGCCTATGGTGTTGGCCTGATGATCGTGGCGGCCGGTTTGCTACGGCTGAGGGACGTCACATAGACCCACAGATTCGTCGACAACAACCTTTACGCGGCCGGCCGTGGTCATGGATCACAGGCCGGCCGCGGCTTACCGACGCGCTGGTGGTCGGGTTCAACCTGGCGGTTGGAATCGGCGCGATGGCCGGCTCCTACTTTCGGTTCGGATCGTTCACGGCTGGAGCGTTACTCGTCCTGTTCGGCGAAGCGCTGCCACTTTGGTGGAGGCGGAAATATCCCGTCGCGGTCCTGCTCGTCATCGCCGGCGTTGAGATCGTCAAATGGGCGACGGGACTCTCCAACGAACCGTCGGGCCCTGCGTTGGTTTTCGCCGTGTACGCCGTGTCTGTCTACGACAGGACCATTGCGCGTCTCATCGTCGCCGGCGCGGCCATCGGCATCATCGCGATCGCGGTTGCCTTTCTCGTCTTCGGCCAGTTCCCACTCAGCAGGATCTTGATCCCGGCCGGCGCGACCTCGCTGGTGGCCTGGGTCATCGGTGACTACATGCGATCGCGCCGCCAGTTCTTCATCGACATCGTCGCGCGCCATAAGCAAGAACGCGATCAGGCAGCCGAGGAGGAGCGGCTGCGCATCGCGCGTGAGCTGCACGACGTGGTCGCGCATAACGTGAGCGTGATGGCGATTCAGGCGGGCGCCGCGCGGGTCTCGAGCACCTCGAGCAAAGAAGCCCTGCAATCGATCGAAAGCACGGCTCGCGACACGCTGGCGGAGCTGAACCGGCTGCTTGGCGTGTTGCGAAAGCAATCGGACGACGCCCCACTCGCTCCGCAGCCCGGGCTGGACCAGGTCGCGGTATTGATGAAAACAGCGCGCGAAGCGGGACTCGAGGCGAGTCTCAAGGTCACCGGCGAGCGACGGCCGCTGCCGGCTGCGCTCGACCTGTCCGCCTATCGCATCCTGCAGGAGGCGATGACGAACGTTCTCAAGCATGCGCATGCAAGCCGCGTCGAGATCACCGTCGCGTACCAGCCCGACGCGGTGCTGGTCACAGTCAGCGACAACGGGATCGGCGCGCAGCAGACGGCCGGGGCGTCCACGGGACACGGCTTGATCGGCATGCATGAGCGCGTCGAGCTGTTCAACGGCGAGCTCGCCTCTGGTTCGGGAGCGCTGGGCGGCTACATCGTTCACGCCAAACTCATGACGTGATTCGAGTGGCCCTCGCTGACGACCAGGCTCTGGTGCGCGCGGGCTTCCGCATGATCGTCGAGTCGCAGCCCGATATGCAGGTCGCGGGTGAGGCCGCTGACGGCCAGGAGGCGATCGACCTCGTCCGGCGCGAGAAACCGGATGTCGTGCTGATGGACATTCGCATGCCGCGTATGGATGGCCTCGCGGCGACGCGTCAGGTGGTGAGCACCACAAGGGTCGTGATCCTCACGACCTACGAGCTGGATGAGTATGTTTTCGACGCCCTATCCGCCGGCGCGTCCGGATTTCTGCTGAAGGCCGCGCCTCCGGAGGACCTCATCCGCGCCATCCGCGAGGTCGCGTCAGGTGACGCGCTGCTCGCGCCGTCGGTCACGCGGCGACTCATCGAAGAGTTTGCAAAGCGGCCGGAACCGAGCGGGCGCAGGCCGAAGGAGCTGGACAGCCTGACGGAACGCGAGGTCGAAGTGCTGCGCGAGGTGGCGCGAGGGCTCACCAACGCCGAGATTGCAGCACGGCTTCACGTGGCCGAAACCACCGTGAAGACTCATGTCGCACACGTGCTCGACAAGCTCGAGCTCCGCGACCGCGTGCAAGCGGTGATCCTGGCTTACGAAGCAGGTTTGGCCGGCTCAGCCTGACCGAGGGCGTCGAGCCGAGGGCCGATCTGCGCCAGGTCCATACCCTCGATGACGAGCTCCATCATGTCCCCACGACCGCCCCGCCTCAGCCACTCGAGCATGCCCTCGAAAGCCGTCGCGACAAAGACCATCGCCAGGACCCTCAGCTCGAAGTCACGTGGGTCCCGACCCGTGCGCGCGGCCATGATGCCGGCGAGGAGATCTCGCGCTTTCTCCATCTCCTCCCAGAACCGAGCCCGCAGCTCCGGCACCTCGAGGGAAAGCTTCGCCCGGGCGAGGATCACCTCGCGGTCTTGGTCCATCACGCGCCCAAGCCCATGAACCGCGCCATAGAACATGGCGCTGAGCGGTTCGCCCACCGGCCGTGACGCCATGAACGAGACGATCATCGGGTCGTAGCGGTCGAAGAGGATGACGTCCTCCTTGCTTGGGAAGTAGTTGAAGAACGTGCTCGGGGAAATCTCGGCCGCGGCCGCGATTTGCTCGATGGTCGTCTGCTGGTAGCCCTGCTCCTGAAAGAGCCGCATCGCCTCGCGCTGGATCGCTTCTTTGGTCTTGAGCTTTTTGCGCTCTCGTAATCCAGGCGAGCTCAAGAGGCGACCTGCATCCCCAGTGCTTGCTCCTCTTCTTGCCGCGGCGCTCGCGCGGGCAGGAAAAGCGCCATCAGGATCGCGCCGCCGACCATCATTCCAGCGCTCACGAGCATCACCTCCGACATCCCTTGAGAGTAAGCGTCCTGGGCTGCTCGCAGGAGGTGGGCGCCGAGCGGGCTCGGAAGATGACGCGCGATCGCCGCCGCCACCGCGACGCTGCTTTGCGCTGCGGTCTGCACCTGCGCCGGCAGGCCGGTGACGTGACCGGCGAGCCCCGCCTGGTAGGCGCCGTTGAGAATGCTGCCCATCACAGCGACACCAAACGAAGAGCCGATGTTCTGCAGCGTGCGAGTGAGCGCGCTGCCGGCGCCGGTCTCACCGGCCGGCAGCGAGCCGAGTATCGCGTCGAGCGACGGGATCATCGTGAAGGCGATGCTGAGCCCGATGATCGCCAGCGAAAGAGCCACCAGCCCATATCCGGTGTCCACGCCGACACGCGAGAGGATGATCATCCCGATGGCGCAGCCGAGCATGCCACCGGCCACGGTCACCTTCGTGCCAATCCGCTTCGCGACCGAATCGGTGGATACGGCGCCGACCATCATGGCCGCGATCAAAGGCAGCAATCGGATGCCGGTGCCCTGGGCGTCGCTTCCCTGGACGATCTGCAGGAAGGGCGAGAGGATGAAGAGCACTCCGGTGAGGGCGAAGCCGACCACCGTGAACGCGACCGTCGCCCACGTGAATCGCGCGCTCCTGAAGAGATGCAGGTCGATGAGCGGAACGCGCACGCGGAGCTGGCGCATGGCGAATGCGACCAACAAGAGCACACCGCCCGCGATAGGTCCGTATACCTGTATGTCGCTCCAGCCGCGGAGCGGTTCTTCGATGATGCCGTAGACGATGCCCGTCACCCCGATCACCTCGAGGACGGCGCCGATCCAGTCGAGCCTCCTTGCGTGAGGGTCCTTGCTCTCGGGCACGAAGAACCACACGCCGATGACTCCGATCACGACGACCGGCGCGTTGATCAGGAAGATGGAGCCCCAGTCGTAGTGCGTCAGGAGCCAGCCCGCCAGGAGCGGTCCGAGCGGCAGGCCGATGAACGCGCCCGCGCCCGAGATCCCGATCGCCCGCTGGCGCTCGTCCTCCTGGAACATCGAGGGCAGCATCGACTGCATGAGCGGCAGCACGATGGCGCCGCTGAAGCCCATGACCACGCGCATCAGGATCAGGCCATTGGCGCTGGTCATCTGGCTCGCGATCACCGACGAGATCCCGAACGTCGCCAGGCCGATGAGGAGCATCCGCTTGCGGCCCAGACGGTCGCCCAGCACCCCGGCCGGGAGCATGAAGCCCGCCAGCGCGAGGGTGTAGGCGGCGGACATCCACTGCAGCTGGTCGGTGGTGGCGTTGAGCTTGGCCGACAGAGTGGGTAGGGCCGTGACGAGGATGGTGATGTCGAGCCCGAGCACGAGCCCGCTGATGGTGAGGGCGGCCAGGCCGAGCCAACGGCCCCGCAGCCTCTCTCGAGTCATTCCTATTGTGTTCATGCTCATCTCCGAACACCTCCTCGGTATTTGATCTAGTCGCATGATAAATAGAGTAGCTCTAAAAATCAAGAGACTACAGAAATTAGGCAGTACCCTGGTTTGCCTAACATTTCTCGCGAGTTGTGGCGGCGGCAACGTGGCCCAGGGGGTCGGTCAGCGGCACGTGTTCCTGGTCGTCATGGAGAACAGGTCGCCCGAGGAGGCGCTGACGGGCCCGTTCACCGCCTCGCTGGCCGCTCGCTACGGGGTCGCCAACAACTACCACGCCATCACTCACCCGAGCGTCCCCAACTACCTGGCGTTGACGTCGGGTTCGACCTGGGGGGTGACGGACGACAGCTACCACGTGTTGCCCAAGCAGGACCTGGGGACCCAGCTGACCGCGGCCGGCCTCGGCTGGCGCGCGTACATGGAGGGTCTCGGCGACGGCGGGTGCCTGAACAGCCCACTTCCCTACGACCCCGGTCACAACCCCTTCGCTTTCTACGGCGGCACATGCCCGCCGAACGTGGTCCCCCTGACGCAGATGGCCGGGGACTTGATCGGCAACACGCCCCGATTCAGCTGGATCAGCCCCGACCGGTGCCACGACACGCATGACTGCCCGGTCGCGGTGGGCGACGAATGGCTGAAGCAGACAGTGGGGGAGATCATGTCCTCGGCTGCCTGGAAGGACAACGGCGTCCTCTTCATCACATGGGACGAGGACGACGGCAGCGCCACGAATCGAGTCTTGACGCTGGTGGTGGCGCCTGGGTCTCCGCACCGCCAGAGCAACAGCCCACGCGACCACTACTCATTGCTGGCAACCGTCGAGGACGCGATGGGCGTGGGTCGGTTGGGCTCGGCTGCTCAAGCGCAGACGCTGATCGACCTGGCCTGAGCTACCCCATCCAACTCGTTAGTGGCGCCGAGGGCCTGGTTTGTGGCAGGTTCTTAAGCCTGCTTTCAGTGGGTCTGGGGGTTCAAGGAGGTTGTGGTGAGACCGATCCGATTCGTGGTCCCGGCATTTGCCCTGGCCCTGGTGGTCAGCCAGACGCTGAGCGGCTCCGCGGGGGTCATCCCGACGAACGTGCGCGTGACGCATGACAACGGCACCGGGGGCGGCTATCTGAGCGCAGATCAGCTGGCCGGAGGCTCGTACACCGATGGCGTCCTTGGGCGCTGCGGAACCGACAAGCGGCAGCAGAACGAGCCGACACTCGCGATCGATCCGCGCAACCCGATGGTGCGGACGTCCGGCAGCAACGACTACTGCGCGATCCCGACCAACCACGACGCATGGGCCGGCTTCTACCGATCAGTCGATGGCGGCGTGACCTGGACGGACAGCCTGCTTCCCGGCTACGCGGCGGACACCTCGGCTCAGGGCACGGCCAGCCCGGTCCACCAGATGGCGCTCGGCGGCGCCCTCGCGGCCGGCGACCCGGTCCAGGCCTGGGACAAGTCTGGAAACCTCTTCTACATGGGCAACAACTTCAACCGCGGCATCGAGGATGGGATCTCAGCCTCGTTCCGCGACAACACCGGCGACGTTTGGGTCGCGACTTATGCAGCAGCCAGCCCGGCTGACAGCTCGACCGACGGCTCGCGCTACGTGCGCACGGTGATCCTGGCCTCGAACACGTTCGGCCAGGGGAGCTTCAATGACAAGACCGGCATTCAGGTCGATCAGTCGAACGGCAACGTCTACGCGGCCTGGTCGGATTTCCACGGCAGGGGCTGCAACGAGATCGTGTTCTCGCGTTCGACCGACCACGGCGCGACTTTCAGCGCCCCGATGAAGATCAGCAGCGTCTGCAACAACCAGGGTCCGAACATCGCCATCGGGCCGAGCGGCCAGGTGTATGTCTCGTGGTTTGCCAACACCGGCGGCACCAGGTCCCTGGGCAGCAACTTCAGCGAGGGGGCGGCCTTCGCCACCTCGACCGACGGCGGGCAGACCTTCAGCAAGGCGACGATCGCGGTGCCGTTCGAACCGTTCGTCTCGAGCCAGTTCTCCGGCAACGGAGCCCGCGACTGCGGAGATGGGCCGTTCGCATGCCCGACAGGGCAGACCTTTCCCCGCTTCGACTTGGCGCAACCGAGCATCGCCACGAACGGAGGCGACATCGTGATGGCGTTTCAGGTCGCCCTTGCCAGCGGGCAGGGACAAGCGCAGTTCACGAAGTCGAGCGACGGCGGCGCGACGTGGTCGACGCCCGCGGCGATTGACACCCAGGCCAAGGGCCACCAGTTCTTTCCTTGGATCACAGCCGCAAATGGCCGCTTGAGCGCGGTCTATTACGACAGCCGGCTCGACCCCAACTACTCGGCGACCGCGGCGCCCTGCAATTTCGCCGGGAAAGGCTACGCCTGCCTGGCCGTCTGGTACTCCAGCTCGACCGACGGTGGCGCGACCTGGACGACACACCAGGAGCTCACCAGCGCTTTGACCAACCCCAACTACGAGCAGTTCGGAGGACGGCAGGTGCCCTTCTTCGGCGACTACATCATGGTTGCTGCGGTCGGTAACTCCATCGAAGCGGTGTGGACCGACGCGCGCGACGTGGTCGCGGGCCCGGACTCCGACGGCGACGATGTCGCCGGAGACTCGCACAACGGCGGCGCCTGTACATCATCCTTCTCGCACTGCTTCGACATGACCGGCGGCCTCGACCAGAACGTCTACACGGCCACCGTCAGCTAGGCCAATACAGCAACAGGACGGCGGGCACCCGCTCGCCGTCCTACCTTTATCTATGTGATCGTCTGTGACGTCGGCCCTCGGGATGGGCTCCAGAACGAGGACCGCATACTCGAGCCGGCGGTGCGCGCCGACCTTTGCGACCGGCTGGCCGCCGCGGGCCTGAAGCGCATCGAAGCGGCCAGCTTCGTCAACCCGAAGCTCGTCCCGGCGATGGCGGGCGCTGAGGAGGTGATGACGTCGCTGCACCGGCGACCAGGCACGTCCTATGCCGGCCTGGTCCTGAACGAGAGGGGCTATGAGCGCGCGATCGCGGCAGGCGTCAACGAGGTGCATTACGCATTCGCGGCCACCGATACCTTCGGCCGCCGCAACCAGAACGCCACGACCGAAGAAGGACTGAACACTGCGCTCGCCCTCGTCCCGCGAGCGCGCTCGGACCGGGTACCGATCACGGTGACGATCAGCGTCGCGTTCGGCTGCCCGTTCGAAGGCCGTGTTCCTGTCCCGCGCGTTCTCGATCTCGTCGAGCGCCTGATGGCCGTTCCGCCGGACGAGATCTGCCTCGCCGACACCATCGGCGTGGGGGTGCCGGCGCAGGTGAAGGCCCTCGTGCGCGGCGCTCGCGACCTGGGCGCGACGGTCGGCGCGCACTTTCACAACACGCGCAACACCGGTTACGCGAATGCGGAGACGGCGCTCGAGTGCGGTGTGGTTTCGCTCGACGCATCGGTGGGTGGAGCGGGCGGCTGCCCATTTGCGCCCAAGGCGACCGGCAACATCGCCACCGAGGACCTGGCTTACCTGCTGCGGGGGATGGGGGTCGACACGGGTATCGACCTGGACGCCCTCATCCACGTGTCGCATTGGCTCGGCCGGCAGCTCGGCAAGGATCTCCCGGGCATGGTGTCTCGTGCGGGAGACTTTCCCACGGCCGGCTAAACCTCGCCGATCGGTTTCCGCACGTTTTGCGCAAGACGCTCGAAATCCGGCCAGGGATTACGCACGTTTAGCGCAAGACGCGCCCTATCCGATCTCCAGTCCATATAGGGCCCCATATTTTTTCCGCACATAGGAGATCCACGGCTTGGGCGTTAGCGGCCGCCCAGTGGCCCGTTCCAGCAGCTCGTTGGGCGTGAACTTGCGCCCGTGCCGGTAGACGTTCTCCTGGAGCCAACCCAACAAATTTCCAAACTCGCCCCGCTCGATCTGCCGGTCGAGGTCGGGCATCTCTGAGCGGATCTTCTCCATCAGCTGCGCGCCGATGATGTTGCCAAGCGTGTAGCCGGGAAACTCCGCGAAACCGACGAACGACCAGTGGATGTCCTGCAGGACTCCTTCGCGATCGTTGGGCACGTCGAGCCCGAAGTACGACTTGAACATCTCGTTCCAGGCTTCTGGCAGATCGCGAACCTTGAGCCGGCCCTCGAGCATGTCGTTCTCCATCTCGAACCGCAGCAGGACGTGCAGGTTGTACGTGACCTCGTCAGCCTCGACCCGGATGTAGGACGGGTACGACTTGTTGACGGCGCGGTAGAACGTCTCGGCATCGACGCCTTCGAGCGGTTCGGGAAACGCCTGCCGCAGGCTTGGGAACAAGTGATTCCAGAACGGAAGGCTGCGTCCGACCAGGTTCTCCCACAGCCGCGACTGCGACTCGTGTACGCCCGGCGACGCCCCGTCCCATAGATTCGTCCGGTCTAGGTTGCGCCCGATGCCCTGGAAGTACATCCCGTGCCCGGCCTCGTGGATCGAACCGAAGAGGCACTCGTTGAAGAAGTCACGATTCACGCGCGTGGTGATGCGGACGTCGCCCGGACCGAAGGCGATGCTGAACGGATGCGTGGAGATGTCCTGCCTCCCACGTTCGAGGTCGTAGCCGAGCTTCGTGACCGTCTCCAGTGCATATGCGATCTGTTTGTCTGGATCGAATCGACGATGCAGCACACTGTCGTCGACCGCCTCGGCGCGGCGTGAGATGTCGGCGACCAGCGGCACGATGGCGGTCTTGAGCTCGTCGAAGATCGCCTCCAGCTCGTCGGTCGACAGCCCTGGTTCCGTGCGGTTTAGAAGCGCGTCGTAGGGGCGCTTCTCGAAACCGAGGGCGTCGGCGACGCGCCGGTTCAGCTCCACGTTCTTCTCGAGGTATGGCGCGAAAAGCCCGAAGTTGGACTCGTGGCGCGCCCGCTGCCAGTGCGGTCGGGCGGCCGATCCCGCGTGTGCTACCTCCGCGACGAGCTCCGGCGGGAGCCGGCGTGCCTGTTCGTAGTCGCGGCGGGTGACGCGGATCAAGCTGGCTTCGTCGGAATCGAAGTCGAGCTTCGCCGCGGCGCCTTCGGCTTCGTCGAGCAGCCGGCCCACCTCATCGGAGATGAATCGCCGGTGGGCGACCTCGCTCAGCGTCGATGCCTGGTCGGCGCGGTTGTGGACACCGCCGGGCGGCATGTAGGTCTCCTGGTCCCAATCGAGAACAGCGCCGGCTCGGTGGAGGTCCGTGACCTCGGCCAGGATCACCTTCAGCCGCTCCATCGTGTCAGGCATGCACCATCACCCCCACGCGTATTCTCTCTCCGGAACGGCCGCGCCGCCCCGCTAGCTCAGTGGATAGAGCATCTGCCTTCTAAGCAGAGGGTCGGGGGTTCGAATCCCTCGCGGGGCGCCAATTTGTGTTCCGTCTGTTATATCGGTGGCCAATGCTGAGGGGTCGCGCGAGCGTGGCGCTGGGGATGATCTTCATCGCGGTCGTCGCCCTCCTGGCATGGCATCTGTTCGGCACCGCCTGGAGCAACCATTGCGACCCAGGGAACAAGCAGTTCGATCTTCTGAGGTCAGACCCCGTCGTCTCCTCCCATTTCAGCGGAGAGCTCTTCGTCTGGGAGAACGACGGCCCGGACAACAGCTGGCTCTGCTCCAACCCCACCCTTTCCATCAGCCACGTCGGCGATGCGTCAGCGCTGTTCCCGGAGGTGAAGGCCGACATGGTCGACGGCCACTGGACCGAGCTGACGCCAACGCCTAACGAAAGCTTCGCCGTGTATCAAAAGGACACCCCGCAAGGCGTCCGCCTCACGGCCGTCGTGCGAAGTCAGCCCTTCTGGGTCGAAGTGGACCTCGACGCGCCCGGCCTGCACCCGGGAGAGAACGGCTTCCAGTAGGCAGCCTATGAGAGCTGGGGCGGCGTGATTGCGCGCCAGGTGACAGCGCCGTCGTCGGTCCGAAATGCGGCGAATTCCGACCACGCCGTAGCAATCCCCTTACCGAGGTACTGCAGCTGCATGTCGGTGGGCTCGAACGGAGGCGCCGGGACGCTCAATGCACGCCAGGTCGATCCGGCGTCGCTCGTTACCTCGATCGGGCTGCCAAGCAGCCATCCCGACGTGCTGGACTCAAAATCGATCGCACCCCGGCCAGGAACCAAGAAGTCCAACCATGACGCCCCTGCGTCATGGGTTACCAGCAGCGACCAGGTGGCCTGGTTCGCGGCCAAATAGCTGCTCGCCTGCAGGATGGCGTCACTCGTGGTGAGGAAGGTCGGGCTGTTGGCCAACGCGGCCGTGCCGCCCCGAGCGTCGAGCTGGACGAGGCTGATCACTTTCCAGTGAAACCCCGCGTCGATCGTCCGGTACAGTGTCGCCGCGCCACCAGCGCACTCGATGGGGATGACGCCCACGGTCGACGTGGCAAACGTTGCGATGCCCTTGTCGCAGTTGAACGACAATCCGCTCGGGCTCGACTGCGTCGTGGACGGGTCGTTGGTCTGGGCGATGAAGGACCAGCTCGCGCCGCCGTTGACGGTGCGTAGGATCGCGATCCCTTCGGATCCAGCCGCCGCGCCAAGCGAGGCCGTGGCCCAGCCGTTGGTGCGATCGACGAAGTACAACGCGGCAATTCCGCCGCGTTGAAGCGGCGCCGCTGCCGCCAGCCACGAGGCACCGCCATTGGTCGTGCGGAAAATCACGTATGGACCGCCGATGAACGCGCCATAGGCGACCCAGGCGGCACTGTCGTCGACTGCGAACAGGACCGGTTGGGGATTGGGTGAGGGAGCCGATCTCGTGGGAGTGTTTGTGGGTGTCACATCGGACCAGTGGCGGCCCGCGTCGGTGCTGCGCAACACCAACTTCAGGGTCGCCGCCCACATGATCGAGAGCGAAGTCATGCGCATGTAGCGGAGATCGTCTGACGGTTCAGACGGCGAGGGACTGGGAGCGAGCGAAGGCGCAACCGTCGTGGGTGAGGGCGAGGCAGTCGCTGGCGGCGGCGATGCCTTCGCGACCGGACCATTCGAACATCCCGCGAGCACCAGCACCACCGCCAGGCACGCAATGAATCTCATTGGGTCAGCCAAGCGTGACGGTGGCTTGCGCGAAGCTCGTCATAGCGTTGAAGTAACCGAGCCCAAACGTGAGCGTGTACGTGCCCGGCGTGGCGCCCAGCGGCACCAGGAAAACCATCTGGAATGTAATGCTGGCCCCGGGTTTGATCGATCCGGCCGGCCCACAGTTGAGCGCATACAGGTGCTTTCCACCCAGTGGCGGGCTGCCGCGCTTTATGTCGGCAAACATCTCCTCTTCGTAGTTAGGGCACAACGATGTGAAATCGACTGGCTGGTTGCGGTCGGCTGTGAGCGTGACGAGATAGGGGAGCGCTTGCCCAACGTGGCGGGTGCTCGGAACCTGCATGGAAATGGCCGGCAGCGGAGGCGGAGGACCTGGCGGGATGGGAACGAGCGGTCCTTCGAATTCGCCGACGCCGAGACCCGCACACGCGTAGGCCGCGGGTTCCAGCGGGATCGGGATCTCGACGATCCCGCCGGCGGGGATGGCGATCACGGCGGTGGCAGGCTGGGTCGGCGGGCCTCCCGGGCACGCCTCAGGCCGCGAATACCAATCGACGTCCAGCGATGCCTGTCCGAGGTTGGGCGCCGTGAACGGCGGCGGGGGCGGACCGGGCTCGATGAGGGTCCGGCCGGGGTGAAATGGCGGCCTGTAAGACGCCCGCTGCCGGAAACCGATCGGGCTTCCCTTGGAATCGAGGATTCCGACCGAAGGCGTTCCGTCGAGATAACAGGCCCCCGCGGCTCCACTGAACCCGAAGATCGTGACGATGGGGCCGGTGGCACCGCCGCTTCCGATCACGCTCGCCACCAGGTCGTTGGCCTGGCAGGGCGGGGTTCCCAGCGGCAGGGGTGCGGGCCCCAGTGACGGCGCCGGTGGAGTCAGATTCGGTGTCAATGGGGCCCACGGGATGACCTGGCCGGATGGCGCTTGAGGCGATGAAGGGACCTCCACGGACGCCGGCGCCTGGAGCCTCTGACAACCCCCCAAAAGGACCAACACCGCGAGTCCGATCGCCGCGCGCGTCATCAACTAATAAATACGGTTCAGCCCGCCGACCGTTACGGAACGGCGAGGACTTATTGCGCCGCGAGAAATAGCTAGCCTTGCGCCGCCGGCGTTGACGGGGCCACCGCTATGCCGGCCGCAACCGGGATCGTGAAGTAGAACTGAGACCCGACGCCGAGCGTGCTTTCCACCCAGATCCGGCCTTTATGCATCTCAACGATTTGCCGGGCGATGGCCAGTCCCAGGCCCGTGCCGATGACTCCGCCCTTGGGGTGGCCCTCGTATCGCTCGTAACGCCCGAACAGGCGATCGATGAACTCGGACGGAATGCCCGGTCCATGGTCGCCGACGCCGACCTTCACGCTGCCACCATCGAAGCTGCTGCTGATCTCGACATCACCGCCGGCCGGCGAATACTTGATCGCGTTGGTCAGCAGATTCGTGACGACCTGAAATAGCCGATCGGAATCTCCGACTATGGTGGGCATCCCGCTACCGAGTGCAACGGTGATGCGGTGCTTGGAGCTCATCATGCGCGCCCTCCCAGCTGCATCACTCAGCAGGTGGTTGATGTCGACGGGCCCGAGGTTGAGCTTCATGCGACCCGCTTCCATACGATCGAGGTCCAGCATCTCGGTGATCATCCGGCTGAGCCGTTGCGCGTCGGAGTTGATGTCGCCCGCGAACTCCTTCACCTCCTCAGGCGTGACCGTATCGTCGCGCATGACCTCGCTATAGCCCTGTATCCCTGTCAGCGCCGTCCTGAATTCGTGACTGACCATCGTCACGAACTCGCTCTTCAACTGGTTGAGCCGCTCCAGGCTGGCGAGGTTCGCCATCGCCGCCGCCTCGGCCTCGTGGTCCGAGGTGACGTCTTCGAACATGGCGAGGATGTACTCGATACCGCCACGCGCATTGCGAACCGGCGTCGCGCTCCAGTGGACCCACAGCTTGCTGCCGTCGGCGCGAACGGCCTCGCTGTCCCCCTCGACGGAATCGATCTCATCGCTGACCGGCGGAATTGCGTCGAACACTTTCTTGACGTCGGCCTCGGGAATGTAGTCAGTGAGGTTCGATCCGACGATGACACGGCTGGGCGCGCGAAAAAGTGCGCATAGCCGCGGATTCGGATCTGTGATTCGAAGCTCAAGGCTGATGCGGGCGAGACCCGCGGGCGTGTGCCCGATGACCTGGTTCAGGAATGCGGTGCGCTCCTGCAGCTGCGTCTCGGTTCGTCTGCTCTTGGTGAGCAGTGCGAGCGAGTCGCGATGCGTGAGGAGCTGGCTTGCCGTGAGAAGAATTCCGAGCGCTGCGCCAGGGAAAGAGATCCACACGTCCATCCTGTGTCCGGTTCCGGTGACGACCACGGTGGTCGTCGCAACCAGCACCAGGCTGAGGAGCGGCACAGCTACCACCAACAGGCTGGTGGGTTGGTCAAGCTCGGCATCGGCACCTGGGCGCAGAGGCCAGAGGGGCGCAAGGGCGATCAAGATGAAGCCAATCACCCAACCGATGTCGAAGAGCTCCGCCTTCGCGTGGGCCGTGTTGCCGGCGGTGAGGACGGCATAGGCCGCGTCCGAGAACGCGATCGCGCCAAACCCGGCCAGTACCAGGAGAAGACGTCCGTGCCTCCTGGCAACGCTTCTGAGCACCGCCGGTATCAACACTGTGAGCACGACCACATCGCCGAACGCGCGCGCGAGGGTGATCGAATCGGTCAACTCCGATTGCGTCGAGCTTCGGTAGACATTGCCTACGCCACCGGCTAGCGCCATGAACACCAGAGCGGATGCGATGATCCCTGCATCGATGAACGCCCGCCCTCGCGTCGACGTGCTGCTGGGTGCGGTCGGCACCGTTAAGACGAAGGCCACCGCGAGCGGGTATGCGGCCACGTAGCCGACATCGGCAATTGATGGCACCGGCGGGGGTCCGCCCAGAACCAGGTCGGAAAATGCCGTGATGGCGGCTCCGACGCCCCACGCGAATGCAGATCCGGCGAGCAGCGACCAGGCCAGCCGGCGGCGTCCCTCGGACCGGCGCGCTGCCAGGCCGCAGCTGATGGCCGCGAGCATGGCGACGATGTCCGCCCCAACGTCGTCGACGGTCTCGGCCGCGGTTTCGCCTCCGATCTGGCGGCCAACGATGATGGCAATCGCCACAACCGCTAGCGCGCCGGCGGCGGCGGCGACCGCGAACCGCGCCCTCTCGCTCAGGTTCCAGTCCAGCGTGGATCGGGCTTCCGCGGCGTCGGCCGCCTTCTGGATCATCGCAGTTGCGTGATTATGGTCCGGGGCGGTGGCTCCCGAGCCCTCACTAAACAGCTGGTTAATTCAGGTGCTTATGGATCGCTAAGACCTCCGCATCGCGCGCCGGCCAGAGGGCCGTTTCGCCAGCCATGATTTGCCAAGGGCCTTCATTCGCGCTTTGCCGAGGTTGCTCTTCATGACCCAGGCGATGTCGGGATCGGACGAACGCAGCCACTTCTCCAACAGCGGCTTGCCCGCTTCCGGGTTGGCGGCGGCGGCGACGCTCCAGCAGTAACCCATCGCCTGACGGAGCACGCGAAAGCTTTCGTGCTTGCGTTCGCGGGTGGCCGCCATCGAGCGGGTGATGTGGTCGAGGACGAGAAGCACGCGCTTGACCTCGTCGGGTTTCTTGAGCAGCGGCGGCTCGCAAAGCGCCGCCGCCGCCGCACGCTGCACCAGCGGGCCGGCCTTCGACCACTCCTCCATCTCCCGGATCAGCGCCGGCATGTCGGCGCGGCCAAACCGCTGCAGGGCGATGGCCACGCCCTCGCGCACCCGCCACCTCGGGTCCTCGGCCAGCTCCTTTAGCCATGGCAGCACGGAGTCGTCCGTCGCGACCAGGCGACCAAGCCCGGCTGTCCCGGCAAGCGCGAGGAACTCATCGCTCGAGGCCGAGAGGCGCCAGAGGAGATCGGCGTCGGCCTCCTCGCCGACCGCCTCCACCAATTCGAGATTCGCGCGCGGCCCTGGAAGCCCTGAGTTGGCCTTCAAGTAGCTCTCCCACTCGCCACGCCGCTTTTTCAGCTCGGCGCGGTAATGCTGCACGCGTCCAGCCATGTTTGCCGGGGATCGTAGCCTTCTTACACTCGTATCTCCCACTCGTGAACATGGAGGGCGCCCTGATGTTTTCCAAGATCCTTGTCGCGGTCGGCGGTCCGGATGACGCCGAGGAGACGGTACCGGTGGTCGCCGGGCTGGCCAAGGCATTCAACTCGGAGGTCCTGGTGGTGCACATGCGCGAGCGCGTCGTCACATCGGCGGCGACGATCGAGAAAGAGACCATTCCAGAAGCGTTTCGATTCGGGGTGCAGGTCGCCGACCAGCTGGTCCAGGCCGGGGTCAAGGCTTCGGCCGACATCCGCGGACACCGCCCAGAGCGCCTCGCGGAGTTCGTCCTCGATGAAGCCAAGAAGTTCCGAGCGGAGCTGATCATCATCGGCGGGCACCACGCCCACGGCATGCATGACCGGATCTTCGGCGACATCGGCAAGACGCTCGCGCACGGCGCCGAGTGCCCGCTTCTTCTGATGCCGAGTGGTCATGAGTAGAGGAATGGAGGAGGAACCAGTGGCAGAAGAAAAAACCGACATCGCAGAGCAGCCGCACCGGCGTGCGGAAGACCGCGCTCAAACCAGAGCGGCGCTCCACGTCCCGCGGCTGGTCAAGAGCCGCGAAGTGCATGCCGACGTACACGGTTCGAGCGTGCTGGGGCAGTTCAACAGCCGGCTGGCTGTGCTCATCACCAAAAGCGTGGGCACGATGTGGGCGGCCTACCTCTTCGCGCTCCTGGCGCTGATCTCGTTCCCCCAGGCGCTGATGGCATTCATACGCGGCGACACGGTCACGGGCATCTCGTGGATCAGCCAGGCCTTTCTCCAGCTGGTGCTGCTGCCCATCATCCTGGTCGGTCAGAACGTGATCTCCGCGAGCCAGGACGCTCGAGCCGAGGCCGACCACGAGACCCTGACCGCGCTGCACACCATGAACGTGCGTCAGCTGCAGCTGCTCGAGCAGCAGGAGAGGATCCTGGACATCCTTCAGCACAGGAAGCCGTAGAGGGATAGCGGCGGGATAATGACTTCGATGGGCGACAAGAACGAGCACGTGGACGGCCGGCCGCCGGCGAACGGCTCTACCACCAAGACGGCAGCCAGCCGGGAGAAGCGGAGGCTCATGGTCACGCAGATCCTGCGCAGCCCGGTCCTCAACCCGGCCGGTGAGGAGCTCGGCCGCCTCGAAGACCTGATCGTCAAGCTGGACGGCGGCGGCTACCCGCCGGTGACCGGGATCAAGGTCCGCATGGGCGGGCGCGAGGTCTTCGTCGGCAGCAAGAGCATCGAGAAGCTCGCCCCTGGCGAGGTGCGGCTCAACACCAAAGCGCTGGACACCGGGGAGTTTCAACGGCGCCCGGGCGAGGTGCTCCTGGCGGCGGACGTACTGGGCAGGCACCTCATGGACGTCGTGCGCGGCCGGATCGTGCAGGCGCACGACCTCGTGCTCGGGCACAGCGAAGACGGATGGCGCCTGCTCGGTGTCGATCGCAGCCCGCGGGCGATGCTTCGACGCCTCGTGCCTCGCCGCGGCCGGCCTGACCTGCGCAAGCACGCCATCCTGGACTGGAAGGACGTGCAGCCGTTCGTCGGGCATGTCCCCACCGCAAGGCTGCTGGTGCCGCTGCAAAGACTGCGCAGGCTGCATCCGGCTCAGATCGCAGACCTCGTCGAAGGCGCATCGCACGCGGAAGGCGAGGAGATCCTGGATGCGGTCGAAAGCGACAAGGAGCTGACCGCTGACGTTTTCGAAGAGCTCGACGCCGAGCACCAGGTCGAGTTCCTCAGGTCGATGTCGAACGAAGAGGCCGCGCAGGTCCTCGAGCGGATGGCGCCCGACGACGCCGCGGACCTTCTCGGCGACCTGGACCAGGAGCGGCGCAAACCGATATTCGACCTCATGTCAGCCCAGGCGCAGCACAAGCTGCGCAAGCTTCTGCAGTACCACCCCAGCACCGCTGGCGGAATGATGAGCCCCGACTACGTCTGGGTGATCAAGGGCGCGACCGCGGCCGAGGCGCTCGAGGCTGTGCGCATCGACGACAAGGCTCCGCATCAACTCCTGAACACCGTCTTCGTCACCGACGCGGACGGCAAGTTCATCGGCAGCATCAGCACGGCCGACCTGCTCCGGACCGAACCCGGCCGTAAGGTCGAGGAGCTCGAGCTGGCCGACTGCCGCGTGACGACGGGTGCGGACGTGACGGACGTCACTCTCACAATGGCCGACTACAACCTCATCGCGCTGGCGGTGACCGACGCCGCCGGCAACCTCCTTGGAGCCGTCAGCGCGGACGATGTGATCGAGGCCATCGTCCCAGAAGAGTGGCGCGCCCGCGTCGAAGCAAGCACCGGCGTTTAAGTCCTAATGTCGGAGCGCGAGCCGCAAAAAGACGCCCCGCGGCTCGTGCCAACATCAGCCGTCCTCCACGAAGCGCACGTCGGCGACATCCATGGAGCCTTCGGAACCATCCGACTCAGCGATGTCGCTCCGCGCCGAACGTGGCGCCGGCGAATACTGACGCTGGCGGCGATCATCGGTCCCGGCCTCATCGTCATGGTCGGAGACAACGATGCCGGCGGTGTCTCAACCTACGCGCAAGCGGGCCAGGACTACGGCTACTCGCTGCTGTGGACTCTTGTACTCCTCGTCCCCGTTCTCATCGTCAACCAGGAAATGGTGGTGAGGCTGGGAGCTGTAACCGGCGTTGGTTACGCCAGGCTGATCACCGAGCGCTTCGGACGCTCTTGGGGTTGGTACTCGGTCGGAAATCTATTCCTGCTGAACTTTCTTACGATCAGCACCGAGTTCATGGGCGTCACGCTGGGCGCGGAATACTTCGGCTTCAACAGGTACCTCGTCGTTCCGCTCGCGGCGATCGTTTTGATCGCCATCACGTTGAGCGGCAACTTCCGCAGTTGGGAAAGGGCGATGTTCTTTTTCCTTTTTGCGAGCCTGCTGGTGATCCCGCTGGCTCTCTTGAGCCACCCGAGTCCTGGCGCGGTCATGAGGGGTTTTCTGATCCCCGGCGTTTACGGCGGCTTCACCTCCAACGCAGCCCTGCTCATCATCGCCGTCGTGGGCACCACCGTGGCGCCATGGCAGATGTTCTTCCAGCAGTCGAACGTCGTCGACAAGCGCATCACTCCGCGATGGCTCGACTATGAGAAGGCGGACACGGTGCTCGGTGCGGTCGTGGTCGTGGTCGGCGCCGCCGCGATCATGATGGCAACCGCCTCAGCGTTCACAGGCAATTCTGATTTCGGTCACTTCACCGACGCATACGGCGTTGCGCGCGGGTTGCACCTTCACATCTCTCCGGTCGTCGGCGCGATATTTGCTTTGCTGCTCATCGATGCGTCGATAGTGGGCGCGTCTGCGGTCACACTCACCACCTCGTACGCGTTTGGGGATATGTTCGGGCGCGGCTTCTCCCTTCACCGCGGCTTCCGCGAAGCCAAGTTGTTCTACGGGATGTACGCCGCGATGGTGGTGATTGCGGCCGCCATCGTCCTGATCCCGCATGCGCCGTTGGGGCTCATCACGACCGCGGTGCAGGCGCTGGCAGGGATATTGCTGCCCAGCACCACGGTGTTCGCGGTCCTTCTGTGCAATGACCGGGCCGTCCTCGGCCCGTGGATCAATCGACCCTGGTTGAACCTGCTCGCTGCGATCATCGTCGGAACACTGCTGCTGCTCTCGCTCATCCTCGTCATCTCGACTGTAGTGCCATCCGTTGAAGTCACCGTGCTGCTCAAACTTCTGTCGCCCCTGATACTGATTGTCATCGCCGTCGGCGGGGTGGCGATGTGGTGGGGGTCCAGAAGGGCTCAACCGGTTCCGCCCGCCTCGCGTTCGGAGCGTGAAGGCTGGCGGATGCCGGCCCTGGCATTGCTCGAGCGTCCGACGTCGTCGCTGCTGCGGAGGGTCGCCATGTTGCTGCTGGGAAGCTATGTCGCGTTCGCTGTGATCTTGCTTGCGGTGAAAGCGGTCCAGATCGCGCTGATTCACCACTAATTCGCGGTCGTTAACAACTCGCTTACAAAGCCGAACCGACCTTTTCGTTAGACTGTTGGCCCGTGCTCGGTATCAAGCCGGGCCGCCGCGCTAGAGCTTCGCGCAGGCGCCTGAGTATCACCCGAACCGCCGTCCTAGCCATATTCGCAGTCGCTCTGTCGGCGATGGCGGGCACTCTCGCGTACTTCCTACCGTCGGCCAAGCTCGCGTGGGACGCGACCGGCCAGGTCGTGAGCATCCCTTCACCCACACCTTCGCCCGCGAGCGACCTTTCATCTCCGTCGCCAAGCCCGCTTGCCCAGCCCAAGGACGCGTTCACCGTTCTGCTGTTGGGATCAGACGACGACGACAAGTTCTATGCGGAGCACGTCCTCACGCAGTCGATGATCCTGGTCCGGGTCGTGCCTTCGACGCACTCGGTGACCATGCTGTCGATTCCGCGCGACCTCTACGTGCCGCTGTCGACGGGTGGGACGGGGAAGATCATGGACGCTTACTCGTATGGCGGGGCGGGCGCCGCGATCGCCACGGTCCAGAACGATTTCGGCGTTCACGTCAACGATTACATATGGATCGGGCTGCTGGGTCTCATCAAGCTGATCGACGCGATCGGTGGGATCGATGTCGTGACGAGCAATCCCGTTGTCGACGACCTCTATCCACAGGACATTTTCAGCTCGAATCCTTACGGCTACTCGCGGGTCGCCGTTCTTCCAGGCCCGCAGCACCTCGACGGCATCCATGCGATGCAGTACGTCAGGTCGAGGCATGGTGACCTCGAGAGCGACATCGGTCGCTCGAAACGGCAGCAGCAGGTGCTGATCGCCATCCGTCAGAAGGCGAAGCAGGTGTCACCAGGGGACGTGCCAAACATCGCGGCCGCATTGGGCGGCGAGATCAAGACGAACATCGGCCTGGATCGCGTCGCCCAGTTGATCCCGCTTGCGGCCAGCTTCGACAACCCGGATGCGATCAATTCGCTGACCATGTCGAGTCCGCTGATCCACGGCGGCTGCCCCGGCGGCAGCCTCTGCCCCAACTGGTCCGCGATTCTCGCCCTGGTGCGGCAGTACTTCCCGTGATCGCGAGATTCTTCCTTGGTGTGGGCCTGTGCGCCTTGATGCTGGTCTCCAGCTTCGGCACCTACGTTTACGTTGGCGGGCGCCATTCGAAGGTCGCGGCCCCGGCCGAGAAGCCGACCGCAGCATCGCCGCGCCCGACCGCATTTCGGCTGCCGGGTACGCTCTACCTCGCGCAGTCGGGCGCGATCTACAGCCTCAGCGTCGGCCGCTTCCATCAGCTGACGCCGGAAGACGGATGGATGCAGCCGTCGTTGTCCCCGGACGGCAACTACATCGTGGCGGTCAAGCGCAACGACTTTTATTCCGACGTCTATGCTCTCGGCCGTTTCGGGCAGGTCGTGCGGCAAGTCACTAACAACGCCGGAAGGCCGTACGACACGACATCGCAACATTGGTCCTTCTATCCGCGCCTGAGCCCCGATGGGGGCACGCTGTGGATGAGCTACGACGAGCCGAAGTACGGGTATGACGCGCTGTTTTCGATCTGGGCGATGCCGATCGGCGGCACGATCCGCCAGGCCAAGCTCTGGACCAATTCCAACGACTACACCGGTGGAGACATCGGGCCGATCCCGCTCCCGACCGGCGGGATCATGTACACGAAGTACAGCTACGGGCCCGATGGCAACCGCATCGGCCAGCTCTGGATCACGACCCGCCCCTCTCCCTATGGGGCCGAGGGCCGGGCGCTCACATTTCCAGGGGAAGACTGCATGGAACCGTCGCTTTCCCCCGACGGCACCCAGGTGGCGATGATCTGCACGTACGAGAAGCAGATCTCCCAGCTCACGATCGCCTCCTGGAACGGCTCGAGTCTTGGCCCTCGCCGGGCGGTGATCACGGACCAGCTCGTGGCGCAGCCTGCGTGGGCGCCGGACGGGTCAGGGATCGCATACCTCGCGCCGGGAACGGGCAACGGCCCATTCCAGCTGTGGTTCCTCCCCAAGGACGCATACAACCCGCCGGCGCCCAGCCCGACTCCGGTCCCGACTCCAACGCCGGGCGGGCCTTACAACGGGCCGCTGCCGAGCCCGACGCCTGCCCCGCCCGTGGCACCGCCGGTGATCAAGCCGATCCAGATCACCATGAACAGCGGCTTCGACGCGACCTCTCCCCTGGCCTGGGCCGGCTAGCAGGGCGGGTTCGGCTGCGCGCCCGTCACCAGTACAGGTTCCTCGTTCGCCGCGAGTGCCTCGGCGGGCGTGATGTAGTTCTCGGAGATCATCAAGTCCAGCACCTGGGCGCGGCGCTGCTCCGCGGCTTCGGGATCGACCGTGGGGTCGTACAGGGATGGGGCCTGCGCGACGCCGGCGAGCAGCGCGTACTGGCCGAGCGTCAGGTTTTGAATGGGCGCCTGGAAGTAGGCGCAGGCGGCGGCGCTGACGCCGCGGCGACCCAACCCGGTCGTGATCTCGCTCAGATAGTCGGCCATGATCTGCTGCTTCGTGAGCACGCGCTCGACCTTTAGCGCGACCGCGATGTCGACCATTTTGTTGTAGCCCTTGTCTGAGCCGCCAAGGTACACGTCTTTCACGAGCTGTTCCGTGATCGTCGAGCCACCCTGGCAGAGGCAGCGGTGCGCTACGTCATATATAAGGGCGCGCGCGAGGCCGATCGAGTCGATCCCATGGTGGGTATAGAAACGCTCGTCCTCGGTCGCGACGACTGCTTTGGCCAGCGTTGGAGGGATGTCTCCCGGGCCGAGGAGCACGATTCCGTAGCGATGGGTGAGGTCCTGGACCCGAGCCTGGATGTCGGTTCCTGAGGGGGTGGAGAGCAAGAGCGTCGTCATGCTGGGGCCGAGCACGACGATCACTGCCACGAGAGCCACGGCAATACGCTTGAGCGTGGCCCCCACGCTCCATCGAACGGCGGTCAAAGGGAGGCCGTTACGCATGTTCCGTGGCAGAATGCCGTCCCAGATGACGATCCGATGGAAGGTCGCTCTGGTCGAGGATGACCGCCGCCTCGCGCGGGCGGTCTCGGTCGGCCTTGGCGAAGAGGGCTACACGGTCCGTTCGGTCGATTCGGCCGACCGCGGCCTGCAGCTCGTGCGGCAATGGAATCCCGATGTCGTCCTCCTCGACTTGATGCTGCCCGACAACGACGGGCCCGAGCTGTTCCAGGCGTTCCGCGCCGAAACCGATGCCGCGCTGGTCGGCATCAGCGCCAAAGCATCCGTCAGCGATCGCATCGCCGGCTTGAAGCTCGGCGCCGACGATTATGTCGGCAAGCCCTTCGCTCTGGAGGAGCTGATGGCTCGCGTGGAGGCAGTCATCCGCCGCCATCGCGGCAACGGAGGCTCCCGGCTCGTGGTCGGGGACGTCTCCCTGGACCTGAGCGAGGGCATCGCGGAACGCGGAGGCCGGGCGCTCGGGCTGACCGGGATCGAGTTCCGCATCCTCGCCGCTCTCATGCGCAACCGGGGCCGGCTCGTCACGTACGCCCAGCTGGCGGAAGCCGTGTGGGCGCAGGATGCGGGTCCGGAGTCGAACTCGCTCGAGGTACACGTTTCGCGAATCCGTCAGAAGCTGGAGGCTGGGGGTGAGCCACGGCTCGTACACACCGTTCGTGGGATCGGTTACAGGTTCAACCCGGAGGACTGAGATGAGGCTCACCAGGATCGTGCCGGCGGTGATGATCGCCGGCGCTCTTCTGATTGCGGGCGAGGCGACCGCTTCGGCCAACTGCGAGTGGTGCGTCTACGACCCGCCGATTCAAGTTGTTACACCCGGTGGCGCCATCCTCACCGTGAACAACGCCATCTATCTGCCCCCATACGAGCGCCATCTGGCCTCGCATTTCGCCGCGACGGCGATAGCCGTAGCCGACGGTCATGGCGGAACGCATATCACCGTTCACATCAAGATCGCTCCTGGGATCACATCGGCGCATGTCGTCTCGTCTGTGAATCGCTTCCAGGTCTCATCCGGCGGCGGCGGCACTGGGGGGACGGTTGTGACCACTGACCTGGACGTGCCCTCCGCGTAAGGGCGAGCTTGGCTCGGGGATTCGGAACTCAGAGCCCGCCGCTGCGGGCGGTGATCCTGGGCGTGCCCGCCCTGGGGGTCGTGCTGGCCGCTTTCGCCGCGCGAGGCGGCGCCGGTGCCCCAGAACCCTGGCGCTGGGCGCTCATCCCCGCCTGCGTGGCCGCGATCGTCCTGACCGATCGGTACCCGGTCAAGATCGGTCCGGAGCAAAAGGTCAACCTGGGCGCGCTGTTCTGCCTGCTGGCGGCGCTGCTCCTGCCGCCTGCAGTCGGCCCGGCCACCGCGGCGGTGGGCGTGCTGGCGGGCAACCTCTTGCTGCGCCGGACGTGGTGGGAGAGCACGTTCAACGCCGGCAACGTGCTCGCGTCGAGCGCGATCGCGGCGTCGATCGGCGCCGTCGGGCTTGACATCGATGCGGGCGGCGACGCGCGCGCGGCGCTGGCGGGGCTCGCGTACGTGATCGTCAACCTGATGCTGGCGACCCTGCCCGCTTCGATACACACCCGGCGTCCTTACCTCACCCTGCTGAGGCAAGCGGCAGCGGCGTCGTGGACGGCCTCCCTGTCGCTCTCCGCGTGCGCTGTCAGCGTGGCTGTGCTCGCGATCGAGGCGCCGGTGGCGGCTCCACTGCCGCTGGTCGTGCTGCCGCTCATCTACAGGATGAACCTCGCGATCCAGGCGCAGGGCAAGGCCAACGAGCAGCTGGCCGGCGTGCTCGCCGCGCAGCGCAGGTTCTTGACTGACGTCTCGCATCAGGTGGCGACCCCGCTGGCGACGATCATGACCAACCTGTCGATACTCCGACGCGCGCAGCGCGGCGCCGGTCCGACTCGCGAGGCGATCGACGACAGCGTGGCCGAGGCCGAGCGCATGAAAAGGATGCTGGCGCGCCTGCGCACCCTGGCCCATGCTGACGAAGACATCCCTCTGCGCCGCGAGCTGGTCGACCTCGCCGAGCTGACAGCGGACGTAGTACGTGCGTACGCGGCTCAGGCCGGCACGTCAGGCGTGGCATTCGTGACCGAGGTTGGCGTGCCCGTCCGCACCAGCGCCGACAGGGACCTGTTGCGTGAGGCGGTCGCCAACCTCGTCGACAATGCCGTTCGCGTCACTCCTCGCGGCGAGACCGTTACGCTGCGCGTCGGCAAAGGCGCCGGCAGGCCGTCCATCGACGTCATCGACCACGGCCCGGGCATCGACGACGAGCGGTTGAAGAATCTGTTCGATCGATTTCAGCGCAGCGATTCGGGCAGCGGCCTGGGGCTGGCGATCGCGCGCCGCGTGGTCGAGCGCCACGGCGGCACGATCCGGGTGCAGACCAAGCCCGGTTCGGGCAGCACCTTCACGATCGAACTACCTGGCCTCCCCACCGAGTGGGGAGGTCGGCCCCGCGCGTAGCGCGCGGCCGGGTGGGGGCGCGCGGCCGGGTGGGGGCGCGCGGCCGGGTGGGGACCTAGCGGAGCAAACCTCCGGCCCACGGCTGGCCGTTGACCGCGTTCAGGCCGCACACCCACCTGAACACCTGCGCGCCGTTGCCGCCACCCTGAACGGTCATGCTCGCCACGATGAGCGAGCCTGTGAACTGGGGGCTGGAGTTGCCGTCGCTCACGTAGGCGCTCTGCGGCAGGTAGATGATGCCGCTCATGTCGGTGCCGGCGCCGGGGCCGATCGTCACGCCGCCCGTGTAGCCCGTGGGTCCGTTGCCGCCGAAGACCACGAAGTTGTGCGTGCCCGCCGGGTCGCGTGCCCCCACGTAGTTCGGCGCGTACAGGTCGTCGAGTCCGTTGAGGACGGCCTGGCTGAGGTCGAGCGCTCCGGCGTCGGAGGAATCGAGGACGATTGCGACCGCGTCGGCCCCGTTGGATGTGCCTGACGGCGTATGGACGGTGTTGGTGATCGAGCCCAGCGCCAGGCTCGGCGAGTTGACGATCTTGTACACGCCGCCGTTCATGAATCCGCCGCTGGGCGCGAACCCGTCATAGATGCCGGGCTTCCAGTTGCCGGAGGCGTCCTGGGCGGCGGCGGCGGTGTAGTAGCGCGGGACTGGTGGGGCGACCTGAGGCGAAGCGTTGTCGTAGTTGTAAGGAGGCGCCACCCCGGTGTTGGTCTGCACCGGGTTGCCATCGGTGGTGTGGTAGTTGAGCCCGTTGGCGCCGCCGCCGTTGTCGACCTGGTTGGTGATGGGACCCGGGCAGAGGCTGCCGTTGTAGTTGGTTTGCTGCGAAGGCACGCCCGTCGAGTGCGGACCGTTGTTGGCGCCGAAGCTGCCATAGGCATAGACCGGACCCGTCACCGTCTGGAAGGCGGCGCCTCCGCCATTTATCAAGGCGTCCCCGCTCAACGCGGCGACCGCATAGTCGGCGCTGTTGAACTCCGGGCCTGGCTTGGTCGCTCGTGCTGAGGCGCCGGTGTTGACCACCGAATAGCCGACCATGCGCGCGAAGATGCTGGGCTGCTGATGCTGGAGGAGCACGTCGAGAACGCTCGGATAGTTGAGGATCCCGTTGACGCGATATCTGTCAGCGAGCTGGATCGTGTAGCCGGCCACGTAGTAGGTGCCCGCCGGGCAGATGGCCGGCCCCCCGCAGGCGCCGACGGGCACCGTGAAACCGAGCGATGGCGCGAGGTACTGAAGCGCCACGTAGTTTGCCTTCGCCGGACCGGCAGGCCCGAACGATCGCGACCCCGCGAGCGCGGCGGCATCCGCGTACGCCTGGAGGTTGCGACGATCGGACATCGCGAGGCCGACGTCGAACACCATCGTCCCGAGAATGGTCAGCGCGATGATCATCGCCCCGACGATCACGATCGCCTGGCCGCTCTGCCTCTCGCGACGTCGGTCGTCCATCGCCTCAGTACTCCGCAACCATCGCAGTCGATGAGGCGATCCTCAGGAAGTTCGGAGTCGCGCTGCCGAGGAACGGAACGAGCGTGTTGTAGCGGAAGATGACCGTCACGACGATCTGGAAGCAGCCCTTGTACTGAGGACTGGTGTACTCGGGTGCGCGCGCTCCGAGGTCGCCGGGTGCCGGGTCGCGGCCGAGCGCGCTGCGTGCGGCAGCGCAGCTGACGTAGCTGCCGGCGGCGCCCTGCTCGGCGGGATAGATGCAGACCGAGGCGCGGCCGACAGACGGATTCGGGCAGCTCGCCGGGGAAGCCTCGGTTAGGTTGGCGCCGGAGCTGAACCCTCCCAGCACGTTGGTCACCGTCCGGTAAACCCGCGCGCTCGTCAGGCAGCCGCTGCCGTTGGCCGCGTTGACCTGAGTCGTTCCCGAGCACGCGCCTGCCGCGGCCCCGAACGGGTTGTCATAAGGGTCGGCGTTGGCCACGGCCTGCCGTGCACCCTGGCGAGCGGCCTCGGCCACGGTCGTCGTCACCCAGTCGACGCGAAACAGGTCGATGGTGAGAGCCAGCAGGAAGAAGAGAATGGGGAACATCAGCGCGAACTCGACCAGCGCCTGGCCCCTTTGTTTTGACATCAGTACTCGCTCCGCTGGAACGAGCTCACCGTGATCGAGATCTGCGTGCCGATGACCGGCCACAGAAGTGGCGTGATCACCCGCATCGTGTCGGTGATGGTCGCAGTGATTGCATCGGCACCTGGACTCTGAGGCCCGCCGCCGTTGGCGTTCGCGTTGGTGACCGCGGCGCCGTTGAGGCAGTGGAAGGTGACGGAAAGCGTCGCGCCCGCGATCACCGAGCCGGCAGGCGTGCCGTTGTTGGAGCTCTCCAGCGCGGCCTCGTTGGCGATCGTCGAGATCGAGCCACCGGAGGGCGGTATCGGCGAGGTCACCGTGACGGCCAATGGGCCGCTGCCGGTGCCCGAGCAGATGGCATCGGCGGTCGCTTGCTGGCTTGGTGATACCGCCACACGCAGCGCCTGACGGGTCGAGTTGGTGACGGCTTCACGGTAGTAGAAGGCTCGTCCGATGTCGGTCACACCCAACGCGAGCAGCAGCACGACCGGCAGCGTGATCGCTGTCTCCACCAGCGATTGCCCCCGCATCCGCCGCCGCGCCAGCCAAGCGCACGATTGCATGCGAATAACCCCCTCTCGTGTGCCGAGCCCCTTCGATCCGGAGCCCGTTCACTTGAGACTTAAAACGGGCTTGGTGGGGGTGTCTTGCAACCGGTGTGTCGTCTTAACCTTCATCGAGAGTGGGTATTAAGGAAACGCCCTATGACGATCGCGTTCTTGCGAATTTCGTCGATGCCGGCAGTCGCCTCCTCGGCATTCCAGCCCAGCGGAAGAAGCGGCTCGTCGTGCTGCGCTGGCTCGCCGAGGACTTTCAGCCGGGCCGGCGCTATCCCGAGGCGGAGGTGAACCGGATCATCGGCCGCCGTCATCCTGACTTCGCCGCGCTGCGGCGCTTACTCGTCGATGAGGAGCTGATGCAGCGGCGGCGCGCGATCTACTGGCGGACCGGAAGCGTGCCTGACCTCGGCCACGACCCGGCCTCGTGGCCGGGCCAGCCTTAATCTTTAGTTCCCGTGGCGATCATCGTTTGCCCACAACCGGCCGCGGCCGAGATCGGTCTCGAGGTCATGCGGCGCGGGGGCAACGCGGTCGACGCCGCCGTCACTTGCGCGTTTGTGCAGGGCGTGCTCGACCCCCAGATGTGCGGAATCGGCGGGTGTGGCGTGATGCTCGTGCACGGCGTGAAGTTCGGCGATGCGCTGCTCGAGTTCTATGCGACAGCCGGCTCGCGCGCTCGCGAGGACCAGTGGGAGCACCTGTTCATCCGCCAGGCCGCGGATCGGTACGGCTACGTGCTCGAGGGGTGGGTGAATGACGTCGGCTATCAGTCGGTGGGCGTTCCGGGGACGGTAGCGGGGCTGGCCGAGGCGCTGACCAGGTACGGGACGATCACGTGGGCGCAGGCAATCGAGCCCGCCATCCCGCTCGCCCGAGATGGCTTCCCGGTGACGGGCTTCATGCACGGCTACTGGACTACCGATTACGGACCCGACGTCGTGCCCAACCGGCTGCGGATCCAGGCCACGCCCGCCGCCAGTGCGATTTATATGCGAAATGGTGAACTATTCGATATTGGCGAACTATTTGTGCAGGCGGACCTCGCTCGCACGCTCGAGAGACTGGCGAATGAGGGGCCGGACGCCTTCTACAAGGGCGAGATCGCCGATCAGATCGCTCGCGATTTCGACGCCAACGGCGGGTTCATCACGAAGGAGGACCTGGCCGGCTATCGAGTCAACGTGACCGAGCCGCTGCGAGGGACTTACCGCGGACTCTCCGTCATGGTGGCGGGACCGCCGGCGGCGGGAATCACGCTGCTGCAGATGCTGAACTTCCTCGAGGGCTTCGACATCAGCACGCATGGATGGCCGAGCACCGAGGCGGCTCGCCTGCTCGTCGAGGCGATGGCGTGGGCGGTGGCGGACCGCGACCTTCACGTCGCCGACCCGCGCTTCATCGACGTGCCCACCGGCGCGCTCGCCGACAAGGGCTACGCGGCCAGGGCGCGTGAAGTGGCGGGGGTCGCCGCCGGCCCGGGAGTTGCCGTCCACGATCGCCCCGACACGACCCACGTCTGCGTGGTCGACGACTCAGGAAACGCGGTGTCGCTGACGCACACACTCGGCTCGGCGAGCGGTGTCGTCACGCCGGGCCTCGGCTTTGGCTACAACGACTACATGAACTGCTTCGACCCCCGGCCGGGGCACCCGAACTCCGTACGGCCGGGCAAGACGAGGGCGACGAGCATGACGCCGACTCTGATCTTCGACGGCGATCGTTTGCGCGTCTGCATCGGCGCGCCTGGCGGAACCAAGATCGTGACTGGAATCCTTCAGGTCCTGGTCAACATCCTTGACCATGCCATGACGCCGGTCGAGGCGGTGAGCGCGCCGCGGATCGACTTCCAGGGTGACGAGGTGCGTCTGGAGGGCCGGATCCCGGTGGCGGTGAGCCGCGGGTTGGAGCAACGCGGGTACGCGGTGAGCAGGCGGACTCTCAACTACGACTCGTACTTCTCACGGCCCCAGGTGATCGTGAGGGAGAAGGACGGCTTCCTCCACGGCGCATCCGACCCGCGCAAGGATGGGGGCACTGCGCTGGACACGGAGACGGAATGAGGTTCGACGGCCGCGTCGCACTCGTCACCGGCGCAGGCCGCGGGATCGGCGCCGCCACGGCGCGGCTGCTGGCCGCCGAAGGCGCGAAAGTCGCCGTCTCCGACCTCGACCAGGCGCCTGCTCGCGAGGTGGCCGATCCGATCGGCGCCCTCGCCGTCGGATGCGACGTCAGCGTGCGCGCCGAGGTGGATGCGATGGTCGAGCTCACGGTCAAGGAGCTCGGCGGGCTCGACATCCTCGTCACGTGCGCGGGGATCATCCGCGACAACCTGCTTTTCAAGATGACCGACGACGATTGGGATGCAGTCATCGATACGCACCTCAAGGGCACGTTCCTGTGCGCGCGCGCGGCGCAGAAGCACATGGTCGAGAAGAAGTACGGAAAGATGGTTTTCCTCTCCTCGACGTCCGCACTCGGCAACCGCGGACAAGCCAACTACTCCGCAGCCAAGGCGGGCCTCCAGGGCATGGCGCGCACGCTCGCGATCGAGCTGGGGCCCTACAACGTCAACGTCAACACCGTCGCACCGGGCTTCGTGGAGACGCGGATGACGCGCGCCACCGCGGAGCGCATGGGCATCGATTTCGAGACGTTCAAGCTCGGTGCGGCCTCGCAGATACCGCTGCGTCGAATCGGCCAGCCGGAGGACATCGCGAGCGTGATCGCGTTCCTGTGCAGCGATGAGTCCGGATTTGTCTCGGGGCAGACGATTTACGTGCGCGGAGGGCCGTAAGGCCGTAGATCGAACTTAGGCAAGGTTGGGCGGCTGTCGAGCGTTGTACCGGCCGTGAAGCTGCGTCTCACCTTGCTCTCGAAGCGGCGCCGGTCGGTTCTGGCCGTACGTGCTTTCGTACGTCCAAACGCCAATAACCGCGCCAATCTCAAACTGGAGCTGAGATCGGCTGCGCCGGGCGAACTGGCGTTCGCTCGATCGCGGGTCGAGTACAACCGGGTTGACGGACTCGGTGGGGGTCTGTTACGGTGACCGCCGTTCTCTGGGGACCCGGCCGCGCCCGCGGGTTGGTTCACAACGATCGCAACGTTTAGGGGTAGACATTTGCGAGTCCATCGATATCTGACACATGCTGTCGTGCTTGCGATAGCTGTGGGTATTTCGTCGTATGCGTCGATGGACCGCCACGTTCCCGCTTATTTGACCTCCAGGCTGGGAACGGTGGACGCCCAGGCGGTGGTGGCGACCGAGGGCGGCACGGCCGGCGACGTCTCGCTGGGCCGCTACAGCACGATCATCAAACCGGTCGCGATCCCGGCCGCGGCACCGATGAGCCACAAGCCCTTCAGTTACACGGTGCTGGCGGGCGAGAACCTCGCATCGATCGCGGGCAAGTTCCATGTCACGGTCAGCCAGATCCGATGGTCGAACACCAACCTCTTCTCGAACGACGCGGTCGCCACGGGCGATCAGATCGTGATCCCGCCGATACCGGGCGTCGTTGTCACCGTCAAGGCGAGTGACACGCTCGACGCACTCGCCACCAAGTACCAGGTCGACGCCCAGACCATCTACGACTTCAACCGGCTCCGCAGCACCGAGCTGGCGGCCGGAACGACCCTGGTCATCCCCAACGGCGTTGGTGGCGCATTCCCGCCCCCGCCGGCCCTGTACCAGCTGCTCATTCGGTCGGGCACGGGCGGCGGCTTCCCGGTCAAGGTGCTCGGATGCTGCCTCGGTCCATACACGGCCAACGGGTTCCCGGTCGGATGGTGCACGTACTACGTCGCGACCAAGCGCAACGTGACGTGGCGCGGTGACGCGGGCTACTGGTACCAGAACGCGGCTGCGCAGGGCTACGCCGTGGGGCCGACTCCGAAGGTCGGCTCGATCATGGTCACCTGGGAGAGCTGGGCCGGTCACGTCGCCTACGTCGAGGCGGTGAATCCGGACGGGTCGTGGGTGGTGACGGAGATGAACTGGGTGGCGTTCGACGTGATCGACCAGCGCACGATCAAGCCTGGTCAGCTGGGCGCCCGCCTCGTGGGGTTCATCTACTAAAGAGCGGGCGCGGGTTCGGTCTGGGTCCTCGTCGCCCAGGCGGCCTCCATCGTTTCGGTGTCCGGCTTCACTGCCTTCAGGCCTGTCGCAGCCACGATCGCGGCCACGACCAGCAGCGTCGGCGAGGTGATCAGCAGGGCCAGCTGAAGGTTGTGCAACTGGTCGGAGAGCCAGCCCACGTCAAACGTCGAATGCGAGTCGCCGAACACGTGTGAGACGAACAGGAGAAGAGTGACGCTGCTGGCGCGAAGCGCCGGCGAGACCACGTTCTGCGAGACCGCCGTGAACGGGCCGGCCTGCAGGTAAAGCGCGATCACGGTGATGAGGAAGGCGGGCACGAAAATCGGGACCGGCCCGATGTTGAGCGGCGCGATCAACGCGATGGTGATGAAGACGGCGCCGATCAGGAAACCGGCGATTCCCACCTCGAGGTGCGCGGCCGGCCGCGTTTTGGCAAGGCGGTCCGCGATCAAGCCGCCGGCGAGCGTGCCGATCAGCCCACCGGCCACGAGTACGCCGCCGGAAAGCAGGCCCGCGCCTGTGATGGTCATGTCGAATCGCCGATGGAGCACGGTCGGCAGCCAGAAAGCATTGGACGCGAGCACGAAATAAAGAACGGTCTGCGAGAGGACCGCGGCCCGCAGCGTCGGGATGCCCATCAGGTTGACGAAGGCTCGGGCGGTGGCGTCAGTTGTACGGCTGACCGCAACGCCGGCCTTCTCCATGCTTCCCCGGAGCGGCTCGCGCAGCGTGAAGGCGAGGACCGCGAGGATCAGCCCGGGCAGTGCGGCGATGAAGAAGGCGCTGCGCCAGCCGTAATGGTCGGCCACGAAGCCGCCGCCGGCGTAAGCGGCGGCGATGCCGAACACGCTGCCGGCGCCCCAGATCGACATGACGCGCCCGCGCTGTTCCTTGGGGAAGAAGTCGGAGACGAGGGATGTGCCTGCGGGGTAGTAGCTGGCCTCGCCGACGCCAACCGCCGCGCGGCCGAGAAACAGCTGGATGTAGTTCGCGGCAACGCCGGAGAAGAGCGTGGCAAGGCTCCAGATCGTGACCCCGATCCCGATCACCGTCTTGCGCACGCCGCGGTCCCCCCAGTAGCCGAACGGAAGGGCGGCGATGGCGTAGACAAGGAGGAAGGCGGTGGCCAGGAGCCCGACCTGCGCGTCGCTCAGCTGGAACTCGGTCTTGATCGGCGTCACGATGGCGGCGCCGACGTAGCGATCCAGGTAGTTGAGGAAGTTGATCGCGACCATGACCGCGAGGACGTAGCGGGCATAGCCTCGCGTCACGGGATGAATTATGGCGTTGGGCTACCATTTAGCCCTACGGTTTCCGCCGGTGTTCGTGGCGCGGGCATCGTGGGTCGGCTGGGCATTGGTGAGCCTAACGGTCTGTAAAATCGCCTCCGAAAGGATGTGGCAGTTCGAGTCTGCCCCGGCCCACCAAACCCCCTCTTATTGGTGCACGTCCGTTTAGCTGTGGTTCAGGTGCGTGCGCGATAGTGCCGGCGAACGCCGCACAAATGGGCTACAGCCCTTGAAGGAGCCGTGCACAACTATCGACCCGGTACTGACTCGCGTACAGCGGAGAGCATCTGGCTGAGCACCTTCAACCTGCGATGGGAGCTGCACCTCCAAAAGCAACTGAAGGCGCCTCCTCTGCTTCAACCTCACCGCGGTGGCACCTCTCGCTCATCTCGAGCGATGCCCGAGACGCTTTTGGATGGATTACCGCGAACGTTGACAGCCTGACGGGCATGGATGTCTGCACAGCGAACCACTCCGCGGCGGCAAGACTGGAGACAAAACTCCGGCGGCTACTTGCCACGACTGCAGATCTCGGCAACCCTGGTTGCGAGGCTGAACAAACCCACAGCGACTTGATCGATCTGGCGCAGGCGGCGGCCGGACGTGACGCGTCAGAGGCTCTTCGGAGCTTGCTCGGTGAACTTCGGCAGGATGTCGAGCGGGCCCTTGCGAGGCTCGGAACGGGAACGTACGGAATCTGTGAAGAGTGCTCGGAACCCATACCGCTCGAGCGGCTCCGAGCCCTGCCAGAGGCGACGCGATGCGTCACATGTCAGCGCCGGCACCCGCGGATCAGGGCCTGTGCGTGATCACGGTCGCTGCAGAACGCCTCCGGTTCTCGTCGCGCCATCATCAGGACTCGACGGCCGCCCAGCTCCAGGTTGCGGCGCGTTGGGCAAGCGAAGCTGGAAGGCCGCCCCCCCGCGCGCTCGATCAACGAGGTCAAGGGTTCCTCCCTGAGCCCTGGCGAACGCCTGGCTCAAAGCCAGGCCAAGCCCAACTCCACTGCTGTCGTCCCGCGTCCGCGCGGAGTCCAGCTGGCCGAAACGTTCGAAGACATGTGCCCGCTGCTCGGGCGGTATCCCGGGACCCTGGTCAGCGACCTCGATCACCCATCTCGATGACTCACTGAACGCCCGCAGAAGAACATGACCGCCGGCGGGCGAATGCTTGGCGGCGTTGTCGAGGAGGTTGTCGAGGATCCTTCGGGTGAGGCCGACGTCTGCCATCGCCGTTCCGGAGTCGGGAGCGTCAACATCCAGATGCAACTTGCTTCTGGCGAAAAGTGCCTCCCACCGGGCGGCCGTTTCATGCAGGAGGTCCGCCACGTCCAGCTCCTCGACCGACGTGTTCAGTTGTCCAGCATCAGCTCGAGCCAACAGCAGCAGGCGCTCGACCAAGCCGGCCATGCCGCGGAGCTCCGCTTGCACCAGGTTCAATGTGCGCCTGTACTCCCTGGACGTGCGCTCCTTTCCGAGCGCCCGCTCGACCTCCGTGGTCATGAGGGCCAGCGGCGCCCGTAGTTCGTGCGATGCATCCGCCGTGAACCGGCGCAGGGTGCTGAAGCTGGCTTCGAGCCTCGCCAGCATGCGGTTGAACGTGGCTACCAGTTGACCCAGCTCATCGTCGGGAGCGCTAACGTCCACTCGCCGGTGAAGCTCTCGCTCGCTCAAGCTCTCGGCCAGGCTTGCGATCCTGCTCACCGGGCGTAGGACGCGCCCCACCAGCGAGTAGATAAGGAAGCCGACCGCGACCAGAGCTCCGACCGACAGGGCCAGCATAAGAACCGTCGCCCGAGCCGCCGAGCCCATGATCTGGGTGGTGGGTGTCGATGCCACCAATACGAGGCCCGGCGCGGACAGCACCGGTGTTGCGTAGGCGCGTCTATTCTCACCCGCGGAGTCCATGACATCGCTGACGGCGCCGGCACGACCGTTTCGCCGGACGACGCTTACCAGGTTCTCGAGAGTGGCCGCATTAAGGGGCTGGTCAGGCGTCGAGGTCAATACTCCGCTCTCGTCGAGTACAGCCATGTCTATAGCGCTTCCGCCTGGCGTCTCGTGAGGTAGATCTCCGCCCGCATAGGTGACCTTGCCGTCTATGAACCTCAACTGCGCGGCCACAGCGACGGCCTCAGCCCGCAGCTCCGCGTCGAGCTCCTGGTTCTGTGCGTAGGTGAAGGCGAGATATATGGCCGCATCGGCCAGGGTGAACGCACTGGCCAGAATGACAACTGAGATCAGTGTCAACCGGCCGCGGGTTGTGCGAAACAGCGCCCTCAAGATTGAGGCTCGAAGCGGTAGCCGGCTCCCCGCAAGGTGGCGAAGGGATCGCTGGCGCCCGCTTCGACGATCTTCCTCCTCAGGCGTCCGATGTAAACCTCGATCAAATTGCGGCCCCCATCGAATTCGTAGTTCCACACATGCTCGATGACCTGCTCGCGCGTGATCAGCTGGCGCTGGTTGAGCATGAAATACTCGAGAATTGCGTACTCCTTGGCCGTGAGCCGCACGTGCTTGTCGAGCACGACAAGGTGGCGAGCGCCAGTGTCGAGCGCGATCGGGCCGGCCACCAGCACCGAGGTTCTATCAACGAGGTGCCGCCTGGTCAGCGCCTTGATCCTCGCCACCACCTCTCGCAGGGCAAATGGCTTGACAAGATAGTCGTCGGCTCCACGTTCCAGGCCGAGCACCTTGTCTTCCAGAGAATCGCGCGCGGTGAGCATCAAGACCGGCGCTTGCATTCGACGGCGACGCAATTGACGGCTGACCTCGATCCCGTCCAATTTGGGCAGCATGACGTCAAGGAGAATTACGTCGTACTCGGTGGCCAGCGCTGCGGCTACCGCCTCTTCGCCGTCGTAAACGGTGTCGGCGGCGAAGCCCGCCTCCTCGAGGCCCTGCCGCATGCTTGCCGCCAGCCGGCGATCGTCCTCGACGATGAGGATTCTCATTCCCAAACGCTACCGGGGTTCAGGCGGAGATTGGCCGCGTTCACGAGCGAACAATGATCGACCTACCTTCTAAAGCGCGCCTAAAGGGTTTTAGGTTGCCGTTAGGAAGGCGGCCGAACATGTCCTTACGGACAGGTCTGTGGCCCACATCGAAAGAGTGAAGACACCATCGTGAACAGCTTGCCCGGACCTGTCCGTCATCTGCTCGTGATCGCAGCTGCGGCAGTGTTGCTTCCCGTGGGGGTGGTGATGCTGGTCCTCCCCGGTCCCGGTTTGCTTGTCATCGGCGCATCCGTGGCTTTGCTCGCCGGCGAATTTCCGGCTGTCCGCAGACTGCTTCAGCGGGCGGCGACGATTGCGGCGGCGGCGCGAGCCCGACTCCCAGACAGACCAAAGGGAAGCGAGATGTTGGGGAATCGTCATATCTAAGGCGATTTAGCGTCCGTTCAGATTTCGTCGCCAGGCTTGCGCCGTTGTGTGCCTGCGGTCGACACAGAACCAAGAGGGTCCGCGTTCCCGCGGGCCGCCCAGCGCGCGCTGAATCCCTACAACGGCACGATGCCGCGACGTCTGTGGCCAGAGTTCGGCTTGAACCTGGGGCGATGGGCACCCGGTAAGGAATCGCCAAATCCTGTCGATAGCGGTTGGATATCGGAGGAGTTGAGAAATGTTCGGCATAACTTCCGTCAGCGTCCACCAGTGGCGTCGAGCTCGCCGAAGACGCACTACATCGCCTTCGCGGCGGAGCCTGATGGCGGGCGTCCTCGCGGCAATTGGAGTCCTCGGGCTCCTACCTGTAATCGTGTTCGCCGTCCACGACAACGGGACGTTCGAGCTCGACGGAAACCTCAAGCACGACTCGCTCACGACCCCGCCATACGATTGGGCGAGTCTCTTCGACTCGAGTGGCAACCGGACAATCACTCCACCAAGCGGGGCTCTGCTCGCAAGCGACTTCGTTGCCGACTTCGTAAATCCCGACACCACCTACTTCTCGTCAAACGGTGGAGGTGTCAAGGACGTCAATCCGATCAGCAACTGGGGTTGTACGACGATTCACAACCCGACCGCCAAAGACAACCTGCTCAACTCCTACGCTGCGTTGGTCCAGGTCCCGTCCGGTCCGACGGCCGGCCACCTGGTCCTGTATGTCGGCTCCGAGCGGGAGAGCAACAACGGGACCTCATTCGCGGGCTTCTGGCTGTTCAAGAACCCCGTCACCTGTAACTCGCAGACAGGAACTTTCAGCGGCAGCCACACCGACGGCGACATCCTGATCGTCAGCAACTACACGAACGGTGGCGGCAACCAGGAGGTGCAGCTGTTCCAGCAGCAGGGATCGGTACTTGTCCCAGTCGCCCACGGAGGCATCTGCGGGTCCTCGCCCGGCGACTCGATGTGCGCCATAGCCAACGACGCGGCATTGGCCGCGGCCGACATTCCGTGGCCCCCGGGCAATGCATCGGGCCATCAAACCAACACCTTCGTCGAAGCCGGGGTGGATCTCACAACCGTGCTCGGCGGCAATGTCCCGTGCTTCGCCTTCTTCCAGGCCGAGACGCGCTCCTCGGCGCAGCTCACTGCGACACTCAAGGACTTCTCCGGCAGCAGCTTCAACAGCTGCGCTCCCCCGACCATCACGACGAAGCAGAACGCAGTGAGTGCCGCCCTCAATGTGGCCGTGGGGACCGCCGTCCACGATGTCGCGAACATCTCTGGTGCATCAGGGACGCCGGGCGGCACCATGACCTACAACCTCTACACCGGCACTGGCTGCGATGCGAATGGAAACCCGACCGGCAGCCTGGTCAACAGCAGCACGGTCAACGTCACCGCACCTGGAGACCAGCCGCCGTCCTTCACGTTCACGCCGAACAGCGCCGGCACCTGGCAGTGGGTGGCGGTTTACAGCGGTGACCTTCCCAGCGGGCGCAACCCCGGAGCCTCGAGCGCGTGCGGAACCGAGCCTCTCAGGGTTGTCGATGCTGCCATCACCATCGCGGCAAATGCGGTCAACGAGATCAATCACTCCCATACCTTCAACATCTCGGTCACGGCTTTCCCGAGCGGTTCTGGAACGCCGACCATCACGATCTCGACCAGCGTCGCCCCGGTTCCATCCTCGTCCAGCAACACCTGCGGCACGACTTCTGGTGACAGCGCCGCCTGCATGCTGACGATCAACAGCGGGACGACTGGGACCTTTACCGCCAACGCCACAGCCACGGTGACGGTAGGTGGCGTGACCATGACGCGCTCGACCTCGGGCAATGCCGGCCCCGGGGGCAGCGGTCCGGCGACCAAGACTTACGTCGATGCATTCCTCCAGCTCTCTCCGCTGACCGCAAGCAACCTGGTGGGCACCAACCACACGATCGTCGCGACCGTGTTTGAGGACCCCGGAACGGGAGCCGCTCTGGCCGGCAACGTGCTCGTGACATTTGGCATCCAATCCGGCCCAGGCTCGTTCGTCAACAACGTGAACACCTGCACCACCAGCAGCGTCGCAGGGCCGAGTTTTGGCACCTGCTCGATCGAGATAACATCCATCGACGCCGGAACCACGGTCGTCCGCGCCACCATCTCGGTCACCGTCAACGGTGTGCCGCTGACTCGAACGACCAACGATGGCATCTCACAGGACAGCGTGGACGCTCAGAAGATCTGGTTGCCTAGGACTCCGGCCCTTGCAACGACCGTTCTACTCGGCGACACTGTCACAGTCAGCGGCCTGAATGTCGCGGGTTCCGTTGACTTCATCTTGTTCGGCCCGAGCGGGACGAACGCACCCGACTGCTCGGTCAATGCGCCGGTTCTCGCCAGCTTCCCCAACGTTCCGCTGGTAAACGGGATGGCCAGCACGCCCTCGACGACACCTGTCGCTGTCGGAGGCGTGTACAGCTGGCAGGTGACCTACCACTCCTCGGACGGTAGGAACACCGACGCGACCACCACTTGCACGTCCGAGGTCGTCAACATCGCGTACAGCCCCGGTCAGAGTCCGCCACCCCAATCCTTGATCGGTTTCGGATAGCGGACAGATGAATAGTCGGTGACATAGACGGAGGGTCCGCCCCGCGAGGGGCGGGCCCTTTTTAGCTTGCCTTCAGGTTCCGCCGCCACCCTTTGGAGGAGGTCTGATGGGATGGTCGGAGAGCCGGTCGGAGCAAGCCTCGCGTTGATCGCAATAATGCTCGGCGCCTGGTTCGGCGTGATTGGAGTCGGGGCCTACCTCGCATGGCGATCAATCCGTGGAGTCAGGACGTCCAGCATTCCGGAAAGAGCGAATCTTTCCGACGAGAGCTTCGGTGAGGAGGTCGCTTGACCCGACTCTCAACGTTCCGCTCTCTCGCCGCGATGTTGGTGGCGTCGTGCGTATCGACCGCCTGCGCCAGCGAAGTGGAAACGTCCGAGACGCTGGCCTCCGACCAGACACTCAGCTTCCCCATAGTCGATGACGTCGGCGACCTTGACCCTGCCCACATGTCCGCAGCCGTCGACATCGACATCTTCCGCAACGTTTTCAACGGCCTCTACAAGTTCGACAACGGCTTGAAACAGGTACCGGACATCGCCTCCGGACCACCCGACATCTCAGCCGATGGCCTCACCTACACCTTCAAGATGCGGAGCGACGTCAAGTTCTCCAACGGCGACCCGGTCAAAGCCGACGACTTTCTCTACAGCTGGAACCGAGCCGCACGCCTCCAGGGTGACTACGCCACAGTCATGGCCCCCATCGCCGGCTACGAAGACGTTGCCGCCGGCAAGACCAACGAAATGACCGGGCTCAAGAAGATCGGCGACTACAGCTTCTCGGCGACGCTCAGCGCTCCCGCCGCCTACTGGCTCACCGAGGTTGCGCTCTGGACGGCCTGGGTAGTCGACCAGAAAGTGATCGCAGCCGCCGGCGACAACAATTGGTTCACCGATCCGGCCACCTTCATCGGGACCGGACCGTTCAAGATGACCGCCCGCACCCCCAAACAGTCACTCGATTTCGAGCCGGTTGCGAACTGGTGGGGCGGATCCACCGGGGACATCAAGAAGGTCCACATCGAGGTCATCGCGGACCAGAAGGCGCAGCTGACCAAGTTCGAGTCTGGGAACTTCAGCCTCATTGGATACGCCAACCAGAGCCTCACGCCCGAGGACGTGATCCGCTACAACTCTGACCCTCAGCTGAAGGCCAAGCTCACGCTACAGCCCGCGGCTCGAACCAACTGGATTGGCTTCAATTTGAAAACGGGTCCGTTCGCCGGCATCGAAGCCGGCAGGCACGGCCGCCACGCCTTCATCACGGCGGTCGACCTCTCGCAACTCGTTGACATCGCGTGCTCGAAGGGCACTGCGTGCGTCGCCGCCTCGGGCGGTGTCATCCCGAAGGGGCAACAGGGCTACCTCGGCGACAACACCGACCCGCACAGGAATTTCGACGCGGCGGCAGCCAAGGCCGAATACCAGGCTTGGGACCCGACTGGATCCAAAGTCAAGGACCTGGTTTACACGTACAACGCCAATGCCTTCAACAAGGCAGTGTGCGAGAACCTCGCCTCGCAGTGGCAGAAGAACCTGGGCGTGACCGTGCAGTGCGCGGCCCAGGACCGCGCATCGTTCTTCGCCGCCCGCAACAAGTGCTCGTACCCGCTCTTCAGGCACAGCTGGGGCGCGGACTACGACCACCCCCAGGACTGGTTCGACTTCCTGTTCGTGACCGATGCCGGCTCGGGTGGCTCTTGCTACTCGAACCCGGCGCTTGACGCCCTGGTCAAGGACGCCAACACCAAGCCTCTCGCGAGCGTCATAGACAAGTACAAGCAGGCAAGCCAGATGCTGATCGCCGACTCGATCACCGGCAACCTGGTCTACGGCGTCCAGCAGTACGTCGTCCACCCGTATGTCAAGGGTGTCGGCGGCAACGCCCTGTACGACAACTACTGGAGCGACGCGCGAATCCTCCAGCACTGAGAGGAGAACCGGGGGAGGGGGCATCCGCGTGGCGCCCCCTTGACCGCAGGTGAACCGACGGTAGTCCCGAGATGACACGAGGGACCGCGTTCTACATCTTGCAGCGCTTGATTCTCATCGCCATCACCACGCTGCTCGTCTCGTCGATCGTCTTCATACTCCTGCACCAGATTCCAGGCAGCGCTTTCCTCAACGAGACGCGAAGCACACCGGAGTCGTTGGCGGCGAACCTCCGTCATTACGGCCTCGATCAACCCCTGCACCAGCAGTACGCGAACTGGCTCAACGGGGTACTCCATGGCAACCTGGGAGAGTCGCTGAAGAACCGCGGCGTCATGATCACGCCTCTTCTGCTGCGTGAGGCATCGGTCAGCGCGGTCGTGGGCTCCTGTGCGCTCCTGGTGACTGTCGGCCTCGGGCTGCTGTTGGGCATCGTGGCCTCCGTGCGTCAGAACACCTGGGTGGACTATGTCGCGTCCAGCGCCTCGGTCGTGGGTTACAGCATCCCGAGTTTCGTGCTCGCGATCTTCGGTCTGCTCATTGCGGGCCACTATCTCTATGTATGGACTGGAGGCGCGTTCTACTACGTCCCAGGCTGGGGCAAGATCGAGCAGATCCCAGTGCCGGCGCTGGCGCTCGGCCTGCCCTACGCGAGCTACGTCGCGCGGCTCACGCGAGCCAGCATGCTCGAGACCATTCGCACCGACTACGTGCGGACGGCGTGGGCCAAGGGACTCAAGGCGCACGTGGTCGTGCTGCGGCACGCCCTGCGCAATGCGCTCATCCCGGTGCTGACAATTCTCGGGCCGCTGACCACTGGGATCATCACCGGCTCGGTGGTGATCGAGAACATCTTCGGAATCCCAGGCTTGGGAAAGGAGTTCATCACGAGCATTCTCGCCCGCGACTACAACATCGTGATCGGCGTGTTCACCTTCTACGCCGCCCTGGTCGGACTCGCCAACCTCGCGGTGGATGTGATCTACCCGGTGCTCGACCCGAGGATCCGCTACTGAAGACCCTCGCCACCGCTCCCGAATCCAAGCTCGCTACCGCCTACGAGATACCGACACAGGTCTCTCTGTTCCAAGACGCCTGGAGGCGCATCCACCGCAACCGTCTCGCCCTGGTGGGCGCGGGCATCATCGGGCTCTTGCTCCTGACCGCCGTCCTGGCCACTTTCTGGACTCCTTATCCCGTCTGGCTGCAGGCCGTTGGGCCGACCTATCAGCCGCCCATCCTTGCCCATCCGCTCGGCCTGGACCAGGCCGGTCGCGACATCTTGAGCCGGATCATGGGCGGTGCCTCGATCACGGTGCAGGTGGGGGTAGGCAGCGCGATCATCGTGAGCTTGATCGGGATTCCGCTCGGGCTGGCAGCCGGCTTCTACCGCGGCTGGTTGGACACGGTGATCTCGTTCTTCATCAACATCTGGTACGGCATCCCGGACCTGCTGGTGGCGCTGATCCTTGTCTTCGTGCTGTCGGACGCGCTCCATCTCATTCCCCGCGGAGTCTTCGTGATCGTGCTCGCGTTCTCGCTCACGCGCTGGATGGACGTGGCCAGGCTCGTTCGCGGGCAGACGCTCGCCCTACGCGAGCGAGAGTTCATTGAGGCGGCCCGCATGACCGGGGCACGCAATATCCGGATCCTTGCGCGCCACATCTTCCCCAACGCGCTCGGTCCGATCATCGTCCAGGCCACATTCGCCATTCCAGCTGCTGTCCTGTTCGAGGCCTTCCTCAGCTTTCTCGGCCTTGGCCTGCCCTCGCCGGCTCCGTCGTGGGGTGCCATGGCCAACGACGGCTATCACGGCCTCGACTTCGCCCCACACATCGCGCTCGCGCCGACGGTCGCGCTGTCGATCACGCTGATGGCCTTCAACTGGCTCGGCGACGGCCTCCGTGACGCTTTCGATCCGCGGATGAGGCGCTAGCCACGCAGCGTGGCCTTAGTTCTGCCGTTGGGCGACGATGCCTCGAAGCCATGCCGTCAATTCCGTTCCGGCCAGCGAGTTGCGTTGAAAGATGGCGGCCACCTGGCCGTTGAGCGCTGTCTTGTCGTCCTCGGTCAATGTCTTCGCCGTCAAGACCATGATCGGGATCTCGCGCGTCGCCTCCTCGGCGCGAAGCGCCTCGACCACGTCGAACCCGGTCAGCTCGGGCATCATCAGGTCGAGCAGGATCAGGCTGGGCATCTCCGACCTGGCCATGTCGATCCCTTCCCGGCCGCTGCCCGCCCTCAGGACGCCAAAGCCGGCCGGCACAAGAAGGGCCTCGAGCAGGTCCAGGTTGGCCGGTTCGTCATCCACGACAAGGACACGCACCTGTTCGCTCTTCAGATTGGTCGTGAACGAGTACTGACCCAACCGTGACAGCAGAGCCTTCCCGTCCACCGGCTTGACGAAGTAATCGAGCGCGCCCAGCGCCCGGCCCAGCGACGGGTTGTCGACCACTGAGACGACGACGACCGGGATGTTCTGTGTGGCCTGGTCGGCCTTGAGCCGGTTCAGGACCTCCCACCCGTCCACCTCCGGCAGAAGGATGTCGAGGGTGATGGCCACCGGCTTCAACTCGCCGGCCATCCTCAAAGCCTCGGGCCCGGTACGCGCGACGGTCGTCCGGAATCCGCCCGTGTGCAGATAGCGGGACAGAATCTCGGCCGCCTGCGGATTGTCATCAACCACCAGCACCAGTGGGGCACTGGGATCGGTCGTCGCCACGGCAGGGGGCGCGACCGGGGCCGCCACTGGCCGCGCCGCCGACTGAAGGGGCAGACGCAGTGTGAACGTGCTGCCCTTTCCGACCTCGCTTTCCACGATGACCTGGCCGCCATGCAGCTCGGCGAAGCGTCTCGTCAGGGCCAGACCAAGACCTGTTCCTTCCTGCTGCCGCCCTGGCCCTGCGTCGAGCTGCTGGAACTCCGTGAACAGGCGGTCCATATCTTCCTTCGCGATTCCAATGCCGGTGTCGCTCACGGCGATCTCCACCCACGACTCGAGCCTGCGGATTCGAATGTCGATGCGGCCGCCGGTGGGCGTGAACTTGATCGCGTTCGACACCAGGTTCAACAGCATCTGTTTCACCTTCGCCGCGTCGGCGATCAGGCTGATCTCGTGAATGGACTTTGCATTCAGCTCGATCGCCTTGCTCCGAGCCAGCGGTTCAATGGTCGCGCTGACTTCCTGGACCAAGCCTCCGAGCTCAACCGACTGGAGGTGCAGCTCCATCTGCCCGGCCTCCACTTTCGAGAGGTCGAGGATGTCGTTGATGAGCTGGAGCAGATGCTGGCCGCTGCTGTGGATCTGATCGAGAAAACGGCGTCGCGTCGACTTGTCGAACTGGTCGGTAGCGTCGTCGCTGAGCAGCTCGGAGAATCCGAGAATCGCATTGAGCGGGGTACGCAGCTCATGGCTCATGCTGGCGAGAAACTGACTCTTGGCCCGATTGGCTCGATCAGCCTCCTCTTGCGCTCGCAGCAAGGCCTCCTGCGCTTGCCTGGCCTCGGTGATGTCTTCGGAGATCCCAAGCAAGAAAGAAGGCTCGCCGGTTGCATCCAGGATCGGAATCTTTTTCGTGTGCAAAATGCGTTGGCCCTTGTTCTTGGTCTGGATCGTCTCCTCCGGGATGTCGACAAGATGCCGATTTCGCAGCGTCTCTCTATCCGCCGAGATGAACCGCTCGGCCTGGTCGGCGGGGAAAAAGTCGAAATCGTTCTTGCCGATGAGCTCGTGGCGAGAGAAGCCGAGCAGGTCCTCGCCTGCGCGATTGAGACGGACGAAGCGGAGGTCTTTGGCGTCCTTGACGAAAATCATGTTGGGGATGTTTTCGATCATCGAGTCAAGGAACAGGTTGGCGGCGCTCAGCTCCCTCGTACGCTCTGCGACTTTGATTTCGAGCTCGCCGGCGGTCAGTTTCTGGTCGCGCATGAGCTGCGCGATGGCGATCGCCCGCGCAGCGCGCATGGCGAGGCTCTCGAGAAGCTTGATGTCGTCCTCGCTGAGCGGGACACTCCCCTCGAGGCGATTGAGGTTGAGCCCTCCCACGACTCTGTCCTGGGCGATCATCGGAATCATCACCGCTTGACGGATCCGCCACCTCTGGATGCTTCGCACCTGATGCGGAGCCATGTTCGCCGGCAGGTGATCGGGATCGATGTCGATGACAACCGGCCGCCTCTCGGTGACGACTGTTTTCCATGGGCCCGCGGCATCGAGCTCCATCGGGACGCCCACGCGCTGGGCTGCGTCGTGCAGAACCGCCGGATCCGGGTGAAAGGCCGCTACCGGCTCGATCCGCTTACCGTCTGGGGACAGCAAGACAACGGAGCAGAAGTCTCCGGTCGTGCGCGATATCTGCTCGGCGACGATGGCGAGCAGGGCTTCCATGTCAGGAACCGCGTCGCTGAATGCGGCGGAAGCAGCTGCGATCGCGGCAAGGCGGCTGGTGTCGTCGATCCGGCTCTCGAGCTCGCCACTTGACACGACGCAAACTGTATTCCCGCGAGATCGCTAAAAGCCTTTGTTAAGTGAACGGCAAGGGGCTGCCGATCAGCACCGCTTATCGAGTCAATCGCAGCCCACCGCCGCACCTGGATCCGATGCCGGGTAGGACGATCGCGTAGACTGCACCTCCTCGGCCGGCTTTGCCGGCCCGCTCGCTCGGGTCCTCTCTCCCGTCATGTGGACGGTGTCCTGATCGTCGCGCCAAATACGACCCTGGAGAGGATCAGGAGAAAAGCGTTGCAGTCATTCGCTGACGCGGGCGTGCGCCCGCATACACTCGCGGCCCTGGCCGCACTCGGCATCACCGAACCGGTTCCGGTTCAAGCGCAGGCAATCCCACTCATCCTGCAAGGGCGAGACGTCGTCATCGAGGCCCCGACGGGGTCCGGGAAGACGCTCGCGTTTCTCATCCCTATGATCGAGAAGCTGCCCCGGCGCGGCGCCGGACCGCGCGCCCTCATCGTCACCCCGACGCGAGAGCTCGCGCTGCAGGTCGAAAAGGTGCTGCGATCGCTCGCCAGCGACCTGCGCTCTGCCGTCCTGTACGGTGGCGTCGGCTACGCGACCCAGCGGCTCGCGCTCAAGAGCGGAGTCGACGTCGTGGTCGGGACGCCGGGCCGGATCCTGGACCTGGTCACGCAAGGCCGGGTCTCGCTGTCTCGTGTCGAGTACCTGGTGCTCGACGAGGCGGACGAGATGCTGGACGCCGGTTTCGCCCCGGCGGTCGAGAAGCTTCTCGGCCTCACCTACGAGCCGCAGACGGTGCTCGCGTCGGCGACCATGCCGGCGTGGGTGACCCGCATGATCGACAAGCACACTCGCGACCACGCCGAGGTTCGCGTTGAAACCGAGAAGGAAGCGGACCTCGAGCACGGACTCCTGAGGGTGAACCGTGACCTCAAGCTGCAGACGCTCAGCCGCGTGCTGAAGCGCCACGGCGGCTCGGCGATCGTGTTCGGACGCACCAAGCACGGTGTCTCCAAGCTCAACGGACATTTGCGCCAGCTCGGCCACAACTCGGTCGAGCTCCAGGGCAACCTGTCGCAGGCCATTCGCGACCGTGCCATGGCTTCGTTCCGCGACGGCCGGAGCCAGGTTCTCGTCGCCACCAACGTGGCCGCGCGCGGCATCGACGTCGCCGATGTGGGTCTTGTCGTCAACTTCGACATGCCCGATTCGGCGCAGTGGCTCACCCATCGTGTCGGTCGCACGGCGCGCATGGGCGTCGCGGGACGGGCGCTGACCTTCGTCACCCCCGAGGACGAGCTCGCCTGGGTCAAGCTCAGCCGCCAGGGCGCACCCGACATTCGAGAGCTGGACGCCAAGCGCTTCCTCGACGACGGCAGCTGGCAGTACCAGGAGCACCGCCCGGCATATTCGTCACGGCCGGCTCAGCCGCGTCCCACAAACGTAAGAAGCGGCAGGAATAATCGCGGCCGCCGCTGGCCTTCCCGCAGCCTCACAACCAGGTAAGTGGCCTAGACTCTTCCCAACCCGACAGGCTGGCGTTTCCTCCCGTGAACCTGCCGATCCCTTAACCAAGAAGGAGATAGGAAGTTTCGCAATGGAAGGCAATCGCGTCGCGCTACTGGTCGATGATGAGGTCTCTTCCCGCGCTGCTCAGCAAACGCGCCTCGAAGGTCAGGGCTACACGGTCTTTGTGGCATTGAACCAGGCCGACGCCGTGAGTCGAGCCAAGCAGACCGCGCCGAAGATCATCTTCGCCCACCTCGGAGCGTCGGGTCTCGGCAACCTCGCGTTGATCCAGGCCCTACGGTCGGACGACAACACGCGGCATATCCCCGTCGTCGTCGTCAGCGACCCGCCGGCGGTCGCCCCCAAACCTTCGAAGCTCCGCGCCGTCCCTCACGACAGCTGGTAGGCAGCCAAACTTCGCAAGGGCCGCTAGGATACCCGCGGGGTCCCCGGCCATCGGGGGTCGGGGCGCACCTTGAGGGGCCCCCGCGAAATCGTAGATTTCGTGGGGTCTTATATAAGGGGGTAGGCGCCATGGCGGTGGCATCTGCTGCGCGCGAGCGCGACATCGTCTATCCGGAGGAGCGCCTGCCATGGCCGCAGACGATCCTGCTCGGGGTCCAGCACGTGATGGCGATGTTCGGCGCCACGGTGCTGGTCCCGCTGATCCTCGGATTCAACCCCAACACCGTGATCTTCTTCAGCGGCATCGGGACGCTCATCTTCCTTATCGTCACCGGCCGCAAAGTGCCCAGCTACCTGGGCTCGTCGTTCTCGTTCATCGGTGCGGTGCTCGCGATCCAGGGCGGGCCCGGCCAGCACCAGGGATTGGCGTTCGCCGGGATCCTGGTCGCGGGCGTCATCTACTTTCTGATCGGAGTCGCCGTCCACTTCGCCGGTATCAACGTCATCCGATTCCTGATGCCGCCGGTGGTGACCGGCACGGTTGTGGCCGTCATCGGGATCGCGCTGGCCGGCGTCGCCGTCAGCAACTTCCAGAAGGAGCTGGTCACGGGAACCATCACCTTCCTCGCCGCGGCGATCGCCTCCGTGTACCTGCGCGGCTTTCCACGGCTGCTTCCAGTTCTGATCGGCGTCATCGTCGGGTACGTCGTCGCGGGGCTCGACCAGGCCGCCGGCGGCGCTTGCGCATCGGCCGCCTCGGGCTGCCACGTCAACACCTCCGGCATCGGCAGTGCGGACTGGCTGGGCTACCCGAAGCTGACCTTCCCCGATTTCAGCGACCCGGTTCGGGCCTTCAGCCTGTTCTGGTTCATCCCCATCGTCCTCGTGGCCGAGAACACGGGCCACGTCTTCGCGATCGGCGGGATCATGAAGCGCGACCTGTCCGGCTACCTGGGCCGCACCTTCATGGGCGACGGCCTGGCCACGATCGTGAGCTCGATATTCGGCGGCACCGGCGAAACCACCTACGCCGAGAACATCGGAGTCATGGGCATCACGCGAGTCTTCTCGATCTGGGTCTTCATCGTGGCCGCCATCACCGCCATCCTGCTTGGCTTCATCCCGAAGTTTGGCGCGCTGGTGCTCAGCATCCCGATCAGCGTCCTGGGCGGGATCGAGCTCTACCTGTTCGGCCTGATCGCGGTGATCGGCGCCAAGATCTGGGTCGATGCCCGAGTCGATTTCTCCAAGCGGGCCAACCTGGCGGTCGCTGCCATTCCACTCATCCTCGCCGCCGGCGGAGCGGACCTCAAGATCGGCTCCTTCGAGATCAACAACCTGGGCATCGGGGCGCTTGGCGCGATCGTGCTCTACCAGATTCTGCGGCCGGGCCACACACGCGACACCGAGGCGGAGCCGGCCGAGGTCGTCGCGCCGACCTGAAGTCACCCAAACGGCTCACGCGCAAGGAGTACGACAAGGAGCTCAGACGCCTTCAGGTCGAACTCGTCCAGCTCGAGGAGTGGATCCGGAATCGAAACCTGCGCGTCGTGGTCCTCTTCGAAGGCCGCGACACCGCCGGCAAGGGCGGCGTCATCAAGCGGATCATGGCGCTCCTCAACCCACGCTATTGCCGGGTGGTCGCGCTCCCGGCGCCGACAGAGAAAGAGAGGACGCAATGGTATTTCCAGCGCTACGTCGAGCACCTACCATCGGCCGGCGAGATGGTGCTCTTCGACAGGAGCTGGTACAACCGTGCGGGCGTCGAGCACGTCATGGGGTTCTGCACAGACGCCGAGTACGAAGATTTCATGCGTACATGCCCGGAGTTCGAGCGCATGCTCGTGCGCTCCGGGATCGTCTTGATCAAGTACTGGCTCTCAGTCAGCGATGAAGAGCAGGAGCGACGGTTCCTCGGGCGCATCAACGATCCCAGCAAGCGCTGGAAGTTGAGCCCCATGGACCTGCAGGCCCGCGCGAGATGGGTCGACTACTCCGAGGCGAAAGACCGCATGTTCGCGCACTGCGACATCAAGGAGGCGCCCTGGCACGTCGTCGAAACCGACAACAAGCGGGCTGCACATCTCAACCTGATCACCCACTTTCTCAAGCTCATCCCTTACCGCGAAGTGCCGCACGACGACATCAAGCTGCCACCCAGGCAAAAGCGCAAATACAACCGGCCACCGAAGAGTGCCCAACGCATGGTGCCGGTCAGATACGAGGTGAGCAATTGAAGGTAAGAGAGGTGCCGCCGAGACGACTTTTGTCTGTCGAACCGCAAACCAGCCTGGCGGAGGTGGCCAAGCGGATGCGCCAGGAGGACGCCGACTCCGCCGCCGTGATGTCAGGGAGTCGCCTGCTGGGCATCATTACGGAGCGAGACCTGGTACGCGCCATCGCCGATGGCCTGAATCCGCAACAGGCCAAAGCCGACGTCATCATGTCCGCCGACCCCGCTACCGTGACCGCTGACGAGGAGGTGGCGGTGGTGGCGGTGAAGATGATGACCCTCGGCATCAGGCACCTGCCCGTGGTCGATCAGCAGGGCAATGCGGTCGGGCTCATCTCCGCGCGCGACCTCGTCGCCATGCTCGAGGGCGATTAGGGTTTGTGCGCCATAAATCTGGGTCGGACTCGTTAGAAGGATCAACTGTGCTCACACGACGGCTGATTGTCCTGTTGGTCGCGGTGGTCAGCCTCGGCGTGCTGGCGGATGGTGCGGTGGTCGCCGGCTATCTCAGGACCTCCAGCAACACTCAGGCATCTGCCCAGGCCGCGGTCCAGTCCGGCCCTAAGGCGGGCGGGCATCCTTGCAACCACGGCTTCTACGTCTCGCAGGCCGCACATGCGAAAAAGGGCGGAGCCTACGTGAGGCAGGTCGCCAAGAGCGATCTTGGCAAGAACGGCAACTGCTCGGCCCCGCTGCCGGCCCCAGCGCCGGGGACCACCAAACCGGGCTCGGAGGAAACGGACAGCTGACGTCCGGCCGGCGTAGCTTGCGGGCACCGGCGCGCATGTGCATTGTTTGCTCATGGTTGAGCGGGTGGGGGAGCCGGACGGAATCGAAGCGGTCCGCCGCCGGCTTCGATCCGGCATTCTTCCAGTCGAGCTGCTCGCAGGCGGGAAAAGCGTTGTTCTCAGGTCCCATGATCGGCACCTGACAAGGGACGAGCTGAAGTCCCAGGCCGAACACGTGGCCGGCGGCCTTCGCGAGCTGGGGGTGGAGCCGGGCGACCGGGTTGGCATCTATTCAGCCAGTCACCTCGACTGGGTCATCGCTTATCTCGGGGCCCAGCGGGCCGGGGCCTGCGTGGTGCCCATGAACCCCGACTACCACTCGGCCGAGGTCGAGCACATCGTAAGCAACGCCGAGCCGTCCGTCGTGATCGCGGACAGCGAACGGGCCCCCGTCGTGGAGAGGCTCGGCCTCCGGTCGGTGGACGTCCACGATCTCCCGCGCGGCGCGCCGCCGCCCATGCCGGACCTCACGCCCGACAGCCCCGCCGCCATCCTCTACACCTCCGGGACCACAGGCCGCCCCAAGGGCGCCATCCTCGACCATGGAGGGCTGCTCGCGCAGGCGCGTGGCGCGATCGAGATGTGGCGCTGGACTTCCCACGACATCCTCGTCCACGCTCTCCCGCTCTTCCACCTGCACGGACTCGGCATGGGCCTGCATGGCACGCTGCTGAGCGGCGGCAGCGCCACGCTGATCCACTTCTCGCCCCAGGCTGTCGTAGCCGAGCTGACCAGGAACGACGCCGACCGCGGGACCATGTTCTTCGGGGTGCCGGCCATGTACCAGCGCCTGTGCGACTGGCTGGAAGAGCACCCCGCCGATCTGAGTCATGTGCGCGTATTCGTCTCGGGCTCCGCGCCGCTCCCGCCCGCGCTGTTCGAACGATGCGTGCGCCTCCTGGGCCAGGCACCGGTCGAGCGCTACGGGATCACCGAAGGCGGAATCGTCGTCACCAACCCATACGAAGGCCCGCGCCAGCCTGGCCGCGTCGGCGTTCCGTTTCCAGGCGTCGAGGTGAAGCTCGGCGAGAAAGACGAGGTCCTCCTCAAGGGCGGCCAGGTGTTCAAGGGCTACTGGCGCAACGACGCCGCGACCAAGGAGGCGTTCACGGCCGACGGCTTCTTCAAGACGGCCGACGTGGGCGAGATCGGTGGGGACGGCACCCTCGCCATTCGTGGCCGGTTGAAGGAGCTCATCATCTCCGGCGGGTTCAACGTCTACCCGCGCGAGGTGGAGCTCGTCCTCGAAAGGCATCCCGCCGTCGACGAGGTGGCCGTGGCCGGAGTGCCCAGCGAGGCTTGGGGTGAGGAGGTCACCGCCTTCGTGGTGCCTTCGAAGACACACCCGCTCGACGAAAGCGAGCTCATCGCCTTCGCCCGTGAGCGGCTCGCGACCTATAAGTGTCCTCGCCGGGTCGTCGTCATCGATCAGCTGCCGAGGAACGCGATGGGTAAGGTTGAGCGATCGAAATTGCACATGCCCGCCCAAAACAGTTGAAGTTCATCGACCTCACCCAGGACTTCTCGCTGCATACCCCCGCGTTCGCCGGCTACGCCGGACCTTCGATCCGCTGGATCAAACGGCTCGCTTTCGACAAGGCCGGCGGCCAGGAGATCACGATGACGCTGCACGTCAGCACCCATCTCGATGCGCCCGCGCATTTCCTCTCGGGTGGCAAGTTCATCGGTGACCTGCCGCTCGAATTCCTCATCGGGCCGGCGTGCGTCGTCGACCTCGAGCGGATGGGTCTTGGCGACTACGACCTCTACGGGCCGGAGCACTTCGAGCGTTGGGAGAAGGACACCGGCCACCGTATCGACAGGGGCGACATCCTGGTCATTCATACCGGCTACCACCGCCACTATCCCGAGAACTGGGCCGACCGCTCGCACGTCGATGAGAGCAGATACTTCATCCGCCACCCGGGCCCGACGCGTGCGTTCGCTGAATGGGTGCTGGAGCGCGGGGTGCGATGGATCGCGATCGACGCCGGCAGCGCCGACCACCCCATGAACACGGTCATCCGCCGCATCCGGGCCGACGAGGCAGAGGAGGCGGAGAAGAAGCTCGGTCGCAGCCTTGACGAAATCTTTCCGAAGGCCGACTACCAGATCATGCACACGCTGCTGTTTCCGCACGACATCATCCACGTCGAGAACCTCGGTGGTCACATCGACGACGTGCTCGACCAGAAGATCATGTTCGGCTGCTTCCCGTGGCGATTCCAGGGTGGCGAGGCATCGCCATGCCGCGCCGTGGCGATGGTCGAGTGAAGCCCGCTCCATTCGAGTACCACGCTCCAGCGTCCGTGGAGGAGGCATGCGCACTGCTCGGCTCGCTTGAGGATGCGAAGGTGCTGGCGGGCGGCCAATCTCTGGTCCCACTCCTCAACTTCCGCCTCGCTCGGCCCGCGCATCTCGTCGACATCAACCGCATACCGAACCTGAACCGCATCTACGAACAGGACGGCGGCGTGGTGGTGCAGGCGCTGGCGCGTCAGGCCGAGGTCGAGGACTCCAGGCTCGTGGGGCAGAGGTGCCCGCTGCTAGGGCTGGCCGTCCGGTTGGTGGCACATCGCGTGATTCGAAATCGGGGCACAGTGGTGGGAAGCCTCGCCCACGCCGACCCGGCATCGGAGCTGCCCGCGACCCTGCTGGCGCTCAACGGCCATGTCGTCGCCCGCTCGACGCGCGGCTCGCGCATCATCCCCGCGGTCGACTTCTTCACCAGCGTCATGGAGACCACGCTGGCCCCTGATGAGCTGCTGGTCGAGGCATGGTTCCCGGCGTCGACGGGCAAGTACGGGATCGCCGAGGAGTCGCGGCGCCATGGCGACTTCGCCCTCGCCGGCGGCGTGCGCTACGGCGACCGTCTGGCGCTGTTCGGTGTGGCGCCGAAGCCGGTGCTGGCCGATCCCAAGGACCCGGCTCGCGGGCTTCAGCCCAGCGGCGACCTCGAGGCCACGCCCGAGTTTCGACTTCACCTCGTTCAGGTCGTGACCGACAGGCTCTTCGCGGCATGAGGGTCAACGGAACAGTCCATCCGGCCCCGGCCGATCCGCGCCGGCTGCTCTCGGATCACCTGCGCCACGACCTCGGCCTCACCGGCACCCATGTCGGCTGCGAGCACGGCGTGTGTGGCTGCTGCACCATCCTGCTCGACGGAGCTCCGGTGCGGTCGTGCCTGATGCTCGCGGTCCAGGCCGAGGGCCACGAGGTGACGACGATCGAGGGATTGGCGGCGGCGGGTGCGCCCCTTCATCCCGTGCAGCAAGCCTTCCACGAATGCCACGGCCTACAGTGCGGGTTCTGCACGCCCGGCTTCGTGATGTCCGTGGTCGGACTGCTCGGTCAGCATCCGAACCCGACTACCGAGCAGGTCGATGAAGGCATCTCCGGCAACCTCTGCCGCTGCACCGGCTACGCCTCGATCCGCCGTGCGGTACATCGCGCCGCTGAGCTTTCCAACAAGTGACGACGCGCTGGTTCGGCGCCAGGGTCCAACGCGTCGAAGACGACCGGCTGCTGCGTGGGCGCGGCCATTTCACCGACGACATCGATGAGGGCGCATTGGAGTCGTGCATCGTGCGGTCTCCTTACGCCCATGCGCGCATCACGTCGATCGACGTGAGCGCCGCGCGTGCGCTGCCCGGCGTGAAAGCCGTCTACGTCGCGGACGACCTGCCGTTCGGCCACACCGACCTCCCCATCCTCATCCCGCATCCCAACCTCACCCATGGCCGCACCCAGCGCTGCCTGGCCTCAGAGGTCGTGCGCTACGCGGGCGAAGCGGTTGTCTTCGTGGTCGCGGAGAGCCGGTACATCGCCGAGGACGCGGCCGACCTGGTCCAGGTCGAGTACGAGTCCCTGCCGGTCGTGATCACCCCGGATGTCGCGGCAGCCGCGGACCACCTCGTCCACGACGACGTCCCCGGCAACGTCGCGGCGGAGATGCTGCAGGAGGTTGGGGACGTGAAATCCGCGCTGGCGGCCGCTCCCCATCGCAAGCGCCTGCGCCTGCGGTTCGAACGTGGCGCCGCCTGCCCCATGGAGGGCCGCGCCGTGTGGGCCCGCTGGTCCGAAACCGAGCACAGGCTGACCGTTTATGACTCCACCCAGTCGCCGACGTCGATTCGTGGCGGCCTCGCCGTGCTCTTCGGGCTTCCCGAATCCGACGTCGAAGTCATCGCCCCCGACGTAGGCGGCGGTTTCGGGCCGAAGATCATGCTCTTCTACCCGGACGAGCTGCTGGTCCCGTTCGCGGCGATGCAGCTGGGCCGCCCGGTCAAATGGACCGAGGACCGCCAGGAGCATTTCACCGCCGTCAACCAGGAACGCGGGCAGGTGCACGAGGTCGATGTCGGGTTCGACGACGACGGGCGCGTGCTCGCCCTCGACGACGACTTCATCCACGACGGCGGCGCCTACACGCCCTACGGAATCATCCTGCCGATCATCAGCGCCGCCCAGGTGCCAGGGCCGTATCGCGTGCCCAACTACCGGGTGCGGTTTCGCGACATGTATACCAACGCCATACCCACTTCGCCCTATCGCGGCGCGGGCCGCCCGCATGCGTGCTTCGTGATGGAGCGAACGCTCGATGCGATCGCCGCCGAGCTCGGACTCGACCGCGTGGAAGTTCGCCGCCGCAACCTCATCGCGACCAATCAGTTTCCGTACGAGGTCGGTGTCGTATGGCAGGACGGCAACCAGGTCATCTACGACAGCGGCAACTACCCCGCGCTTGTGGAGCGGGCTCTCGAGATGCTCGGCCCGCGACCCGAGGGCGATCACATCGGCATGGGCCTCAGCCCGTATGTCGAAGGGACCGGGGTCGGGCCGTACGAGGGAGCGCACGTACAGGTCCTCGTCTCGGGGAAGGTGGTGGCCTTTACCGGCATCCCAAACCAGGGACAGGCGCATGCCACCGTCTGGGCGCAGATCGTGGCCGACCAGCTGGGAGTGGAGGTATCCGACGTCGAAGTGTCGAGCGGAGACACCCGCAGATTCAAGTGGGGCGTCGGCACGTTCGCATCCCGCTCCGCGATCATGGCCGGCAACGCGATGGCGGTGGCCGCGGGCATGGTCGCGGAGAAGGCGAAGCACATCGCCGCCGAGCACCTTGAGGCGGATCCCGCGGACCTAGAGCTTGCCGGCGGCAGCGTACGCGTCAAAGGATCGCCCGACCGCGGAATCCCGCTCGCTGCGGTCGCAGTGCTCTCCAACCCGATGCGCTATGCGTTCGGTGGCGGCACGGAAGCAGCGACCCAGTTCGCAGCCAAGCCACGGCCAGGATCGCCGCTGCCCGAAGGAGAGCAGCCTGGTCTGGAGGCGACCGGATACTTCAGCCCGGTCGGGTCGGCGTGGGCGGCGGGCTGCCACGCCGCGTATGTACGCGTCGACCCGAAGACCTACCGGCTCGAGATCCTCAAGTACGTGGTCGTCCACGACTGCGGTCGGTTGATCAATCCCCTGGTCGTTGAGGGCCAGATCGAGGGCGGCGTCGCGCAGGGGATCGGGGGCGCGTTCTACGAGCGGCTCGCATACGACGCCGACGGCCAGATGCGAAACGCCTCCTTCATGGAGTTCCTGATGCCGTATGCGACCGAGATTCCGAAGATCGAGATCGACCACATCGAAACCCCGTCGCCGCTCAACCCGCTGGGCATCAAGGGCGCGGGGGAGGCGGGCGTGATCCCGGTGGGCGCAGTGCTCGCGGCAGCAATCGAAGAAGCGCTGGGCGTCGCGATCACGGAAATGCCGCTCTCGCCGCTGAAGTTGTATGAGCTTTTCACCTCCCCACCCCGTGGGGAGGTCGCCCCGCTCGCATAGCGAGCCGGGCGGGTGGGGGCTCAGGCTCTGACGACGGCGGCGACGATGTTTCCTCCCGGCGGCCCCTGGTGCGAGTTACGCTCGCCACCGCTGACGTAATTCGTGGTCCGACCCGTCACCGACGCCACCAGCATCCCACCCAGCGCCTTGCCGATCTGATAAGCGTCGGCGTCGTCCAGGAGGGTGATCCTCTGCCCCCGGATCTGGTCGCTGCCCGGAA
>Ga0207684_10000306_pt1 | contig 69573 bp, 67 predicted proteins | sample KBSK5501metaG_FD_184342 | JGI IMG/M metagenome (GOLD analysis project Ga0207684, IMG submission 184342) | Corn, switchgrass and miscanthus rhizosphere microbial communities from Kellogg Biological Station, Michigan, USA - KBS K5-50-1 metaG... | ecosystem: Host-associated > Plants > Roots >...
CGCGCCGGGCGCAAGCCCGGTGAGGAAGGTCCGGGCTCCACAGGGCAGGGTGGTCGGTAACGCCGACCCGGGGTGACCCGCGGGACAGTGCCACAGAAAACAGACCGCCCCGGCCAGGGTTGCGGCCCGGCCGGGGTAAGGGTGAAACGGTGGTGTAAGAGACCACCAGCGCCCGGAGTGATCCGGACGGCTTGGTAAACCCCACCCGGAGCAAGGTCACAAGGGCCGCGCGCCTTCGGGCGCGGGGCCTGCGCGAGCGGTTGAGGGTGGCCCGCCCGATGCTCGCGGGTAGACCGCACGAGGCTGCCGGCAACGGCAGTCCTAGATGGATGGCCGTCGGCCCGCGTTCGACGCGGGTGCACAGAACCCGGCCTACAGGCCGGCTCGCCCCCTCATCCATCGCGCTGACCTGCACCGATAGTTGGTGCCAGGCGCTGGCAGGGCACATCCCGGGCACATTCGCGGCAGGACTTAGCCTCCCTCTTGGAGTCCGTCACCGCCGCTGGCCGTTGCGCTGAGTTGCAGCTATCGTTAGTTTGTGATATTGGAGCCAGTCCAGCCGGAGCCAGCCTCCCAGCGGCAGGATGCGGAGCAGCCTGAGCAGCCGCTTGATGAGATCATCCAGCACCGCAAGTGGGCACGACGGCGCGGCCGGCGTAATCTCGTCCAGAACGTGATCGACACCGTGATCGAGTTCTTCGCCCGGTAGCAACAAGCAGCGCAATTGAGATCGGCCACATTCCGGGCACATCGTGTCATCATTTACCGCGAAACGACGAGAACCACTGAGAGCGTAATCGCAGGTCACGGCTGGTTTGCGGTGCATCGTCGCAGGCCAGGCAGTGTCCGCCCGGCTGTTTGCGGCGATGGCCTATGACGCGGCGAACGGTACCGTCGTCCTGTTCGGCGGTGACGCTGTCCGGAACGGGATACTGGGCGACACCTGGACCTGGAACGGCTCCACCTGGACGCAGCAACACCCCAAGACCAGCCCATCCCCGCGGTTCCAGGCGTCGATGGCCTACGACGCGGCCACCGGCAACATTGTCCTGTTCGGCGGCGCGAACAAGCTTCAGAACGCGCTCGGTGGCACCTGGACCTGGGACGGCTCGACGTGGACCAGGCAGGCCCCCGCGCGACCAGCCCGCCCGGCCGGTACTGGGCGTCGATGGCCTACGACGCGGCCACCGGCAACGTGGTCCTGTTCGGTGGCCAGTACGTGACTCAACTCTTCGACGACACCTGGACCTGGGGAACCTGACCTTCCCGGCAACGCGATCACGGGGGCGTCAGCGGCCGGGCGCCGGGCCGCCGGCCATCGCGGGCCCGGCCCGGGCGGCCGGGTCGGGCCGGCAGCGCGGGCAGTACCGCGTATCCGGCGCCGCGGCCAGCAGCCGCGCCGGGATGGCGGCCGCACAGCCCTCGCACAGCCCGTAGCGGCCGCTGGCCAGCCGGCCGAGCGCTTCGTCGGTGTCAGCCAGTGCCCGCCGGGCCGCGACCGCCCGGCGGAGCAACCGCCGCAGATGCCGGTCACCGGGGCGTTCGCCTGTCCGGTCTGTGCGGCGGTCGCCTGCGCGGTCGGTGGGCCGGCCGGGCGGCGCCACGGCGGTGGCCGCGGCCTCGTGGTAGGCGAGCGACAACTCGGTGACCTCTTGCAGGCGGGCCTGCCACTGGGCCTCGAGCAGCGCCCGCCAGGCCGGCCCGCCGGCGGGCCTGGCAGCCGCTGGGATGCCCCCGGCGGCCCGCCGTTGCGGCGCCGACATCGGGTCAGCCCGCGGGCAGCGTGCCCAGCGTGACCGTGACGGTCTGCGCCTGGCCCGCACGCGTAATCGTGACCTCGGCCCGCTGCCCCGGATCGGCGGCGGCCAGCGCCTGCAACAGCGAGCCCGCGTCCGGGGTTGGGGCAGGGCCCAGCCTGCGGATGATGTCCCCCGCGCGGAGCCCGGCGCGCTCCGCCGGGCCGCCGGGGGACACCGCGACCACGGCGGCGCCGTTCGGGGTGCCGTCCGGGCCGCTGGCCGTCGCGATCCGGGCGCCGAGAGCGGCCCGGTGGGTGTTGGTCACGTGCCCGGTGGAGATGATCTGCCCGGCGATGTCCCTGGCCAGGTTCGACGGGATGGCGAAGCCGATGCCCTGCGCCTGCGCGCCGCCCTGCGGGCTGGCCGCGGCCAGCGTCGGGATGCCGATCACCTGCCCGCTGGTGGTCACCAGCGCCCCGCCGCTGTTGCCCGGGTTGATCGGCGCGCTGGTCTGGATCGCGTCCGGCAGCGCCGCGGCTGTGGCGCTCGCGGTGGCCGGCTCGATGACCGCCCGGCCGGTCGCGGAGACGATGCCCTCGGTGACGCTGCCGGACAGCCCCAGCGGATTGCCTACCGCGAGCACCACGTCCCCCGCCCGCGCCTTGCTGGAGTCGCCGAACCGGGCCGGAGTCAGGCCTGCCGGGTCCCCGGCCCTGATCACCGCTAGGTCGCCGCCGGGGTAGCTGCCCACCAGGTGCGCCGGGCGCGGGGCGTCGTCACCGGCGCGCTGGACCTGCAGCGCGGTGCCCTGCCCGGCGACATGGGCGTTCGTGACGATGTTGCCGGACCGGTCCAGCACGACCCCGGAGCCGAGCCCGTCGGCGGTGCGGACCAGCACGACCGACGGGAGCACCGCGCGGACCGCCGCGGCGTAGCTCGCCACGGCGCCGCCGCTGCCGGGCCGGGCACCGTCGCCAGGCCTGCCGCCCGCGGTCACGGCGGCGGGAGCGCGGCTGATGGCGGGGGCCCCGGCCGCGGTGGAACACGCGGCGGCCCCTCCGGCGAGCACGACCGCCATCCCCGCTGCGAGCCCTGCACGCCGCAGCCGGTTTATCACTTTCATCTTTCCGGGTCCCTTCCTGGCTGGGCCACACGGCGCCAGCGGCTGGCTGGCTGCGTTTCAGGCAACCCGGTGGCTGTGCACGGGCGGTGCGGCTGCCGTGGTGACGGTGTGAAGGAACCGCGGTCAGGCGCGGGGCAGGGTGAGGGTGAACTGCGCGCCGTGGCCCGGCTCGCTGCTGGCCGCCAGTACGCCGCCGTGGGCGCGGGCCAGTTCGGCGGCGACGGCCAGCCCGATCCCGCCCCCGGAGACGTGCGCGGCGCCCCGCCCCCGCCAGAACCTGTCGAAGACCCTGGGCAGGTCGTCGGCGGGGATGCCGGGCCCGGTGTCGCTGACCTGGAGGACCGCTTCGGCCCCGGCCGGGCCGACCCGCACGGTGACCCGGCCGTCCGGCGGGGTGAACTTCAGCGCGTTGGTGAGCAGGTTCGTGATGACCTGATGGAGCCGGCCCGCGTCGGCGAGGACCTCGACGGGGGCGAGCCGCCGCTCCACGGTGATGCCCGCCGCTTCGAACCGCCCGGCCAGGCTGTCCACAGCGCTGCCGGCGATCTGGGCCAGGTCCTGCCGCCCCAGGGTCAGCCCCAGCGCGGCGGCCTCGGCGGCGGCCAGGGTCTGCAGGTCGCCGACCATCCGGGCCAGCCGCAGCACCTCGTCACGCAGCGACGCGAGCTGCCCGGGGGTGGGCTCGGTCACGCCGTCCAGCAGCGCCTCGTGCCCGGCTTGCAGCACCGCGAGGGGGGTGCGCAGTTCGTGAGCGACGTCGGCGACCAGGTCGCGGCGGAGCTGTTCCTGCCGGTCCAGGGTGTTGGCCATCACGTCGAACGCGGCCGCGAGCTCGCCGATCTCCCCGGGGGCGGCGATCGGCCCCACCCGGGCCGCCCGGTCCCCCCGGCCCATCGCCCGGGTCGCGGCGATCAGCCGTTCGACCGGCCGGGTGATGCGCCGGGCCACGATCAGCCCGGTGAGCAGCGCGAGCAGTGCGGCGAGCCCGGCCGCCCCCACGATGGCGCGCCACAGCGCGGCGCGCAGCGCCTCGTCGGCGGCGCCCAGGCCGCTGTCCGGGAACCGGGCCACGGCCCGGCCGACCTGCTCGCCGCGAACCACGACCGGGCGGCTGACCTGCGGGTTCGCCGCGTGCTTGCGGAAACCCCCGGACACGGCGACGATCTCGCCGGCCTGGCCGGTGATCTCCACGTCCGCGCCGGTGCGCGCGGCCAGGTCGAGCACGGGGGCCAGGTTCGCGCCCGCCCAGCTGTCGGTGCGGTTCCAGGCCGCGCCCGCGGCCACCGCGATCGCGCTGGTCAGGGCGGACCGCTGCCGGGTGGCCAGGTTGGCGACGTCGGCTGCGGCGAACGCGGCCGCCAGCCCGGCGAGCAGCGCCACCGCGGCCAGCGCGACGCCGAGGAACGCCAGTGCCAGCCGCAGGCCGAGCGCGTCGCCGCGGGCGCCGGGGCGCCTGGCCTCAGCCATCGCGGGCCAGGCCCAGGCGGTACCCGCCGCCCAGCACGGTCTGCACGATCCGCGGGTTGCCGGGATCGTCCTCGATCTTGCGGCGCAGGTTCTTCACGTGCGAGTCCACGGTGCGCTCGTACCCCTCGAACTCGTACCCGCGGACCCGGTTGATCAGCTCGAACCGCGAGTACACCCGGCCGGGCACGGTGGCCAGCGCCAGCAGCAGGCCCCATTCGGTCGGGGTGAGGTCGACCGGTGCGCCGCGCACCACGGCGGTCCGCCGCGGCTCGTCGATGACCAGTTCGGCGCCGCCGTAGCTGGCCACCGCCTGCGCGGTGGCCAGGCCGGCGCCGCGGCGCAGGATCGCCTGCACCCGGAGCACCAGTTCGCGCGGGCTGAACGGCTTGGTGACGTAATCGTCCGCGCCCAGTTCCAGGCCGCGGATCCGGTCCTCCTCGCCGCTCTTGGCGGTGAGCATCAGCACCGGGACGCCGCCCGAGGCGCGCAGTTCCCTGGCGACCGTCTCGCCGGGGATGTCGGGCAGGCCGAGGTCCAGCACGACCAGGTCGGGGGACGCGGACCCGGCGAGCGTGATCGCTTCTGCCCCGGAGCCGGTGGACAGCACGGTGAACCCGGCCCGTTCCAGGTAGGAGCGCACCAGGTCACGGAGCTTGCGCTCGTCCTCTACCAGCAGCACCGTCGCCGCCATCGCGCTCACGCCCTCTCCGGCCTGGCCTGGTCCGGTGTCTTCACACGATCACCACGACAGTTTCACCCGCCCGGCACGCCTGTGCCATTCAGTAGGGGCGTGGGCCCTGGAGAAAGGACGGCGGCAGTGACCGGAAGTGACCTGATCGTGGCGGCACCATGGATCGTATTCGGGGCCGCGCTGGGTGCCATCTGCGCCCGCCTGTACGTGGGCCGGTCCCGCCGCCGGCGCGCGCGGCGGCGCCCGGAGCGGCGCTGGCCTGGGGCCGCCTCGTGAGCGACACCGCAGGGACCGCGATCGCGGTGGTCGCGGCGCTCGGCGCGGCCGGCTCGTTCGGCGTGGCCGCCGCGCTGCAGCACCGCCAGGCCCGGCTGGCTCCGCGGGCGGCGGGGCCGTCGCCGCGGCTGCTCGCCCGGCTGACGGGCCGGCCGCTCTGGCTGGCCGGCCTCGCGCTCGCCGCCGCCGCGTACGGGCTGCAGGCCCTGGCGCTGGCGTTCGGACCGCTCGCCCTGGTTGCGCCCATCGTGGCCACGGACCTGCTGTTCGCGTTGCCGGTCGCGGCCCGGTGGTCCCGGCCGCTTGGCCCGCGGGACTGGTTCGGCTGCGCACTGGCGGCCGGCGGGGTCGCCGCGTTCCTGGCCGCCGCGCCCCCGTCCTCCGGCCGGTCCGACGCACCGCCGCAGCACTGGCTGCTGGCCTTCGGCAGCGTGGCGCTGCTCGGCGCGCTCGCGGCCGCCGCGGGCAGGTGCGGCACTGCCAGGCCGGACGGGGCGACCGGCCGCGCGGCCCTGACGGCCCTTGCCGCGGGGGCCGTGTTCGGCCTCACCGCCGCGGTGACGCTCAGCCTGACCCGGCTGCTGCGCACCGCGGGCCCGGGCGCCACGCTGGCGCACTGGCAGCCCTGGGCGCTGCTGGCGCTCGGCACGATGGGGCTGCTGCTGGCCGCGAGCGCCTTCCAGGCCGGGCCGCTGGCCGCCAGCCTGCCGGTGATGGACACGGTCGAGCCGGTGTCCGGGGTGCTGCTCGGCACCCTGCTGTTCGGCGAGCAGCTCGCCAGGTCCCCCGCGGGGATCCTGGTGCAGCTGGCCGGTGCCGCTGCCGCGCTCGCCGGGATCGCGCTGCTCGCCCGGTACCCGGGCACCACGGAGCTGCGTAACGCCGCGAAACAAGCCGGGCCCGCGGCGGGCCCGGCGGTGCGCGCCGCAGGGAGCCGGCCAGGGCCCGCGGCCGCGCCGGGCCGCGCCGCTGACCGGTCCCGGCCGGCCGCCGGGCACCCGCCTACCACCGGGCACCAGCCGGCCACCGGGCACCGGAGCACCTGGGCGGCGCGGTGACCGGGCTCGCGCACCTGGGGGTGTCGTCCCCGCTTTCCTACGTCATCGCGGTCCTGCTGCCCGCGTTCGACGCGCTGATCCCGCTGCTGCCCAGCGAGACCGCGGTGATCGCGCTCGGCGTCGCGACCGCGGGCACCGTGGACCCGCGGGCCGCGGCGCTCGTCGTGCTGGCCGCGTTCGGCGCGTTCCTCGGCGACAACGCCGCCTACCTGATCGGCCGGCGCTTCGGCCCGGCCGTGGCGCGCCGGGCGCTCGCCGGCGAACGCGGCGCGCGCCGGCGGGCCTGGGCCGAGCGGTCGCTGAACCGGTTCGGCGCGCGGATCATCATCGGCTGCCGGTTCATCCCGGGCGGGCGCACCGCCATCACGCTGACCTGCGGCCTGGTCGGCTACCCGCGGCGCCGGTTCGTCGCGGCGACCGCGGTCGCCGGGGCGACCTGGGCGAGTTACGCCTTCCTCATCGGCCGGCTCGGCGGCAAGGCGTTCGAGGACCGGCCGTGGGTGGGCCTGCTGCTCGCGCTGGCGCTCACCGCCGCGATCAGCGTGGCCGTCGAGGTGGCGCGCCGGGCCTGGGCCTGGCACCGCCGCCGGAGGGAACGCGCCGCCCGGCCCGGACGGGTCGCCCGCCGGCCCTGCTGGGCGCCGGCCCTGCTGCGCGCCGGCCCTGCTGGGCGCCGGCCCTGCTGGGCGCCGGCCCTGCTGCGCGCCGGGGAGCCCAGAGCCGGGCGGCGGCCCCGTGCCGCCGCGGGTGCGGGTTCACACGATCTGCACACCGGCTGCGCCGGGCCTGCACCCCGCGCGGCTTGGCTGGCAGCCAGCACGGGACTGGTGGCCGCGGAGGCCACCCACCCGGGGACGCCGTGCCGACGGCGGATACGACTGCCGGCCCCGGCCGTGACGCGGCCGCCGGGTGCCGGCTCCCGCGGGCTGACCGGCCCGGACCTGTCGCCCGCGCGCGTAGGAGGCGCGCGCGGGCGGCGCCGGGCTGCCGGGAACGTCCGGCCGCGACTCGGGGCGGGCCGATTTCGGCCCTTCCTCCACGGATGAAATCGCGGCCATTTTCAGGCGCTTAGTGAACTTTTTCCGGCGGTTCCGCGTTGACATATACGTACGCGGAAAGATGACGGCCGGTCCGCCGGGGTTATGGGCCGCACCGGCCGGCGGGGACCGGCGAGCGGGGCGTGGCGGCATCTGGGGGTCGCGGTGACCAGCACGGGCAAGGCCGCGGAAGCGGAAGCGGCGTACATAGACGCGGGAAAGACTCTGCGCCAGGCAGGCCACCTGATGCGTGAACTCGGGGTGGGGGCGCTTCGGGTCCGCGGGGACAACGGCAAGGTCCAGGGGACGATCAGCCGGGACATGGTGGTCCTGCGAATTGCCGCGGGCGACGATCCGAAGACGGTCACCGTGGGGGAGGTGGCGGCCGTTCCGCCCTATATACCGGGCCGGTCGCGTGATACCGGCGCCGGGCGTGGTGAGCAGTGGACGGATCCCGGTGACGATCAGGTCAATGGGGACGGCGCCGGCCCGGATCGCGGCTTGCACGGGGTGGCGCCGGACGCTCACGCCGCCGCCGGCGGCCCGAAGCTCCCGGGCCTGGTCGCGTTACCGGGCCCGGCGGCCGGGACACCGCTCCGCGCGGCCGCCGGCTTCGCCCGCGTGACCCCGCTGGCTTGGGCCGATGCCGCCGTTGCGGCGTGATCGCTGAGGACGAACACGCGCCGGAAATATCTACGGGCTCTTCATTCTTGAGTCTAGTTGACTCAACCTTTGGAGGGCTCATGAGCGAGACGCTCACCCTGCCGGTGCTGCCCCTGGACAACGAGGTGGTACTGCCGGGCATGGTGGTGCCGATCGAGCTGACCGACACCGAGATACGCGGCGCCATCGACGCCGCTCGCAATAGTGGTCCCAGCCAGGTGCCCGGCATCCATTCCGAAGCCAAGGCGCAGGTGCTGCTGGTGCCCCGCCTGGCCGAGCGCGGCCTTTCGAACGTCGGCACGCTGGCCGTCGTCGAGCAGCTTGGCCGGCTGCCCAGCGGTGAGCCGGGCGCGGTGGTGCGTGGCGTGTCGCGCGTCAGGATCGGCTCGGGCACGACCGGGCCCGGCGCGGCGCTGTGGGTCCAGGGCACCGTGGTCGAGGAGACCGCCCGGGGCGGCCGGGCCGCGGAACTGGCCAAGGAGTACAAGGCCCTGGTCGTCGGCGTGCTTGGCAAGCGCGGCCTGTGGCAGATGATCGATGCGTTCGAGCAGCTCGACGACCCATCGGTGATCGCCGACCGGGCCGGGTACGCCGCGTACCTGACTGCCGAGCAGAAGCTCATCCTGCTGGAGACCGCGGACGTGGTGAAGCGCCTGGAGCTGGCCATCGGCTGGACCCGTGAGCACCTTGCCGAGCTGGACGTGGCCGAGGCCATCCGCAAGGACGTCACCGAGGGCATGGAGAAGCAGCAGAAGGAGTTCCTGCTCCGCCAGCAGCTCGCCGCGGTGCGCAAGGAGCTCAACGAGCTGACCGGCGACGGCGACAGCGAGGAGGAGGACTACCGGGCCCGGGTCGAGGCCGCCGACCTGCCGGAGAACGTGCGCGAGGCCGCGCTGAAGGAGGTCGGCCGGCTGGAGCGGACCCCCGACGCCTCCCCGGAGACCGGCTGGATCCGCACCTGGCTGGACACCATCCTGGAAGTGCCGTGGAACGAGCGGACCGAGGACTCCTACGACATCGCCGGAGCGCGGCAGATCCTCGATGAGGACCACACCGGGCTCGACGACGTGAAGGAGCGGATCGTCGAGTACCTGGCGGTGCGCAAGCGCCGCGCCGACCGTGGCCTCGGCGTCATCGGCGGCCGGCGCAGCGGCGCCGTGCTCGCCCTGGTTGGGCCGCCCGGCGTGGGCAAGACCTCGCTGGGCGAGTCGGTGGCACGGGCGATGGGCCGCAAGTTCGTCCGGGTCGCGCTGGGCGGGATCCGCGACGAGGCGGAGATCCGTGGTCACCGGCGCACCTACGTCGGCGCGCTGCCCGGCCGGATCGTCCGCGCCATCCGCGAGGCGGGCACGATGAACCCGGTCGTGCTGCTCGACGAGGTGGACAAGATCGGCGCCGACTACCGCGGCGACCCCGCCGCGGCGCTGCTGGAGGTCCTCGACCCGGCGCAGAACCACACCTTCCGCGACCACTACCTGGAGGTGGACCTCGACCTGTCCGACGTCGTGTTCCTGGCCACCGCCAACGTGCTGGAAGGCATCCCCAGCCCGCTGCTGGACCGGATGGAGCTGGTCCAGCTCGACGGGTATACCGAGGACGAGAAGGTGCTGATCGCGCGCGACCACCTGGTGCCCCGGCAGCTGGCCAAGGCCGGGCTGGAAGACGGCGAGGTCACGCTGGAATCCGGCGCCCTGCACCTGATCGCCTCGGAGTACACCCGCGAGGCCGGCGTCCGCTCGCTGGAGCGGTCGATCGCGAAGGTGCTGCGCAAGGTGGCGGCCAAGACCGCGGTGGACCCGGCGGTGCTGCCGGTCCGGGTCACGGTGGCCAACCTGCGCGACTACCTCGGCCGGCCGCGGTTCACCCCGGAGACGAACCTGGCCTCCGGTGAGCGGCGCACCGCGGTACCCGGCGTGGCGACCGGGCTCGCGGTCACCGGCGCGGGCGGCGACGTGCTGTACATCGAGGCGTCGCTGGCCGACCCGGAGACCGGGTCCACCGGGGTCACGCTGACCGGCCAGCTTGGCGACGTGATGAAGGAGTCGGCGCAGATCGCGCTGTCGTACCTGCGGTCCCACGGCGCGGAACTGGAGCTGCCGGTGTCCGACCTGAAGGATCGCGGCGTCCACGTCCACGTGCCGGCCGGCGCGGTCCCCAAGGACGGTCCCAGCGCAGGCGTAACGATGACGACGGCGCTGGCGTCGCTCCTGTCCGGGCGGCCGGTCCGCGGGGATGTGGCGATGACCGGCGAGGTGTCGCTCACCGGCCGGGTGCTGCCGATCGGCGGGGTGAAGCAGAAGCTGCTGGCCGCGCACCGGGCCGGCGTGACGACCGTGCTGATCCCGCAGCGCAACGAGCCCGACCTGGACGACGTGCCCGCCGAGGTGCTCGCCAAGCTGGACGTCCACCCGGTCAGCGACGTCCGTGAGGTGCTGGCGCTGGCCCTGGAGCCGGCCGGGGCCGCGGAAGAGGCCCCGCTCGCCGCGTAGCGCGGCAGCGCGCAGCGCCAGGCGCCCGGGCCACGGTTCGCTGAGCCGTGGCCCGGGCGTCAGCGTTTCCCGGCCAGGCCCGCGGCGATGGCCCGGGCCACGGGGGAGGGGTCGGAGCCGTCAAGCGCGAAGCCGCCCGGCACCGCGACGGCGGGCTGGGCCATCATCCGCACCGTGGTGCCCCGGCGCGGCCCGGTCGCGGTGTGCACGATGAACGGGTGGCACAGGTACACATCACCGGCCCGCCCGGTGGCCTCGGCGGCGCGCCGGCACAGCACCGACGGCCGCAGCCCGGCCGTGACGTCACCGCCCGGCATCCCCGCCTCCCCGGCCGGGGCCAGCACCGCCGGGACGAACAGGTGCGACCCCAGGATCAGCCGGGTCGGCGCGTCGTCGGCGCCGACGTCGGAGAACAGGAACAGCGCGAGCAGGCCGCGGTCGCGGGACCGCACGTTGGCCCTCCACCGGGCCGATTATGCGTGCCCGGCAGGCCCTGGCCACAACGGTGTTCCGGCAAGATCATGGATGCGGCGGCCGTGACGCGATCGTGCGCGGCACCGGCGCGCGCACGGGAGGGAGGCGGCATGCCCAAACAGATTCCGACCGGTGACATCCACCACTTGCGGCTCACGGTGACCGACCTGGAGCGCAGCCGCGAGTTCTACACCAGCCTGCTCGGTTTCGAGGTCGCGGTGGAGTCGCCGCCGGCGGACGACCCGTCGGCGGCCGAGGTATTCAAGATCCTCTTCGGCGGCATCGTCATGATCCGCGGGAACCTGCTCATGGGCCTGCGGCCGATGGCGCCGTCCGGGGACCGTTTCGACCCGGACCGGGTGGGCCTCGACCATCTCAGCTTCGCCGTGCCCAGCCGCGCGGACCTGGAAGAGGCGATCCGGCTCTTCGGCTCCCGCGGCGTGCCGCACGGCGAGATCACCACGCTGGGCGGGTTCGGCATCGACGTGCTGCCGTTCGAGGACCCCGACGGCGTCCAGCTCGAGCTGACCGCGCCCGCCGCGCAGGCCTGACCCCCGCAAGCTGGGGTGCCGTTAACGGATGTATCACCAGCCCCAAACGAGAAGGGCCGCCTGTGCCATGTCAGAACAACGGCTCGCAGTGGTCGGCGGAAGGAACGCGCGGGCTCCGGCGCAGCCGCCGGGAGGAGGTACCGGCTTGGAGTGCTGCCTGGACGGCAGCGGCGACGAGCTGCGCAGTTTCCGCGTCGATGACGATGTTCCGGCGGAGCAGCACGCGGCGGACGACGTGCCCGGCGTGCCGGAGCGCGGGCTGCGGGGCGGCGGCCATGTCAGCCCTCCTTCTTGAGGTAGTCGTAGACGGTGGTGCGGTGCACGCCGACGGCCTCGGCGATCTCGGCGACGGTGTGCTGCCGCTTGCCGTCCGGGCCGGCGGCGTCGTACATGCGGCGCACCGTGGCGGCCTGCGGGGCGTTCAGCTTGGGCTTACGGCCGCCCGCGCGCCCGGGCGGCGTCGGGGCCCTCGCGGGTGCCCTCGACGATCAGCTCGCGCTGGAACTCGTCGATCGCGCCGAGGATATGGAAGACCAGCCGCCCGGTCGGTGTGGTGGTGTCGATGTGCTGCTTGAGGACGACCAGGCCGATGCCGCGCTCGCGCAGCTCGTCGGCGAGCGCAAGGAGGTGCTTGAGCGACCGCATCGCGCGGGATAGGCGGGTGATGACGAACACGTCGCCCTCGCGCAAGTAGGCCAGGGCCTTGTCGAGCTCGGGGCGGGCGGCGAGCTTGCCGGACACCTTGTCGGTGAAGATCTTGCCGCATCCGTAGGCGGTCAGCTCATCGACCTGGCTGTCGTCTTTCTGGCTGCGGGTGGACACTCGCGCGTACCCGATCTTCGCCGTCACGCGAACCCCGCATGGCGGGCGCGCGGTATGCGCGGCCGGCTGGGCCAGTGCTGCCCGCGCCGGTACCCGGCCACGATGACGAATCGGGTTGCCGTCATGACGGTTTTTACCGACATAGTTTTACCGACATTGTTTCCCGACACCGTGATGTGCCGGGTTTCCTGCCGGGCGGCGCCGCGCGCCCGTGTCGGGCTAACGACCGTAGCGGTCGGCCCGCGGGCCAGTGGCGGTAGACGATGCGGTCCTCGCTGTAGTAACTAGACATCTGAGAGCTAAAACGTCTACCCCTGTGAACCCCCGCTGTCCGTGTGAGGCCAGCGGGCCGCACGCAAAAGGCGGTGGCCGACTGTGACCGATCCCGTACGGGTCAGCATCTACATCGACCCGAGCTGCCCCTGGACATGGATCACTGCCGCCTGGCTCCGTGAGGTGGCACCGCAGCGCGGCCTGATGCTGCGCTGGCGCTCGCTGAGCCTGGTGCAGCGCGACGGCGCCGAGCTTCCGCCGTCGGTGCCCGAGCACATCCGGGCGCTCGCGTCAGCGGGCAGGATCCAGTCGCATCGGCTGCTGCGCGTGTTCGAGGCGCTGCGCGCGCAGTCCCGGGAGGACAACATCGGCGGGCTGTACCAGATGTGGGGGGAACGGCTGTTCGGCGGGCCGGCCCGGACCGGGCCACCCGAGCCGCCGGCCCCCGAACTGGTCGCTGAGCTCGTCGCCGCCGTCGGCCTGCCGGGTGAATTCGCCGCGGCAGCCGACGACGAGTCCTGGGACGCGGCGCTCTCCGATTCGCTGGACGCGGCGAGCAAGGCGTGCGGCCCGCACCCGCTCAGCCCGACGATCGTCCTGGACGACGAGTCGCTGAACGGCCTGTCCGGTCCGGTCTTCTCCCCGGCACCGGCCGGCCAGGCCGCGTTGCGGGCCTGGGACGCGGTACGCGTGCTGCTCGCCGAGCCCGGTTTCTTCGAGTTGAGGCGGGCAAGGACCGGGCCGCCCGCGTTCGCCGCCGGCTGAGGCCGCTCAAGAACTCTCCAGGTCGGCAGCCAACTCCGCCGGGCGCTAGCTCCAGCACCTCATGGAACGCTGCCGCCCGATCCTCAGATTGTGCAGTCGGTCAGAGGCGGATGCCGGCGGCACGGAGCTGTCCGAGGGCTTGGGCGAGCTGGTGGCGCAGCCGCTGATTGTCCTCGGCGAGTTCCCGGTTGCGGGCGGTGGTGGCCTGCAGCCGGCGGAGCAGGGAGGCGTCGCTGCTGCGGTGGCGGGCGGGCACCGGCGTCCCGGGTGCCCGGCGGCCGAGCTCGCGCAGCCGCAGGACCTCGGCACGGATGTCGGGCTGGGTGTAAAGCCAGGATCGGGACACCCCGGCCGTCCGGGCCACCGATTCGAAGGTGACGGTGGCGGCCGCGGCGTCGAGTTCACGGATCGCCCGGATGGCCTTGCTCCGGGCCAGTTCGTGGCGCCGGCTGGCTGCGGCGATCAGGTGCGCGGTGTTGTCAGCGCGCATCCGCGTCCCCCGTTCCCCTGGTGTCCGCCGGGGTTTGGAGTGCGGCGCTGATCTGGTCGAGGTTGCCGAGTACCTGCCGGTTCATCTCGGCCAGCCGCTGCTGGCCGCGGGCTTCGGCGGAGATGATCCGGATGACCTGCTGGCGCTGGCGCTGGTGCTGGGGCAGGAACTGCGGGGCGGTGATGAACATCGGGCAGGTCAGGCAGGCTTCTCTGAACTAACCGTTTAGATGCTGTTTGTCCGTTTCTTGTTTTGGAAGTCCGGCGGCATGAGCGACAGCGTTGACGACGAGGCTCGCGTTGCGGCGGTCGATGCCGGGCAGGGACCGGCCGGTGATCGCGGCGTGCTCGTTCTGCCTGAAGCCCAACACCGAGGCCGGGACCCTGGTGGCGGGGCACGGGGTGTACATCTGCGACGGCTGCGCGGAACTGTCGAGGCAGCTGATCGCCGGCAAGCCCGCCTCGGTGCCGCAGCTCGCGGCGTGGGACCAGATGACCGACGTGGACCAGGTGCTGGCTACCCTGCCGCGGGTTGCGGCGGCCGCCGCCCAGGTGGAGCAGACCCTCGCCGGCTGGGTGCGCCGCGCCCGCGCGCTGGGGGCGACTTGGGCGAAGATCGGCGAAGCGCTGGGCATGACCCGCCAGTCGGCCTGGGAGCGCTTCTCTGGTGAGGAGTAGCCAGCGGCGATGAACTCGCGACCGCCTCGGCCCGTCGGCCGTGGTTCCAGGCTTGGTGGCGCCGCTTTGCGGGAATCTTCCACTACGCCGGGAGGGGCAGGTAGAACCGGTACGGGGGAGCTTGTGGGCGTTATATCCGCAATCGTACGATCACGTACGGTAGTCAGATGATCGCTCTCAGCGATAGGACCTGGGCTTGGCCGACGTCGCTCTGCCGCGTGCCCAGGGGTTTCGGCCGCCCGGGAGGCTCCCGGGCGAACGTATACGGGCTGGTGACGAGGCAGCGGTGAGCAGCCAGGCGGGGGTAGCCCAGGCGCGAACGGGGCAGGTGAGCTGGCCGCTGCTGGCGGGCCCGGTCCCGCCGCTGGCGGACGCCTACATCCCCCGGCACGAGACCGGGCCGGGCGCGGCGGGCGGTATCGCGCCCGGCGACACCGTGGCCCTGGTCACAGCGGCCGACGCCGGCGCTGAGCTCCTTGGCGAGTTCGGTGGCACGGGCAAGACGCAGGCGGCGGTCGCCCTCGTCCATGCCCTGCGGGAGGCCAGGGCGCTGGACCTCATGGTGTGGGTGCATGCGGCCAGCCGGGACGCCGTGATCACCGCCTACGCGCAGACCATCCTCGAGGTGCGCGGGCCGCGGCAGGGCGAGGCGCCGGAAGCGTCGGCGTCGGCGTTCCTCGCCTGGCTGGCCGAGACGGACCGGGACTGGCTCGTCGTCTTCGACGACCTGACCGAGCCGGGCGTGCTGGCCGGGCTGTGGCCCGGTGGGCCGCGGGGGCGTGTCCTGGTCACGGCGCCCCGCGCCGGCGCCCTGACCCACGCGGACAGCCCCCGGATTGTGGAGGTTGGGGCGTTCAGCCGGCGGGAGGCGCTCGCGCAGCTGTCCGCCAGGCTGCACGCGGACCCCGGCCAGCTCGCTGGTGCGGTAGAACTCGCCGACGAGCTGGGATTTCTGCCGATCGCGCTGGGCCAGGCGGGCGCGATGATGGCCGAGACCGGGCTCAGCTGCGGCCAGTACCTGGCCGAGCTCCGCCGCCAGCGCCGCCCGGCGGACGCGCCGTCCCCTGCCGTCGCGTCCACCTGGTCGCTGGCCGCCGAGCTGGCCGGCGAGATGCCGCCGACGGGCCTGGCCCGCCCGGCCCTGGCCATGGCCGCGATCCTGGATCCGAACGGTATCCCGGGGGCCGTGCTCATCAGCCGGGCCGCCTGCGCCTACCTCAGCCGCTCCCTGGGCGCGGGCCCGGTCGAGGAGGCGGAGGCCCGGGCCGCGATGTACAACCTGGCCAGGGCGGGCCTGGTCACCATCGACGCCACCAGCCCGGCCCGCACGGTGCGGATCCACGCCCTGGTCCAGGCCATGGTCTTGCAGCGCCTGGCGGCAGCGGAATTTGACGAGACGGCGCGTGCCGCCGCGGACGCTCTCCTGGAGGCGTGGCCGCGCCGCGATGCCCCGCCGAGCTTCGAGCAGGCGCTCCGGGACTGCACGGCGAGGCTGCGCCAGCGTGCGGGCCTGCTGTTGTGGGCACCCGAGTGCCACCCGGTGCTGCTGCGGGCGGGGCAAAGCCTCGAATCCGGCGCCCTGACCGGGCCCGCCGCCGACTATTGGCATTCGATGCTCGGCGCCAGCCAGCAATTCCTGGGCGCCGGCCACAGCCAGACCATCCTCGCCCGTGACCGGCTGGCCAGGGCGTACGAGGAGGCGGGGCGGCCCGGTGACGCCATCGCCCTGCACGAGCACGCGCTTGCCGAACGCGAGCGCGCCCTGAGCGCGGGCCACCCGGACACGCTGGCCACCCGGGCCAGCCTGGCGCGCGCCTACCGGGCCGCTGGCCGCAGCCAGGACGCGATCCGCCTTGGCGAGCGCACCCTCTCGGATGCTGAGCACGCCATGGGGTCGCGTCACCCGGACACGCTGACGGCCCGCAACGACCTCGCCGAAACCTATCTGGGCGCTGGCAGGACCAACGAAGCGATCAGCGCCTTCCAGCACACGCTCGCGGGCAGGGAACAGGTACTCGGCCCCGAGCATCCGGCCACGGTGGCCGCGCGCGCCAGCCTGGCTCACGCCTACCGCGCCGCCGGCCGGCCCGGGGACGCGCTCCCGCTGTATCAGCGGGCGCTGGCCGACGGGGAACGGGCGCACGGCCCCGAGCACCCCGACACCATCGCGGCGCGCGCCGGCCTCGCGGCCGCGTACCGCGCCGCGGGGCGGCTCAAGGACGCGATCCCGGTCTACCTGCGCACGCTGGCCGACCGCAGCCGGGTGCTGGGCCCCGAGCACGCCGACACCATTGCGACCCGCGCCAGCCTCGCGGACGTCTACTGCGCCACGAACCGGTTCAAAGAGGCCATTCCCTTGTACGAGCAGGCGCTGGCCGACCGGGAGCGGGCGCTGGGCCCCGAGCACCCCGCCACCATCGCCACCCGCGGCAACCTCGCCTCGGCCTACCATTCGGCGGGCAAACTGGCCCAGGCCATCCCCTTGTACGAACTGGCGCTCGCGCAGTGCGAAAGGGCTCAGGGCCGCGACCACCCCGACACCCTCACCCTGCGAAGCAACCTGGCCCAGGCCTATCACACGGCGGGCCGGATGACGGAGGCACTGGCGATCTTCAGCCGCACGCTCGCCGACTGCGAGCGCACCCTCGGCCCCGACCACCCGATGACCCAGGCGGCGCGGGAGAACCTGCAGGCCGTCTCCCCAAGGGGCTGACGTGCGCAGGGTGGCGCGCGCGCCGTGAGGGAGCCACGTTCCATCATCTTCTACGCCTGGGCCGGGCTCACGGCGCAGTCCGTGCTGGCCGTGACCATGATCGTTTTTGTGCTGGCGGGGGCCGCCCGCCAGCGTGACGCGATGGCCAGCTTCCACGGGAGGGTTCAGGCGGTCCAGGCCGCCAACCTCGTCATGCTCGCTGACTTTCTCGAGGCGCAGCACGCGGCGCGGGGATACCAGGCGACCGGCGATGCTGGGCTGCTCCGTGCCTACCACAGCGAGCAGGGCCAGTTCAGGCAGGCGCTCAGCCAGGCACGCCGGCTGGCGTGGTCCGGCGTGCTCGGTGCCGTGCAGACGGAGGAACGGTCCGCCCGGCTGGCCTTCCTGGCCGACGACCAGGCGGCGGCGGCCCCCGCGGGCAGCGCCGGCGCGGCCCGGCTCTACGCGCGGGCGTCGGCGATCACCGGGGCCTTCACGGGCCAGGCCGCCAGACTGCAGCGGTACCTCGCCCACGGCGCCGTTACCGCGGAGGGCCAGCCCCTGCTGGGTGTCGGCCTGGGCTGGAGCGCCGCGATTCTCGCCGCCGGGCTGCTCCTCCCCATGATCGCCATGGCGGCGGGCCTGGGCTGGGTGAGCGGCCCGCTGCAAGCCGCCATGACGGCGGTGCGCGGGCGCGCGCTCGGCGACAGCGAGGTGCGCGCGTTTGCTGGCGGGCCCGCCGACGTGCGGGACGTGGCCACGTCGTTCAACCTCCTCGCGGATGAGAGCGACCGGGACCGGTCGCGGGAGCAGAACCGCGCCCGCCTGCAGGCCGGTATCCGCCGCGCCTCCATGCGGATCCATGAGCACCTGCGCGGTCACGTCATCCTCAAGGAGGCGGTGATCGCGGTCCGCGAGCACCTGGTGGCCGACTTTGTCTGGGTCGGCGTCGTCAGCGGGGACCGGCTGAACGTCGCGCGCGGTGACCCGAATGCGTGGGGTCAGGTCACCGACTACGCCGGCGAGCTGACGGGCGACTCCGTCGAGTGGATACGGGGGATCTACCGCCACCGGACCAGCTACCTCGTACCGGACCTGCGCGACAGCGCGGCCGAGGACATCCCCGCCGAAGCCAGGAAGCCACTGCTTGACCTGGGCGCGGCGTCGCTGCTGCTGACGGCCTTCGGCGCGGGCCAGGAACTGCTCGGCTGCCTGGCCCTGGCGCGAGCCGACGCCAATCACCCGTGGACGCAGCCGGAGATCGAAGCGGTCGAGTCGCTGGCGGGAGACATCGGCCGGGCACTCGAGCACGCCCGCCTCTACGAGAGCGAGGAGCGCCTGGTCGCGGAGCTGAAGACCCTGGACCGGGCGAAGACCAGTTTCCTCGCCTCGGCCTCGCATGACCTGCGCACCCCACTGACCAGCATCATCGGTTACGTCGAGCTGATGGCCGACGGCGACGCCGGCCAGGTGAGCCCCGCCCAGGCCAAGATGCTGGACGCGATGAGCCGCAACTCGCGGCGGCTAACGAAGATGATCGAGGATATGCTGACGATCTCCAAGATCGAGCTGGGCGCGTTCACATCCCGCCTGCGCCCCGTCGACCTGGCCGGCCTCGTGCAGGCCGCCACGGACGTGATCAGGCCGACGGCGCTGAGGGGCGGTATCGGGTTCGAGGTGAGCTGCCCGGGTCACGGGCTCGTGGTCGACGGGGACGCGGAGCAACTGGACCGGTTGCTGGAGAACCTCCTGTCGAACGCCGTGAAGTACACCCCCAGGGGCGGCAGGGTCGGGCTTGCCGTGACCGCCGCGGACGACCAGGCGGTGCTCACCGTAGCCGACACCGGGATCGGCATCCCGAAGGCGGACCAGGCCTCCCTGTTCACCCGCTTCTTCCGGGCATCCAATGCGGTAGCGGCGGAGATCCAGGGATCGGGCCTGGGCCTGTCCATCGTCCGCACCATCGTGACCAACCACCACGGGGAGCTGAGCGTCGAGTCCGCGCAGGACCAGGGAACCACGGTCACCGTGCGGATTCCGTTGCACGGTGACGACCAGGCAGCCGGGCCGGGCTAGGCCCAGCCCTGGTGCCTGGCTGAACCTTAAGTTACCCACCGGTTGACAGCGGCTGTAGGTTGCCCGACCCTGGATCGATGACCGCTGGGCAGACCACGCACGACACCGAGTTCGGGGGACCGCCGGCCGGCGTCTCCCGATGGACCGACCTGAACGGGCCCGTCCGCTACCTGGACTTCGGCGGCCCGGCCGGCGGGCCGGTCATCGTCTGCGTGCACGGGCTCGGCGGCTCGGCGGTCAACTGGGCGGCGATCGCGCCGCTGCTGACCGGCGTGTGCCGGGTGCTCGCCCCGGACCTGGCCGGGCACGGCCTGACCCAGTCGCTCGGCCGTGGCACGGGCGTCGCCGCCAACCGGGCGCTGCTGCACCGGTTCATCACCACGGTGACCGGCGGCCCGGTGATCCTCATGGGCAACTCGATGGGCGGGATGATCTCGCTGCTCGAAGCCAGCGCCGCACCGGCCACCGTGGCCGGCCTGATCCTGGTGGACCCGGCGCTGCCGTTCGTTCCCGCCCGGCCGGACCCCCTGGTCACCGCGATGTTCGCGCTGTACCTCGCCCCGGGCCTGCGCCGCGTCGTGCAGGCCCGGCGCCGCCGCCAGTCCCCGGCGGCACTGGTGGAGGGCATCCTGCGGCTCTGCTGCGCGGATCCCTCCCGGGTAGCCCCGGAGATCGTCGCCCGGCACGTCGAGGTCGCGGCGCAGCGGGCCGGGTTCCCCGGGCTCGAAGCCGATTTCGCCGCCGCGGTCCGCTCGGTCGTCCGCACCGTCGGCTACCCGCACGGCCGGGCCTACGGCCGGCGGCTCCGCTCGGTCACCTGCCCGGTACTGCTGATCCACGGCACCGCCGACCGCCTGGTGCCGGTCGCGGCGGCCCGCGCGGCCGCCCGCGCCAACCCGTCCTGGTCGGTGCGCGAGTTCGCCGGGGTGGGGCACGTGCCGCAACTGGAGGTCCCGCGGGACACCGCGGACGCGGTCCTCGGGTGGCTCGGCTCGGCGGGCCAGCCCGCGGCCCGCGCGGCGCGCACACCCGGGCCGGGCGGGGGCGGGAGCACGTACTGAGCCGCGCCCTTTGATGCGCCTCACGCAACCGAGGTGCATCAAGGGCGTCCCAAGGGAATCTATATATAAGATCTGCACCTAACCGCCCGACCCGGCCGGGCGAAGGTGCAAACGTTTGGCCCTCTGGAGGTGCGCGTGGCTCTGAAAGCGGTGCCCAGCCGTACCGGTCCCCGGGTGGGCCTGGTGCTCGGCGCGGGCGGCGTGCTGGGCGCGGCCTGGATGACCGGGGCTCTGCCCGCCGTGCAGGAGCGCCTGCCGTGCCCGATCGGTGACGTCGACCTGATCGTCGGGACGAGCGCGGGCAGCGTGATTGCCGCCGCGCTGCGCTGCGGGATCAGCATCGAGGAGATGATCGCCCACCAGCGGGGCGAGCCAGCCGGTCCGCTGCCAGCCTCCGCCGTGGACAACCTCACCGGCGGCCCCTGGCCGCCGGCCCCGCAACTGCGCCTCGGCTCGGCCAGGCTCATGCTTTCGGTGCTGCTGGCCCCGCACCGGGTGCACCCCAGCGTCGCGGCGAGCGCCTGGCTGCCGCTCGGCAGGGGGGACCACCGGCCGCTCCGCGAGATGGTGCACGCCTTGCACTGCCACGCCTACGGCCTCCCGGCCTCGGCCACGCCACCGCCCTGGGTGGTTGGCGAGACCTGGATCGTGGCCGTTGACTACGACTCCGGGCGCCGGGCGGTGTTCGGCCGGCCCGGGGCGCCGCCCGCCCGGCTGCCCGACGCCGTGGTCGCCTCGTGCTCGATCCCTGGCTGGTTCGCGCCGGCCGCGATCGGCGGCCGGCGGTACGTGGACGGCGGCGTTCGCTCGCCGACCTCGCTGGGCATGGTGGCCCGGGCCGGCGTCGGCGAGGTCTTCGTGCTTGCCCCGATGGCCAGCGTGGTGGCGGACCGTCCGCGCATGCCGCACGAGCGGCTGGAGCGCCAGCTCCGGGCCCTGATCACGATGACGCTGCTGCGCGAGGTCCGTGCGCTGCGCGCCGCGGGCATCTCGGTCACCGTGCTCACCCCCGGGCCCGAGGACCTGGCCGTCATGGGCGTGAACCTGATGGACCCGCGCCGCCGCAGGCAGGTGTTCGAGACCTCGTTGCTCACCTCGGCGGCCGCGCTCACCGGCGGGGCCGAGCGCGAAGCCGTGGCGTGACCCACGGCAGCCGCGCGGACCGGCTCACTCCATCCGGTCGAGGATCTCCCGTACCAGGTCCATCGGCGTGTGCGGGTGCAGGAACGCGAACCTGGCGACGGTCTCGCCCTCCCATGCCGACGGCGGGATGAAGGCCACCTGGTCGGCGAGCAGCCGGTCCGCCCACGCCGCGTACTGCTCCGGTGCCCAGCCGCGGCGGCGGAACAGCACGATGCCGAGGTCGGGCTCGCGGATCAGGTCCAGGTAGCCGCGCCTGGAGATCTCCGCGGCGGCCTCCCTGGCCCGCCGGAGCGCCGCCTCGATCGCCTCGGTGTAGGCCCCGACCCCGTGCACCGAGAGCGAGAACCACAGGGGCAGCCCGCGCGCCCGGCGGGTGAGGTGGTAGGCGTAGTCGGTCGGGTTCCAGTCCGCCGGCTCCTCGTGGATCACGTCCAGGTAGGACGCCTCCTGCCGGTGCACGGAGCGGGCCAGCGCCGGGTCCCGGTACAGCAGCGCGGCACAGTCGTACGGCGCGAACAGCCACTTGTGCGGGTCCAGGACGAATGAGTCGGCGTGCTCAACGCCGTCGAAGGCACGCCGAACGCTCGGGGCGAACAGCCCGGCGCCGCCGTACGCGCCGTCCACGTGGAACCACAGGCCGTGGTCGCGGGCGGCCTCCGCCGTGCCGGCCAGGTCGTCGATGATCCCGGCGTTCGTGGTGCCCGCCGTCGCCACCACCGCGGCCAGTGAGGCCCGGTCGCTGTCGGCCCCGATGGCCGCGCGCAGCGCGGCACCGGTCAGCCGGTGGTCCGGGGTGGTCACGGTCAGCGCGTCCATCTCCAGGATGCGCAGCGTGCTGGCGATCGAGGAATGGGCGTCGCCGCCGACGATGGCGCGCAGCCGGCGGCCCGGGGCGCCCGGCCCGGCCCGGCGCTTGGCCACCTCCCTGGCGACCATCAGCGCCGACAGGTTGGCCGCGGAACCGCCGGAGACGAAGCACCCGCCCGCCGAGGCGGGCAGCTCGGCCCGGTCGGCGAGCAGCCGCAGCACCAGGTTCTCGGCGTGGATCGCGCCGGAGGCCTCCAGCCAGGAGATGCCCTGGATCGAGGCGCAGGAGACGAGCATGTCGAACAGCAGCGCGGCTTTGGTCGGCGCGGCGGGGATGAAGCCGAGGAACCGCGGGCTGTCCGCGGAGATCACCGCCGGTGCCAGGACCGAGGCGTACGCGCCGAGCACCTGGTCCACGTTGTGCGGCTCCTCGCTCGGCAGCCCGCGCAGCAGGGCATCGAACTCGGTCGGCTCCCGCCGGCACCCGTCCAGGGGCACCGGATCCAGCCGCAACCGGTTCTCCGCGTACGCCAGGACCGAGCGGATCATCTGCTCGGTGGTCGGATCCACACTGTGCATGGGCGAAACCCTACGGCCAAGGCCCGGTGACGGAGGAACGGGGCCGCGGGCCGGCGTGGGGTTCCGGGGGGTCGTCCCCCCGGGCCAACGGGCCATGCCCCGGCTGGCAGGATGTCTGCGTGGCGGTGGGCAGGGGCACGGGCACCCGGAGGTGGCACGCTGAGATTTCACCGGTTGCAGGTGCTGCGCCTCCTGCCGCACCCGGGGCGCGGCTTCACCCAGGGCCTGGTCGTCGGCCGGGACATCGTCTGGGAGAGCACCGGCGGGTACGGGCAGTCGGCGCTGCGCCGCTACCGGCTCGGCGCGGCGCGGCCCGAGGCGCAGGCACCGCTGCCGCCGGAACTGTTCGCGGAGGGAATCTGCCGAGCCGGCGGGCAGTTGTGGCAGCTCACCTGGCGGGAGCGGGTCGCGCTGCGCTGGGACGCACGCGACCTGGAACTGGTGGGCGAGGTCCCGTTCAACCGTGAGGGCTGGGGCATCTGCGCCGCGAACGGCAGCGTGCTGACCAGCGACGGCAGCAGCGAACTGGTCCCGCGGGACCCGGGCACGCTGGAGCCGCTCGGCCTGATCCGGGTCCGCGCCGGCGGCGAGCGCGTGCCCGGCCTGAACGACCTGGAGTGGGCCGGGGGGCGGGTGTGGGCGAACGTGCTGGGCAAGCGGTACCTGGTGGGCATCGACCCGGGCAGCGGCGAGGTCACCGACATCGTGGACGCCAAGGCGGTGATGGAACGTCACCGGGGGGACCCCGAGGCGGTGCTGAACGGGGTTGCGGCCCTGCCCGGTACCGGGGCTTTCCTGCTCACCGGCAAGAACTGGCGGTCGATGTACCACGTCAAGCTGGCCGCGCACCCTGCCCCCAGGGACCCGGCCCGCCTGGTCACCGGCTGACGGCGGGCGCCCTCGGCACTAGGCCGAACTTCCCCTGTGCCGATATGCCACAGTGTTTAAGCAGGTGGTAGGGCCTTTGATCACGAAGATTACATGACCACGCAGTCATGATCTGACGCTGTTTCACCTAGTCAAGACCCATGTAGGCGTCGCGGTGGGGGAACTACGGATTAGGCGCGGTATTCGCGCCCGGTGAGTTCCAAAAAGACGTCCTCCAGCGTGGTGGTCTTGCCCGCGCCGTTCGGGCCCAGGATCCCGAAGAACTCACCCTGCTCCGCCTCGAAGGTCACGCCGTCCACGGCAGCGACCCGTCCGTAGGACTTGCGCAGGTCACGCACCGAGATCGTGGCGGGCATGCGCGCCACCGTAAGAGGGCAAAGTGGTGCCGGGCCGTGCTGGCCCGGGGGGACGACCCCCTGGAACCCCCCGGTGGCCTACGGCCCGGTTCCTCCGTCACCGGGCCGGGGCCGTGCTGGCCCGGGAGGACGACCCCCCGGAACCCCCCGGTGGCCTACGGTCGTGCTAGCCGGGGGAGCGACCACGGTGGCCTCAGCTTCCCCCGGCTCCGTCGCGGGTGGCTGGGCTCTGCTGGGCCGGGTGAGCGGCTTTCTTGGCACCCGCCGCCGACACGGTGACCGCGCTGGCGGCCGCCGCGGCGCGGGCCGGGGCCATGACCGCCCCCTCCTGGCGGTGCTCCGGCGGCCGCGTGCCAAGGATCTGGTAGACCACGCCGCCGTCCACCGTCTCCTGCTCCAGCAACTGGTCCACCAGGGCATGCAGCTCCGCCTGGTGCTGCCGGATCAGGCTGACCGCGCTCTCCTCGGCCTCGCGGAGCAGCCGCGCCACCTCGCTGTCGATGGCCGCCTGCGTGGCCTCGGCGTAGGGGCGGCTGGACATGGCGGCCCCGCCGCCGCCGAGGAACACCGAGCCGCCCTCTGGGTAGCCGACCGGGCCGATCGCGGGGGACAGCCCGAACTCGCGGACCATTTTGGTGGCGAGGTCGGTGGCAGACGCCAGGTCGTTGGCCGCACCGGTCGAGCCCTGGCCGAACTCGACCAGTTCGGCGGCCCGCCCGCCCAGCCGTACCGCCAGACTCTGGTTAAGGTAGTCCTCGCCGTACAGGTGCCGCTCCACCAGGGGCAGTTGCTGTGTCACGCCGAGAGCCTGCCCGGCCGGCAGGATGGTGACCTTGGCCACCGGGTCGGCGCGCGGGGACAGCGCGGCGACGATCGCGTGGCCCGCCTCGTGCGTGGCCACGGCCTGCTTCTCGTCCGGCAGCAGCACGTTCGAGCCCTCCCGGCGGCCGAGGATGATGCGGTCCCTGGCGGCGTCGAAGTCGTCGGCCGTGATCACTTCCCGCCCGCCGCGCACCGCGTTGATGGCCGCCTCGTTGACCAGGTTGGCCAGGTCGGCCCCGGAGAAGCCCGGCGTGCCGCGGGCCACCACCTGGAGGTCCACGTCCGGGTCCAGCTTCTTGTCGCGGGAGTGAACCTTGAGGATGGCCTCCCGTTCGGTGAGGTTGGGCAGCGGGATCGTTATCTGCCGGTCGAACCTGCCGGGCCGCAGCAGCGCCGGGTCCAGGACCTCGGGCCGGTTCGTGGCGGAGAGCACCACGATGCCCTCGGTCGGGTCGAACCCGTCCATCTCCGTCAGCAGCTGGTTGAGCGTCTGCTCGCGCTCGTCGTTGGCGACGACCGCACCGGAGCCGGACCGCCGCTGGCCGATCGCGTCCAGTTCGTCGATGAAGATGATGCACGGGGCCCGCTTGCGGGCCTCGGCGAACAGGTCGCGGACCCGCGCGGCGCCGACGCCGACGAACAGTTCCACGAAGCTCGAGCCCGCGACGGAGAAGAACGGCACGTCCGCCTCACCGGCCACCGCCCGGGCGATGAGCGTCTTCCCGGTGCCGGGCGGGCCGACCATGAGCACCCCGCGCGGCGGGGTCGCCCCGGCGCGGCGGTACCGGTCGGGGCTGCGCAGGAAGTCCACCACCTCGACGATCTCCGCCTTGGCGCCCTCGTAGCCGGCCACGTCGCTGAACCGGGTCTTCGGCCGTTCCGCGTCGAACACCTTCGCGCGGGACCGGCCGACCCCGAGCACGCCCTGCAACTGCCCGCCCGCGCCGCGCGACAGCCGCATCCACAGCCAGCCGAGCAGGATGAACGGCGAGAGGAGCAGCACCCAGGTCAGCACCTCGGAGCCGAACGACGGGCCGGGCGCGCTGGCGGTGATCTGTACGCCCGCAGCGCGTAGGTTGTTCAGCAACTGCTGTCCGGCCTGGCTCGGGATCACCGTGCCGTACGCGCCCCCGTTTTTCAGCGTCCCGACCGCCTGGCCGTTCGCGCCGAGCGTGACGGTCTTCACCTGGTGCGAGCTGACCCGGGACAAGAACTGGGAGTAGGTGAGCGTGGCCTGGTTGCTGTGCAGCGTGGGGACCACAAAAAATAGGAACACGAACGCGAGCAGCGCGATCGGCCACAGCCAGTGCCGCCAGGCGGGCGGCGGCGGCGGGGCGGACGGCGAGGGCTTATCACCTGGCGGCGGCGGAGTCGCCTGTTTAGTCACGCCGACCTCCTGTACACGTGCATGTAAGAACCAGACTAACCCTGGTCCCGCGTGGGTCTCCGTACGGCGCTAGCGTGACGCCGCAGACAAGCCCGCTCCTAACGAGACGCGAGGACCTCGGCGATCTTCGCGGCCGCGGCCGAGGGGTCGTCGGCGTCGTGCAGCACTTCCCCCCAGGACCAGCGGTAATACCAGCGAAGGTGCCCCCGGTCGTCGGTGCCAGGGGTGCAGCCGATGCTTTCCGCGAGCATCGTCGCACCTGGCGCGAAGATGTGCAGGGCGGCCGGGTAGGTGGTTTTCACCGTGGCATGCAGGCCGCGGGTGTCAAGGGCGGTCGCCAGCCGGTGCAAGTGGTAGGTGCGAGCGTGATCGGGTGCGCGGTCCACCGTCTCCCCTGCCGTACGTAGCGGTTCTCCGCGGTCGCCATATTGTCCGCGCCTGGCCGGCCGGCTTGTCAACCCTGGGGCGGATATGGACCGTACCCACCGGCCGCGTAGGGGTCCGCGCGGTAGCCCTGTTGCTCGTAACCGGGGACCGGCGCGCCGCTGCCGTACCCGTCCGGATGGCCGGGCTGGTCCGCGTACGGGTGCCCCGCGTAGCCGTCGGCGTATGGGGCCGTTCCGGCCGGCGGTGCGGGCACCGTGTGGTAAGCATCCTGGCCGGTGACCTCCGGGTACTGGGGCTGCGCCGCGTAAGCGGGCGGCGAGTAGCCGCGCAACGGGTCCGCCAAGTGGCTGGGGTAACCCGCGGTGGCCTGTCCCGGGGACCCGCCGGATGAGCCGCCGTTGCCCGCGTTGGTGTACTGGTAGGGGTTCGCGTACGCGGGCCCCGGCGCTCCGGCGGGCGGCGCGGCCGGCGCCGGGGGCGCGCTGTACCGGTCCGCGGCGGGGGCCGGTGGCGGAACGGCCGCCGGGGGTGCGGTCTGGTAGGTGTAGCCGGGATCGGTGTACTCGGCCGGCGGATAGCCGCCGGTAGCCGGGGCGGGGCCGGCCGTCTTGGCGTGCCTCCTGGCGTTGCTGTAGGAGCGGCTGTCCGTGGCCGGTACCGCCTTGAGCGAGAACGACGGGCTGGTCAGCGGGTCATCCTCCAGCGCGCCGGCGATGGGCGGCGGCGGGCTGGAGAGCCCGGCGAGCATGGCCAGATCCTGGTCCCTTGCGGCGTGCGGCCCGGTGTTGTCCCGCCGCCGGAACCCGGCCCTGGCCTGCGGCCCGGTGTCGCGAGAAGAGCGCGGCCCGGTGTCGCGCAGCGGACGCGGCCCGGTGTCCCTGATCCCGAGGGGCCCGGTGTCGCGCAGCGGACGCGGCCCGGTGTCCCTGATCCCCTGGGGCCCGGTGTCGCGGGAGAAGCGCGGCCCGGTGTCGAGCAGCGCCCCCGGCTCGGGGCGGGAGGGGCCCGCGGCGGCCAGATCCGCTTCCCGTCGCGTTGGCGGCAGTGGCGCTGGGGGTACCTGAGCCTGGCCGGTGCGGGCAGCGGGGCGGACGGGGAGCCGCTCGGTGGCGGGCTCGCGCTGGCCGACGCGCTCCTTGCGACCGGGCAGGTCGCGCTCGGGCGCGGGCCGGGGCGCGCGCGGGGGGGACAGTACTAGCCCCGACCCCGCCGCCCCGCCCTTGGCTAGCCCCGACCCCGCCGCCCCGCCCTTGGCCTTGGCCCCGCCCTTCGCCGGGGCCGTGGCTGCGGGGGCGCCGGCGGGCTTGGCCGGGCGGGCCATGCTGGCCAGCGGCTTGTCGGCGGAAAGCTCCGCCCAGTACTGCTCGTCGGAGAGCTTGTCCCACTCCGTGCTCGGCCAGTCATCGTCGTCGTCGCGCTTGCCCCGCTGACGGGACCGGACCTTGTTCGCGGCCGGCACCGGCGCCGCCTTGCGCCGCGACTCGCGCCGGTCCCTTGGCTCGTCCGCGGCGTCGTAGCCGGCGACGGGAAACTCCGCCGACGGGTGGTCGGCCGGGAGGAAAGCGCCGGCGTGCCGGCTCGAGGGGCCGGTGTCATAGCGGCCGCGGGACGCCGCGACGGCCGGGCGGGCGGTCCTGCGCGGCGCGCCGTCGCGGCCCTCGGAGTCCCGCTCCATGACCGGGGCGCGCGAGCTGTAGCCGTCGTACTCGCCGGCCCGCCCGCGGGCCGAACCGGCACGGCCGGGCGGGCGGTTGGACGAGGACACTCGCCGGTTGTCCTGGTCCCGCCAGCGCTCGTCTTGATCGCGGCGCCGCTCGCGGCCGCCGGACCTGAGCTCCGGCTCCTCCTCGTCAGCGCGCCCGAGCCGAATGCTCAGAAAGACCGCTATGAGGACCACCACGATTACCGCCACCAGGCCCGTCACGAGCAGGATCATCGCACCACCCAACTAGCCATGGCCATCTGGGCAGCGCTAGCGAGGCGCACGCGGCCACGGCGCGGGCCTTCCCCAGTATCGCTAGCGGCTTGGACGCTTGAGGAGCCTATCTCCTTGGGCAGTGATTCTTGCGGACCGGTATGGCCTGTGTCATGCGTTCAGAGAACTTTTACGGATCGTGTTTACTCGTCGCAGTCAACCAATTACGGATTGATGGCAGTGGTCAGCCTGCCACGAGCTATAGCGGCGGAGGCTATGGCCATCCAGGCCGTTTTCGCGGTCGACCCGGCGCGCAGCGAGAGCCTCCTGTCAAGGGCGTAAACGGTAAACCTGTAAAAGTGCCCAGGATTCGCAGGGCAGGGCGGATCGTAGCCGAACCTGCCTTTGCTGTTGTCCGCTTGACGCGCCCCCCCCGGCGGAAGTAGCCCAGCCGGAATATCGGAGGATTGCGGTCCTATGTCGAACACGATCCAGTAGATATAGGGCGTGATCGGCGCGGCCGCGTCATCCATGACCAGCGCGAGTGACTTTGTTCCCGCGGGTGCGCCCGACCAGTGAATCGCCGGGTGTATGCCCGCGCCGTGGCAGCTGAACTCTTGGGGCATCGCCTTGCCGTTGAAGTCGGGGCTGGTCACGGTGATCGTGTCGGGTACCGCTACCAGGACCGTGCTGGGGCCGCCAATCAGCCCGCAACCGCTGACGAAAAACAGCGCCGCGGCGGCGGCGGCAGCCGGAATCGATCGGCCGGATCTACCCGCCAACCGCCGCACCTGCCCATCCAGTCTCGAGCCCGCACGCCCCATCCGCAGTGATCGTATGCGGCGGCGGCACCTCCCGTGGCCACCCTCGCCAAAGCTGCGGCGAAGCTGGCGAAGGCAGCGAGCAGGCTGGGCCGCCTCGGGCGGGGGGCAGGGCCTCGGCATAGTCGCGTAGTGTCCGTTTTGGTCATGCCGGGAGCGCCCGGGGCGGGGCGAGGAGCCGCGCTGGAGCCGCCGAGGCGGATGGCACTGCCTAATTCCGAACTGTGACGGATAGTTTGCGTTGTTGAATGCCCGGGTGTAAGGACTAATCCGAGCGGGCTCGAAAGCCTGACGTGCGCCTACGGGTCAGAAGGCTGGGCTGGAGTCCCTAGGGCCGGAGGCCGGCTCGTCGCTGCCGGCCGACGAACGCGGCTACTCCGAGGACAAGCAAGATCACGCCGGCGGCCAGCCATGGCCACGGGCTCCATTCGCCGGTGCACTCCTGCCCGCCGGTCACAGTGGTGCAGATGGTTCCGGGTCCGGCCCGGTTCAGATAGGCCACGTAGAGCAACGGGACGCCGAGGCCGGATATCAGGCCGGGCAGTCCGCGGGCCGCGGGCTGTCGCCGGGCCAGCAGCACCGTTGCGAGCACCGGTAGCGGCAGTACGAACAATCCAATGGACGCCGCCCCGATGAGGCTCAGGGCGTAGCCCGCGCCGGCAAGGAGCCAGGCCATGAACCACGTCCATGGCAACCGGGAGAGCGCCGGGGGGGACGTCACAGGCCCAGTCTGCCACGCCCGCATGCCGAGGCTGACGGCGGCGGCCGCCGGCGCCTGGTCTGGCCGGAACGCTGGATGAAGGCCGGCACCGTCTGTAGTTCGGGGCAGGAGGCGGCTTCTGGAATCCACGGCGGGACAGCAGCGGCGGCGGGCGGCGGACTTGGCGGTCTAGCCGCAGTGAGGGCTATAGCCGGGGCCCGGGCATCGTGGCGTGATGCCGGTTTCGGTCATGCCGGGCTGAGCCCGAGGGTGGCTAGGGTCCTGGTGGCGTCGCGGACGTGGTGGCGGCAGGCGGCGGCGATGCTGGCGTGACCGGTGGGCTTGAGGATTGCGAAGCCCAGGTTGCGGAGGGTGGCCATGACCTGGGGGCCGTTGCCCGTCCGGATCTGTGAGGCATCTTCGCCGTAGGTGACGTCGCGGATGTGGTGCAGGGCCTCGATGCCCCAGTGGCCGCGTACCCATCCGGCGAGCTGGGCGGGGGTGGCCTGGCTGGCGGCCAGGCTGGTGACGGCGTAGCTGGTTTTGGTGGACCATCGTCGCTTGCCGGTCAGTGGCCTTCGGCGGCGCCTGATCTGGATGGCCTGGGCGGCGTGCGGGAAGGTGATCCCGGCTGCCACGGCGGTCACCTTGAGGGTGCGCCATTCGGCGCGGCCGTGGCCTTTTTCCCTGGCGTCGAAGCCGGCTGGGACCTGGCGCCAGGGGAGGCTGGTGAGCTGGGCGTACAAGGTGGGCTGGTTGTTCTTCACGGCCAGGATGTAGTGCGCGTCCTTGTCGGTGACCAGGAACTGGGCGTGCTCGCGCTGGGCGTGCAGGGCATCGGCGGTGACCACGGCCCCGGCTAGGTCCAGCCATTCCAGCAGCGGGGCGAAGCAGGTGATCTCATTGGTCTTGCCGTCCACCTTGGCCTGGGCGAGCACCGCGGCCGAGCGCTGCTCGGCTGCCGCCAGCAGGTGAACGGCCTGCCCGTTGCCGCTGGCATGCCGGGTGCCGCGGACCGCCTTGCCGTCCACGGCCACCGCCCGCCGTTCCCGCGGGCCAGCCCGGGACGGCGCCGGCCGGGCGGCCTGCAGCCGGGCGGTCAGCCAGGATCCCACCGCGGTCTCCAGCGCGGCGGCATCCACCTGCTCCAGGACCCGGCGGATGGTCGCCTCGTCCGGCGGCTGGAACCGGCGTGCCAGCGGCTCGTAGCGGACCCCGAGCACAGCCAGCACCCGCGGCAGGGCGTCGGCGGCCCACTCACCGATCGCGGTGAATGACCGCGCCCCGGCCAGCACCGCCGCCACTGCCGCCAGTAACAGCGACGTCAGCGTGTGCCGCACCCCGCGCGGATCCCGCGGGTCGGGCACCTGGGCAAGATGTTCGGCCAGGCTCGGGCACTGCCCGGCCAGGACCAGGCGGTCCCCGGCAGGCAGATCCTGAAGTTGCTCCAGGGCAGAGCTAATCAGCGATGATGACAAGGCAGGCACGGCCTTCCGCGGCGATCATGGGAGTCAACACCCACATGATCTTGGAAGCCGTGCCTGCGCCGCGCCTAAAACGCCCGGACGGTCATCAGGCATCAACCGGACACCACGCCACTATGCCGGGGCCCTGGGGCGGGGGGTTCGGGGGGTCGTCCCCCCGGTGGATACTGCGGGCTGCGGCGAAGCTGGCGAAGGCAGCGAGCAGGCTGGGCCGCCTCGGCCGCTCCTATTCCGTCGGGCGCGAAGTGCCGAACATGATCTCGTCCCAGGACGGGACCGAGGAGCGCCGGGACCTGCCACCAGCGGCCTTGCGGGCCGGGCGCTCGCGCTGGGCCGCCGCGGCGGGCGGGCTCTCCTGCTGATCCGGCACGTGGCTCGGGGCGGGAACCCGCGACCGCTCCGCCTGGCGGCCCTGGTCGCTGTCGGCCGGCGCGCCCATCCTGGTGCCGATCGGCGTGACCGTCGCCCGTGCCGCGGGACGTGGGCCCGCCGCGGGCGGGGGCAGTTCGGCGTCGGGAAGGCACAGCCGAGAGGCGGTGTCGTCGGCGGGCGCGACGTGCCTGCGGTGCGGGTCGAAGATCCATTCCGCCAGGTGTGGGCGGCTGCCGGCGCTGAAGCTGAGGCAGACCTGCCAGCCGCCGTCCGCCCGCTTCCGTGAGTCCCACTCGGCGTCCGCCGGGTCGACCCCGAAGGCGCGCAGGCCGTCTGTGACCAGGTCCCCGAGGGTGCGCCCCGGGCCGGAATCCCCGGGCTGGCGCACGGTGGCGCGCTGGGCCTCCTCGGCACGGTAGGCACGCTCGGCCAACACCGGGCCCTCGAACCGGCGCACGCGCTCGATCGGCACGCCCGCCGCGTCGGCGATCTCTTCGGCCGTCTCCCCGGCGCGAATCCGGTCCTGGATCTCCTTGGGTCGCAAGGGACTCTCCACCTCGATCTCATACTGCGCAAGCCGCGAGAACTGCCCGCGGGCCACGATCCGCAGCCGGTCGTCGATCCGGAGCGAGAAGCGGCCACCGCTGCCCGGCGCCGTGAGAACGGCGTAGGTACCGTCCTCACTGACCGCGACGAGGCGCAGTTCCTGCATGGCGTCCCTCCTGCGCCGCCGGGCGAGCCGACGCACACGGTGCCGCGCGGCGGCGTAGCTCGGACCTCCCTCAGGTGAGTGTGACGGGTCAGTGCCCTGGAGGCCAGCACCGCCCGCGGTGAGTCCGCGAGATCCACGCCAAGAATCCCCGTTCCGGGCCGGCCCGGCGTACCGGTGCAGCCGGATATGCGCAGATTGCCGTGTCAGGCCAGGTCGGCTGCGCCATGATGAGGAACGGTGACAGGGAGCAATAGTCGGGGATAAGGCAGAGGGGACCGCGCCTGGTGCAGTTGGCTTACGGGGACTCGCCGCGCCGCGGCGCGGGTGATTCCAGGGGAGCAGAACTCGCCGACGTCATCTCCCGGCTCCGCCGTGCCATGCGCCGGGCGGCCCGCGCGGCCGACCCCGGCGCTCGCCTGTCGGTCGCCCAGCTGGAACTGCTGTCCTGCCTGGCCGAGAACCCAGGTGCCCGCCCTGGTCAGCTGGCCAGGCTGCTCCGGATCGCACCGAGCTCCGAGGCGACCCTGGCAAGCAGCCTGCGCCGGGCGGGGCTGATCATCCGGTCCGGCGGGCAGCACGACCGGCGCACCGCGTCGCTGTCGCTGACCGCGGCCGGCCGGGCCGCGGTGACCCGCTGGCAGCAGGTCAACGAGCGGCTGCTGCGGTCCGCGATCACCGAGCTGCCGCCCGCCAGCCGCGACCTGGTGGAGTCCGCGCTCCCCGCGCTGCGGGACCTGGCGGGGCTGATCGACGCGCTGGGCGACGCCCCGCCCGAGGGGCCTACCGGGCCTCCGCCCGCCTGACCTCCTCCAGGCCGGGCTCGCCGCCGCCGTCCGTCTCTGGCTCAGGCGGCAGCGCGTCCGCGCTGCTCATCCGTGATGGCCACCAGTTCCAGCGGCCCAGCAGGACCACGGTCGAGGGCACCAGCAGGGTCCGCACAAGGAAGGTGTCCATCAGGACACCCAGGCCAAGGCCCAGGCCGATGTCACGGATCTGTCCGCCGCCCGAGCCACCGCCGGCGACGACGGTGAGCACGATGAACGTGCGGCGAGCACCAGCCCGGCCGAGGTGATCGTTGAGCCGGTTGCGCCCAGTGCACGGGTGACCGCTGCCCGCAACGACAGGTGGCGTGCCTCCTCCCGGATCCTGGTCATCATCAGGATGTTGTAGTCCTCGCCCAGGGCGAGCAGGAAGATGAACATCAGGAACGGCATGAAGAACACCAGGCCGCCGCTGTGGCCGAGCTTGATGAAGATCAGCACGGAGAGGCCCAGCGCCGCCAGGTAGGAGATCCCCACCGAGACGATCAGGTACAGCGGGGCCACCAGGCTGCGCAGCACCAGCGCGAGCAGGATCCCGATCGCGACGATCGCGATGGGGATGATGCGCCCGAGGTCGCTGTTGGAAATGGTGCTGATGTCGTAGAGGGCCGGCGCCTCGCCGCCGAGCGCCGAGTCCGATGCCCCAACCGCCTTGGCGACCGCGGTGGTCTCCGCGCGCAGGGACGGCGTCGCGTTCATCGCGCTCGTGGTGCCCGGATCGCCGGCCTTCAGGCCCGTCTCGTACAGCACGGTCCGGCCGTCGGGGCTGACGAAGTTGGCGGTGGCCCGGTAGGCCTGGTACGCGCCGGCGGGCACGCCCGAGCCGGGGGGCGGTGCGGGTGAAAGCGCCTTGGCCGGGCCGAGCTTGGCGTGCAGCGCGGTGAACTGCGCCGGGGTGAGCCGGGCGCCGGTCGGGTTCAGAGGCCCGCTGACCTGGGTGAACAACCCGCTGGCCCGGAGCTTGCTGGCGGCCGCGGCGAGTGGGGCCGGGTTCTGCCACACCGGGGTGCCGAAGCGGAGGATCACCGTGGTCGGGTTGGCCGAGGACTGCGGGAAGTACTTGGTGAGCTGCGCCTGCCCGGCGGCGGAGTCGGTGCCGGCGGGCGGGGCGGTGTTCCCGCCGAAACCGGCCGCCGTGTAGCCGAACACCGCGAACGCCAGCCCGCCGAACAGCACGATCCCGGACACCAGGGTCGGGACGGGGTGCTTCACGATGCGGCCCGCGATCCGGCCCCAGGCGCCTGCCCCGCCGCTGCCCTGGATGTTCCACGGCAGCAGCTTCGGCCGGCCGAAGATGGCAAGGAACAGCGAGCGCTTGGCGGCCAGCATGGACAGCCGGATGGACAGCAGCGCGGGCAGCAGGGTCAGCGCCGCGATCAAGGTGACGCCGATGGCGATCGCGAACGGGCCGCCGAGGTCGGCGTAGAACGAGAAGGAGGCGACCAGCAGCGTCAGCATCGCCGCGATCACCGTGGCCGCGGAGAACGTGATGGACTCGCCGACCCTGGTCACCGAGCCGACGATCGCCTCCCGGGCCGGGGCCCTGGGATGGAGGAAGTCGCGCCACAGGCTGCCGCCCAGGCCGCGCGCGCCGGGGTAGTGCTCGCCCGCGGTGGCGTGCTGCCCGGCCCGCAGCGCCTCGCGGACCCGGAAGACCAGGAACAGCCCGTAGTCCGTGCCCGCGCCCAGCACCAGCACGATCATCAGGAACTCCGCGATGGGGGAGACCTGGAGCCCGTGCTGGGCGGCCTCCGCGACCAGCGGCCCGGCGACGGTGAACGACAGCAGCGCGGGTATGACCGTCACCAGGGCGAGGGTGAACGACCGGAAGATCAGGACCAGCAGGACGATGATGAAGCCCAGCGACAGCAGCTGGATCTTGTTCCCGGTGTTGCCCGAAGCCTTCTGCTGGTCCACCTGCGCGGCGATGTCGCCCGTCACGTGCGCCTGCACCCCGGCGGGCAGGTGCGCCTGGACGATCTTGGCGCGCAGGCCGTCGATCAGGTCGGTGGTGTAGTTCTGGTTGCCGCCGCCCTGCTGGGCGAGCACGACCAGTTGCACCGCGTGCCCATCGGCGGAAACGCCGGCGTCCTGCACCTTGGCGACGCCGCTGACCGTCTTCAGCCGGGCGGGCAGCGCCGCGATCGCGCCGAGGTCGGCCTGCGACAGCCGGGCGCTGGGCTGCGCCGCGATGACCGGGATCGGGACCAGGGTTGCGGTGCCGAACGGCGCGGCGAGCTGCTGCGCGTGCGAGCTCGGCGCGCTGGCCGGAAGGAACTTTGTGTTGTTGTTCTGGGTCACGCTGTTCAGCGCGGGAAGCAGATGCATGGCAGCGAACGCCCCCGCCACCCACACGATCAGCACCAGCCAGCGGAGCCGGACAGCCAGCGAGCCAATCGTCTTGAAGATGGTGTCGATGTGCACGGCCCGAGCCTACGGGGGCGAACCTGACAGGACGCTGTTAAGGGCCTGCCATAGGATCGGGGAGCCATGACTACCCAGCGGAACCGGCTGCTTACGAAGAGGCGCTGCCTGTGACCGTTTCCCGGCCGGCCGGGGGGCCATTGATCAGCGTCGTCCTCGCCGTGCACGGAGTCGAGGAGTACCTGCCCGGGTGCCTGGACTCGATCCTCGGGCAGCCGGACCTGCCCGCCGGGATCGAGGTGATCGCGGTGGACGACGCTTCCCCCGATGGCTGCGGGGCCATCCTGGACGCCCGCGCCGCCGCGGACCCGCGTCTGCGGGTGGTCCACCTGCCCGGGCAGGCAGGCCCGGGCCCGGCCCGGATGTGCGGCCTGGCAGATGCCACCGGCGCACACGTGTGGTTCGCCGACCCCGACGACCTGCTCGCCGGCGGGAGCCTGGCCGCGGTGGCCGACCGGCTGGAGCGCGACCGGCCGGACGTCCTGCTCGTCGATTACCGGACCCTGCGGCCCGGCGGGGGCAGCGAGCCGAGCCCCGGTGCCGGGCTGCTGACCGGGACCGGGGGAGTGGTCACGCTCGCCGACCGGCCGGCCCTGCTGGACCGGACGATGACGCTGTGGAGCAAGGTGTTCCGGCGGCCCTTCCTCACCGGGCTCGGCGTGCCGCTGCGGCCGGGAATTCACGAGGACGTGCCGCTGTCCGTCACCGCGCTGCTCACGGCGGAACGGATCGCGCTGCTCGACCGGGTCTGCTATTTCTACCGCCGCCGGGCCGGCTCGTTTCTGGGCACGGCCAGCATGGGTCATTTCGACATCTTCACGTCTTACGGGCAGGTTTTCGCCGCGCTGGACGGCGGCACGGCCGCGTGCCCCGCGGTCCGCGCGGCGGTGTTCGCCCGGATGCTCGAGCATTACAGCTCCATCCTGGCGAACGGCCTGGTGCCGCGGTCCGCGCGGCGGCGGTTCTTCGCCATGATGGCGGCCGACTTCCGCCGGTACCAGCCGCCGGGATATCGCCGCCCGCCCGGCCTTCGCGGCCTGAAAACGTCCCTGATCTGCCACGACGCGTACCGCGCCTATGCACTGCTTGCGCCGGTCAACAACGCCAGGGTGATGGCCCGCCGGGCGCTGGCCGGCGCGGGCTGACCACGGCGGCCCGGCGGCGCGGGGCACGGTCCGGCCGCGCGCCCGGCGATACGGCCGGTGGCGGGCATCACCATCTCACCGCAAATCACGTGCAGGTCACGTAGTCTTTGCTGCGATAACGGAACAGGGCGGGGATGAAGGACTCGTGGGACAATGCGACACCTCATCGGGCTCATTCTGGCGATAGCACTGGCCGCGGCCGTGTTCTTCGGCGGCGGCTGGGGCGCGGAGCATGTCCCCGCGCTGGTGGGCCATAGCGTCGGGCTGCCCAGCCGGACCGGCCTGATCGGCCTGGCGGCCATGGCGGGGGCGGGCCTGCTGATGGGCATCCTGCTCGTGGTGCCCGCCGTGTCGCCGCTGGCCACCGGCCTGCCCGGGCTCGTGCTGCTCGGCTGGACCGCGCTGCTGGCGGTGAGCTCGCACCGGGCGCTGTCCTGGATCCCGCTCCAGGGGCACGCGTTCGGCGCGGGATTCCGCGTGCTGCTGCTGACCGGCGCGCTGGCGCTCATCGGCGCCGCGATGATCATCCCGCTGTTCCTGCCGGGCCGCTGGCACGGGACCCCCAGGGGCGATGACTCCGACATCCTGGAGCTGCCCGCCCCCACGGGCCTCTTGTCGTAGCCAGGGTTGCTCTGGGTCCCAGGCCAGCCCCGAGACCACGGGTGTGGTTAGCCAGGGCGGCGCGGGCCAACCACGATGCGTTGCTGGGTCACCGTCACCGGGTTCCGGCGAACTGTGCGGCTTCCGTGGAGCCCGCGAGCGCCACCGTGGACGAGTTCGGCGCGATGGCCGAGGTGACCAGGTCGAAGTAACCGGTCCCCACCTCACGCTGATGCCGCGTGGCGGTATAGCCGTCGCGCTCGGCACCGAACTCGGCGTCCTGCAGGCGCACGTAGGCCGGCATGCCCTCCTCGGCGTAGCCGCGGGCCAGGTCGAACATCGAGTAGTTCAGCGCGTGGAAGCCGGCCAGCGTGATGAACTGGAACTTGTAGCCCATCTCGCCGAGCTCGCGCTGGAACTTCTCGATGGTGCCGTCGTCCAGGTGCTTGCGCCAGTTGAACGACGGTGAGCAGTTGTAGGCCAGCATCTGGTCGGGGAACTCCGCCTTGATCGCCTCGGCGAACTCGCGCGCCTCGGCCAGGTCCGGGGTGGAGGTCTCCATCCACAGCAGGTCGGAGTAGGGCGCGTAGGCGAGGCCGCGGGCGACCGAGGCGGCCATGCCGTTGCGGACCCGGAAGAAGCCCTCGGCGGTCCGCTCGCCGGTGACGAACGGCCGGTCGCGCTCGTCCACGTCGCTGGTGATCAGCGTCGCCGCGTGCGCGTCGGTCCGCGCCACCACCAGGGTGGGCACGCCGCAGACGTCGGCGGCCAGCCGGGCGGCGTTCAGCGTCTTGATGTGCTGCCCGGTCGGGATGAGCACCTTCCCGCCGAGGTGGCCGCACTTCTTCTCGGACGCCAGCTGGTCTTCCCAGTGCACGGCCGCCGCACCGGCCGCGATCATGGCCTTCATCAGCTCGAACGCGTTGAGCACGCCGCCGAAGCCCGCCTCGGCGTCGGCCATGATCGGCGCCAGCCAGTGGGTCGGCGTGCCGTTGCCCTCGGCCCAGGCGATCTGGTCGGCGCGCAGCAGGGCGTTGTTGATCCGGCGCACCACCTGCGGGACCGAGTTGACCGGGTAGAGGCTCTGGTCGGGGTAGGTCTGCCCGGCCAGGTTGGCGTCCGCGGCGACCTGCCAGCCGGACAGGTAGATCGCCGGGAGGCCGGCCCGGACCTGCTGGACCGCCTGGTTGCCGGTGACCGCGCCCAGCGAGTGCACGTAGTCCCTGGTGTGCAGCAGCGTCCACAGCCGCTCGGCGCCGAGCCGGGCCAGCGTGTGCTCTTCCCGCACCGAGCCCCGCAGCCGGATCACGTCCTCGGCGCAGAAGCTACGCTTGACGCCGCGCCAGCGGGGGCTCGTCGCCCACTCCCCGGCCAGGCGGGCGGCCTGCCCGGCCTGGCTGCCGTTGTGGGCCTTGCCGTTGCTGCCTGCCGCGTGTGCCGTGCCCTCGAGGCGACGATCGCGCATTGTCGTTCCTCCCGATCTGTGCCGTCCCCTGGGTTGGTATGACCCAGCTTCTGCCACGCGGGACCACGGGCGCACGGGGTTGCGTCATGAAGATTTGCAGATTTTCATTTAAGATGAAGATATGCCGCAGTTTCTAAGAGAAGAATCTGAGTCATTTCGTTCAGGTGGTCTAGACCTCGCGACGTTCGGCCAGCGCCTGCGGCACCTGCGCCGGGCCAGGAACCTGACCCTCGCCGCGCTCGGCGAGCGGGTCGGGCGGGCCCCCTCGGCGCTGTCCCTGCTGGAGAACGGCCGGCGCGAGCCGAAGCTATCGCTGATCGACTCGCTGGCCAAGGCGCTCTCGGTGGCCCCGGACGAGCTGCTGCGGCCACAGCCGCCGAGCCGCCGCGCGCAACTGGAGATCGCGCTGGAGGAGGCGCAGCGCGACCCGCTGTTCCGCGACCTCGGCCTGCCGTACGTGAAGGCCGGTGCCCGGGTTCCCGGCGACGTGCTCGAGCACCTGGTCGCGCTGTACGGGGAACTGCGCCGCCAGCGGACGCGGCCGACGGGCACGCCCGAGGAGGCGCGGATCGCCAACGCCGAGCTGCGGCACGCCATGCGGGCCCGGGGGAACTACTTCCCCGAGATCGAGCGGCAGGCGGCCGAGGCGCTCGACGCGGTCGGCTACCGCGGCGGCGCGCTGTCCCAGAGCACGCTGATGGCGATCGTCGGCCACCACGGGTTCGGCGTCTCCTACGCCGGTGACCTGCCCGGGTCGGTGCGGTCGGTGACCGACCTGCGGCACCGGCGGATCTACCTCAAGCAGGAGCCGGTCGGCGTGCACTCACCGCGGACCATCCTGCTGCAGGCGCTCGGCCACTTCGTGCTCGACCACGACATCCCCAGGGACTTCGCCGACTTCCTCCGGCAGCGGGTCGAGGCCAACTACTTCGCCGCGGCCGTGCTGGTCCCCGAGCGGCCGGCGGCGCTCTTCCTGTCCGAGGCGATGCAGGCGCGCGAGCTGTCGGTGGAGGATCTGCGGGATGTGTTCTCGGTGTCGTATGAGATGGCCGCGCACCGGTTCACCAACCTGGCCACCCACCACCTGGGGCTGGCCTGCCACTTCGTCAAGAACGACGAGGCCGGGGTCATCTACAAGGCCTACGAGAACGACGGGCTCGTGCTGCCCGCGGACGCCTCGGGCGCCATCGAGGGGCAGCGGATGTGCCGGCAGTGGTGCGGTAGGCAGGTCTTCTCCGCCGCGGACCGGTTCTCGCCGTGCTACCAGTACACCGACACGCCGTCGGGCACCTACTGGTGCGTGTCGCACGTCGACCCGGCCCGCGAGCGCGGTTTCGCGATCACCCTGGGGGTCACCTACGAGCACTCCCGGTGGTTCCGCGGCCGGGACACCGGCGCCCGCCGGGCCTCCCGGTGCCCGGACGCCGGCTGCTGCCAGCGGCCGCCCGGCGGGCTGGCCGGGCGGTGGGACGGGATGGCGTGGCCGTCGGCCCGCGCCCACTCGCACATCCTGTCCGCGCTGCCGACCGGCAGCTTCCCCGGCGTGGACGACACCGAGGTGTACGAGTTCCTCGACCGCCACGGCCAGGGCTGACGCGGCGGGGACGGGTGCGCGCGGCGCGGCGGCTGGACACGAAGCTACTCATCGGTAACATAGGGGTGAGCGGACCCCCCTGAGGAGCACCATGAGCAGCGCCCCCGAGAACCCCGCGCCCTTCAGCCTGGACCCCGGGCCCGGCCTGCGCGAGATGCAGGACTGGGTGCACGGCTTCGCGGCGAACGTTGTCAGGCCCGCGGCCGCCGAATGGGACGAGCGGGAAGAGACGCCGTGGCCGATCCTGGAGGAGGCGGCCAAGATCGGCCTGTACTCGCTGGAGTTCTTCGGCGAGCAGTGGCTCGGGCCCAGCGGCCTGGGCATCCCGATCGCCTTCGAGGAGCTGTTCTGGGGGGACGCGGGCATCGCGCTGTCCATCGTGGGCAGTTCGCTCGCCGCGGTCGCGGTGTCGTCCAACGGGACCAGCGAGCAGATCGGCGAGTGGCTGCCGCAGATGTTCGGCGCCCCCGGTGACCTCAAGCTCGCCGCGTTCTGCTCCTCCGAGCCCAACGCGGGCAGCGACGTCGCCGCCATCCGCACCAGGGCGGCCTACGACGAGGCCGCCGGCGAGTGGGTGCTGAACGGCACCAAGACCTGGGCCACCAACGGCGGCATCGCCGACGTCCACGTGGTGGTGGCGTCGGTGGACCCGGCGCTGGGCAGCCGGGGGCAGGCCAGCTTCATCGTGCCGCCGGGCACCATGGGCCTGTCGCAGGGGCAGAAGTTCCGCAAGCACGGCATCCGGGCCTCGCACACCGCCGAGGTCGTGCTCGACGGCGTGCGGGTCCCCGGCCGCTGCCTGGTCGGCGGCAAGGGCCGGCTGGACGAGCGGCTGGCCCGGGTCCGGGAGGGCGGCGGCGCCGGTGAGCAGGCGGCGATGAAGACCTTCGAGCGGTCCCGGCCCAGCGTGGCCGCCATGGCCGTGGGCATCGCCCGGGCCGCGGTGGAGTACGCCACGCAGTACGCGCGCGACCGCGTGCAGTTCGGCCGGCCGATCGGTCAGAACCAGGCGATCGCGTTCATGCTGGCGGACATGCAGGCTTCGGTGGACGCGGCCCGGCTGCTCACCTGGCGCGCCGCGTGGATGGCGCGCAACGGGGTGCCGTTCGACCACGCGGAGGGCTCCATGTGCAAGCTGGTCGCGGGGGAGACCGCGGTCCGGGTCACCGACCAGGCCATGCAGATCCTGGGCGGCAATGGCTACACCCGGGAGTTCCCGGTGGAACGCTGGCACCGGGACGCGAAGATCTTCACGATCTTTGAGGGAACCTCGGAGATCCAGCGCATGATCATCGGAAGGGCCGTCACCGGGCTTGACGTGCGCTGATAACGGCCAGCGCCTGGGACCAGGCACGAACCGCCCTCGACCAGGTCTACCTGGAGACCATGACGGCAGTCGGCCGTCCTGACCTGCGGCCCAGCGCGCGCTGACGGCACCGCCGTCGGCCGCGCGGCCGGCGCTGGCGGCTTGACCCAGGGCCGCTCGCCGGGGCAGGGTCAGGGAATGGCCGCGTTCCCGGTGCCGGAGTACCTGGCCGGGACCGCGGCCGGCGAGCCCGCCGTGCGCGATTGGCTGGGCGCCCTGCCGCGGGTCGTGGCCGACCTGGCTGAGCGCAAACCCGGTCGGGGTCGCCGCCATGCCCCCGGGCAAGGCGGTCCAGCTCGGTTGCCGGCGGTGGCTGCCCGGCGGCGGTGAACGCGACGAGCACGGCCTGGTGGACGTAACGGGCGGGGACGCTTAGCTGCGCTGCAGCGAACGCAAGAGCGGGTACGGGGTCGCTGGCCTCGTTCATCGGGCCGCCGCCGGGGCGCTGCCGGGTTCCAGCGGCCGGCCGTCACCGGTGCCGCCGGGCGCCGAGCTGGCGGCCAGCGCGGCCGCGGCGTCCGGCCAGGAGAACGAGCCGGGTGCCAGGTGCCACTGGGCCATGAGCCCGTACATCCCGGCGGTGAACAGGCGGGCCGCCAGCGCCGGGTCGGTGCCAGCCGGCCACTCTCCGGCCGAAACGCCGGCGCTGAACAGCTCCTGCAGCTGCTGGTGCATCCGGGCGTCCGCGGTCCCGATGGCCGCGGCGATGACCGGCTCGTGCGCGGCCAGCGCCCGGGCTTCCATCAGCACCCGGCAGGTCTGGCTCTCGGCCAGCACGTGCGCGGCGATCGCGCCAGCCACCGCAGCCAGTACTGCGCGCGGGGACTGGCGCTGTGAGTCGGCGAGCGCGGCGACCGCAGCGTCGACGCGCTGCCCGGCCCCGCAGTCCCAATGCTCGTGCAGCGCCAGGAACAGCGCCTGCTTGCTGTTGAAGTACAGGTAGGGGGTGCCCTTGGACACCCCGGCCTGCGCGGCCACGTCAGCCATCGTGGTGGCGTGATAGCCCGACCGGGCAAAGCACGCCAGCCCGGCGGTGATGATCTGGTCCCGCCGCGCCGCTCGGGCCGCCTCAGCGATCTTCGGCATCTGCGCCCCCCAGTTTCAGCGTCCCGGGCTCCGGCGGTGCCGGATCCGCGCCGCCAGCACCGAACTGGCTCACTGCCGCAGGGTCACCGCGCCAGCCGTGGCCCTGGTGACCGGCGGGCCGGCGGCTGCGCGGGCGCGCCGCCTGGCCGCCAGCAGCCAGGCGATACCCGCGGGCGGGCACAAGATCAGCAGCGCGCAGAGCAGGCACCGGTCCATCTCGTCGGCAATCACCTCCGGCTGGCGTACGGCAGCGCTTGCCGCGGGCGCGGGCAGGTCTGCGATCAGCGCGCCCAGCTCGCCCAGGGTCCGGGCGGCGTAGGCAGCCTCGACCCGCTGTGAGTGCTCGCCGGCGGTCAGCCTGCCCTCGGCCAGCGCCGAGCTCAGCTGCCCGGCGGCAGCATCCCGGTCGGCATCAGAGGCCAGCACGGAACCCGCGCTAGCCGCCCTGTCTTTGACCACGGCTGCGGCCTGATACTCCTCGTTCACTCGATCCGCCTCCCGGCCCACCGCAAATACTGACTGACCACCCAGTCATTTAACTCCGTCGGTTCCGCGCCGTCAACCCAAGCCTCTGAGCGCCCGCGACTCGGCGACCGCGTGGACCTCGTAGAAGGCCCGCAGGTCCTGGCTGCGCCCGAGCTGGCAGCACACAGGTCATCGTCGCTGGAACCGGACTGCCCGCCTATCGTCTTCCTGACTACTGGAAGGTAGAGGATGGAGGCTATGGAGGTCGAGCTGGTGTACTTCGAGGACTGCCCGACCTGGCAGGTGGCCGCCGCCAGCCGCGTCGCAGGCACTCCGTGCCGTCGGGATGGCATCGCACCGGTGGCCTATCGGACCGCGGGCGACCCGGACAACGCGGCACGGCTCGGGTCTCGCGCGTCACCGGTGATCCTGGTCACCGGCCGTCTCCGCTTTGCCGGTCCGTGCGACCGTGCTGGGCTTGCCTCCTGCCCTGGCGTCAGCGCGCGCGGCGGCTGTCATTCCCGCACCGTCGAGCAAATCCAGGCCGGGATTGCCGGTGCTGCCTGATCGCGGGCCTGCCGCGCAGGCACCGGCATCGGTCACTCGCGATGAGGTTCGCCGTCTGGCTGCGGCCGGCGCGCAGCTCGTCGAGGTGCTGCCGCGAGATGAGTTCGAGGACGAGCATCTGCCGGGAGCCATCAGCCTGCCGCTCAAGGCACTGACGGCCGAGACATCAGCCGAACTCGACAAGTCCCGGCCGGTGATCGTCTACTGCTGGGACGGCCTTTGAGACATGAGCCCGCGAGCCGCGTGCCGGCTCACCCAGCTGGGGTTCGCGCCCGTCTACGACTACACCCTCGGCAAGGTCGACTGGATCGCCGCCGGCCTGCCCACCGTCCGGGCCGGGCAGACCAGCCGCAGAGTCCTTGATGCCGTCCGGCGTGACGTGCCCACCTGCGCCCCCGGCACCCCCGCCGGGGAGGCGCTGCAGCAAGCACGCGCACGAGGATGGGACCGCTGCGTGGTCGTCGCCGGCCAGGGTACCGTGGTCGGAATCCTGCGAGCCGGCCGGATCGGCGCCACCGAGCAAGCCCTGGCCGCCGAGGTGATGCAACCGGGCCCGACCACCGTGCGAGCCCACGAGGACCTCGACGCCACCCGCCAGCGGATGATCCAGCGCCACGTCGCCCGCCTCCTGGTCACGACGCCAGACGGCAGCCTTATCGGCGTTGTGGAGGCTGCAGATAGCTGACGCTTGCTGCTGCCATCACGAGACGACCGGTGGCCGGACGGCTGCACCCAGCGAGTTGACGTGGCCTATCGGTTAGAGAATACTAACGGTTTGTGGATGCTAACCAAGGTGCTGACGGCTGGGGCGCGCTTGCCGATGGTACGCGCCGGGCGATCGTGGCGCGCCTGGCCGAGGGACCTCAGGCTGTCGGGCTGCTGGCGGCCGGGCTGCCAGTGAGCCGGTCGGCGGTGTCTCAGCACCTGAAGATCCTCAAGGACGCCGGTCTGGTGGAGGACATGGCTGCGGGGACGCGCCGGATCTACCGGCTCAACCCCGTCGCACTCGCTGCGTTGCGGGATCAGCTTGACGCCTACTGGCGGCGGGCCTTGACCGGGTACGCCGATGTCGTGAACGCACCGACCAAGGAGAACTGATGGGCCAGACCGAAGCAGTGACGGTCCGCAAGCAGATCGTCGTCGACGCGCCGATCGAGCGTGCTTTCACGGTGTTCACCGCTCGGTTCGGCGACTTCAAGCCGCCAGAGCACAACATGCTCGGGGCGCCGATAGCCGAGACGGTGTTCGAGCCTCGGGTCGGCGGCAACATCTTTGACAGGGCAGCCGACGGCGCTGAATGCCGGTGGGCGCGGATCCTGGCTTTCGATCCGCCCGACCGGGTGGTGTTCAGCTGGGATATCAGCCCGCGGTGGAGTATCGAGACCGACCCGGCTCAGACCAGTGAGGTCGAGGTGCGGTTCTACGCCGAGTCGCCGACCCGCACGCGGGTGGAACTGGAGCACCGGCACATCGACCGGCACGGTCCCGGGTCCGAAGCCATCTTCGACGGTGTCGACGGGCCGCAGGGCTGGCCTCTATACCTCGACCGCTTCGCTGCTCTCCTCGAGGAAGGCCGCTGACATGCCGGCGATCGTGGAGACCGGAAGCAAGCAAGCGCTCCACGGCGCAGTGATCCGTCAACATATGGTGCTGAGTCAGCGGGCTTGACGTGCGGTAACAACCCCGCGGACAGCTAGCCCACCGGGACGGACAGCAGCCCGGCCATCCGCTCCAGGGCCGCCGGGACCAGCCGGTAGTAGACCCAGGTGCCGCGCCGCTCGCTGTCGATCAGGCCGGCCTCGCGCAGCACCTTCAGGTGGTGGCTGATGGTGGGCTGGCTCAGGTCGAACGCGCTGGTGAGATCGCAGACGCAGACCTCCCCGCCCTCGCGGGCGCCGATCAGCGACACCAGCCGGAGCCGGACCGGGTCGCCGAGCGCCTTGAACACCTGCGCCAGCCCGGCCGCCGAAGCCTCGTCGATCGGCTCGCTGACCAGGGCCGGCCGGGCACAGGCAGCGGGGCCGGTCACGGCCACGATCGCCAGATCGCCGGCGCCATCCTGGACAGACATGCCTCTATGTTGACGAGGATCGATGCAGGCTGGCAAGCTGGCGCCTGTATCGACGCCTTTCTATGAACACACGGGAGCGTCCGCGTGGGCGAGGTGGCGCTGTGGCGGCGGCTGGCCGCCGAGTTCCTGGGCAGCGCGTTCCTGGCCGCGGTGGTGATCGGTTCCGGGATCGCCGCGCAGCGGCTGTCTCCCGGTGAGGAGGGCCTGGAACTGCTGGAGAACGCCGCGGCCACGGCGGCCGGGCTGTTCGCGATCATCCTGATGTTCGGCCCGGTCTCAGGCGGTCATTTCAACCCGGTCGTCTCGTTCGCCGCCGCCGCGTTCCGGGGCGTGTCCTGGCGTGTTGCCGCGGCCTACCTGCCAGCCCAGGTGGCCGGCTGCAGCGCCGGCGCGGTCGCCGCCAACCTGATGTTCGCGCTGCCTGCGGTGACCGTCTCCGCCAAGAGCCGGGCCACCACCGCCCACTTCCTGTCCGAGGTCATCGCCACGCTGGGCCTCATCCTGGTGATCTTCGCCCTCGCCAGGTCCGGGCGCACCCGGGCCACCCCGGCGGCGGCCGGAGCCTATATCGGCGCGGCGTACTTCTTCACCTCGTCGGCCAGTTTCGCCAACCCGGCGATCACCATCGGGCGGATGTTCTCCAATACGTTCGCTGGCATCGCGCCCGCCTCGGCCCCCTCTTTCATCGGCGCGCAGATCGCCGGCGGCGCGCTCGCCGTCGTCGTTGTCAAGACGCTGTACCCCGGCATCACGCCCGGGGATGCCGCGGACGTCGCCGTCCCTCACGCCGTGGGCGCGGCGCGAGAGGGCGCGGTGGCCTCGGCTGCCGGTTCCGCCGACCGTCCCGGCGACTGACAGGAGTGGGCCCATGCACCTGGTCATGATCGGCGGGAGCGACGCGGGCATCAGCGCCGCTCTGCGCGCCCGCGAACTCGACCCGTCCGCGGACGTCACCGTCGTCGTGGCCGACGCCTACCCGAACTTCTCCATCTGCGGCATCCCGTACTACGTCTCCGGCGAGGTGACCCACTGGCGGAACCTCGCCCACCGCACCGTCGCCGACCTCGAAGCGACCGGGATGGCGCTCCGGCTGGACAGCACCGCCCGCCGCATCGACGTTCCGGGCCGCAAGCTTCACCTCACGCGCCCAGACGGCCAGGACGAACTGATCCCGTACGACAAGCTGGTCATCGGCACGGGCGCCGTCCCCGTCCGGCCCCCGATCGCCGGCCTGGCCGGCCCCGGCATGCTGGGGCCCGAGGACGGCGTGCACGTCCTGCACACGATGGGAGACACCTTCGCCGTCATGCGCACCGTGCAGGACACGGGCGCCGGCAGCGCGGTCATCATCGGCGCGGGCTACGTCGGCCTGGAGATGGCCGACGCGCTGATCACCCGTGGCCTGCGGGTCACCCAGATCGAGCAGTTGCCCGAGGTGCTCGCCACCGTCGACCCCGAACTCGGCGCGCTGGTCCACGCCGAACTGGCCGCCCGCGGCGTCGAGGTGCTGACCGGCACCACGGCCGGGCAGATCAGCAGGGCTGCACCGGGCGGCCCGGCCAGGCTGGGCGTCGACGCGCAGACGGCATCGGGCGATGCCGTGCACCGGACCGCTGACCTGGTCCTGGTCGTCACCGGCGTCCGGCCGGACGCCGGGCTGGCCGCGGCGGCCGGGGCCCGCCTGGGGGCCCGCGGCGCGATCCAGGTCGACCGCGCCATGCGGACCGGCCTGCCCGACGTCCTGGCCGCGGGCGACTGCGTCGTCACCCACCACCGGCTCCTGGGCGAGACGTACCTGCCGCTCGGCACCACGGCGCACAAGCAGGGCCGCGTCGCCGGCGAGAACGCGCTCGGCGCCAGCCGGCAGTTCGCGGGCAGCCTCGGCACCCAGGTCGTGAAGATCTTCGACCAGGCCGCGGCGCGGACCGGGCTTCGCCACGACGAGGCCGCGGCGGCCGGGTTCGACCCGGCCACGGTGCAGTCCGAGGCCGATGACCACAAGGCCTACTACCCCGGAAGCCACCGCATCACGATGCGCGTCACCGGCGACCGCCGCACCGGGCGGCTGCTCGGGATGCAGTTGTTCGGCCACAAGAGCGCCGAGATCGCCAAGCGGATCGACATCGCCGCCACCGCGATCTTCCACCGCATGACCGTCCGCGACCTCAGCGACCTCGACCTGTCCTACACCCCGCCCCTCGGCAGCCCCTGGGAGGCGGTCCAGATGGGCGCCCAGGCCTGGGACCGGGAGGTTCGCTCGCTGCGTAGATAGAAGAGTGCCCGTATGGCCCGCCACGTCATGACGCCTGCCGAGCGGATGAGCCTGCACGGCGCCGCCTGCGACCTGCACACGGAGTTCCGCGGCGGCCAAAGACAAGCCGCCCGCAGTTCTGTTCCCGTGCGGGCCGTCCCGCCCCGCGCGGCGCTGCACCCGGGCAGGCCGGGCCTGGCGGGCGGAGCGTATCGCAGCGAAATCAGCGCAGCGGCGGGTAGCCGACGTAGTTCTCGGCGAGGGTGACCGACGCGGCGCGGGAGGTGGTCACGTACCGCAGCTGGGACAGCTGCAGCGCCGCCTCCATCGGGTCGGCGCCCGGGGTGCGGTGCAGCATCGTGGTCATCCACCAGGAGAAGTGGGTGGACCGCCAGACCCGGTTCAGGCAGGTGGCGGAGTAGGCGTCGGCGAGCCGGTGGTCACCGCGCAGCAGCAGGTCCGACAGCGCGTCGGCGAGCACCGCCACGTCGGCGATGGCCAGGTTCAGGCCCTTGGCGCCGGTCGGCGGCACGATGTGCGCGGCGTCCCCGGCCAAAAACAGCCGGCCGTAGCGCATCGGCGAGCCGACGAAGCTGCGCATCGGGGTGATCGCGATGTCCAGCGCCGGGCCCTCCTTAACCGCCCAGCCGGGCAGCGCGAACCGCTCCTGCAGCGCCTGCCAGATCCGCTCCTCGGGCCAGTCCTCGGGGCGCGCGTCGTGGCCCACCTGCAGGTACAGCTTGCTGACCTGCAGGTTGCGCATGCTGTGCAGGGCGAAGCCGCCGGCGTGATGGGCGTAGATCAGCTCGTCGGTGGCCGGCGGGGCCTCGGCCAGGATGCCCAGCCAGGCGTAGGGGTAGTCGCGTTCCCAGACGGTGCGCAGCCGCTGCGGGATGGCCGTCCGGCAGATGCCGTGGAACCCGTCGCAGCCCGCGATCACGTCGCAGGTGATCTCGTGCCGCCGGCCGTCCGCCGCGGTGTAGGCCAGCACCGGCGTGCCGGTGTCCAGGCCGGCCACGGCGGTGCCGGACACCTCGAACTCCAGCGCGCCGCCGTCGGCCAGCCGCCGTGCGATCAGGTCCTTGACCACCTCGGTCTGGGCGTACACGGTGACCGTGCGCCCGCCGGCCAGGTCGCGGAAGTCCAGATGGTGCCGCTCCCCGGCGAACTGCAGGTAGATGCCGCCGTGTTCGAGGCCCTCACGGTCCAGGCGGCCGGCCAGGCCCGCCTCACGGAGCAGCCGGACGCTGCCGTCCTCCAGGACCCCGGCCCGCTGGCGGGCCTCGCAGTACGCGCGGCTGCGGATCTCCACCACGACCGAGTCGATGCCGCGGAGCGAGAGCAGATGGGACAGCAGCAGCCCGGCCGGGCCGGCGCCGACGATGCCAACCTGGGTGTGCTTGCCTGCCGTGACGTGTCCTCCCCCCGGCCCCCGGTTGTGCGGGTTGCGAACAGAGGTTCTGAGCACGAACATGGGCGAATCTAGGTGATCGCCGCACCGGTGTCAACGCGCGCTCCCGGGCCGGGCGCCGGTGCACCGGGCCGCCGCCAGGCGGCCTGCTGGCGGGCCCGGAACCAGGCCCTTTCGCGGATCCGGGCGATCATGCTACCTCTGTGACATGAGTGGACACGCAGACCATGCGCCGCTGCTCCCGGCGGCGGGCCAAGAGGACATCGCGAGGGTCACCGCACGAGCGCACGAGAGCAACGTGTCGCTGGTGTGGTTCCTCTACGCCGACCACGGGGGGATCATCCGGGGCAAGGCGGCGGCCGCGGCGATGCTGCCGACCCGGATGGTCACCGGGATCGGCCACACGGTCGCCATGATGGCCATGTCTATGCTCGACCACCTGCAGCCGGTGGAGGGCATGGGGCCGGTCGGCGAGGTCCGCATCATGCCCGACCCGGCCACGTTCGTGCCGCTGCCGTACGCCCCGGGCGCGGGCGCGATGCTCGCCGACCAGGTGCTGCCCTCCGGCGAGCCCTGGGACGGGTGCGCGCGCACCTACCTCAAGCGGGCCATCGCCGCGGCGGCGAGGGAGGGCTACGCGGTCACCGCGGCGTTCGAGCCGGAGTTCACGCTCGGCCGCCGCGAGAGCGACCCCGCCGGCGGCCCGGACCGCCTGGTGCCCAACGACGACAGCCTGTGTTACTCGGCCACCGGCTTCCACCTGGCGCACGACTTCGCGATGGACCTGCTGGGGGCGCTCACCGCGCAGGGGCTGCGGCCCGAGCACTACTACCCCGAGCTTGGCCACGGCCAGGAGGAGATGACGGTCCGGTACGCGCCCGCGCTGCGGGCCGCCGACAACCACGTGCTGTACCGGGAGGCGGTGCGCGGCACCGCGTTCCGCCGCGGGCTGTGGGCGAGCCTTGCGCCCAAGCCGATCCCCGGCCAGGCAGGCAACGGCGCGCACCTGCACATCTCGCTGCGCGACTTCGGCCCGTCCGGCGACGTGGGCGACACGCCGGTGTTCTACGACGCGGGGGACGCCTACCGGCTGTCCAAGACTGGGTACCACTTCATCGGCGGCCTGCTCGCCCACCTGCCCGCGCTGCTGGCCCTGACCTGCGGGTCGGTGAACAGCTACCGGCGGCTCGCGCCGCAGATGTGGGCCAGCGCCTACACCGTCTACGGCATGGACAACCGGGAGGCGGCGGTCCGGATCTGCTCGCCGATGAGCGACAACCCGGCCAAGTCGGTCAACCTGGAACTGAAGCCGTCCGATTCCAGCGCCAACCCCTACCTCTCCCTGGGCGCGGTCATCCACGCGGGCCTGGACGGGATCCGGCGCCGGCTGGACCCGGGCGAGGCCGTCAACGTCGACCCCGCCCTTCTTTCCGCAGCAGAACGATCGGCCCGGGGTGCCCACCGCCTGCCCGAGACCCTGGGTGCGGCGCTGGACGCCCTGGAGGCCGACGAGTTGCTGATGGAGTCCCTCGGCAACCTGCGCAGCCGCGCCTACCTGGCGGTGAAGCGGTCCGAGGTGGCCGCGTTCGCGGAGATGGACACGGCCTGGGAGTGCTTCGAGCACTTCACCAAGATCTGATCCTGCCTCGGCGAGGGACCGTGCCCGGCCCCGCGGCCGGGTGGGGTGGGTAGCCTCGTCGGAATGTGGCCAGGTCGGCGGGGTGCGGTCTGGGTTTGGGCCGGCACGGTGCTGCTCGCCGGGGTGGCGCTGACCTTTGACGCGCTGAACCGCAGGGTCCCCTTCGGCCTGCTGAGTACCGGGCCGCTCGATGAGGTCGCCCATCTGGCCACCGCGGCCCTCGGCTTCTCGGTGATGATCGGCTCTGGCAGGCACTCGCCGACATTGCGCTCGCGGAGGGCGCCTGCGGAGCGCAACTCGTTGATCGCCCAGCCCGTGGTCACGGTGGCGGCGAACGCGCGCGGCGACGCGATCTGCTCGCCGGCATCAAGCGCCTGATGCACCCGCAGCAGCGCTTCCTGCGCGACGTTCTCGGCTTCGGAGACGCTGCTGAGCATCCGGCAGGCGATCGCGAACGCGACCGGCCGTAGCTCGTCAAGCAAGCGCTCGCGATCGGTCATGCCGCTGCGAACCCCTGCCGCCAGCTCGCATGCTTGGGCCGCCACCCCAGGTCGCGTTTTGCCTTGGCGTTGGAGGCACCGCGAATCTCGGTCATCATCATGACGCCGGCCTCGCCGGCGAACAGCCGACCGACGAACCGCGGCACGCGCATCGGCTTCTTGCCGCCCAGCGTCTGCGCCAGCGCCGGCAGCCACTCGGCGACCGGGGCGGGGTCATCGTCGACCACGTTGTAAACACCGCGGCTGCCGCGCTCGACCGCTGCCACCGTCGCCTCCGCCGCGTCGGCGACGTGAATGAACGACCATACTCCGCCGCCGTCGCCGACCAGCGGAACCTTGCGCCTGCGGACCAGCTCGAACTGCTCCCCGCCCGGCGTGAACGATGTGCCCGGCCCGTAGAACGCGCCGTAGCGCAGCACGATCCCCTCCGTCCACCGCGCACCCAGGACCGCTTCCTCCAGATGGCGGATCGCGGCCAGGGTCTCGCGCATCTCGCGCGCGAGTGTCCGGGCGAGCGGGTCCTCCTCACTCTTCACCGGCCCGCCGGTGCGCACATACGCGCCATAGCCCGCTACCGCCTGTGCCACGAACCGCCGCACCCCCACGTTCTGCCCGGCCGACAGCAGATAGTCGGTGCCCTCGGTCCGCAGGCGGTTGGTCGGCACGAAATCGCGATCGAAGTGACGCGTGTCCAGAGCTCCGATCGCGGTCAGCTGATGGACGATCACCTCCGGCCTCGCCCGCGCCACGGCCTCCGCGACCTGATCGGGATCAAACGCGTCCGCGACCACCGGCACAGCGCCCAGCTCATCGAGCATCGCCTGCTTTGACTCGCTACGCGTCATGCCATGAACTTCATGACCCGCGGCAACCAGACGGGGCACCAGCTGCGTTCCTATCGCTCCGGTCGCACCTGCCACAAACACTCTCATCATCGACTCCTTGATCGAGGATTACCTGCACCCGCAAGTGCTCAGCCTCGCGGGCGCCGCGCGGCCGCAGCGACAGCGCGAGGATCGGCGTCTACCTACTGGGTTGAAGTCAGGGTCTGGCCTCCCGTTGCTGCGTCCGTCGCGGGCCAATGCTCGGTTGCTGCGGCGGGCTGGTGGACAGCTGTGGGGGGCTGCGTTTGGGTTTCGAGTTCGTGCGTGTCTTCGGCTGTTCGGGTTTCATCGGCGGCCGGGCTCGCTGGCTGTGTGGGCTGGGCGGGCAGGAACAGGGCGGCCAGGAAAGCCCCGGCGGCGGCGGCGCCGCCGGCGACGAGGGCGCCGATAGTCAGGCCGCGCAGGAATGCGTTGGTGGAGGCGTGGTGGAGCGCCTGGCCGAGGGCCGGGTGGCCGACGGCGGCGATCTTGCCGGCGGCCGCGTAGGCGGCGCCGACGGACTGGTGGGCGATCGCCGCTATCCGGCTGGGCACGGCCGCTGGCATGGTCGCGGTGAGCCGTGATCCGTAGATGGATGCGTACACGCTGCCGAGCACGGCCACGCCGAGCGTGCCGCCGATCAGCCGGGTGGAGTCGTTGACGGCCGAGCCGACGCCGGCCTTGGCCCGGGAGATGGCGCCCATGATCGACTCGGTGGCCGGCGCCGAGGTCAGCCCCAGGCCGAGCCCGTAGACCACCATCTGCGCGGCGATGGTTCCGTAGCTGAGCGTGGCGCTGGTGGTCGCCGCGACCCAGCCGTAGAACCCGGCCACCGCGACCAGCCCGGTGGTGACGACCAGCTTGGTCCCGGCCCGCACGGCCAGCTGGGTGCCGGCGACCGACCCGATACCGACAGAGACCGCGACCGGGAGCAGCCGGACGCCGGTGGACAGCGGGGCGTAGCCGCGGACGAACTGGAAGTACTGGGTGATCAGGAAGATGAACCCGAACAGGGTGAAAAACGACACCGTGACCGCGCCGCTGGCCGCGCTGAACCGCAGGTTGCGGAACAGGGCAACGTCGAGCATCGGGTGCGTGGCACGCCGCTCGCGCACGATGAACGCGGCGAGCAGGACCGCCGAGCCGGCGAACCCGGCCACGCTTCGCGCCGCGGTCCACCCGTAGGCGGGTGCCTCGATGATGGTGAACACCAGCAGGGCCATGGTCGCTGACGACAGCACCAGGCCGGGGATGTCCGGGGCGGCCGCGTCCGGATCCTTCGAGGCGGGAACGACGAGCGCGACCAAGATCGCGGCCGCCGCCGCGACCGGCGCCATAGCGATGAAGATGGCCGCCCAGCTGTAGTGCTCGAGCAGCCAGCCTCCCACGATCGGCCCCATCGCGATGGCCACGCCCGCGACTGCGCCCCACAACCCGATGGCGCGGGCGCGTTCCTATGGTCCGCGGCGGAACGGATGGCGGCAAGTCTCAGACCGCTCGTGCGACGCTCTGGACGGCGCGCAGCCGGCCGTCTGCCAGCGCGGCGGTGAGGTTGTTGGCTTTCGACTCGAAGCTGGGGACGAAGGCCTGCAGCCCGATCGGGCCGGGAGGCGACGTGAGCAGCGTCTGCATCGTCGCGGGCCGCGGCGGCGCCTGGCTGGCCTCAATCGTGGGTTAACCGCGGCGCCATGGATGCCTGGCAGGCTGGTTTTCAGGCACGGCCTGGCCGCCGGGCCGGGCGGCTTCGCCCCGGCCCGGCGCCATCAGTAATGTTTGTCACCCCGGCCACCTGGGGGCAGTCCTGCACATGGGCGCATCACCATCAGTACGAGGCCTGACGGGGGGCTGTCGCCGGGACCGGCGGGCGGGGAAGCGGCTGTCTGAGCCGCCGATCACGGTGACGCCACCGTGTCGGCGGCCAGCCCTTGGCCGATGCCGTCTGCCGCTGGGCGCTTGCCCCCCTGGGCTCACCGGGTCTGGGGGGACTGGCCGGGCGGCATGCTGCCCCACTGCCCGGCCGGCGGCCCGCCCGGTTCCTCCCGGCACCCGCCGGGGCGCTGGGCTTAAGCGCCGGGCACTCAGCGCGCGGCAGCAGCACAACCCGGGTGGCCTGCCCGGCGGCCATCCCGGCCGCGTTTGGCGCGGTCTTCCCGGCACGCTCCCGGTCAACCAGGCGACGGTAGCGCCCCGGCCGCCCGCGCGGCGGCTCACGGCCCGGGCCACCCGGGCCATCGCCCACCCCACTGCCCGGTTACGGATTTTGGCAGCCGGGCCGCATCACCTCCGGAGCTTGCCATTCAGGAGTTTGCCATGACCAGTACCGGCCCGCCGCGTCCCGCTGGCGGCCACCAAGCCCCGGCGCCGACACCGGGCCCGTCGGCGCCAGAGACGATCACGCACGCACCACAACCGGCGGCCCCGCCGCCGGACGCGGCCAGCTGGGCGGATCAGGCCGTCATCGCGGCCTACCGCACGCACTACGGCTCGCTGGTCCGCCAGGCGGCCCGGCTCGTGCGGGATATCCCGACCGCCGAAGACGTCGTGCAGGACTCCTTCATCGCCATGCACATCACCCGCCCACTGCTGGAAGACGGTACCCCGGTTCTTCCCTACCTGCGCCAGTGCGTGGTGAACCGGTCACGGTCGGTGCTGCGGCACCGGGTGGTGGTGGACCGGCATCCACCGGCGCCCGTGCCCGACATGCCCAGCGCCGAGGACAGCGCGCTGACCCGGATCGACCACGCCGCGACGATGTCGGCGCTGAACCTCCTGGCACCGCGGCAGCGGCAGGTGCTGGCCCTGAGGTTTTTCGCCGACATGTCAGAAGCGCAGATCGCGGCTGTCCTGGGGATCCGCACGGGCACCGTCAAAACCCACACGTCCCGGGGCCTGACCGCATTGCGGCCCGCCCTGACACCGCGCGCGTAAGACGCTCGTGGCGGTGAGTTGCCGGCGGCCGTCGTCAGTCCGCACCGGCAAAGGAAGGCTCATGAGGTTCATCAACCGCGCCGCCGTGCGGGTGGCGGCCGGCGTCTTGGCAGCGGCGGCTGCTGCGGTGGCCGCGCCGGTTGCCGCGCAGGCGGCCACCATCACCGGCCCGGGGACGTCGGTGACTTTTCGGGCAGCGGCGGCGACTACATCACTCAGGACCAGGCCTGGTCTTATGACCCGTCCAACGCCGTCATCAGCGCCACCGTCTCACCCGATGGCAATTACGTATCGGTGGACATCAACGGGGGACCTTCTGGCACCTGGATTTCGCCGCCCGCAGGGGCAGGCCCTGACCGCCGGGACGGTCTGCGACAATGCCACCCGGTACCCGTTCCAGAGCCCTACCGCGCCGGGCTTGTCGCTGTACGGTGACGGGCGGGGCTGCAACACCTCGACCGGCTCTTTCACCGTGAAAAGCGCCACGTTCGGGCCGGATGGCTGGATTCAAAGCTTCGACGCCACCTTCGTGCAGCACTGCGAAGGCGACCCGAATTCGGCCGCCACCGGCGAGGTCCTGCTCAGCAACGGCCCGGCTCCGCCCGACCTGGCCGTGACCGTCACACCGGCCGCCACCGGCCAGGTGTCACACGCCGGCGGGCAAGCCGTGCTCACCGGGACCGTGACGTGCAACCGTGCCGTCACCGTCGACCTGTCGGGCACCTTGAACCAGCGGCTTTCCCCGAAGGTCCTAGCGACCGGCAGCTGGTCAGTCAGCGGCATTGCCTGCACCACCAGTCCCACTTCGTGGCGTGCGGCTGTCAAGCCACAAGGCAGCATCCCCTTCGGCACCGGGAACGCTGAGGTTGACGGCGGTTACTCGTCGTTCGACCCGGTCTTCCAGGTCACCATGACAGGGACATTCTCCCGGGCCGTGAAGCTCCGCCACGCCTAATACGCCATCCGGTGGTGGGGCGGCCCCTCCCGCCCCACCACGCCATGCCGCCGGGCCGCCAGGCGAGCTTGGCTGTCAGCTGGCCAGCGCGGGGAGCCGGCAAGAAGAGGTGGCCGCTCCCACGGCTTCATTCGCTAGCGGCTATGCATTGGACAGGGATGGATGCGCCCCTTTTTCGTTGACGACGAACCCCTGACCGCCGGAGCGGCCTGTGTAAATCCCCCCGGCGCTGCACTTGCCCGCCCGGGGGCACGACACTGAGGTGACCGCGGCGAACCCGCCGGTGTTGAGGGCCGCAAGGCCGGGGACCTCCTCCGCCCGGCCCCAGACACCGCCGGTCTCGCCCACGACGAACGCCTGAGTGCCGGAGCGGCCTGTGTAAAGCCCGCCGGCGCTGCAGGTGCCCGCCCGGGCGCACGACACCGAGAAGACCTTGGCGAACCCGCCGGTGTTCAGGGCCGCAAGGCCCGGAACCTGCTTCGCCTGGCCCCAGACGCCGCCCGTCTCGCCCACGACGAACCCCTGACGGCGGCCGGAGCGGCCGGTGTACAGCCCCCCGGCGCTGCAGGTGCCCGCCCGGGCGCACGACAGCGAGCTGATCTGGACGAACCCGCCGGTGTTGAGGGCCGCCAGGCCGGGAACCTCCTTCACCTTGCCCCAGACACCGCCCGTCTCGCCCACGACGAGCCCTTGCTGACGGCCGGAGCCGTCTGTGTAGGTCCCCTCAGCGCTGCAGTTGCCCGCCCGGGCGCACGACATCGAGGTGACCTCGGCGAACCCGCCGGTGTTGAGGGCCGCCAGGCCGGGGACCTCCTCTGCCTGGCCCCAGACACCGCCGGTCTCGCCCACGACGAACGCCTGAGTGCCGGAGCGGCCTGTGTAAAGCCCGCCGGCGCTGCAGTTGCCCGCCCGGGCGCACGACACCGAGGTGACCTCGGCGAGCTCGCCGGTGTTGAGGGCGGCCAGGCCGGGAACCTCCTCCGCCTGGCCCCAGACGCCGCCGGTCTCGCCCACGACGAACCCCTGACGGGGACCGATGCGGCCGCCGTGGCCTGAGTAGAACCCCCCGGCGCTGCAGTTACCCGCCCGGGCGCACCACACCGAGGTGACCTCGGCGAACCCGCCGGTGTTGAGGGCCGCCAGGCCGGGAACCTCCTCCGCCTTGCCCCAGACGCCGCCGGCCTCGCCCACGACGAACCCCTGGAGGCTACGGGCGCGGTCTCTGAAGCCCCCTCCGGCGCTGCAGTTGCCCGCCCGGGCGCACGACACGGAGGTGACCTCGGCGAACCCGCGCCGGTTGAGGGCCGCCAGGCCGGGAACCTCTTCCGCCTTGCCCCAGACGCCGCCCGTCTCGCCCGCGACGAACCCTTGCTGACGGCCGGAGCCGTCTGTGTAGGTCCCCCCGGCGCTGCAGTTGCCCGCCTGGGCGCACGACACCGAGGTGACCTCGGCGAACCCGCCGGTGTTGAAGGCCGCCAGGCCCGGGACCTCCTCCGCCTTGCCCCAGACGCCGCCCGAGGTGGCAGCGCGGGCACGAGCGGCCGCGTGCGTGGCCGCTACCGCACTGGGTAAGGAGGACGCGGCAGCGCCGAGCGCGAGGACCAGGCTGACGCCCACAGCCAGCGCTGCACGGAGCCGCAACGGGCGGCAGTGAAGAGCCGATGCGTTCATGGACCCTCCAAGAGCCGGACACTATCGAAAGATCTGGATCAGAGGGTGCGGTGCGCGTTCCTCAGCGGCAGCGGGGCGGGTCATCCCGGGCGGCGCTAACCGCGCAGAGCAGACCGAAACCAGCCCACCCACTATCCCGCAACCCCACCTTCCAGGACAAGCAGCTCGGTGATCGGGCAAGACCCACGCACTCCTCCTACCGTGCCCGCGGCGGGCCCGATAGGGCGGTCAGCGACGGGAACATCGGTCACTCACACGCAAGCCCGTGCCCGTGACCTGCATGAACGCTGGTCTACCAGGGTCCAGTGGCAGCCTTTCCAAGCTGGTGATCCGCCACGCCCATGACGGTCCACCCAAGGAAGACGGGGGTGCAGAGCCGTGATCAGGCTGGGGTCCGGAGCCAGGAACATGGCCGGACGCGCGCCGACATCACCCACCGCACATGAGAGGCGGCCAGCGGGGACTGCCTCTCGCGTGCAATCCGATCCCAGGTGCGCAGAGCGCTACCGCCGCTCTTGCGGGCGGTAGCGCGGGTGCCGGCTGCTCCGGCTCAGGCCGTCAACAGCCCGCCGGGCAGGCCGAACGCGTAAAGGTTGAGTTTGGACTCGATGTAGACCACCCCGTTGGCCACCGCCGGGGACGATTGCCCTGTGCCGCCCCCAGCGTCGTAGTTCCACAGCAAGCGCCCGGTGGAGGCGTTGACGGCGTAGACGCCACCGTCAGGGTTGGTGACGTAGAGCACACCGTTGACCGCCGCCGGGGACGTACCCGACGCCCCGGCGGCCGAGATCCAGTCTTGGTGGAGGGATGCCACATTGGCCGGGCTCAGCAGGTGTTCATTCGGGTTGTATCCCGTGTGCTGGTGGGAGTAGCGGAACTGGGCCCAGTTGGCGGTCACGGTGAGGGCCGCCCGGCCGGACCGGTGTCCCTGCGCCGAGATCCGGTGTCCCCCAGCAGAGGCCGAGGCTGCGGCCGCCACCGGGACGGTGACCGCCAGCGCGGAAGCGGCGGTGATCAAGGTTGCGATGCGGTGGGTGACTCTCATGACATCCCGCCTTCCCCGCCAATCCGGCGCGCAGGTGCTGACCTACTGGCATCTGGCCCGGGCCGGGGCTGGGCTCCTGCTGACACTCATATGACGGCCCTCCAGGCTCATAGGTTGACAGGCTGACAGCCTTGTAGGGCGCGATGACCTGCCGCCGCCACCCGCCCGGACCTCCGCCATCCAGCCGGTTTGGACGTTGACGGGATTTGAGGTACGCGCGGGGCTGTGAGCTGGGATTTCGTGGCGGCGGGCCTGATGGCGGGCGCACCTTATGGGTGCGGGCCGTGCCTGTTGCTGGGACACGCGCAGGCCTACGCGCTCTCCCATCACCTGGGCACCATCTGGTCCAGCTCGTCGTCGGCGCCCGCGAGCCGTTCGCCGTGATCTGCGAACGTGCCTGCAGCGACTACCGGCTTCCCGACATCGGCCAGCAACTGAACTGGCAGCTGTCCTGGGAGCACACCACGCTACTCACCGAAGACGCACAAGGCGACCCACCGACGCCCCACATGCCTGTTGAGCGGAAGATCATCGCGGCCTTTCCTTGTCCGCCTTATTATCTGCTTTCTCGAATCGGCTGACTGCGAGGAGCCCGGCCACGAACACCGCGACCATTGCGATGAGCAGTGCGAGTTCGGCAGTGCTGGGGGTGCGGCTGCCGGGGGTCAGCACGAGCAGGATGCGCCGGATGACGGCGATCAGCCCGACGACAATGAAGGGCTGGGCCACCAGCCGGTGCTCGCGCAACGACAACACGACCGTGTAGACAATCTCGACCAGGATCAGCACCAGCAGCACACGGTCCAGCAGCGTCGGCGCGGCCGCCGAGATGGTTCCCCACGATCCGTCGAGGAAATCGACGATTCCGGCGATGAGCAGCACGCACGCCAGCACGATCAAGACGATGCCGACCGCGGCGGTGACCGCGTCCTGCACGCGCTCTAGGACCCAGATGAACCGGGAGACGCCCAGGACCCGGTGCCTGCGAGATGAGCTGCCGGGAGGGCCCCCCGCGGGACCGACCGCGGCCGCCGACACCCCAGGTGCAGGTTCGGCGCGCTGATCGTCACCGAGGGCCGACATGGCTGTCATTGTGGCACTTTCCCGCTACCTGGCCCGGCACATCCGGGCGCGCCGCAGACCGCACCTCCCGCACCTAACCGGACCGCCTGCCATGCCTCGGGCGGGAACTTCTGTCCGAGCCTGCACCCAATCCGGCCCGGATCGGAGCGATACCCGTAGTCGTTGGAACCCAGCCCGCCGGCAGTCCTCGGAGGCCGTCAGCGCTTGGCGTAGTCGGCGAAGCCCTGCCAGTCGATCACCACGCACGGCTGGTCGCCGACGATCCACGCATCGTGTCCCGGTGGGATCACGGAGAAGTCGCCGGGGCCGAACTCCATCTCCTGCCCGTCGTCCATGACCACCTTCATCCGGCCGGAGATGAAGTAGCCCATGTGCGGTGCCTGGCAGCTTTCTGTGTGTGCGATCGGCTTGACGTGTTTCGACCATCGCCAGCCAGGCTGAAACGTCGCCCGGCCGACCGGCCCTGCCTCGGTGTTGACAAGTTCGAGTTTGCCCATGCCCGCCTCGAACGGACGGGTCTCCTCCGGCGCGTCGAGGCTCTTGCGGATCATTCCCCCCATTGCTGCCACCCCCCACGGCAAGCTGTGCCTTTGGCTACATGTACTCACTGTAACGCCACAGGGCGGCCCTGCCCGGTTGCCATGCCCGTGCAGGTTCCTCCAGACCCCCGACGTTCGCGGCGTGCTGGATGAGCGCCTCGGAGTCCTTGTACCACTCGAGGACGATGCACTGGTACTGGTCGTCATTGAAATAGAGCTGTACTGCAGCGTTCCGGTGTCGTTGGTCCGCACGATCTCCATGCATCGAGCGGACAAGCGCTTGAACTCCTCGAGCTTGCCCTCGTCGAACGTGAACCGAGCGATGCCTTGAAGCTCACTCACTGCTCCAGCCCCCAGACTCCTGCGTGGGTTGATGAAGGGTAGTCGCACCCTCCAGATGCGGAATGTCGTTCGGGGCGGGGCGAGGCACGACCTAGAACCCGAGGACACTCCCCGGCTGCGATTCGCGAACTCGTCCTGGACGATCAGCGGTTGCGAAACGAGATCTGCTGGTCGTTATTCGACTGCTGACAGGCTCGAGCCTCGCCCTCCTGAGCTCACCCGGTGCCCGTTCCTCCCACCTGCCGGGGACGACGAAGGCTCGGCCAGCCAAGCGTCGCGGACACACCGGCGTCCCGTATGCCACAGCGTCTCGCTTCGGGCGCAGCAACTCCAGCAAGCGCCGGGCCGCTACGGGCCGTTCGACGTCACCCAAAACGATGCTCGCCCTCGAATAATCTCTCGGGCGGACAGACCCGCACGTAATCGATCAAGGACGGCGCCGGGAATCGTTTTGATCACCTTCCGTAACCGGCGCTGCTTGCGCACACCGCGCTCCGCACCGCCGATCTGGACGATCCATTGGCTATTGTGCATACCGCTTCAGCGGATACCGAACTGGGTGTTCGGCGCGGCGTCTGGACAGTCCTGCGAGCCTGATGAGGGCTGGCTTGTGTGCTGGCCCGGGTCTACGATTTACGGAAGTGATGGTCTGGGCGGCTAGCTTGCCCTGGCGGGGAGCAACCGGCCGTGGTGAAGATTCCGGAGGGGAATCGCTGCCGCCCTTGCTGAGCGAGGGGGTTTGCTGATGCCGGTGTTTATGTACCAGGCGGCCTATACCGCAGAGTCGATGGCGGCCCAGATCAGGGAGCCGCACGACCGTATCGAGGCGGTCAGGCCTGCGCTGGAGGCCTTGGGGGCTAAGTTCCTCGCGGCTGGTTACCCGTTCGGCGAATATGACGTGCTGGTCGTCTATGAGGCCCCTGATGAGACCGCAGCGGCCAGCATCGCGATGGCCGTTGCCGCGGGCGGTGCGGTCAGGTCAGCCAAAACCACCAGGCTGCTGACTGGCGAGGAATGGGTGGAGTCATTGCGGAAAGCGCAAGGTTCTCAGTACAGGCCAGCACGGTAGCCGCAGGCCCGGCCGCATCTCGCTGACGGCGGCCGCGGCCGTCCCGGACGCGTAGCCGCCTCCGGATGCGACCCGCGCGCAGTCCCGTCCAATTGGGCGCCCAGCGGAGAATGGCGCCGTGGTCTGCGCCGTGCGCCGATGTGGGTGATCGGCATGGCTGCGTGCGCTCGGTCATGCCCGTGCGGGGCGGGTGCCGGGCGCTGTGGTCTAGGCCGGTTCCTCGTTGTCTGGATTACCGGCTAGTGCGCGGGCGGCTGCGGCTTGCTGGCTGTCCATGCTCTGGTGGCCGTTAAGTTGGCAGACCCAATGTGAACGGCGGATGGTAGCGGACTGGGGCGATTCCGGTGCCGGTAATACCGTAGGTGATCTTCTTGGCGAACACGGCCACCCGTGTCGGCGGCCAGAAAGCTGAAGTGCCGAGCCCGAAGCGACTCCGCGGCCGACGTCTGGCAATAAGTTTGGCCCGAGTCGGCAGCTACCCACCTTCATGAAGTGTGCCCCGAACGGTGCCGTGACGGAGGGCGGGCAGACTTGCCTGCACCGTGTGGTGCCTGCGGTGCCGCTGGGCGGAGGTCAGCTTGTTGTCCTTTCAGAGGAGGCAGGCCGTCGCGGCGCGGGCGTCGGCTCGCCCGGCCATCGGGCCCAGGCAGGCGAGCCAGCCTGCGCCGCAGGGTCTGGCCTTGGAAATCTCCCGGGTAGTGCGGCCGCCCGCCGCGGTTGCCGAGCAGGTCCAGATACTGGACGTCGGCCAGGTGGAACGGGAGTTCGCCATCGGGGCGCTGTTGCCCCGGCGGGCGTCCTTCGGGTCCCTCGGCACCGGGCTGGCCGACCTCGCCAGCCAGGCGCAGTCCCTGTCTGACTCCTACCACGCCGCCGCGCTATGGAGCGACGACCTGCTGATGGAGCGCGGCTGGTTCTCGGCGCTGCAGGGAAAGGCCGTTCTGGAGACCGAGCGGGCGGCGCGGGCGACGCTGCTCACCCACGAGGAGCGGATCGAGACAGCGGGAGCGTTGACCGCCTCCTTTCCCGCGTACGGCGCCCGCGAGCTGGTCGGCTGGGCGAGCGAGTTGGATGACGCGACGACGGCGCTGGACCGGGTTCTCGATGCGGTGTCGGCCGGCCCTGCCGCCGACCAGGAGGTGGCCCGGCTGCGGGAGGGGTGCGAACTGCTGCGCCGCTCGGCCACTGACCTGCGTCGGGACAGCGATCTAGTGGTTGGCCGGGCCGCGGTGAACCTCCCGGGCGTGCCGACCTCATTCGTGCCCGGGGCGCCGATGCCGGGCGTTGACTTCCTAACCGCCGCCGAGGATTTCCGCCGCCAGGTGGAGAGCGAGCTGCCGGCTGCCAACCTAACACCCGAAGAGCAGGAGACCTACCGGGAGCGGCTGAAGGGAGCGGTCCGGCTGGAGGCGCTCGGCCTGCTGATCGCGCACCGTCAGTATGTGCTCGACGCGACTTCCCGCCCACCGGCCGCCCTATCCGACCTAGCGAACCCGATGGGTGAGCTCCGGCGGGCCGCAGATGAGGTGCGCACGCTGGAGCGCCTCCGGGACCGACTCGTCGCCGACCGGGCCGTCCTGCAGGCCGCTGGCTGGGACGTCCTGTTCCGCAGGGTGTCGATCGACCAGGCAAATGACGTGCTGGCCCGCTACGGACCGGAGATGGCCGACGATCAGCAGCGCGCAAAGTGGGTGGCCAAGCTCGAGCAGGCGGGCACCGAGAACGAGACGCGCTACGTACTGTGGCAGATTGCGCGCGAGTTCGAGGCGATGCGGCTGCGGCAGATCCCCGGTGTCGACCTCGCCCTGAGTCGGCTGTACGAAGCGTTCCCGGTTCTATCCACGCTGTCGGCTGCCGCGGTGGTGGAGGGGCGGTACGGCGACGACCGGCAGCTGGCCGAAGCGGTTGGAGCGGCACGCGCGCAGCTGGTGGAGAACATCGACTTCGCTATCGGCCGGATCGCTGCCGGCCGGATCAACCCGTTTGACCTGCCCGAGGCCGTCGCGGCCACTCGGGCGAAGCTGCCCGCGGCGGCCGCCGCAGCACTGGACTCGGCGATCGCCGACCACCAGTCGGCCCAGTTCTGGCTCGGGATGGGGCTGACCGCAGCCGAGATTTTGGTGACGTTCATCCCGGTCGCCGGGCCGGCGCTGGCCCTGAGTCTTGGCGCCGTACAGCTCGGCCTGCGGGCGGGGGAGCTGGCCGATCGCGCGATGCTCGCCCGGCTGGCCACCTCGCCGTACGGCGACCCGCTGGGCGTGAGGCCGGTGAGCAGGTTCGAGTGGGCCATGCTCGGCGTGCAAGCCGCGCTCATCGCTGCGTCGGCGTACGCCGTCTACCGGAACTTCCGGGCCTCCGCTGAGGCGGCTGCCGCCGCCGCAGCGGAGCGGGAGGAAGCTGCTGCCGCCGCTCGGCAGTTGCGGGCGCGGCTCAACGCCCCTTGGACGTCGGCCACAGCGTCCGAGCCGGTGGCGGGCCCAGCCGCTCGGACGAGCCCAGGAGCACCCGGGACGGCGACCTCGACCCGCCCGGGCGCGGCGGGCGAGACGACTGCCACCTCAGCCGGGGTCGGCGCCACCCGGCCGCCTACCTCGGGACCGGCCGCCCCCCCCGCCACGGCATCCGCCTCCCGTGCGGCGGGTGCCGCCGCGGCGCAGCGGACCCTGGTGCACGACTTCCAGGCCGGTTTCCTGAGGTACCGGTTCTCCGCACCCGCCAGGATGTGGGAGGCCCTCAACGCGATGCCGCCGGGATACGCCGTTTACGTGGTGCGTAGCTCTTCCGGACGGGTCATCTATGTCGGCATCACAGGGCGCGCCGGCCTGGCGCGCTGGGGGGAGCACCTGGCTGAGAGGGGCGGCGAGTGGCTAGGCCAGGCGGCCCGGTTCGAGTTCGTAGCGGTGGGCCTGGACACAGAGAAGCTGGCGCTCGCCCTCGAGGACGACCTCATGCGGCAGTTCGCGCCGCAGTTCAATCGGCAGTGGACGTTCAAGATGATCTATCGGCGACCGCCGCTAGGTGTGGAAATACCGCGGACTAACGCCCGGATCGTGCTCAACCTGACCCACCTGTAGACCCCTGGACGCGCGGCGGGGAGCCGCCTTCCCGAGGTAAGGTCCGCAAGCCACCCAACGAGGGAGTGCTCGTCACCTGACTCGACCATCCCTGGCCTGCTACATGGCCTCCGGCACCTGACCGAGACCGTCTCTCCTGGCCAAGCCTGGGGAGACGCCCGGCATTGCCGATGAGCGGTCAATCTGATCGAAGTGACACGCCCCGATCACAAGCACAAGCAGACGTCTGGCAGTACGGCTGGATCGGCCGCTCTCGCCGGCGCGTGACAGCTGGATCTCGGCGAGCCGGCGCGGAGGAGAGCTGGACGACCCTGGCCTGCGGTCAGCCCGCAGCGTCCTACTGCGACCCCGTGGCCTCGAGCTTTCTGGAGATGGGCTCGAGCATAGCGATCAGCTGCTCGAGCTCCAGCGGCTCCAGTCCGTCGTACGGAGCTTCTGCGAGGGCGTCGGTCAATGACTCGATCCGGGTCTTGGTCGCACGCCCGGCGTCGGTGAAGCGGCCGGAGGCGTCGAGGAGGCCGCGGTCGCGCAGGCCGTCCATGACCTCGGCCAGGCGGGCCTCGGGGAGGTGGTGGATCCGGCCGAACGACCCCGCCGGATAGATGCCCATGGCGAGGGCACTGAGCACGTGGGCCTCCGTCCCGCCGATCCGCTCGGAGACCAGGGCAGCGATGTGGCCGTCCCCGCGGTGCTCGCGCAGCATGTTGGCCGCGTGCCAGAGCCGGGCCACGGGCTCCTCGGGCATGGGGAGTGCGCGGAGCCCGGCGTACATGACCCGTCCCTCGGTCGGGGCGCTGGTCGAGGCCTTGGCGAGCAGCTCGGCGGCGCGCGCGAGCCCGGGAGTCCCGGCGAGGTCGCCGAGGATCCGCCGCAGCGCCGCCACGCAGCCCTGCTCACGCGCGGCGTGCGCCGCCTCGGGTGTGGTCGTATCCCAGACCTTGGGGAGGTGGCGGGCCACCTCACCGTCGGCGAAGTTGTAGAAGGCCGCGTGGACCACCTCGGCCGGGGCCCGGCCGAGCGGGGCAGAGCGTCCCGCGAAGTAGCCGTCCCAGTAGTTGCGGAAGCCGAGCGCCGCCATCGAGTCGTTGGGCTCCGGGGAGAAGAAGCTGACCAGCGAGATCGGCTCGGTGAGCTCGTAGAGACGGCGGGCGGCTGGCTCGGGATGCTGCATCTGTGTCATCTCCTGTGGTCGTGACGGCGCCCTCGTGGCCGGCCTCTCATCAGTGCTACGAACACGTCGACCGCCATACGACAATGTCGCAGCGATGGCTGATACCAGTTCAGCCCACGCTCGTGCTGCCCGGTGGGGCAGTCGAGGACTTGGGCATCTGTACGCCCGAGGGCAGAGACGGGCTTCTCGGCCGCCGGTCCCATCCCTCCCGGAACACCTGCCGGCATTGCGCGGGAATACGACAACCAGGAGTACCCGGCGACGTACAAGTTCAAGGTCGGGAACGAAGGCTGAAAGACGCACTCTCATGTTTGATATGGAGGTGATCGTGAGGCACCAGAACCAGGAACATTGCTCCTCGATCACCTGCATGATCAGGCATTATGTGGCCCGGAGGCCGCAGGTGACCGAAGGTCACCCACATAATGCCGCCGGCCGGGCGATGACTTGCGTCATCCGCAGGTGCCTGGGCCGCGGCCATGACGCTGTGCTCTCGATGCAGTAAGGCTGGGTATCGGCGCCCAGATCCGGGCCGGAGTTTGCCGTGGCGAAAGAGATTCCCGACCGGCAGGGAGCAGGCCGCTGGGTGGGGCGAACGGTGGCCGACGGTGCGTTCTGGCGCCGTGCGGCGATGGTGGCGTGGTTCAGCGCCCGTGCTGGCCCCTTACCCATCACGCTCTGTCATCAGCCTCCGTGACAGGCCGCGCGCGAAGACCCGCCTAATATGGTCGATCGTTCAATCGAGCCCTGGCGGGCAGAGACCGCGCATATCGGGCACATCTGTGCGCTCACCGTCGCGTGCCCCGGTCTCCTGGCACGCCCGCCTGCGCGATGCTATGCGGCGGCTCAGGACGCCGGCCGGGCGGGTGATCCGGAGATCACCTCATAGAGGCGCGCCTCGGCAGGCGCCTGCACTTTGCCGGACAGGTGCTTGTCGAGTATCGGCCGGATGATGCTCGCTGCGGCGGCTGCGTGGGCCGTTGAGTCCCACAGGACGAAGATGCCGTACTCGCCGTCGCTGTCGTCGCCGAAAACGGTCACGCCCCCGCAGCCGGGCTGAGAGGAAATCTCGGGGGCGAGATCGTCGGCGATTGCCTGGGCCACGCCTCGCTGGCCGGTGCCGACGCAGAACCTCACTAGCCTCGCGTACATCGTCCCCCCTGCGCGGATCTTGTGAGCACCGTTTTCTGCCGACGTGCCCGCCCCGGCCCGGCTGTTATGCGGTCCGCGGGATCGTTATACCCCTTGAGCCGCGACGGATGCAGCGCTGGCCGAGCACCCGGATCTGGGCGAGCGTCTCGGCAAGGAAGGGATCGCCGTGCGGGAGCTCATGGTGCACAGAATCGAAGAGTATGCCCGGCACTGCGGGCACGCCGACCGGCTGCGCGAGCGCCTCGACGGGAGAGTAGGACAATAGGGCCCGCCTGCAGGAACTCGACTTCGCCGCCGAACGCGATCTCGTGCTGCTGTTCGTGCTGAAGAAGAAACTGCCCGCAGGTGGTGGACAGGCCGCCGCGCTCGCCGAGGTTCTCGACCGGTGGGCACAGGAGCATCCCGACCCCTACCTCGGTCCGCACTGGCCACATCATGAACCTGCAGTTCAGGAACCCTCACGACATTTTGGAGCGGTACAGGGACGGTCAGGGGAACGGATGAGGGTGGGGGTTGATCTCCTCGGGCCGCAGGGCGCGGTCCCGGTACCCCAGGCGCCTGGGCACCTCGAGCAGCCGGGGCAGTCCGTGGGTCCGCCGGTTGCGGTGCCCGAAGGTCATCGGCAGCAGGCCTGGCACGATGGTTTTCACGCAACAGAACCCGCCGACCAGGTGCTCGGGCGTGGTCTGGTTCACCACGATGACGTCGAGCCCGTGCCGTCCCAGCCGCCGCATCACCTCGGTGAGGTCATCGGTCAGGTCGGCATGACTGAAGGCGTCGGCGATGTCGTAGCGGGACTGGATGCCGGCGAAGCTTCGCGACGGCCCGGCCGCGGTCAGGAAGCCGAGCCGGGTGGCAGCTTCGGCGTCCGCGTACAGGGCGCCATGGTCATCCATGGTGACGACCAGGGAGGGGTTGTCGGCTAGGGCGCGGCTGCGCGGCGCGACGTCGGGATAGCGGTTGATCAGGTCGGCGAGAAGGGGGGCGAGCTCGCACAGGGCACGGCTGGCCGCCAGTTCCGGGTCGAGATGAGCACCGGCGGCACAGGTCAGCGCGGGCTGCCGCGCGCCAGGAGGGCACACAGCCATCGCCCAGATCGAGGGGATGCCGTGCTCCATCGTGGTGTCGAAGGCCACCACCCGGTAGCCGGTCTCCGCCTCGATGGCCTGGGCCAGCAGGGGTATCGAGCGGTCCCGCGCCGACGAAAGGTCGATCCGCGGCGCCGGGAGGCGGGCGTACCAGGTCATCAGAAACGCGTCACGCTCGGCCAGTTCGAGCAGCCCGAACAAGATCGCCTCCTCCAGACAACTGCCGAGCGCGCAGCCGTTCGATGTCTCGAAGGCGAACAACGGGTCGTCAGGATCGGTGAGGTGCGTGCTGTAGTACGCGTAGCCCTGGGGGACCAGGATCGGTTCCTGCCGCCCGAACGAGTATCCCCAGACCCACCCGCACGCGCGGTCAGCGTCGAACGGCTGGAAG
>Ga0207684_10000307_pt1 | contig 69402 bp, 64 predicted proteins | sample KBSK5501metaG_FD_184342 | JGI IMG/M metagenome (GOLD analysis project Ga0207684, IMG submission 184342) | Corn, switchgrass and miscanthus rhizosphere microbial communities from Kellogg Biological Station, Michigan, USA - KBS K5-50-1 metaG... | ecosystem: Host-associated > Plants > Roots >...
TGCCCACTACGCCCTGGCCAGGGCTTACCAAGGCCTTGGCTACGGCTTCTTTTTTGTACCAGTAAACGTGCTCGCATATTCACAGTTGAGGCCCGAACAGAACAATCGAGCCTCCAGCCTCACGAACCTCTTCCGTAATTGGGGTGGAAGCGTGGGCATCGCCTTCATGACTACGATTACGGAGCGCCGCAAACAGTTCCATCAATCCAATCTTGGATCGGGGCTTGCAGCGTCGTCGCAGCAACTGAACAGCCGCCTGACGGAATTGACGAACTATCTAGTAAGCAAAGGATTCACCGGCCCAGATGCTTCGGCAGCAGCGAACGGCTATTTGTATCATCAACTCCAGAACCAGGCGACATTGTTATCTTTCATGGATTGCTTCCGCGTAATCGCATGGCTGACATTGGGCACTGCCGCGCTCCTCTTGCTCGTCCAGCGGTTCAAGCCAGCGGGAAAGCCGCAAGCGGCGCACTGATGGTGAAGTAATGCCCTCCCCTTTCTCCTCGGCCAAAAGGCCTCATCGTATACTCTTACTCAGCAGAGATGTGACTAGCGCGGAACGCCAGAATCTTGCGCGTATCACCCATCGCGCGAGATTGATCGTGTACGCGCAGTTTAGGTTTGTTTACGTCGTGAAGCAGCAGTCAGTCACTGGGCTCTTGCATGGCCGAAATCCCTTTGATCGACCCATTTCTGTACGTCTTGATGAAGCTCCGCCGGGTCGAACGCGCGAACATCGCCCGCCATCTCCGGGGGGCAGGCAACTGTATCGGGCTCATTCATTTCGTCCCTTTGCTGGTCTTCTTTTTATCGACTTCGAGTTGGGGAGTCGATCCGTTGACGCACATCTCTCAATATCGGCACACTGCATGGACGATGAAGGATGGGTTACTACCGGGCCAGCCGAATGTGATAACCCAGACGAAAGATGGTTACATATGGATCGGAACGGCGGCAGGGTTAATGCGGTTCGATGGTGTGCGTCTGGTCCCTTGGGAAGCGCCCGCTGGCAGTCAGTTGCCCTCCCCTCACATTACAGCTCTTTTGGCCGCGCGTGACGGCAGTTTATGGATTGGAACAGACGCAGGCTTGAGCCATTGGACGCAGCAGAATTTGGTTACCTACCTCAAGGAACCCGGCCTCGTAAGCTCGATTTTAGAAGATCAGCGAGGAACAATCTGGGTCACGCGCTCACGCCTTTCCAAAACCTCTGAAGGTGCTCTCTGTCAGATCTCCGGCTCGAAGCATCAGTGCTATCGCGTTCCTGACGAAAGCTCGATTGGCGGCTGTTGCGAGGCTCTGGTGGAGGACCCGTCAGGAGACCTCTGGATGGGATCCAGTACTGGACTGCTACGCTGGCATGATGGATCAGTGAGTATTCATCCTAACAAATATCTGAGACCGAACACAGGTAGCGACGGCGTTGAAAGTACCGTCGCCGCTTCGGATGGATCGCTGTGGGTGGGCATGGATCGTGGCGAACGAGGACTCGGTCTCGAGCGTTTTGTCCAAGGTTCTTGGAAGCCTTTCCGCTTACCTGGTTTGGACGGAAGCAAACTGGCAATTGTGACTCTTTCTTGGGACCGCGAGCGCGCGCTCTGGGTCGGAACATGGAATCAGGGAATATACCGGATTCGCGGCAGCAGAGTGGATCACTTCGCCAGCAAAGACGGCCTGTCGAGTAACACAGTTTACGGCTTGTATCAGGACCACGAAGGCAATATCTGGGTGGCAACATCGCAAGGAATTGACTATTTTCGAGACATTCCGGTTGTTAGCTTTTCGATGGCAGAAGGTTTGACTACAGATAACGTGGTTTCCGTTCTTGTCGCGCACGACGGCACCGTATGGGTGGGGAACTCAGGGTCGCTCGATGCAATTCGCGCTGGAGCGGTTTCTTCAATTCGAACGGGCCAAGGCCTCCCAGGGAATCAAGTCACGTCTCTATTCGAAGACCGCGCCCGCAGGCTATTGGTAGGTATTGACGATAGGCTTTGGATATACGAATCCGGACATTTCATCGAGATCAGGCGCGGGGATGGCAGCCATGTCGGGACTGTTGCGGGCATGACGGAGGATGCGGAGGGCAACATCTGGGGAGTGACCATTGCGCCTTCTAGGAAACTCATTCGCATTCGAGATTTCCGAGTCGTTGAGGAAATACTGCCGCCTCGTATCCCCCCCGCTCGTACGTTGACTACTGATCAGCGCGCCGGTATTTGGCTGGGCCTTATGAATGGGGATCTCGCCCGCTATCGCAACGGAAACGTCGAAATCTTCTCAATCGAGCACACTACAAATCCACGGATCAGGCAGGTAGTCGCAAACGCCGATGGTTCAGTTCTTGCTAGTACTGCAGGCGGACTGATCGGTTGGAAAGACGGGAGGATGCAAAGGATGACCGTTAGCAACGGTCTTCCTTGCGACGCCATCTTTTCCATCGTTTCCGACCAAAACAACTATTGGTTGTACACGCAATGTGGCTTAGTCGAGATTAGCAGCGCGCAATTACAGCAGTGGTGGGGGCAGCCATCACGCGCGCTGAAAATGACTGTCATCGATCAGTCCGATGGAGTTCGACCGGGGGAGGCCCCATTTTCACCCCAGGCCTCCCGGTCCCCTGATGGCAAACTCTGGTTCGCCAACCAGTCCGTGCTTCAGATGTTCGATCCTGCTCACACGAACAAGAATTTGGTTGTTCCACCAGTGCAGGTGGAGCAAATCGTCGCTGATCGGAAAATATACGATACCAGCTCCGATACCGCTGAACACCTACGATTGCCGCCACTTATTCGCGACTTAGAGATTGACTACACTGCATTGAGTTTTGTGGCGCCACAGAAAGTTCGGTTTCGCTACAAGCTTGAAGGCTTGGATCGAGATTGGCGCGAGGTTGGTGATCGTCGCCAGGCCTTTTACACCAATCTCCCCCCGCGGCGCTACCGCTTCCGAGTGGCAGCCTGCAACAACAGCGGCGTGTGGAACGAGGCAGGCGCATTCCTGGATTTTTCTATCGCGCCGGCGTACTACCAAACGAACTGGTTCCGGGCGCTTTGCGCGGCCGCTTTCCTGACGTTGGTTTGGGTGCTGTATCGACTGCGTATCCAACAAGTACGGCGCCAGGAAAGGAAGCTTCGGGATGTGATCGAAACCATCCCGGCATTTGCCTGGGTCGCTTTGCCCGACGGCTCCGCGGACTTCGTCAATCGCCACTGGCAGGAATATACGGGGTTGTCCATCGAGAAAACACTCGGCTCATGGTGGGAAGCCGTTGTTCACCACCAAGACCTAAAGCGCCATGCAGAGAAGTGGCGCGCCTCAGTGGCCAGCGGTGCGCCCTTCGAAAATGAGGTGCGCTATCGGGGGGCGGATGGGCAATATCGTTGGTTCTTGACTCGTGCCGTGCCGCTGCGGGATGCGCGAGGCAAAATCGTCAAGTGGTATGGCAGCTCAACCGACATTGAAGATCGCAAACGCGCCGAACAGCTGCAGGCAGACCTTGCTCACGTAAACCGTGTGAGCACGATGGGGGAACTGACCGCATCGTTGGCTCATGAGATCAAGCAGCCCATTGGGGCGGCAGTAACCAATGCGGAAGCGTGCGCACGGTTACTGGATAGCGCTCAGCCGGATGTGCCGGAGGCGCGCGAAGCTGCCTTGGAAATGGCGAAGGACGCCAAGCGTGCGGCCCACATCATCGACCGTGTCCGCTCGCTATACCGCAAGGGTTCTCCACAAATGGACATAGTTGATGTAAGCGAGGTCATCCGCGAGATGTTCGTTATCTTACATAACGAGGCGAATCAGCATTCTGTAAATATGCGGACCGATCTCGCTGAAGGGCTCCCTAGAGTCATGGCAGATCGTGTGCAACTGCAGCAAGTGCTCATGAACCTTATGCTCAACAGCATCCAGGCGATGGCGGAGACAGGCGGGGTGCTAACGATCAAGGCGCAACTCGATCAGGACGGCCGAGGGCTGATCTCCGTCAGCGATACAGGGGTTGGATTGCCCGCCGAGAAAGGAGAGCAGATTTTCGACGCATTCTTTAGCACCAAACCGGAAGGCAGCGGCATGGGGTTGGCGATCAGTCGTTCGATTATTGAGTCACACGGAGGACGCGTGTGGGCAACTGCCAACTCTGGGAAAGGAGCGACATTTCATTTCACACTGCCGGCCGCAGGGCAAGTCCAGCAACGTGATTCACTATCCCTGGCGCAGCATCGCGACGATACAGATTGAGGCGGCTGGCGATCGCTGTCGACTGCAGACAAGGCTGGATTCCCAAACTGACCTGTTACCGGTATTACCGACAAGTTGGTGGATCGACTACATCCTCCTCCTCCTGCTATCGACCCGGCTATCTGGCTACGGCTCGTAGAACGAGCCCGCCCAGCCCTCCTCCGATGAGAGGGCCCAAGATCGGCACAATGGCATAGCCCCAGTCGGAAGGCCCCTTGCCCGCGACGGGCAACACGGCGTGCGCCAGTCGAGGTCCGAAGTCCCGGGCGGGATTGATCGCATAGCCAGTCGTTCCCCCAAGCGAAAGCCCGATACCCCAGACCAGTGCTGCAACAAGGTAAGGGCCCAGCCCCGATACTGGACCTGAAGCCGCCACGGCTTTCGAGAAAATCGCACCGACCACCAGAACCAAAACCAGAGTTCCGAGGATCTCGCTGATCAGGTTCGCGCCAAATCTGCGGATCGCAGGCGCGGTGCAGAAACAGGCGAGTTTCAGGCCTTGATCGGGAGTCTGTTCCCAATGCGGCAAGAAGTGCAGCCAGACGAGAACAGCTCCGGTGAACGCGCCTGCCATCTGCGCAACAAGGTATGGCGCGAACTTGGCAAAGTGACCGCTCATTACAGCGAAGCCCACTGTCACCGCGGGATTCAGATGTGCATCACTGCTGCCGCAGGCGATTGCGGTAAAAACACCAGCCATGACGGCAAAAGCCCACCCACTCGCAATTACCATCCAGCCGGCGCCTTCTGCTTTTGAGCGTTTGAGTAAAACGTTTGCGACTACGCCGTCACCGAGCAATATCAGGATGAGCGTACCCATGAACTCTCCAAAACACTTCACCAACATCCCCAGCCTCCTCTCCAGCTGAAGCTCTGCTCTCTTCAGTCAATCCAATCGAAGGACTTGCTCACCGCCCGCTTCCAAAGTTTGTACATTTGCTCTCGTTTCCCATTCGTCAGGTTCGGCTTCCAGGTGTGGTCAGCCGACCAGTTTGCCCGGAGATCTCCTAGATCCTTGAAGTAGCCGACCGCCAGACCAGCGGCATAGGCCGCACCCAGCGCGGTCGTCGCATCCTTGGTGACTGGACGAATGACCGGCCTGTCGAGAATGTTCGCTTGAAATTGCATCAACAGGTCGTCGGCGACCATCCCACCGTCTGCTCGGAGAACGTCCAGCTTGATGCCGGAATCCTTCTCCATTGCTTCGAGCACATCCCGGGTTTGAAACGCAGTTGCTTCCAGGACGGCGCGGGCAACGTGCCCCTTGTTCGCATAGCGCGTGAGCCCGGCAATTACGCCGCGCGCATTATCTTTCCAATAAGGGGCGTACAGACCGGAAAAAGCTGGAACGAAATATAAGCCGCCGTTGTCGTTCACCGTGCGTGCAAGCGATTCGATGTCTGAACTCTTCTCAATCAGGCCGAGATTGTCCCGAACCCATTGGACCAGTGCACCAGTGATGGCAATGCTTCCTTCAAGCGCGTAATGAGCTGGCTGATCGCCTAGCTTGTAGGCCACAGTGGTCAGCAACCCAGACTTGGAATCAATCTTTCGCGTGCCGGTATTCATCAGCAGAAAGCAGCCCGTACCGTAGGTGTTCTTTGCTTCCCCGGGATCAAAGCAGGTCTGGCCCACCAGTGCGGCCTGTTGGTCCCCGAGTATTCCAGCGATGGCGACGTCTTCTATCGCGCGTTCCTTCGCAGTCCCATACATTTCGCTGCTGGAGTGAATTGTCGGCAGCATCGCCCGCGGAATTCCGAACGTCTCCAGAATTTCCGCGTCCCACGACAGGGTGTTGAGATCCATCAACTGGGTTCGGCTGGCGTTGGTAACATCCGTAATGTGTGCACCGCCATCGATGCCTCCAGTCAGGTTCCAGACCAGAAACGTGTCAATGTTGCCAAAGAGGACGTCACCCGCTTCTGCGGCTTCCCGAGCGGCTTGCACATGCTCGAGAATCCAGCGGATTTTCAGACCGCTGAAATACGTTGTGAGCGGCAACCCCGTTTTGCCACGGAATCTGTCTTGCCCTCCTGATGCCCCGAGTTCTCGAACATAATCCGCGACGCGCGTGTCCTGCCAGACGAGCGCATTTGTTACCGGCTTGCCGGTTTTTCGGCTCCAAACCACGGTGGTCTCACGTTGATTAGTGATTCCAATCGCCGCCAGGTCTCGTGGTCGGAGGCTCGCTTTCGCCATCGCCTCCGCGATAACCGCGCGTGTGTTCCGCCAGATCTCCTCGGCATTGTGTTCCACCCATCCTGGCTTGGGGTAGATTTGTTCGTGTTCTTTCTGCGAGACCGCCACGGTGCGTCCCGAGCGGTCAAACACGATGAAACGCGTGCTCGTCGTGCCTTGATCGATTGCTCCGATGTAGTCTGCCACTTCGCTCCTCCAAAGCTTCTCGTCACGTGCGGTGGAATTGCGCACGCGCTTTTTGCTTTTCAGTCCGCGGCAGACTGTCCGCTTCGCGATGATGCATGTCGTCCGCGCGACAAACCTGCCGTTTCTATCAAGTGATAGATCTTCTCTGTATAGGTCGCGATCGCCTCACGCGTTGACGCGTCGCTCCATTGCAGTTCCTTCTGCATCAGGGATCCCAAAAGTGGAGCTGCATCGACGCAGTCGCTCCATGAATAGAACTGCATCCCAAGCCGGCGCGCGAGCACGTCTTCAATCGTGGCCGCCATTTCGTATCGAACGGCGTACACCACTTCAGCCCTGATCGCCCGACCTCCTGGAAGAATCGTCTGCAGCAGATCCGGGTTATCGATTGTCAGCTCAAGGACTTTTTGGGAGGCGGTTCCAAACTTAGCTGCCAGATGACGCGCGGTTCCCTCAGAAATCGGATGTTCGCGGCAGAGCCTCTTCCAGTAGTCGTCGGTGAAGCCCTCACCGCCGTAGAGAATATGATTGCGGGTCTTTGATTCCATCTGCGGGAGTCCTAACGTTTGTTGCACAGTGTGAATCGTGTCCTCCGCCATGGCGCGGTGCGTTGTCCACTTGCCGCCCATAATGCTGATCAGTCCACTGGCAGGATCAACCTCGATTACATCGTCGCGAGCCAGTTTCTTCGTATCGGTTGTACCTCCCGATCCCACAAGAGGCCGTGCGCCCGCAAAGCCGGCCACTATTTCGTCCGGGGTAACCGGTCTGTGCAGATATTGATTGAGGTGCCGCAATAAGTAATCAACATCTTGCTTAGTAACGACCAATTCGGCATCCGGCGAAACCTCTTCGTCCGTCGTGCCGACCAGCAGTCTTCCACACCAGGGGACGGCAAACAGAACACGTCCGTCCTCTGTCTTCGGAATGAGCAATGCATCGTCTGTCGGGAACACATCCAGCGGAAGGAGGATGTGTGAACCTTTGCTAGGCCGCATGCGCTTCTGCACCGAAGGTGTGGCCAATTGGCGAATGGAGTCCGAGAGAGGCCCAGTGGCATTGACGAAGGCTTTAGCGGTAACCGTGAACGTGTTCTCGGTCAGATGGTCTTTTGCTATGACCCCGGAAATCTTCCCATTCGCACCCCGTACAAAATCTGTAACCCTGGCGTGGTTCAGCGCGTTTCCGCCGACCACGGTGAACGTTTGCACAAGCGCAAGGTTGTATCGCGCGTCGTCGAACTGACCGTCGGCATACGCCACGGAACCGAGCAATCCCTCAGCATTCAACTCCGGCATATGCTCCAATGTTTCATCTCGCGATAGGAACTTGCTCGGAGAGATGCGACCTGGCCCCGCGAGCCAGTCATATATCTTCAATCCAATATCGAGGTAGGCCACATCAACCCAGTGATAGCTGGGAACAAGAAACTCCAGTCTGCGAGTGAGATGCGGCGCGTTTTCGAGCATCCGGACACGTTCGTGCAAGGCGCGCACCAGGACGTGGTATTCCTGAAAATCGGCCTCCTTGATGGCTTCTTCGAGATAACGCACTCCGCCGTGAATGATCTTGGTTGCTGCGCTGGAGGTTCCCGCGGCAAAATCGGCTGCTTCCAGCAGAACCGTTGGGATTCCGCGCAGTTGCGCGTCCAAGGCGCAGGCCGATCCTGTCGCGCCGCCGCCGATGACGCACAACTGAAATTCCTGACGGGCGATATTGTCGAGTTCTTCGGTTCTGCTTTTCATAGATCTCCAGCCGATCAAAACGTGACCTTCGTTCTGAAACCCAAAACCGGGGCGTTCGGCAAATTGGAATTGGCGCCCACATCGACGTAATACTGGAACACCGGCTGCAGCAGGAAGTATGGCGTCACCTGTAAGGAGTAGTTCAGTTCGAATGCTTTTTCAGAGCCCAGCTTCGGACCGCCCAGCAATACTCCGAACTCGCTGAACGGATCACTGATCTTGCTGTAGACGAAAGCGCACGCAATCCGGTCCTTTGGGCGATGACGGAAGGGAGCATTGAAGCGAGCACCCGCGGTGATCTGGGAATTCTCCCGATTCACATTGCCGGGACTCCAATCAAAGCCAAAGGTTGCATCGAGTCCGCGATTCGATCCGGGCTCCGAGCGGAATAATGCTTGGCTCGCCATTCCATAGATCAGGTAGTTTCCGCTGCTCTCGCGCCCGGAAGGATCACTAAACTTGCCCCCGTTGTAAACCCCTCCGAACTTGTACTCGCCTGGATAGGACTTGCCTGACTGAGCCGATTTTGGAGTATTACCGTCTGTTTGATTTACTAGAAATCCAGCTTCAAACAAGAAATTCGGAGTATCGCGAATCTGGAAGTGGAAGCCCGTAGGGTCCTGCTGGTAGGGGTTCCGGTTTCCAGCCATCACGGCGCTCTTCACGTAGAAATTTCGTGTCGGCGCAAGGCGAATCTCGGCGCCTGGAGTACCCGCGGGATTGAAAGACTCGTAGATAGTACTGAAGAGGTTGCCGAACGCGTAACCCATCGGTTCGATCAGCCAGGAGCCGCCGTATTCCTGGTTGCCGTAAAAATCCAAGCCGGCCAACTGTCCCGCTCTTACTCTAAGTTTGTTGTTGAAGAACAGTTGCTGCAGCCAGAACGAATCCAGACGTGTTGTGTGTGCGCTCACCAAGTCACTGGGATTCGCCAGGGTCCCAATCTTTGCACCCAGGTTGGCTCCCGATTGCCAGAGTCCAGTGGCGTGAAAGCTGAGCCCTTGCCATTCGATGAGCCGATCAAAATTTATGTCTATCGTCCCGCGAATTCGTGGCCATCCGGCTTGGGCCTGTTGCATTCCGCCGCTCGGATTAGCCTCCAAGTCGGAGATGTAGAAGAAATCGAAGCTGACGCCCTTTTCGGCCAGCTTCGATCTTTTGCCTCCCCAGTCTCCGAACAGATACTGCCTTGATGGAATCTCAAACAATGTGTTGCCCACATCAGGCGTGGCAGCATTTGTCTGAGCCAGCAACGGAACGGTGAACATCATGAGCAAAACAAGGCCCGATAGGAGCTTGAGCCGGAGTGAGCACACACTCAGCCAACGGTGACCACAGCACGTAGCTTCGTCGCGAGATCTATCAGTCGCTCGAACGCTGAAGTCGCAAAATCCAATTTGTTTTCCCATAGCGTCCTGACTGATGCACTCGCATTACCAAAACAACCTGAAGGCTTCGACTCGCGAAGAGGCGCTACAGGGTTGAGGTTAGCCACTCACTGTGTCGAGAGTGGCTCTGTTCGCTGAGATCGCCCCGCGCCGCCGTGTCGCAGTTTAGACAAGTGACGCCCCGACGCCTGTTCACAACGCCGTGCTCCAATTTCGAACGGATCGAGCACGTGATGAGATCCTTTCTTGTCGTCGGCATTCGGTCTAACTCCATTTGGAATTCGATTTGCATCAGGTAGTGTCAGGGTTTGTTGAAGCCAAACTGATGGTGATGTTATGGAAGCCCATATTCATTGCCCAGGCGGGCGCCACGCGGTCATACAGGCATCCAGCAACAAGGACAGGCCTGAACGATTGGTTACTGCCCATCAAGATGAGGATTGCTTGCGCGACCTCATAGCTGCTCCAAACATCTTCGGGCTCGGCTTCGCGTCGCGTGAGGAAGCACTCGCGAACCTCGAAGGCCACATGTCAGACACCGCTGCTTCGAAACAAAAGCCGCAAATCACAGCAACGTTTCATGTGCCCCACGAAAACGGTGACTTGCCGAGCGGGCATGACCTCGTGAAGCATCGCAGAATCCCGCAAAGCATTGTGCAATCCGCTCTTGCGGCCGTCATTGCCCTTTTCTACTCGAAGAACATCGTCTCCGTAATGATCCGCATGGCACTAGGAGCGTCTTTTTAGTTGGGTTGATCACCGATGCTTGGTTCGCATCGGGAAGACTGGCAGTTTCACAAGGGTCCCATGAAAGATGAAAAGATTCATAAAGAAGAAGTCTGGTCGGCTATTCGCTATCTTGACCCTGACGAACGGGAGAAGGACAAAGAGGCCAATGCAGCCACCATAATCGCAGTATTGGCCCTTCTGCTTATAGTTGGCGGTGTTTGGGTTTTACTTTGGTTTGGAGTAAGACAACCGTGATGCGATTCAAGAGGGACGGCGCCGAGAGTAGCCGCGACCAATGGCGACTCGATAGCGCGGTCGGAGAAGAAGCCTCATTACGACACAGAGGCCTCTATAATCTCGAAAGCGCGGTGGGTGCGTCGTGCCGTTTCTGAGAACACGCAGTATCACTGCGCAAGGTGGTAAGCCTCCTCCTCATCCAGGCCTCGCGCTTCCTCTTCTGCGGAGACCCGAACCGGACCCACAGCCCTGAGCGTTTTCATAATCAACCAAGTCACCAGAACGCTATAGGCCCCGACTACGACAACTGCAAGCAGCTGCACAAGAAATTCGCGTGCACTGCCCGAGATACCATCGATCGCGGTCGCTCCAAAGATGCCTATCATCAGAGATCCAGTAATACCGCCAACGCCGTGGGCACGGAATACTTCCAAGGCATCATCGATGTTCAACTCCTCTTGAATACGTTTTGCAAAATAGCAGGCGCTGGCACCAATCGCACCAATGATTAGTGCGGCCCACGGTTCAACATATCCTGCTGCCGGGGTGATCGTGGCAAGGCCTGCTACCGAGCCAACCAGAATTCCGGAAAACGATGCTCTCTTGGTGTCGCGCCAAGTCCAGAACTGCCAAACCAGCAACCCTGCCGAACCTGATAGTGTCGTGTTTACAAATGCATAGGAAGCCAGCGCGTTGGCTGCGTAGGCACCGCCGGAATTGAAGCCGAACCATCCAAACCACAAGAGTCCAGCGCCCACAGCGACGAGAGGTATGTTTGCCGCCGGGGTGCTCCGCTCTTCGTCCCGACGTGGACCTAGTAACTTAGCCACCGTTAGCGCTGATAACCCCGCGGTCGTGTGTATTACCAACCCACCAGCGAAGTCCACAACACCGAACTTAGCGAGGAAGCCGCCACCCCAGATCCAATGCGCGACCGGTATATAGATAAACGCCGTCCACAATATGACGAACCAGATGTAGGGTGTGAGTTTGAAGCGGCTCACAAAAGAGCCTGTGACAAGTGCTGGAGCAATAATGGCAAACATCATCTGATAAGCGAAAAAGACAATAAACGGGACAGTGGCCGCATGCCTCGCATTTGCTTCACCACCTATCCCATGCATTCCGAAAAACGTCAGTGGATTGCCGATGATCTGGCCGATGTCCGGACCAAACACTAGACTGAAGCCACCGAATACCCAAATGACAGCAACCAGGCCCAAACAGACAAAGGTCTGAAACATAATCGTGAGGATATCCGTCTTTCTCACCAAACCACCATAAAAGAACGCTAAGGCGGGTGTCATCAAACACACCATTGCCGTGCACATCATGAGAAAAGCCGTATCGCCTGCATTTAACATGAAATCCTCGTGATCAGATCAAGCCCTCAGAATGATTCAGTCATATATTGCTCACGATGTAATTCCGGGACAGTTCAACTGTGAGACCAAGCAAGTGAAGTGCCATAAGGGCAAACCTCACGCTCAGCGCCAAGCCGTGAACGGCGAACGCCAGGCGCGACCGAAGTTCTCGCGAGCCCAGGTACTAACGAGCGCGCGGTGTCAGCCCGTTGTTGGCGAGGCGGGGCGACGTCGTCGCCGACCGTGAAGACCCAGTCGCGGCGCCGGTGCCATCGGCGAGTACAACGGCGTTCTGGAAAACCAATCCGACCCCATTGCGATGGTTTACATGAGCAAACATGAAGGAATCCATGTTTGATGGTCAGGTTCTCTTGATGATAAATACTGTCTTGTCATCAATCTCGTCTTCTTTTCCAGTTTCGAGCAGATAGTCGTCTTTACACACGGCGAATTCAAGCAACGCATTGCAGATGTCCTTCGCTGACGACAGGCAGTGTTCGCGCATTACTGCTTCGAGTTTGCTACGGTCTTGGGTATCGCTTCCATCGTAAACACCATCGGTGTAAAGAAAAAGAATGTCTCCGGGACTCATCAATGTAATCTCCGCGACATCAGACGTGCTAGCCCGCTGTCGGAATTGCAGCGAATAGTACCGGGTACGGTCCGGATGATCTTCGGGAATCTGCAAGCCCAACGCCAGGAATTGCGCCATCTGACTTTTGCCGATATCCATGAACTTGCGGTACTCAGCCGAAAAAACCAGAGGTGGCGGATGCCCGAAATTAACAAAACGAAAATGACCGTTCGGGCGCAGCTCCCCATAGAGCATGGTGGCGATCTCCCGACCGCTTTCGTCTTCACTTCTGCCAAGCGCATTGCGTGCGGTGACCGATTGCGCCAATCGCAGATTCAACTTCTCGAATAGCTCGGGTGTGGTTTTTCCGCGCCGGTCAAGTTCGGCGAGCATCAATGCATGAAATGTGTCGTGAACCGTTGACGCAATCTTGGCTGAGATGATGCCGTGCCCCTGAGCGTCTACCAGCAGCACACCGGCTGTGGTGTAAAGCTCCTGCAAGTCTTCAGCGACTCGGATCTGTTCCGAGCTCCTCGCTACCCGGTATTCCGTTTCCATTTCGGATCTGAATCCCGGTCTTGACTTTAACCATTCGACATGATCGTCAACCGAATTACGTGTAGGCGTGCTGCCCCCTAACGGTTCAAGAAACTCTTTCGAGAGTTTTATAGCGCGCTCGATGCGAGCATGGATGTCATAGCGTTGCTGGAAATTTATGTACTCGAAAACATCTCCGCCGACGGTTCCCGCGGGAATGGAATTCCCGTACATCTCGATGCCAGTCAGATGCGGAATCGCCCCTTCCACGGGCATCAGGCGTTTGCGCAGATATTCATCGATTGTGAGCTGACTGTAGCCCGCAGCCGTCGAGGACTCGTGTTGCAGAGTTCCCTCAACTCCAGTCTTCTCTCGTGGTAGGGTCAACACGTCAGGATATACCTCAGGGCTTCACCGGGTCGATCTTCATCAAACACTACCCCGGCACAAGCTGCTTTGGCTTGCATCACATTTAGCGGAGCAATTCGTGGTTCAAGCGGGTGGCGCACCATAGAAATCCGATCACGCAGGACACTTTCCGTGCGTACAGTGCGCGAGCCAGGTCCGCGCCGAACATGAATACACCCGTTCAGCGCGATGATCAGAACAAGCGGATCGTCCCGTGTGTCTTTGTGGTCGGCGGCGATCTTCGAGGCGATTGTCGCAATATTCGATTTCAGATCGATAGCTGAGAGAATCAGTCGAATGTTTGGCCGCCCTGTCATCACTTTCCGTTCTTCTTCCCAAGTGCCAATGTCAAGAACTCTTCCCGGGCATCGGAGCTTCTGAAAAGACCGCGCATTACGCTCGTCGACATCAGTCCATCACTTTTGATTCCGCGCATTTGCATGCAAAGATGCTCGCCGCGTGCAAGGACTGCCACGTCACGCGCGTCTGTGATGGCCGTAATCTCGTCAGCGATCTGATGAACCAGCCGTTCTTGTACTTGCAGGCGGTGTGAATATTTGTGTGCGATGCGAGCAAACTTCGAGAGCCCGAGAACGTGCTCGGTTGCGATGTAGGCCATGGAAATTTCGCACTTGAAGGGAAGCAGGTGATGCTCGCATAGACTGAAAACCGAGACTCCGGCGCAGACGACCATTTGATCGGTCCGAAATGATTCGAAGGAAAACGTGGTTTCGATCGTGCCAGGGTCGTAGTCGATGAACTCTTTCCACCATCGCGCGAAGCGGCTCGGAGTCATCTTGAGCCCTTCGCGGTTCGGGTCCTCGCCGATTGCCAATAGCAGATTGCGGCCGATCCGTTCGAGCCTCTTAACGCTAACTTTCAGCGCAGGGCGAGCAGCTTGTGAACTCGCTCGCCCAGTCGCCATCCGCGTTCCTGAACCGTTTGTTGGCACAACTTTGTCGGCGCCGGGCTCACTGAAAGAGGTTGAAGACATATTGTGGTCCTTGCTTCACGACGCCGAGCTTTGATCAAGCGGAATGAGTTGCTCCATCACGATGAGGATCCTTCTAACAACGGAAATTCAAGACAGAACCACCAGGTCTCTGGGAGACGTTCATCCTACCGATGAATGGGAGCACTAGCAGCCGGCGACTGCTCCTGTCGCACTTGCATCCTGCCGAACTGTGGCTCTTGAATCGGATGCCGCCGTCTTGAACAGCGAAGCCCTTATCACGTCCTGCCGCAGTAAATAGACAGATACAGCGAGAAGAACGAGATCCTTCATCAGGAAAGCGACCTTCTCGGTCATGGCCGGGAATCCGCCAGCGGAAGCCGCCCAACCGTCCGGCAAAAACGGAATGATCGTCGTGGTCGCGATGAATGCGAAACATGAGCCAAGAGCTCCAAGAATCCCCCATCTCTTGTTCCAGTATCCGGCGAACAAAAGCGCCCCAAACAGCCACTCTGCAACTCCGAGGAAATAGGTTGCCCCCCGAACACCAAAGACCGCATACATCCAGAAGAGCAGAGGGCCGTGACCGATATACGGGAGAAGAGCCTGCGCCTCATACTGGAACCATTTCTGATAGCCAAAGAAGAGAAAAATGACGACCATCGATGCGCGAAGCAAGTGGTAATCGAGATCATTCTTGAGAATACCGAGCTTAATCAAAGCCCTTACGAGGAAGGTCACATGCACTCCTTTGCTTGGCAACCTACGCCATCGCCAGTCACGTGCAACTGCTGTTCCAATGCATGAAGCCTCGGGATGGCGTGCAGTCCTGCCTCGTTGTGCCAGTGGATTCAACGTCGTGGGAACAGCCGTTTAGAATTTACGAAGACGCTCCCAGTGAGCCCGTGCTGTGCACGTTGAGATAGAGACACCGTGACGCTATTTCGACTGCGCTGAGTCTCGAGAGCCATGCCGGAAGCGCGAAGTTCTTACATTCTGTGTCGACATTGATTGGAAGCTCGATTGCTGGTTTGTTCGACGGTTCGAAACGCAGCATCAAACTACGTCAGTGCTGAGAAGGAGATCCTATGGCTATCATCTCGCGGGGTTTTTCTGGTCGACGCAGCGCAGCTGATGTGAAACTCCCGCCGGGTCAATATCTCACCACGGATTTTCCGGTGTTGTCTGCGGGACCGACGCCACACATCTCCCTTGATCGCTGGGAATTTACTATCGATGACGGCAGCAACGTTTTGAAGCGATGGGATTGGAAGTCATTTCGCGAATTGCCCACGGAAACCATCACGGTTGATATCCATTGCGTAACGCGATGGTCGAAACTAGGCACGTCGTGGGAGGGTGTTTCGCTCGACGTGTTACTGGGAGATCTAAAGACGGATTTGCCCTACGCCATGTTTCGTTCGTATGGCGATTACACGACGAACCTCCCTCTCAAAGATGTCATAAACAAGCAGGCCTGGATTGCGTTCAAATATAACGGCGCCGATCTTGAGCCCGAACACGGCGGCCCAGCGCGGCTTCTCGTTCCCCATCTTTATTTGTGGAAGAGCGCTAAATGGGTGAAGGGCATGACGCTGATGCCCCACGACAAACCGGGTTTTTGGGAAAACCTCGGCTATCACATCTATGGGGATCCATGGAAGGAACAGCGGTACTCGAACGAGTGACGTGGCGTGTCGCAAAGGTTGTTGCTGTGCACGACGAAACTGCGACTGCGCGGACGCTCGCACTTACAGTTCGCGATTGGCCAGGTCAGATCGCTGGCCAGCACGTGGACGTGCGTTTGACAGCTCCAGACGGATACTCTGCGGTCCGGTCTTACTCGATTGCGTCGGCTCCGAACTCGGATGGGCGCATCGAAATCACCGTCGAGCGACTGCCGAACGGCGAAGTCTCGCCCTACCTGACGAAGGAACTCATGGTCGGCGATGATCTGGAATTGCGAGGCCCGATTGGCGGCTGGTTCGTGTGGCGTAGAGACCAAACGGAGCCCGTCCAGTTGGTGGCAGGCGGCTCGGGCATTGTTCCCCTCATGGCCATGATTCGCTCGCGTGCTTCGGCCGGCAGTTTCGCTCCATTTCGATTGTTGTACTCAGTAAGAGAGCCGGGAGCAGTTTTTTACCGGGATGAACTACAGGCGTTGTCAGATCAGAACAATTCTGTAATTGTCACCTACGCGTACACGCGCGCTACTCCGAAAGATTCGCCGCGCCCGCCCGGCCGCATCGACGCCGCGCTAATCGCAACCGGTACATGGCCCTCGAACCTTGCCCCAACCAGCTATGTTTGTGGCCCGACATCATTCGTTGAACGTGCAACCGACCTCCTGATCGCGGCCGGACAGGACCGCGAAAGGATCCGGACAGAGCGCTTCGGCGCCACAGGAGAACGAAAATGAGCGCATCTATGAACTATCTTGACGGTAACGCTGCCGCAGGTGAATTGAGCAAGGTTTTCGCGGTGGATATCACGAGCGCAGAGGGACAGTGCGCCAATTGCGGAGCAAAGAAACGGTTCGCGGAGGCACATTTGTATATGCAATGTCCTGGCCTCATCGCGCGGTGTCCGCTTTGCGGGCACGTGCTCCTGCGATGCTCGAATATCCGCGGGCGCGTCTTCCTCGATCTCCGCGGTATGACGTACTTAAGTGTGGAGTCAGCCCCGCAGGAGGCGAGCAACTAGGCTAATGGCCATTCCCGGCTTCGACAGGGGAGACGATTTCTCTAATGAAGGTGATTGCCCTCACAATTCTTCTCCTTACGCTCGCCCTGATCGCTTTCGGGACCTCGCGTTCGCGAAAACAGATTTCGGCAACTCCGGACGTGCGTGATTACCCCTACGCGGAACCTTTTCGTGGCTCAGTGGTTGGAAAAACGCTGGCACGGGCTTGCGGGAACTGCCACTCGAATGAAACGAATTTCCCATGGTACAGCCACGTAGTGCCGATCTCGTGGTGGATCCAAAGCCATGTGCGAGAAGGCCGTGAAGAACTGAACTTCTCCGAGTGGACGAGGTATACGGCACTCGAACGGCATAATGAACTGGAATCGATCTGCGGAGTCGTCTCAAATGGCAGAATGCCGCCGGCATCATATAGGGTTCTGCATCGTGAATCGCGGCTGGAAGCTAAAGATAAACAAATGATATGTGCCTGGGCAGCTAATGAGTCGGAACACGAGAGGTAATCATTTGCCGAACGAATTTAGCCAATGTTGAAGAATGTTTCCTATCGCAGCCTAAGGAGAACCGAGATGAAGAACTTAATTGCGTGTTTGCTGGGCATAATCCTAATCCTCCAGCCGGCTGGCCTTAGCGTTGCCCGGGCAGCCAATAAAGATAAGGATGAAGACCGGTTGAAAGAGTGTGGCACAGTTTTGAAGGAGATTCTCGACATTCCCGACAATATCCCGCAGGACCTACTCGACAAGGCCGATTGTGTAGTCGTCTACCCCTCCGTGTTGAAGGCCGCATTCGTGGTTGGTGGTAGCTATGGTCGGGGTGCGATGACATGTCGAAAAGGCGAAAACTTCGCAGGAGCCTGGAGTGCTCCGACAATGATGGCTCTTGAGGGCGGTAGCTTCGGCTTTCAGATCGGGGGACAAGCTACAGATTTCGTGCTGCTGGTCATGAATGAAAGTGGCGCTCGCGGGATCCTTGCCGGAAAAGTGAAGTTGGGAGGGGATGCTTCTGTTGCGGCAGGACCAGTCGGCCGCAATGCTTCGGCGGAGACGGACGTCACCCTGCGCTCAGAGATTTTGAGTTATTCCCGTTCCCGTGGCCTCTTTGCCGGCATCTCTCTGGAAGGCTCAACCATCCGACCCGACAACAAAGCAAACGAGCAAATTTATGGAGAAAAGCTGGAGGCTAAACAGATCGTGCTCTCGGATCAGGTCAGAGTGCCTGCCGCTGCCGAGCAATTAGTTTCCACGTTAGATATCAAAACCGGGCGACATAAACCGTAATGCTAAAACGGTGTTCTTGGGCAATCCACCCTTCTCGCCCAACCCCTTCGCCGCTCATCAAATTGGTAAAAACAAAGGCCTCTTCCCGCGCATTCTGAGCGTGTCCGCTTCCATTACGCCAAAGACTCGCCCCTAGCAGAAGGCCAGGTCGATCTTGTTGATAGCGAACAGTGCTCCGCCTCGTTAATACTCAGGAGCACGTATTCCTCGACCTCCGCGGTATGACGTACTCAAGCGTAGACTCGGCACAACAGCAGGAGGCGAGCAACTAGCCTGATGGCTTCTTCCAGTTTAGAAAACATGCCGACTTGTCTAACAAAGGTGATTGCGCTGACAATTCTTCCCCTGGCACCCGTCCTAATTTCTTCCGGGAGCGCGCTTTCGCGAAAGAAATTGCGAGTCGAAATGTTTTTTGATGAACCGCCTATGGAAGACGAACAGGTGAATCGGGAAGAAGTCTGGTCAGCAATCCGGTACCTTGATCCTGACGAACGGGACTCGATTGCGGATGGTGCGCTTCAATGTGTCGCGCGGCTTGTCGCGGTGCTCTCATTGGCAATGAGCGTAAGTCAGGCGGCTGAAGGCGAGGAGGCTTTTACCTTGGTCGGCAGTGTGAAATGAAATGTTGCACCACGTTCGGCGTTGGGAGTCGCCCACAAATGGCCACCATAGGACTCGATGATCGTCCGACTGATGGACAGTCCCATGCCGGTGCCGTGCGGCTTGGTGGTGAAGAAGGCATCGAAAATACGCTCGACTTGCTTCACCGGAAGCCCGATACCGCAATCACTCACCGAAACCAGTAATTGGCCATCCTCCGTTGTCTTGGATCTGACGCTCAGTTCACCGCTGGTATCATTCATCGCCTCGATACCGTTGAGCATGAGATTCATCAAAGCCTGCTGCAACTGCACCCGATCTGCCCTGACTGTGGGGAGCCCTTCGGCAAGATCGGCGCGCATCGCAACGGAATGCCGGTTTGCCTCGCTGCGCAACATAACGACCATCTCTCCGATGACTTCGTTTACGTCAATCATGGCTGGTTCTGAAGAACCCTTTTGGTATAGCGAGCGGACACGGTCGATGATGCCGGCTGCACGCTTGGCGTCTCGGACCATTTCCAAAGCAGCTTCTCGCGCCTCGGGCAGATCGGGCTCATCGCGATCAAGTAACCGCACGCACGCTTCCGCGTTGGTTACCGCCGCCCCAATGGGTTGCTTGATTTCGTGGGCGAGCGAAACCCCTAACTGTCCGACTGTGATTACCCGACTCATGTAGGCCAGATCGACCTGGAGCTGGCGCAACCGCTCACGCTCTGCTTCGGCCAACTTGCGTTCCGTTAGATCGAGTACGAACGCCACGTTCTCGGTTTTTGTCCCTTTGATTGCTGCGGCGGCAACCAGCACAGGCACACGCGTTCCATCGCTACGCAGGTACTCTTTTTCGAAGAGCTCACAGGTACCGTTCGCCTCGAGCTGGGCCACGGCCCGTGCGCTCGCAGCCTGCCACTCGGGTGGTGTCAGCTCCGTCCAGTTGAGACGTCCGCATGCGAGGTCATTACGCGTGTAGCGAACCATCTCCAGAAAGGCGTCGTTGGCGTCGATAACTCGGCCTGCAAGGTCCGATATCAACACACCGACGATGTTGGCATCCACAAGCCGCCTGATCTTTGCTTCGCGTTCCTCAAGCGCGAGGCCAGCTTCTTTAGCCGCGGTAATGTCCGTCACAGCTCCGACGACATCGCTGTCACTAGATGAATTGCGCGCGGCGCAACCCGATACACGGAGGTACTTCACTCTGCCGTCGCTCATGAGCAAGCGGTGCTCGAAATTAAAATCGGTTCGGTCGAGTGATATTCGCTCGAACGTTTCCTTCACCCGAAGACCATCGTCAGGATGGACGCGCCTCAGAATAAACTCCAGCGTCGGCTTGGTCACGGGATCCACTTCAAATATTCGATAGGTTTCCAGCGACCAAAAGATTTCTCCGCTGGCGACATCCCAGCCGAAGCTACCTGTCTGGCTTAAGCTTTGGGCTATCGCCAGATAGGCTTCGCTTCGGCGGAGTGCCTCTTCGGCACGGCGCAGTTCCGCGCTCTCCCGTGCCTCGCGCAGCGCCCGGTTCACCGAGGGCACAAGGCGCGACAGTCGCGTCTTCAAAACGTAATCCGTCGCCCCGATCTTGAGAGCTTCGATCGCCACTTCTTCGCCCATAGTTCCAGAGACAAAGATAAATGGTAGGTCCGACCGTTGCCACAGTGTGATTTTCAACGCAGACAAGCCATCGAACGAGGGCAACGCGTAATCGGCCAAGATCACGTCGAAGCCGCCCTGCTGTAGCGCCGCGCGGAAGCCGGGTTCCGTCTCGACGCGGGTCACATCGCAGACAAATCCGTCCAACTCGAGCGTGTCTTGCGCTAACTCCGCGTCGGCGATGTCATCTTCTAAATACAGGACACGCAAAGGACGGTTCATAGCAGTTTCAGCGTTTCCTGACACTTCCGGGCGGAGGCTCGTTAATGACCGCCCAAAAAACTCCGAGTTCCTTGACAGCATTCACAAACTCGTGAAAATCAACTGGCTTTACGACATAGGCGTTGACCCCAAGTTTGTAGCTTCTCATCATATCTTTTTCTTCATGGGAGGACGTCAGCACCACTACGGGAATCATCTTCAGGTCCTCGTCGGATCTGACTTGCTTCAATACTTCTAATCCATCGACCTTGGGCAGCTTGAGATCCAGCAGCATAACGGCGGGATTACCGTCGGAGCGACTGTGGAATTGGCCGCGACGATAGAGGTAATCGAGAGCCTCTTGGCCATCCCGCGTAACCACTACCGCGTTGGCGAGGTTATATTCCTCCAGCGCCGTAAGGGTAAGTTCCACGTCTCTTGGATCGTCCTCAACAATCAAAATGCGTCCCAGTATGTTCATAGAGCGTTTGCAGCCCTCACTTCTGAATGCTGTGCTTTAGGCAGTGAAAAATAAAAGGTCGCGCCTTGATCTACTGCTCCCTCCGCCCGAACCTTCCCTCCATGGCGGTGGATAATGCGCTGCACGGTTGCTAGCCCTATTCCCGTACCTTCGAATTCGTCAGCCCGATGCAGCCGTTGGAACACGCCAAACAATTTATTTGCATACTGCATATCAAAACCGGCGCCGTTGTCCCTGACGAAGACCTCGAGGTCATCATTGTCTCCGTCCGCACAACCAATCTCGATTTCTGCCCGCGTTCGCATCCGTGTGAACTTGACCGCATTGGAAACGAGATTGGCAAGAACCAGCATCAGCATGGAGCGGTCTCCGTAACAGACTGGAAGGGCATCGATTTTCCAGGCAATCTCTCGACCCCTCGTCTCCTGCTCGATCTCCGAGACGACGTCTTTCACAAGCTGCTCGAGGTTCACCAGCGACTTCTTGGTTTCAGCCCGCCCGATCCTGGAAAACGATAGCAGATCGTCAATCAGCTTGCCCATTTTCTTGGCTGAATCGAGGATTGTCTTTATGTACCGCTGACTCTTATCATCCAGCAAAGAAGCCGCCTGTTTCTGCAGCAGCTCCGAGAACCCAACGACATGCCGAAGCGGGGCGCGCAGGTCGTGGGACACCGAGTAGGCAAAAGACTCTAGTTCCTTGTTGCTCGACTCAAGTTCTGCAGCCCGATTGGCAAGTTTCTGGTTCAGTTTGCGAATTTCGCCCTCTCGCTGCTTGCGCTGTTCCACCTCAACCTGAAGGCGGTCGCGGGCACGACTAAGGTCGTCCTCGATTCGGCGCCGAGCGCCGGCGAAGGACGCAATAAGTAACGCCCATGCCGTGAAAACGAAAAAAGACGGAAAATCTTCGCGGGAAATTGCGAATGAAAATACGGGTGGGGAAAAGAAATAGTCAAAGCAGGCGGCGGATAGCACAACGGCAAGCACAGAAGGCCCCACTCCTCCATACCATGCGGCAACGGCGATGGCCAAGTTAAAAGGTGGTGCGATCTCACGGAAGCGGTAGTGCCGAAATACAAGTGCCAGCCCCATCGCAATTGCAACGCAAGCCGCTGAGAAGCCGTAGCGTAGGAGACGTGACCCGCCCATTCTTGATTGCAGGTTCCAGGGTGCCATTATCCCTCATTGCCGGAGGTCTGTTCCGCGAGGCCGTTGGTTGTAGCACTCCCTATAGTAGTCGCGATTGCCGCGAAAGTGCTCACTCCATCGTAAGCTGACTCAGTCGCATCTGCACGTCACATTCCACTGAATCGTAAGCATCCCGGAATCGATAACTACTCACTGCGGGTTCATTTGTGCACTGAGAAATGTGTCTCAGGGCGTTTTGAAGGCGTGAAAAGCGTGTCTTCCTTTCGGCGCCGAGACGAAGACACGCCGTGACGCTATTTCGACTGCAGTCGTCTCGAGATCATGCCTGAAGTTGGCATGTCGCTTCGCACCACCACAGAAGCCAATGCGCACCTGCCATCACAACATCATTGACCTGCTGTGCAGGCCGGTAGCCCCATTCGGCTCGGCCGGGCTTCGTGTCACGGTTTGGGGTGTGCCGTTGCCGTCATAACAACGGACTGTAAAGGTGTGATTGCCTGACTGAAACAGCCAATCATATCTCCATACAACCCAGGTTAACTGCGACAGTGGCGAGCGTATCTGCGCCTGCTGCCACGGACCGCCGTCCACCTGCACTTCGACCTTCGATATTCCGCGGGAGCCCGCATGCGCGATCCCGCCAATCGGCACCAGTTTGCTGCGATCGGGGCGGATGATCGTCATATCTACTGCCACGGTGTCGATCACTGAAGTCGCGTGTATTTGCGCGACTCTATCCCATCCGCGCTGCACCCAGAAGCCCGGTTCCCAATGATCGGTGGCCTCCATAGATTCGATCCATTTGGGCTGTTTCATACCGTGTACGTCGGGCATATAGATTCTGAGTGGATAGCCATGCTCTCGTGTGAGCGGTACGCCATCCCACGAATAGGTGAGCATGATTCGCGGATCTGCCTTGATGGCGTCCAAGGAGACTATTTCATAAAAATCGTCAGCTGACCGGATTCTCAGGTGGGTCGCATTCGGCTTGAGTCGCAGATCCGGCAGCAGTCGCCGTAAGCTCACCCCAGTCCACCGTGTGGTACCGATCAGATCGCCGCCCACGGGATTCGAGATGCACGATAGGGTGACGAACTGGTGCATTGGCTCGTAGCGCTGGAGATCTTGTAGCGCGAATGTCAGCGGTTGTTCAACCAGGCCGGCGACTTGCAGTCGCCAGCGGCTCTCGTCAATCTTCGGCGGAATCGTATTGATATCGATGCGGTAATGCAATTCTAGAGGAGTAAATTCGGGCCGGGTACCGGGCGCAGGTTGCACCGCGGCAGTCGCGTTCGGCAGCGGATGCGTAGCTGACCAGCGCATCGACTCGCCGCTTCCCAACGCCATCAGTGACTCTCGGCGCCGCGACCCGGCCAATTCCCCTACAGCTGCCCCCCCGACAGTGATTACAGCGGTCGCGCCACCCAGGGTTATCAGGAACCGCCGTCGATCTATCCGTTGTACCGCCCGGTCAGCGATGGCATCAGTTGCCGTCTCCATATCTATACGAATCAGCCGTTCCTCCGCCGCGCCGAGAACTACTCCCCAAACGAGAAACGCCCCGAGTATCCAAATGGCACTCGCCACCGGCCCAACACTGGCAGTGTTGCTCGCGTGCAAACTGATGAGCATAGCTGGTATGCCCAAAACAGCTCCAAGGGCGAGTCCCACGGTAAGTCCATTTCCTCTGCGTCTAGCGCGAAGAATGAAGAACAGAATGACGCCTCCGACAAGCGCGACGATAAAAGCATCGGTTATCGCCATTGCCTGTTCTGCCGTTTTCGCACTCGCTGCCGTCGGACCCAGGTGCAATGCCCGAATCACGGTCACCATTGTCCCGATGCCGAAGGCGATGAGACCCCCGGGGAGTACGCGTGTCACCAAGTCGAACACGTCGAATGGCACAAACGGCAGTCCCGCCACTCTCCACGCGAAGAACGACGTACCAATCAGAGCAGCCGTCAGCATCGCGGCCACAAACAAGCCGCCAAGAATTCCCGGACGCCGCATATTCACCTCGAGCGTTTCCCCGCCCAGTCATCCAGGTCAGAGATCGGTGATGAGCTCGTTCCCAGGTGAAATTTCGAGACCCTTCCGTTCTCTGCTCATGCACATACCCTGCCATTCCCAATAGTATTTTCTTTCGCACGAATGGTGCTCTCTGCTAAGTTCGGGTGAGTGAGTGTCTGGCAGAAGTCTTCTGTTGCTATAACGACGCGACATGCAGGACGGTAAGCCGATTTTCCGGATTCGACAGATAAGGCGTTGATGGGGATGGGCCTTTGCTATGCGGCGGATTTTGCCAGGCCCCCCTTATGAATGATGAAGTCTGCGATCGGTTCGACGCCTTCCCCGCTTTTTAAATTCGTAAATATAAAGGGTCTCTTCCCGCGCATTCTCAGCGTGTCCGCTTCCATTACCCCAAGGCTTGCTCCGACAAAAGGAGCCAGGTCGATCTTGTTGATAATGAGAAGATCGGAGCGCGTAATGCCAGGACCTCCCTTACGGGGGATCTTCTCACCTTCAGCAACGTCAATCACGTAGATCGTCAGGTCCGCCAGTTCGGGGCTGAACGTTGCCGCCAAATTATCTCCGCCCGATTCCACAAAGCACAACTCTGCGTGCGGAAATTTCTTGTTCATCTCTTCGATGGCGGCGAGGTTCATAGAAGCATCTTCTCGAATTGCAGTGTGAGGACAGCCTCCGGTTTCGACTCCCATAATGCGCTCCGCCGGCAGTGCCTGCGCACGGGTAAGGATGAGCTGATCCTCCTTGGTGTAGATGTCGTTCGTAATCACATAAATGTCGTATGTGTCGCGGAGGCGCTTGCAGAGCGCTTCAACGAGCGCCGTTTTGCCGGACCCGACAGGGCCGCCGATACCGACACGCAAAGGATGGGCATGAGAATCGGAACTCGAAGTATGAGTCATGACCGAAACAACCTCGTGTATTGGGTTTCATGAGATGCGGAAGCAAGATCGACCATGAACGCGGCTGATCCCAGCTCGTGAATTGTTGCCTGTTCAGCTTTGGAAGCCACGGCGAGCACTGCTGGCTCAAGCTCGGCAATACCAAGCTGCCCGTCAGTTTGCCCCAGAGGAATCAAGCGAACGCCGGCTGTTACCAAGTTGGCGAGATAGCTCTGCAGAAAAGCGGGCAAAGCCAAGGTCGCCGGAATGTCTTGTCGAGCTGCGCGAACTCCGAGGATGACCGAAAAGACCGGGGCAATTCTGAGGTCCGAGAGCAATTCTGAAAGACTCTCTATGAGGGGATCGGGCCACACGCGGCGCAATGTAGCGAGGCAGGCCGTCGCCTGCTGCGATGTTTCAAGTGCAAATTCGGATGTGCTTCGAAAGGCGGCTGCGAGTTCCGCAATTTCAAGCAGCTTTTCGCAGTCGTCATCGGTCGCCGAGCGCCAAGCCTCAATGAAGAAAATCGCTTCGTTTCGTCCTGAGCCGTAACAGAGATCTGCTTCCAGCCAATCAATAAGGCTTTTGCGATCATGAATGTGTCCCGCTTCTACGGCCCATTCGATACCGTGAGAGTAGCTGTACGAGCCGGTGGGAAATGCAGGCGAAAGCCAGCTTTGCAGTCTCAAGAGCGACGCCGGCGGCAAACGGCACTGTTCTCCGGCCGAGCAACAATCTGACATAATGGAGCTCCTCTTCTCCAATCTTCCAGAAATTTCTATAGCATGTAAGGGACATCTGATCCGCGCGTCGGATAGGCGTACAGCATGTCCCTGAGCTCAGTGACACGCATCCGTGAGCGCATCGCCACTCCAAAGAGATTGATTACCTCGTCGGCCTCGATGCCCAGCAGATGGGCGCCCAGAATGCGATCTGTGCCTTCCTCCACGAGAACCTTGAAACCCGAATACTTCTCCGCGATTCGACGAGATGAATACCAATTGGAAGTCATCTCTGTCTTGACCCTGAATTTGAGAGCCTGCTTCCGTGCCTCGTTTTCCCTGAGCCCCACAGCAGCTAGAGGAGGAATCGCAAAAACCACGGTCGGAATCCCCAGATAATTCGGTTTCTTGGTATTCCCCTTTAGCAAATTCGCCGCTACGATGTTGCCTTCGTAGCTAGCTACCGGAGTGAGGGGCGGGCCTCCGCTTGCAGCAGCGTCGCCCGCTGCATAAACGGCAGGATTTGACATGCTTTGCAAGAACTCATTGACTTTTACACCTCGGCGGTCCCGTGCAACTCCTGCTACATCCAAGTTCATATCGTCGATTTCAGGTACGCGACCCGCAGCATGGACCACCATGTCTGCCTCGAATGTGCGCTGCTGACCAGAAGCGGAAGCTCGAACAGCAAGTTGGCCAGAGGCTTTCTCAACGCCTATGACTTCGGTGCCGAGCTGAACGTCAACCCCAAGCTCGCGACTGCTCTTCACAAGCTGATCGACCAGATCCGGGTCGAAGCGCGGGAGGGGGCGCGGTCCGCGATCTGCGATGATGACTTGCGCTCCGGCACGCACCGCCACGTGGGCGAATTCAAACGCGATATACCCGCCACCGACAAATAAAATCCGCTTTGGAAGTTCATCCAACTCCAAGAACCGTTCGCTCATCGTTAGGTGTTCGCTCCCCGCAATCTTCAAGTCGGCCGGTTTTTGCCCTGCTGCGATAACGACATACCGCCCTTCGAGCACCTCATCATTTACTTGAATCGAGGATGGGCCAGCGAATCGAGCGCGGCCGTGGAATGCGGTGATCCCGGCTTTCGCAAACTCATCTTGCCGGTTTTTGGGCACCGGCTCCGTGAACGAGTGCTTGAATCGCATCAATTCCTGCCAATCAATGCAAATCCCCTTGGCTCGAATCCCTTTTCCTTTCATTCGGCGGACCCAGTCAACAGCTTCTGCAGCACCGACAAGAACCTTTTTTGGGACGCATCCCCGGAGCGCACATGTCCCGCCGAAAGGCCTGGAATCGATGACTGCCACCTGCCATCCAGCAGACCGGCACCCCGATGCCACTTGAGATGCGGCTTCGCCTGTTCCAATGACAACAACGTCAAATTTTATCGTCATGCCAAAGGTTCTTCTTTTGCGCAGCATTCGAAGGTACTGTTTTACGCTTGTCTATTTCTGTCATTTAAGGCAATGAGCGAACGGCTTGTGCAGATCATTACTCATGATGATGCCCATCCTCCCGATGAGCGCGATGGTGGCCGTGGCCGGTGTAAGCGCCGCCTTCGGGCTGGAAAGGGACCTGCACCTTTACAAGATCTGCACCGAAACCAAGGAGCATGTCTTCGATCACGTGGTCGGGCCGAATGCGAAGAACCTGGTCTCGAATTTCAGTCGGCAAATGCCGATTTCCCAAATGCCACGCAAGGCGCGCCAGCTGATTGGGATCTTTATGTCTGACTTCGACAACGAGTTCCGCCGCGGCCTGAACCTTGAGCCATCTGCCATCTTCAAGTTGCAGGCCATCTCCATCGGCCATGGCAACCGCTTGGGGAAGGTCGAGCAAGACATCTTCGCCTTGATCCCCAATCAGGCGAATGCGGCGTCGATGGCGCGCGTCAAAATCAAGAGTAAGGGAGCCTGCAGCTTTTTCTGTCGGCCAATCCCCGGCCGGCCGATGAATTGAGGTGCGATGAGTGGGATCACCGTGAATGGAAGCGTTATGCGTAGTCATAGTCATACTCAATACATGAAGTAACGTTGAGCCAGGGCTAGTACTTTGGCCGGCTCGCAAGTAAGAAGGCGGCCATCGGCTCGCACTTCGTAGGTTTCGGCGTTTACTTCCATGCGAGGCGTTGTATTATTCAAAATCATCGAACGCTTGCCGATCTTGCGCGTGTTGGAGACAGGCAGGAGTTTCTTTGCAAGGCCAAGCGCCTCCGCTTTGTTGAGTAGCGCCTGGCTGACAAATGTCACGGAACTTTCCGTCAAAGAACGACCGAACGCACCGAACATAGGCCGGTAGTATTCCGGTTGCGGGGTAGGAATGGAGGCGTTGGGGTCTCCCATAATCGCGGCCGCGATCGTGCCGCTCTTTAGTACCATGTCGGGTTTCGCCCCGAAAAAGGCTGGATCCCAAATACAAATGTCGGCAAGCTTTCCAATTTCAATCGAACCGACATATGTAGAAATACCTTGAGCTATGGCGGGGTTGATCGTGTATTTCGATACATATCGTCGAGCTCTGAAATTGTCGTTCTCACCCTTCTCCTCACCCAGGCGCCCAAATTGTTTCTTCATTTTGTCTGCGGTCTGCCACGTGCGAATAATGACTTCGCCAACGCGGCCCATTGCCTGACTGTCTGAGGACATGATGGACAATGCCCCAAGATCCTGCAGAATATCTTCAGCCGCAATGGTTTCCTTACGAATCCGGCTCTCGGCGAAGGCGACGTCTTCAGCCACTCGCCGATCGAGGTGATGAGTGACCATCACCATGTCGAGGGCCTCATCAAGCGTATTTGCAGTGTATGGTCGCGTTGGAGTCGTAGAAGCTGGAATAACGTTTGGTTCGCCGCAGACCCTGATAATGTCCGGTGCATGCCCTCCACCGGCCCCTTCCGAGTGAAAAGTGTGAATGGTTCTTCCCTTGAAAGCCGCGATTGTGTTTTCGACGAAACCGCTCTCGTTGAGCGTGTCTGTATGGATAAGAACCTGCACATCCATGTCATCCGCAACAGACAAACAACAGTCAATGGCAGAGGGCGTCGTACCCCAGTCTTCGTGGAGCTTGAGGCCGCATGCCCCGGCCTCGATTTGCTCAACGAGACCAGTTGCTGAGCTCGCATTGCCCTTACCGAAAAAGCCGAGGTTCATGGGGAAGGCATCGGCCGCCTGGAGCATCCGCTGAATATGCCACGGACCTGGAGTACAGGTGGTCGCGCCGGTTCCGACTGAAGGTCCAGTCCCGCCGCCCATCATGGTGGTCAGGCCTGAATAAAGAGCCTCCTCGATCTGTTGTGGGCAGATGTAATGAACGTGGGTATCGATGCCGCCAGCTGTGACAATCTTGCCCTCGCCGGCGATCACTTCCGTTCCCGGTCCGATCACAATGGTGACGTTCGGTTGAACATCGGGATTTCCAGCTTTCCCGATCGCAGCAATCCGGCCGTCTTTGATCGCGATATCTGCCTTCACGATTCCCCAGTGATCGAGAATCAGAGCGTTCGTAATTACCGTGTCGACTGCGCCTTCACTGCGCGAACGCTGCGATTGACCCATGCCGTCGCGAATCACCTTCCCACCGCCGAACTTCACCTCCTCGCCATAGGTCGTGTAGTCCTTCTCTACCTCGATGATGATCTCAGTATCCGCGAGGCGCACCTTGTCGCCGACAGTCGGGCCAAACATTTGCGCATAAGCAGCGCGGTTCATTTTGTTAGTCATTTTCGATTACCTCGCTGGCCCTTGCGGCAATGCTCCCATCACCACCTTGTTGAAGCCATAAACCAGCCGTGCGCCTGCGTATGGAATCAACGAGACTTCGCGGGACTGACCCGGCTCGAAGCGCACGGCTGTTCCCGCCGGAATGTCTAAGCGATATCCAAGCGCCGCTTTCCGATCAAACCGGAGAGCCGAGTTGGTCTCAGCGAAGTGGTAATGACTGCCAACTTGTATCGGCCTGTCGCCAGTGTTTGCGATCTTAATAATGATGGCAGCTCTGTCCCTGTTCAGAACGATGTCGCCACTTGCTGCAAAAATCTCGCCCGGTATCATGACAGTCTCGCCTCACCGAATTGGGTCGTGAATGCTCACGAGTTTCGTTCCATCAGGGAAAGTTGCTTCCACCTGCATTTCGGGAATCATCTCGGCGATGCCTTCCATCACCTGGTCACGGCTCAGGACCTTGCGGCTGTCCGACATAAGCTGAGCAACCGACTGGCCATCGCGCGCCGCCTCCAGGACAAAATCGGTTATGAGCGCAACAGTCTCGGGATAGTTAAGTTTGACCCCTCTCTTAAGCCGCTCCCGAGCGACTATCGCGGCAAGTGAGATCATCAGCTTGTCTTTCTCACGCGGCGTGAGGTTCATGAAATTCTCCGTTCTGTGGCAATTTCTAACATGACCACATTTTTGGCACTCGGAAGGGTCCGGAGCCGAGTTCTGGTCCAAATTGCTCGAGAAAACTGCGCAAGGCAAGCTTCAAATCTGAGGACTCCTTCGCGGCGAATCGAACGACGATCAGTCCGCTTACCAACGTCGCAGCACAATTGCATCCTAGGGAAGGAATAATCTCGCGTAAAAAGTCTAGTCGTTTGTCTAGATCAGGTCCGAAATAGATCAGTGTTGCAATCGCATTGTGATTTGAGAGCAAGGCCTTCTTCTTAAGATCCCGATAGATTTCGTCGGTGACGCGAAAACTGTCCCCCCAGACCAGCCGACCGTCTCTTTTCACGCACCAGCTGTCGGTTATGCTGCCGCCAACCACGACTTCGCCATGGGCGGTACGCCCCAAGACAAGCCACTCGAGGGCAAGCAACTCCGCTCCAGAGAAAAGTTCGATCTCGGTCGTCCGGTGAAGACGTGCCTGATTGAATACGATTGTTTCCTGCGGAAGCCATGCAAGCTTGGCGGACATCTGTGTTTTCAGCTTGGTCACAACGCGCGCCGGTTCATGCAACGCCCGATAGACTTTTTCCGCTGCTTGTGAAGTCACCGCAATCGAGGCGCCAGGTAGCGCCGCCACAGAACATTCGAGCCGGTCACCGCCGGCAACGCCTCCTCCGGTATTAATAATGACAGCCTCTTCCACTCGACGATGTTCGGTTCTTGGGAACATGATGCGAATCGGAGATCGTTCAAAGACATCCTCGATGCGGGTACCGTTTTCGGAGCCACTTAGTACGATCCGGCCGAATCCGTCCGCGCGCTGCAGATCCTTATCGGACGGATGCTTCGTACTCGACTCTGCAAGACAAAGATCCAACCGGTCGGTGACATCGAGTGGTAACATCACGCGGAACCTCGGTTGCAGCGACCGGTTTGCTTGGGAATGAAGGTGCAATGGTCCATACCAAGAATTAGCGGTGTGCCGCATCAACAGCGCTGACTTCTTGTGCATCATCCCACTCACGAATCGGGATCACCAGGTACAGCTCGGTGTGGCCCGGAAGATGGTTGACGTAAGGCTCACCATTTGATCCGTCATGGTTCAATGTCTGTATTATCTTTTGATCCAGACCGATGATCATGATGTGCGGCCCAACGTGGAATTCATTGCCACTTCCCGTCGCATGCGACTTGTTTGTTACCCAGAAGCCGCCGTACATATATGAAATTCCGACGCTCTGCACGTTGGGCGTGCGCCCGGCCATACTGTCTTTCATGAACTGCAGAAAGACCTGGTCAAAGCAGCCAGGTTCATCATGGGTAGCTTCGGGACGACCCGGAAGACAGCTCCACCCACTAGTGCCATCCCGGAGAACGCGGAACTCGCCGCCGGGCGAAGTCGGCCAGTCGAGCACCGTTGCATTTTGCGTGACAAATTTTGGACCCGCCCGCATCGCGGATGCGATCTTCTCCGCGTCAGACTTCGTAGGGCGCGATGCTGGCATTTGAGCGTAGATGAGAGCCGTGATGAATATCAAGAAAGCAACACTTTTCATCGAATTCTCCTTTCTACGGTAGTCTCATGATGTGCTCGTCCACATTGGGTGATCAGGGCCCATGATGCACGCCCGGCGTCCGAAGCAAACCTCGACGACTTGCCCCATAAAGCGGGATCAGAATCCCGCCAACCCCTCAGGGCTGTTGTAGGGGATGGCGACACTGGTAACCTCCTCTAACGAGCCGTCTGGCTTGGTGGCGTAACCCACCAACTTCGAGGCATTTCCGTAGATCTGGTAGACAAACGCCCCATCTGGCGAAATCCAGCTATCGCTTGGGCCGCTGCTAACCACTCCATCGATTGCTCGGAAAGTGCCATCTCCCGGGACCTTCGGGCTCGCGGGATCCTTTGCAATAGAGAGCATGTCGCCGTCGATGTGGTAGCTGCTGATGTCGCTGTAACCGAAGTTCGTCGTGAACACCCATCGGTCATCCGGGGAGACGGCGAGCCAGCATAGTTCAGAGGGCACGCCGGCGCTCGTGTCGAGGGTTACGGGCGCGCTGACGGAGATTTTGCCGTTAGCGTCAATCTTGCCAATAGAGACTCCGTTGCTAACGGCATATCCGACGACGAAGGTATACGGCCGGTTGTGCAGGAAGGCGATGTAGAAGGGAGAAGCGCCTCTGGCGTCGTAAAATGAGGGTTCGCGGAGCGCGCCGTCTTCGCCCACGGGGAATACGACGATGCCGTCGGGGTCCGGTGCATTCGAAGCGATGACGTGCAGTGCGCCGTCTTTGTGCGGGATCCAGAGAATCAGTGAGCCGTCCGGATTTTTTCTACTGGGCAACTCATCGAACGTCGTGCCGACAAAGAGGAATTTCCCGTCGGGCGAGAGCACGGCCATGGTGGGCACACGATTGTTCCACTCCATGGTGTTCACGGAGTATTTTTCCGGGCGCGGCGTAAGCTTGCCTTCGCCGTCGACCGACATCAGCCGCAGATGGTCGGGACCGAACGTGTGCACCACGTAAAGCGTGCGGCTCGACGGGGAATACGCCAGCGATTTAGCGCCGCCGCTTGTTACGTTCCCCGTCCGCTTCGTGTCCACCAGTGTGAGTTCCCCGTCTTTGCTTACCGCGAAGCTGGAGACTGAATTGTCGCCGGCATTAGTAGTAAACAGAAACCGCCGGTCCGGGGTGAGGATGACGCTGCCAGCCCCCTCGAAGTCGTTCGGCCGGTTAACGTGGTAGATGGGGCTCAGTTCCCCGGAACCGGCTCCGCCCGTGACCACACGTTCACCCTCGGTAAGCGCCCCGTTCGCAGACCAGCGATAGTGCACGATGGCGTTCCTGGTCTCGTTCGTCTGCATGTAAAGGTGCCCGCCATGAGGATGCGACATACCCATCTCGTTCGACATCCCCACCTGCGCAAGGCCGGGGGCCTTCTGTCGAGCGGCAAATACCCCACCGGCCACGGCAACCGCAATTGCCGCGACCGTTACCGTCAAGAGAAACGCCCGACGACTTACGGGCCCCCGGCCTTCGCTATGCATGTTCCCCTCCTCCAACATACTTCTCTCTTCCTTTAGGGTGTTCCCTCCGCCCGATTGACCGGAATTAGAACCCCGCCAACCCCTCCGGGCTGTTGTAGGGGATGGCGACACTGGTTACTTCTTCGAGCGAGCCGTCTGGCTTGGTGGCGTACCCCACCAACTTCGACGCATTCCCATAGATCTGATAGAGGTATTCACCATCCGGAGAAACCCAGCTGTCACTGGGGCCGCTGCTGACGTCTCCACAAAGCGCTCTGAAGGTACCATCGCCCTCGACCTCGGGGCACGCAGGATCCTTCGCGACTCTGATCTCGAGGCCGTCGTCGATATCGAAGGTGGTGATGTCGCTGTACCCGAAAACGGTAGCGTACAAGCGTCGGTCATCGGGGGAGAGGGATAGCCAGCAAAGTTCAGCGATCTTGCCTCGCCTTGTGTCGATCGGCACGACCTTGCCGACGCCAATTCTGCCATCTTCGTCGATTCGGGCCAAGGCTACTCCATCGCCGACGGCATATCCGATAATGAACGTATCCGGCCGGTTGTGCAGGAACTGGATGTAGAACGGAGAACCGCCTCCTCCATCCTGGAAGGAGCCTTCGCTGAGCGTGCCGTCGGCATTAACACGGTGGATTACTATGCCGTCGGGATCTGGCGCATTCGAAGCGACTGACACTGGTGTGCCGTTCGGGCCAGGCACCCAAAGGATTGGGGAACCGTCGGGATAAGTGCCTGATATTGCAATGGGCAGATCGAACGTGGTGCCAACAATGAGAAATTTCTCATCCGGTGAGAGCACACCCATAGTTGGAACTCGGTGCGGCTTGTCTGGCGTGTTACAAGTGTATTTCTCCATGCGCGGAGTAAGCTTGCCATCAGTGGAGACCGACATGATCCGGACATGATCGGGTCCGAAGGAGTGGACCACGTAAAGCATGTTCTTAGAGGGAGAATATGCCAGCGATTTGGCAGTGCCGCTCTTTCCTTCCACGGCGTTCCCGGTCGGCTTGTTGTCGATCAGCGTGAGCTTGCCCTGAGAGCCCACGGCAAAGCTGGAAATGGAATTGTCGCCGCCGTTGGTTGCGAACAGGAACTTTCGATCTGGTGAGAGGATGACGCTACCTGCGCCTTCAAAGGAGTTGGGCGCGCTCTCCTGGCCGCTGATCGGCTTGAAAGTCCCCGAGCCGGCACCGCCGGTGGCAACACGTTCCACCTCTGTGAGCGTGCCGTTGGCGGAACGATGGTAGTGAATGATCGCGTTTTTGACCTCATTTGTCTGCATGTAGAGATGGCCGCCACGACCGTTCATGCTCATCTCTCTTGACATCCCCATCTCTTTCGACATTCCCATTTCTTTCGACATACTCGTGTCCTTTGGCATATTCATCTCCTTTTTGTTCCTTTGAAATTGAATTCGATTTGTTGCGTGGCTCAGCCACGCGAATAGAAATCTCACTAACTAGTACCCTGGCTTGTCACGAAGCAACGGATAGAACTGAATCCATGTCATGTCTGTGGCGGCGACATTGGCGATGTGGCATCCGGCACATTCGGTCACGGACTTTTCAGCTGCGGTCTTGTCATACGGCATTGGATGATGCCCAAAAGTGAAGAAGCCCCAGCCGTTTGTCTTTGCAAAACGCTTACTGTCCTTTACTGTCAGGTCGATGCCGTTGTACTCGCCATTAAAGTACCCGCGCCCAGAAGGTTCCTTGCGAGAGCCGTCTGGAAACGTCGGATCAAGAACCCGCGTCAGCTCCTTTACGATGACCGTTCCTTCGGGAAACTGGCCCGTCTTCAGATACGCATCGACGTTTTTCTGTTCGATGTATACGTGATGGTATTCGGGGAAGTTCGCCTTTCCATCATTGAGGCCGTTGGGCGTTAAGGGGGCACCCACAAAAACCCACTTGCGAAAACCGGTTGGCAACTCTAACTTGCCGTCAGAATCGAAGACGGCGCTCGACTGTTCAGTCTGGGCCGCCGCCACCGGTTTCGCGACCACGAGGTATACAACTGAGGCGGTCAGTCCAAGTCCCACGATGACTAGCAACAGATACTTTTGCATTGCAATTCTCCTTCTGAACGTTTTTCGAATGAGTCTCTGCGAGACCGTTCTGGTTATTTCGATTTGAGGACCGGGTAGCCTTGTACGTATACCCAATCGGTTGACTGCGCTGGAACATGACAGCCCAGGCAGTCTTTTTTGTAGTTCGTTGCGACCTGCTTATCGGGTGCGTCGGCTTTGAACAGCGCCCATCCCCACCCGTCACCCCACAGCGGATTGCCGGGATAGCGTCCCTTGTCGTCTTTGATCATGACGAACCACACTTTCGTTCCCGTAGCCCAATGTGCGTCCCCGGTCGTCAGTTGCGCGTGATCAGTTGCAAAGACCTCTTTCACTAATACGGTTCCGTCCGCGAACTTTCCAGTCTTGCGGTAATACTCGGCTGTGCCCGGCGATGCATACGTGTAGTGCATCTCGGTGTTGTTGTTGAGATCGACCGGTGTATATACTCCAAGCGACTGATAGAGATCTCTAACATCGGCCGGCTTGCGAATATTCCCCGTGCTGTCGACCAGATCAAAGCCGTTGGCGCTGCCCTTACTTTGGGAACGGACCGGCTGCTGGCCCGTTAAAACAACGAGGGCGACAATTAGCGATGCAATGCGACCCATTTATTCTTCCTCCTGTCCAAACAAACAAATGAAGCTGAACGGCCAAAGTGGCGGTCTCAAAAAGGGCAAGTATTCCGAGCTGCCGCCGAAGGACTCGGCAAGTTCAAAGTCTGTTGGCGCATAACTCGACAGCTCCTGCCCGCTCTTCCTCTTAGCGATGGCCTCATTGTTCTCGACGGGCGACATCTTTTTTGTAGTCACTGTGAGTTCCTCGCAGCGAGTGTCGCTGCGCAGCTCATGTCAGCAACTGACTTTCCAAACGTGTTTCACCGCAGAAACGGCAGGCTGGTTCCGTCTGCATCGCTGTTCTGAGGCGGGCGTGGAGCCGACGGGCGGCGGCGACCACGAATTCACGGCGATTGCCATCAGGGCATGTGCAAGTTGCGGCCGTGACGAAATAGAGACTGTGTACTGCCTCCGCGTTGTTATGGAGACACCGCGAATTGAATAAGCGAATTCCGTTGCGGCTCTGGCCCTGTTGAAATCCGCGTTGGCAAGCCATGCACGTTCAGCGAGGTTTCCGGGCTTCCACAATTCATGACGTCGACTGTTGCACGGTAAGAGTCAACGCGGACCACACATCCGACCCGGGTTCGGACACCCTCCAACTTCTTGAGGAACTTGTATTCCCCTTTTCGGTCTCTCAGTTGCAGAGAAGGGTGCAAACACCGCGGCTTGTGACCCGCCGCGGAAGAGAACCCAATGCGGTCGCGAATCATTTTGGCTCTGGCAGCCAATGGCAATTGCATGTGAAGGGTTGTGATCTGGAATCGCCGCGACACAGAGTAGTCGCTACTGTTAATCAGGGACTGGAAGGAGAAGCACTGTGGCAACAAAACAGATTGACACTCGAACCAACCACCGCATCAACGCTCAGCCCCGCCTCCATCAACGTGCGCCGGAGATTCAGTCGTACGGAACTGTCAACCACGCTCTGCCGCTCGAACTCGAAGAGCCTGTGCGCCTGGAGATGACGGAACAGTTAAACCAATTGCTGGCGGATACCATTACTCTTCGTGATCTGTACAAAAAATCTCACTGGCAGGTTGCCGGCCCTACCTTCTATCAGTTGCATTTGCTCTTCGATAAGCACTACAGCGAACAAAGCGAACTGGTCGACTCGATTGCCGAAAGGATTCAGGCGCTTGGAGGTGTGAGTTTGGCCATGGCAGCAGATGTGGCGGAAACGACCCGGATTGAACGACCACCTCGCGGTCGCGAAGAAGTTCCTGTTCAACTGTCGCGCTTGATTGAGGCTCATCAGGTTATCATCCGCCAAGTTCGAATCCTGGCGCGCCGTGCAGCTCAGCTCGGCGATGACGGCACGAACGATCTGGCTGTGAGCGAAGTGCTCCGCACCAATGAACTACAAACTTGGTTCTTGAGTGAGCATCTTGTGAACATGCCATTGGTTAAGGCAGAAGAGCCTGCCGTGGGTACGGGTGCTGCACGAGCATGAACCTTGGCGCGCAGCGGTGGGCTCCGGATTACTGTTGATTTGTGGACGTAGTCTTATGCAGCCGACTGATGATTTAGTTTTCGTTCATAAGTGGGTACCTGCGGAATCGGGTTCTCCCGATCCGGTCACGCTTCTGCTCCTGCACGGAACTGGAGGCGACGAGAACGCTTTTCTACCTCTGGGAAACGAACTGTGGCCTGGTGCCGCGCTCCTCGGATTACGGGGCAAGGTCCTCGAGAACTGCATGCCTTCATCATTTCGACGGTTCACCGAGGTTGGCGCTGAAGAGATCAAGTTCAGAACGGAAGAACTGGCACGATTTATCGATGCTGCCTCCAAGAGATACGATTTCAGCAGAAGACGTCTGATTGTCGTGGGCTATTCCAATGGTGCAAATCTCGCCGCCAGTTTGATTCTGTTTCACCCTCATTACCTCGCAGGTGCAGTTCTTTTCCGGGCGATGGTGCCGCTGGTGCCCGATCTAATCCGGGATTTTAGCCGTCTTTCGGTGTTTATCGGCCCCGCTCGCCTAGATCCGCTCATTCCCTCTGGGCAGGCTGAAGAACTGGCCGCTCTTTTCAAAAGCGGTGGCGCCGATGTCACCATTTCATGGCACCAGGGTGGACGCGAGCTCGGCGAGGATGACATTCAAGCCGCCAAGCAGTGGCTGTCTCGCGAGAGCATTCGACGAAAAGTCGCCGCCTAAGCTCGGCAGAGATTCTGCTTCCGCGGGTGAAACGAAGGAGCAAAAAATATGACTGAGAAAAAGAGAAACAACCAACTAGCACCGACTTCTTCTTCATCAGGACAGTCCGGTGGTGATCAAGGCTTGCCGCGCGATGCTGAGGCAGATTCTGAGAGCGTCGAAGAATTGCTTGAAGAGGGCAATTCGTTCGAGGCAGGCGTTGTCTTGGGTGTGGAGGGCTCCAAAGATCCTAGCGTTTCCGAAGTGACTACGCACGAGTTTCCGGAGGACGATGTTCCCGGTGAATATATAAACCAGGACTAATCGGTCGCGTTTAGAGAGTGGCTTCAGACACAACCCGAGGTTCTGATGGCCTCGAAGAGTGAATTCGGATTACAGAAATGAGTGGTAAAGACCTCTCCACGTTGCACAAATTCAATGGTTGGCGCTGTGACTCTTGCGGAGAACTCATCACCAGCATCGACGACGGCTGGGTAGAGTGGCTCTCATCGGAGGGCGATCTCGGAGAGGAAGTCTTGAGTGGGCTTCAGCTTGTTCACCATGGCTCGGTTCTGCCCAAGGGGGCAGGACAAGGCTGCCGCTACGACCGCCGCAAGAAATTCAGAACTCGCAAAACAATCGTGGAGGGCTTGCCGCTGGAGCGTTTTGTCGGACCCGATGGCCTCATGATGCTGTTTTCGCTCCTCGCGGATGGGAGTCTGCCTCGGGGCGAGATTCTTGAGCTTGCAAAACGGGTGCAAGTTCCCGGCTATGAACTTGCCCGGGATTTGTCGGCGGATTTGACTTCCTCAAACGCCGTGTCGCAGGTCCTGGGACATCGCTGTTACCTGCAATTGGAAATCCGCGAGATGATTGCGTTGCGCTGCCATCCCCTTCGATCTCCTGGAGAGTGAGTTGTTTGGGCACGAGAAGGGTGTCTTTACCGGGGCCGTAGCGCAAAAAATTGGCCGTTTCGAAATGGCAGATACCGGCACTCTCTTTCTGGGCGAAATCGGGGACTTGCCGCTGGCCCTGCAGCCGAAAACTTCTGCCGTTTTGCAGGAACAAGAGTTCGAGCGCCTGGGCAGCGGCCGCACGCATCACATCAACGTGCGTCTGGTTGCAGCCACTCATCGCGATCTGGCCCAGATGGTTGCGCGTAATGAATTCCGCAGTGATCTTTATTGTCGGCCGAACGTTTTTCCTGTTCTCGTTCCGCCTTTACGTGAGCGCCGAGAGGATATGCCACTTTTGGTCTCGCATTTCGTCGAGGTATTTGCCCGGCGTACGGGGAAGCGCATTGACAGGATACCGGGGAAAACCAGGGATGCGCTGATGGCATACCCATCGCCAAGTAATGCGCGGGAACTACAAAACCTAATTGAACGGGCCGTGATTCGCTCGGATGACGGAGTGCTTCCAAATCCTCTGCCTAGATCAGAAGAGGATGCGTCCACCGCGACTCGTTCCGAGGGCACATTCATGGATTCGCAACGAGCCTTGATCCTGCAGGTGCTCGAGGCAACTGATTGGGTTATTGGCGGACCGTTTGGCGCGGCGGCCCGCTTGGGACTTAAACGGACAACCTTAGTCTCCAAGATGAAGGAGCTCGGGCTTTTCCACCCGCGGCACCGTCGACTTATGGACGAGTCCAACGGGCGATCGGAACTAGCGATCTGACGCCGCAATGCAGGACGGACTGCTCCGTTGGATATGTTTCAGGGGTCAAGGCCGTTTAGTTTTCATCCGCAACAGTAAATGGCAGACAGCGGCGCGCGAAAGTTAATTGCGTGCTGACGATTCCTGTTGCTTACTCTCGTGGAGCTGCTTCTCCGCCATAGGAACCTTATACTCGCTTTGGCCTGAGCCTGGCATTGCGGATGGCAGTCGACTTGTCGCTACTTCGTCACCGGCGGCTGGCGGAGGCGACAGCAAGACGCACCGCCGGATTTTGTGCTCCCGTTACGATCACGTCTTTGTGTTCTCACAATTGACACTTTGGCTAATAGCCATGCGGAAGCTCACATTGCTGCTGGGCCTGAGCCGCGGACGATGGGACTGAACTTGTAGTCGAACGTAACACTCTGATTAGGTCCTGCCGCAGCAAATATACAGACAGCGCCAGAAGGCCGATATCCTTCATAAGGAAAGCGCCCAGGTCAGTCATAGCGGGAAATCCGCCAACAGATTTTGCCCAGGCGTCTGGTAGAAACGGGAGGATCGTGATAGTCGAAATAAGCGCAAAACAAGCCCCGAGGGCTCCGAGGACGCCCAGCTTTTTGTTCCAAAACCCCGCAAATAAGAGCACGCAAAACAGCCATTCAGAAGTTCCCAAAAAACGACCGGCGCCTCGGATGCCGAAAACAGGGTAGAGCCAGAAAATAAGTGGTCCGTGGCTGATCAGAGGAACCAGGCCCTGAGCCTCATAGCTAAACCATTTCGAATATCCAAAAAATAGGAGAATGATCACCATCGATGCACGGATCACGTGGTAGTCAAGATCGTTTTTGAGGATGCCGAGCCTAATCAGAATCCTAAAGAGCAGGTTCACTGTCGTCTATCCTCCTAGTTCAGGCGCTGGTTCATTCGATTCGTACGTTGACTCAGTGGCATCTGCACGTCACATTCCATTGAATCGCAAGCGTCCTGGAATCCATAAGCACCCACTGCAGGTTCACTTGTGCACTAGAAATGCTGATGCGGACGTTTTCAGCACTACCACTCGTTTCATCAACCGTTGATTGGATTCAGCCTCGCGGCATGTCGTCCCTAAGTCGCGTGTCGGGATAGCAACACAGCCAGTCATCGGACTGTTGAAGAAACCGGGCTCGGCCTTGGCGACTGCGTAGCAATTCCAGGCCTTTGCAAACGTCGAAGATGCTGAATTGAAGGTGGACCCTGCGGATCGATGCGGCAGAAAGCCGCCGAACACGAATTGGAACCCGGCATGCATTGACACTAGAAGATCACCGGAGTTGCATTTATGGCAGCGACAGCTCTACAGCTGAGTCCAGAACCAACTGCAGGCGAGTGTTATCAGAGTAAGGTTCAGGAATTGACCCATGTTATTACCCACCACTCGGCACGCTTTCGCCGCATCGCGCTGGGTCATCTGAGCAACGTTGCCGACGCTGAGGATGCCGTGCAGGATGCTTTGCTCTCGGCGTTGACACATGTTCACCAGTTCAGGGGGCAAGCGAAGATGTCCACCTGGCTCACGACGATCGTAATCAATTCTGCACGCATGAAACTACGGAGGCGTGTAACGTGGGTGCATTTGGCGTTGGATGAAACCGACGGCCACCGGGATCTCCCGTTGGAAGACAGCGTGTCGGATAAGCGGCCAGGTCCGGAAGAGGCATTTCGCGAGCGAGAAATTGCGGAGACACTGGCTCATGCAACCTCGCGGCTATCGCCTACTTTGCGCACAACCTTCCAATTGCGCGACATCGATGGCTTGAGCATTCGCGAAACCGCAGATTTGCTCGGAGTTCCCACCGGAACGGTCAAGGCACGGCTCGCCAGGGCTCGTGTGAGACTTAGAGAAGCGATGAGAAACAGCATCCGGCGAAAACATGATCGAGTGCATCAGTCGTAAGGGCAATTGCTAACAAAGGACAGTCGCGCGCAGATGGCTTCGCCAAGTGACGGGTCTTGCAAGACTGGGATCTCTGTTGATTTAAGGAGGCGTATGTGGCCTGCGATCTCAATTCAGTCAAATGAGAATGTACGATCTGCCATCGTGAACTGCCTGTGTCCCGAATGCGGTGGGGCCATTGAACTTCACTCCGACCAGTTCAGATGTTTGGGGCGATGTGGAAAACAGTGGCGAGCTATTTGGGAAAGCACAAAGCGCGACGCCGCGCAACCAAGGTCAGCCGACGAGTACCGTCGCGTTCGCAAAACTCGAAGGTGAGCGCTGGCTGGACGAATGGGCCTGCCGAGGATACCGAAGTTCCTCGTCGGGATCGCCCACCTCTTTACTGTATTGCTCAGCTGGTGTCGCCCGTTCGACCGCTCGCACAGTTTGCAGCGAATGGTGCCATATACACCATACACATTCCTGACCTTTGAGCAGAATTTGAGTTAGCCTGATTTCTGTTCGATGGTCGGAACTCGATCAGTTTCCCACGTTCCTTGCGGGCTATGCAGTTTGATTTTTTCGGCAAAGAATCCGAAACGTAAAATTCAATCACTTTCGCCATGACGCTCTCCATCGTCTGCCGCCTCGCCTGCTGCTAACTCGGCTCGCCGTTAAGTCAGTGTTTGTCCAGGTTCGCAATTGGCGTCTGCGGCTTTCTCACCATTTTGAAAGCAAATGGAGTGCCACGACGACACCCTTCTGATCGGCATTGCCTGGTGCACCGCGCGGCTGGGCGCATGCGCAAACGCCAGCGAGCAGCGATTGTCGCTGGTATCGGCTTCGCATATGCGGAGATGGTGAGTGGAGGCTAAGACCGGTGTGGCCGTCCGCTTCAGGCAATTGCAGGCGCCCCCGACGATCCTCAATTGTTGATTCCTATCCGAATGACGTTCTAGAATCTCCTCCAACCGTGGGGCACTACCGGCAATTGTGCAGGCTGCGGCGCTTCACTTCCAGTTCCCGCAGAGTGCCCGAGGACGCGGAGACCATCATGGTGGAGCTTTCTCGGTACTCGCTCGACCTCGTCCGTGAAGACGCGGAGTTCATTCTGTACCGGGCTCACTCGAAGCAACTAGAACCACCCTCCATTCTGCTGCTAACGCCTTCTTCGACTCGGCCCAGCCCCGAAACCCTCGAGAAGATCAATCATGAATATTCATTGAGCAGCGAACTCGATAACTTATGGGCGCTTCAACCGCTCGCGATCTCAAGCTACAACGACAAGAGAGTACTTGTGCTCGAGGATCCGGGCGGCATGCCTCTCCATCGGTTGGTTGAGGGACCGATGGAAATAAAGCTGTTCCTGCGCCTTGCGATTCAGATTTCGGATGCAGTTGGCCAGCTGCACAGGCGCCGTCTCATCCATAAAGACCTGAAGCCTTCGAATGTCTTTGTTGCACTTGAAAGCGGTCGAGTATGGCTTACGGGTTTCGGAATCGCCTCACGCTTGGCCCGCGAACGGCAGCCGCTGGAACCTCCCGAGTTCATAGCCGGAACCCTCCCCTACATGGCGCCCGAGCAGACCGGACGAATGAATCGCTCAATCGATTCCAGGAGTGACCTCTACGCCCTGGGCGTCACGCTCTACGAAATATTGACCGGCCGTCTTCCGTTCACTGCTTCCGATCCGACGGAATGGGTGCATTGCCATATTGCCAGGCCGGCAATTCCTCCCGCCGAACGGATGCCAAATATCCCTGGCCCCGTCTCAGCCATCGTCATGAAGTTACTGGCCAAAACTGCCGAGGAGCGATACCAGACCGCGCTCGGCCTGGAGCGTGATCTTCAGCGCTGTCTTGCGGAGTGGGAAACGCAGCACCGCATCGACGAATTCCTGCTCGGCGAGCACGACATACCCGACCGCTTGCTGATCCCCGAGAAATTGTACGGGAGAGAATCGGAGATCAAGACACTGCTCGCCGCCTTCGACCGTATCGTAGCCGGCGACAGGCCCGAGTTGGTGCTGGTCTCTGGGTATTCCGGTATCGGCAAGTCCTCCGTCGTCAACGAGCTCTATAAATCCCTTGTTCCGCCCCGCGGGCTTTTTACATCGGGCAAGTTCGATCAGTACAAACGTGACATCCCATATGCCACTTTGGCTCAAGCCTTTCAGAGTCTTCTCCGTCAACTTTTGACAAAGAGCGAAGCGGAGTTGCACAAATGGCGCGACGCGCTTCACGAAGCATTAGGTCCGAACGGACAGCTCATTGTGGATCTCGTTCCCGAGTTGAAGCTAATCATCGGAGAACAGCCGCCGGCACCTGAACTTCCGCCACCAGACGCGCAAGGCCGCTTCCAGCGGGTATTCCGTCGATTCATCGGGGTATTCGCGAGGCCTGAGCATCCGCTCGCTCTGTTTCTTGACGATTTGCAATGGCTCGATGCGGCAACGCTCGATTTGCTGGAGGATCTGCTGACCCGGCCGGATGTGCGGCATCTGCTGTTGATTGGCGCCTACCGGGACAACGAAGTCAACCCCAGCCATTCCCTGATGCGCAAGCTCGAAGCCATCCGCCAGGCTGGGACGATAGTGCACAACATTGTGCTTGCGCCTCTAGGCCGTGAAGACATCCGACAATTAGTTGCGGACTCTCTGCATTGCGAACTGGAGCGCGCCACTTCGTTGGCACAAGTGATCCACGAGAAGACTAATGGCAATCCATTTTTTGCCATTCAGTTCTTTTCTGCGCTTGCGGATCAGGCATTGCTCACCTTCGATCATGGTGAAGGGCGATGGTCTTGGGACCTGGGTCGTATTCACGCCAAGGGTTATACCGACAATGTGGCGGACCTCATGGTGGGGAAATTGAGCCGCCTGCCTGTCGAGACCCAGAACGCACTAAAGCAGCTCGCCTGTCTGGGCAACAGCGCGGAATTCGGCTTGCTGCGGATGCTTTACCAGGACTCAAACGAGGAAATGCACGCCCAGCTTTGGGAGGGGGTTCGAGGGGGCCTCATCTTTCGCTCAGAAGACTCTTATCGATTTCTCCACGATCGTGTCCAGGAGGCAGCCTACTCGCTGATCCCGCAAGAATTGCGCAACGAAGCTCATCTCCGAATCGGAAGACTGCTCTTCGAGCGTACCCCTCGCGAGAAGAGGGAGGACAGAATCTTTGAGATCGTGAACCAGTTCAACCGGTGCGTCCCCCTGATCACCTCACCACGAGAATGTGAGCAAGTGGCAGAGCTCAATCTGATCGCGGGTAAACGAGCCCAGGCCTCCACCGCCTACACCTCGGCTCTTACATTTTTCACAGCCGGCGCGTCATTGTTGCTCGACAACCGGTGGGAGCAGTTGCATCAGCTTATGTTCCAACTGGAATTGCACCGCGCCGAATGCGAGTTCCTGACCGGCCAGCTACGGGCCGCAGAGGAGCGCTTAATTGTACTTTCGTCGCGCGTCGCAAATACTGTCGAGCGAGCCGCACTCACATGCCTGCGCGCCGATCTGTACACGGCGCTCAACCAGAGCGACCGCGCGGTCGTTGTCTGTCTCGAATACCTGCGCCACGTGGACATCGAATGGACTGCTCACCCAACACCAGAGGAAGCACGCTGGCAATATGATCGGATTTGGTCACTGCTGGGAGACCGCCCGATAGAGCAGGTCATTGAGCTCCCACTTATGAACGATCCTGCCGCCCTGGCGACGCTCGACGTTCTAACCAAGATCTTGACACCGGCATTGTTTACCGATGCGAACCTTCTTTCTCTGGCCATCTGCACGGCCGTCAATCTAAGCCTGGAGCGGGGCAACAGCGATGCATCGTGTGTTGCCTATGTGTGGCTTGGCCAGATAGCCGGACCGCACTTCGGCAGCTACGAGGCCGGATTTCGATTTGGCCAGCTAGGTTATGATCTAGTCGAACGACGCGGCCTGGCGCGGTTCCACGCCAGGACCAACATGGTCTTCGCAAGTCACGTGATGCCCTGGACGAAACACGTTCGGGCTGGCCGCGAGCTCCTGCGTCGGGCCTTCGAGACGGCTAACAAGATCGGCGATATAACTTTTGCCGCATACAGCCGCATCAACTTGAACACAAATTTGTTGATCGCGGGAGATCCGCTGGCGGAAGTGCAAGAGGAAGCCGTGAATGGCCTCCAGTATGTTCAAAAGGTCCGGTTTGGTCTTGCCGTCGACCATATCAGGTCACAACTCGGCCTCATCTGCACCCTTCGCGGCCTGACTCGTAAATTTGGATCCTTCAACCATGATCAGTTCGATGAGGTTGAGTTCGAGCGGCATTTGGCGAGCGATCCTTCACTGGCGCAGTCCGAGTGCCTTTACTGGATCCGAAAACTGCAGGCGCGATTCCTTGCGGGCGACTATGCGTCTGCTCTGAATGCTTCGGGGAGAGCGCAGCGCCTGCTTTGGTCGATACCATCAAATCTGGAAGCTGCCGACTATCACTTCTATAGCGCACTTTCCCATGCCGTATCGTTGGATTCCGCATCTGCCGACCAGAGACAGAAGCATTTCGAGGGTGTAGAAGCTCATCACAAACAGCTCGGAATATGGGCGGAGCATTGCCCGGAGAATTTCGAGAACCGCGCTGCATTGGTGGCGGCGGAAATAGCCCGGATAGAGAGCCGGTTGCTCGACGCCGAGCAGCTCTATGAACAGGCGATACGCTCAGCGCATACCAACGGCTTTATCCACAACGAGGCGCTTGCTAACGAAATCGCCGCGCTCTTCTATCTCACACGTGGGTTCGAGAAGATCGCGTACACCTATTTGAGAGACGCTCGATACGGCTATTCGCGTTGGGGCGCCACCGCTAAACTGCACCAGCTCGACGAGCTGTATCCGCAGCTCCGAGATGAACAGTCACTGACCGGATCTGCAAACACGATCGGAGCGCCTGTCGAACTCCTGGATCTGGGGACAATCATCAAAGTCTCGCAGGCTGTGTCGGCCGAGATGGTTCTGGAGAGGCTGATCGATACCCTCATGCGTACGGCGATTGAGCATGCGGGGGCTGAACGAGGCCTGCTGATTCTCCAGCGAGGCGACGAACTACGGATCGAAGCGGAAGGAAGAATCAGCGACGATCGCGTAATTGTGCGCCCAAAGGAAGCCCCTCTGAGCGAGGCGCCGGAATCCATCCTCCACTATGTGACCCGGACCCGGGAACACGTGATCCTCGACGATGCTGTGGCAAACAGTTCGTTTTCCACCGACGCGTACATACGCCAACGCCATGCGCGTTCTATTCTGTGTTTGCCGTTGATCAACCAGGCGAAACTTATCGGTGTTCTGTACCTCGAAAATAATCTGGCGCCCCAAGTCTTCACTCCGAACCGGATCGCGGTGCTCCAACTGCTTGCTTCGCAGGCTGCGGTTTCGCTGGAGAATGTGATCGAGAGCAGGCGGGCCGACGAAGAGCGTGAAAGACTGCGTCGCACTCAAGCAGAGCTGGAGCAGATGAGTCGGGTGAGTACATTGGGCGAACTGACCGCCTCCCTGGCGCATGAAATTAAGCAGCCCATTGGAGCGGCCGTTACCAACGCGGAAGCGTGCATGCGATTACTTCATCTCGACCAGCCCGATATTGACGAAGCCCGAGCAGCTGCTTTAGAAATGGCCAAAGACGCCAAGCGTGCAGCCGACATCATCGACCGTGTCCGTTCGCTCTTCCAAAAAGGTACTTCGCAACGGGATGTTGTTGACGTAAATGAAGTCATTGAAGAAATGGTCGTTATGCTACAAAACGAAGCGAAAGAGCACTCTGTTGCCCTCCGTACCGATCTCTTCGAAGGGCTCCCTAACGTAATGGCAGATCGAGTGCAGCTGCAACAGGTGCTGATGAATCTCATGCTCAACGGTATTGAGGCAATGCAGGATACCATCGGCGAACTCAGCATAAAATCGCAGTTGGGCGATGACGGCCAACTGCTGATCTCAGTCGCGGATACGGGCGTGGGACTACCCGCTGGGAAGGTAGATCGGCTCTTTGACGCTTTCTTTACGACAAAGTCTCAAGGTACAGGACTGGGATTGGCGATTACCCGTTCCATCGTCGAGTCGCACGGTGGCCGAATTTGGGCCACGTCCAATTCTGGGCGTGGTGCCACGTTTAAGTTCACCTTGCCAAGTACACTGGCCGCGGCGGCATGAGTTGTTGCGATACTTCGACTGCTTTCGGGAACACTCGGAGTGCGATCAGCCAAATGGAATCATCATCTGTTGTGAGATAGACTTCGTTAAAGACAAAGGGGTTGGGATCTCCCAAACACGAGATGGGCGGAAACGCTCACATTCAGACACGAAGTGACGGACGACGCTACGAAGCTGTGCTTCGCCTCAGCGAAGCCCTTTCGGTGTGCACAGAACCCGAGGACCTGACGAAGATTCTGTCCGAACAGTTGCGTGAATTCCTCGACTTCTTACAGTTCTACATCATTGTCTACAAGGAGAAATCCTCGGAAGTCGAATGGGCTGTGGTGGGGCGAGAGAAGAGCCTGATGGCTGCGTATGCGGATGTGCCAGTTGAACAGCGACCATCGTGGCAGGCATATACCACGCAGGAACCGTTCCACATTCATGACTGGAGCACCGATGCAAGAGTACCGACGCGCCTCAAACAAGGAATTGCCGCTCACGGACTCGACGTCGGTCCTCTCGTTTTTGTTCCCCTAACCACACCCCATCGCCGGCTGGGCGCATTGGGCATGTCCGGATCGCCTGGAACTGTCTACAGCAATGATGACATTAGCTTTTTGCGACTCGTTGGTCGCGTGGTTGCATTCGCGATTGATGACAATTTCAATCTCAGGCGGGCCGAGGTCGCGCAGCGGGAATTACAACGCCAGAATGAGCTGCTGCAACGCAGTGAGCGAGAACTGCGCGAAGTGATTGAAACCATTCCGTCCATGGCATGGTCCGCCGCACCAGATGGTTCAGCTGACTTCTTCAACCAGCGCTGGCTGGCTTATGCTGGCCTCACGGCGGGTCAAGCACAAGGATGGGGCTGGACAGTTGCGGTTCATCCTGACGATTTGAGCGCCCTTGTTGATTATTGGCGGAAGATTATGGTTTCAGGCCAGTCGGGTGAAGTCGAAGCGCGCATGCGGCGTTTCGACGGAGTATACCGCTGGTTTCTGTTCCGCGCGACTGCATCCCTCGACGAAAACGGAAGAGTTGTCAAATGGTACGGAACAAATACCGACATCGAGGAACGCAAACGAGCAGAGGGTGCTCTCAAGCGCAGCGAAGCTTATCTGGCCGAAGCGCAGAGGCTAACCCGCACCGGCAGTTGTGCTATTGATGGCACAAGCCGCGAGATCTTGTACTGGTCCGAGGAAATGTTCCGACTTTTCGACTTTGATCCACAACAGGGCTTACCCCTGTGGGACCAATGGATACAGAGAATACACCCAGAAGACCGGGACACGTTCAGGATGGCAGGAGATAGGACGTTCCTCGAGAAAGTACATTGCGACGTCGAGTTCAGAACCGTGAAACCGGATGGCACAGTCAAACAACTTCATGGCATCGGCCACCCTGTTTTGGGCCCCTGCGGAGAGCTTGTTCAAGTGGTCGGCACGATGGTCGATGTCACAGAGCGCAGGCGTGGCGAAGAATCCTTGCGTCGCAGCGAGAGTTACCTTGCGCAAGCGCAGCGACTCGCTCACATAGGCAGTTGGGCGTGGGAGATTCCTAGTAGAAACGCGCTCTACATCTCAGAGGAATGGTACCGCATACACGGCCTCGACCCCAAAGACGGCATGCCTAGCTGGGAGCAACGGCTGCAGCGCGTAGATCCAGAAGACCGCGCCAGATTTCAGGCAACTATCGATCGAGCAATCGCCGACAAGACGGATTACGACGTGGAGTTTCGAACTCTGCCCGCGCATGGGCCGGGTAAATACATTCATTCCGTGGGTCGCCCAATTTTGAGCTCTTCTGGGGAATTAGTGCAATTCGTGGGCGTCTCGATGGACGTCACCGAGAGCAAGGAGGCCGAGCAAGAGCACGAGAGATTGCGGCAAGAACTGGCGAATCTCGCACACCTGAACCGAGTCAGTACGATGGGCGAACTGACCGCATCGTTGGCTCATGAGATCAAGCAGCCCATTGGGGCGGCGGTAACCAACGCGGACGCGTGTGTGCGATTACTCGACCGCGATCAACCTGATGTGCCGGAGGCGCGAGAAGCTGCGTTGGAAATGGTCAAAGACGCCAGGCGTGCTGCCGACATCATCGACCGTGTCCGCTCGCTGTACCAGAAGGGTTCTTCAGAACGAGAAGCAATTGAGGTAAACGAGGTCATCGGCGAGATGGTGGTTATGTTGCAGAACGAAGCGAATCGGCATTCGGTTACGATACGCGCCGATCTCGAGGAGGGGCTCCCCACGGTGATGGCAGATCGAGTGCAGTTGCAGCAGGTGTTGCTTAATCTCATGCTCAATGGCATTGAGGCGATCCGGGACACGAGCGGTGAACTCAGCATCAAGTCGCAGTTGGGCGACGATGGTCAACTGCTGATCTCGGTCACCGATACGGGCGTGGGACTGCCCACTGAGAACGCAGACCAGATTTTTAACCCATTCTTTACCACCAAGTACAAAGGTACAGGCCTTGGACTAGCCATTACCCGTTCCATTGTCGAGTCACACGGTGGCCGTATCTGGGCGACTCCGAACTCCGGACCGGGGGCCACGCTTTACTTCACGCTGCCCAGTCGAGTGGCGGTAGCTGCATGACCTCTGATCCTCCCACTGTTTTCATTGTCGATGATGATGCCCGCATGCGTGCGGCTATGCAGCGTTTATTAAAGACGGTAGGTTTGCATTCCGAGTCGTTTGCCGCGCCTCGGGATTTCCTGCGTCACAAGCTTCCGAATGGCCCCAGTTGCCTTGTGCTGGATGTGCGACTTCCTGGAATGAGCGGACTGGACGTCCAAACTGAATTGCACCAGGCGGGAGTCCAGATCCCCATCATTTTCATCACCGGCCATGGAGACATCCCCATGAGTGTCAAAGCGATGAAGTCTGGAGCAATGGAGTTTCTGACAAAGCCGTTCCGTGATCAGGATCTGATCGATGCGATTCAGCAGGCGCTGAAGAGCAACGCAGAGACGCGACAAGAACAGCACGAGATTGCGCAATTACAAGAACGCTACGCAAAGCTAACGGCGCGCGAGCGCGAGGTCATGCGTCACATGATTTCCGGTATGCTCAGCAAGCAGATCGCCTCGACACTAGGTACGAGCGAAATTACTGTGACCGTCCATCGCGGCCAAGTCATGCGCAAGATGCAGGCTAATTCCCCAGCTGAGCTGGGAAGAATGGCGGAAAAGCTTAAACTTCCGACTATGACTAGCGCAGACCGCTGAAAACGTCTCCCAACTCGCCGCAGTATTACGATTTCCTTATACAAATATATAGGCGCCCCTATTACAAACAATAATTGCGTTCTGCGAAGAGCGGATTAATCCTGTACCTGTATGGTTAGTGAGAGGAAGGGAAAAATGGTTGCAGTTATCGAGGACGACGACTCGTATCGAGTCGCCGTACAACGTTTGCTGAAATCGGCGGGTTTTTCAGTGCAATCGTTTGCCTCCGCCGAGGATTTCTTGAGCTCTGGACGGCAACACGAAACTGGGTGTCTGATCAGCGATATCCGCATGCCGGGGATGTCTGGGCTGGACCTCCAGGCTAAGTTGAATGCTGATCGCTGCCCGATTCCAACCATTTTCATTACTGCACACGGAGACGAAGACATGCGATTGCAGGCTATGCGAGGCGGTGCAGTGAAATTTATGGTCAAGCCTTTTGATGGCGCAATTCTACTTGAGAGCGTTCGAGTGGCCTTGGATGATCAGGCCTGATTTAAGTTGATTGCAGGGTTTTCGGTGGGAGGTAGTTGTGGGCACGTTTGAGAGATTGCGCTCTGACGAACGGGACGACAGAGACCGACAATTTGATCACATTGTCGGCAACAGCCCTGCTCTTGAATCAGCTCTCGCCGAAGTGCAACGTGTGGCGCCAACTGATTCCACTGTGCTGGTTCTGGGAGAAACCGGAACGGGGAAGGAATTGATCGCCCATGCCATTCACAATCTGAGCGCACGCTGCGGACGCCCCTTCGTCAAGCTTAACTGCGCTGCCATCCCCTTCGATCTCCTGGAGAGTGAGTTGTTTGGGCACGAGAAGGGTGCATTTACCGGGGCCGTGGCGCAAAAAATCGGCCGCTTTGAAATGGCAGATACCGGCACTCTCTTTCTGGACGAAATCGGGGACTTGCCGCTGGCCCTGCAGCCGAAACTTCTGCGCGTTTTGCAGGAACAAGAGTTCGAGCGCCTGGGCAGCGGCCGCACGCATCACATCAACGTGCGTCTGGTTGCAGCCACTCATCGCGATCTGGCCCAGATGGTTGCGCGTAATGAATTCCGCAGTGATCTTTACTATCGGCTGAACGTTTTTCCGGTCGTGGTTCCGCCCCTACGAGAGCGCCGGGAGGACGTACGCCAGTTGGTCCTTCATTTCGCCGAGCTATTTGCCCGGCGTATGGAGAAGCACATTGAACAAATACCGGAGACAACCATGGACGCATTCATTGCGTATCCTTGGCCCGGCAATATACGGGAACTCCAAAACCTCATTGAACGAGCCGTAATCCGATCGGACGACGGCGTGCTTCCGAATCCTCTGCCTCCATCACAGACGAATCCAATCCCTACGGTTGCCCTACAGGGCACATTGCGCGAACACGAAGTAACTCTGATCTTGGAGACATTGCGGGCTGCCGGAGGAATGATAGGAGGACCGCGCGGAGCGGCTGCCCGGCTGGGGCTTAAGCGGACAACATTAGTCTCCAAGATGAAGAGGCTCGGTATCTACCGACCGCGGTATCAGCGCACCGGGGAGTTCAACGAAGGATCCGAGTTGACGGTTTGAAGCACGGGCATGCACTCTGCACTTGTGTCGCTATTTCGCCACGAGAGTCGAAGCGGCGATACCAAGACGTGAGCTGATATTAAGTCCTTTCCTCAGCCGCCTTTTCTGAGGCGTCGATTCCACGGACATCGCGCATTTTGGAATGAACTCGAAATTCGCTGATTGGTAGTTCGAGTGCAACACCGTTGATCAGCATGGTTGACGGCGGGGGATCAGTCTCTCTCCTCTCAAAACATTCTCGAAACTGGAGGATCAGAGTGAAATCGAACAATCGAAATTGGATGATGCTATTCGCTTACGCGTTCGCCGCGATCCTGTCCCTTAACCACGGATTGGCGGATAGCGCCGGCAAAGCGCGCCAACTCTCGCAGGGCGAAAGCGCGAAGGTCTCAGGACTGATTTTGTCTCGCGATGGAGAGCTCATTCGCGTTCACGACAAGAAATCAGGCGAGCTGGTTGTCGTAAGAATTGACGACAGCACGAAGGTCGAGCGCACTAAGTACAAGTTCCCCTTTTATCGTCACGTCGACATGGATGTAACTGCACTTCTCCCCGGTCTGAACATCGAGGCTGAGGGAGTCGGTAACTCCGTTGGACAACTCGACGCCCGCAGGGTCTGGTTCAGTCCGGATGACTTCGCCATCGAGGTCGCCGAAGAACAACAGATCTTGGCCAATAAGGTGTCAACGGAACGTGCACAAGCCAGCGCTAACCAGAGCCAACGCGTTTCCAATCTCGATGGCTACAAAAACGAGTTTGAGGTTGCCATTTTCTTCCAGGAAGGATCATCTGTCCTGGGTGAGACCGCCAAGCGAGATCTGGACAATCTGGCCGATATCGCGAAATCCCTCAATGGCTACATGATCGACATTTCCGGCTACGCCGCGCACCACAAATTTAGTATCGCGGAGGATCAGAAGCTCAGCGAGGAGCGAGCGGCTGCTGTAGCGCGATATTTTCTTGAGGTCAACAATATCCCGATGCGACGAATCTTGGTACCGGTCGGATACGGTGCGACTCATCCCGCTGCAAGCAATGAGAACGCTCACGGCCGCAGTCTCAATCGTCACGTGGACATTAAAGTTCTCGTCAACACAAATGTAGAACAAGGTATGTAGATCGAGGCAGCATTTCGGGCGCTTTCGTCTGATGCATGACGCGCCATTCACGACAATTACTTTCACAAAGGAGTCATATGTCAAACAAATTTTCAGGAAAGATCGCGGTTGTCACGGGAGGCTCGGCGGGAATGGGCCTGGCTACCGCGAAACGGTTCGTCCAAGAGGGGATGGATCACGTGTTCATTACGGGCCGCGGTAAAGACGCGCTGGATGCTGCAGCTGCCGAGATTGGAAAGAACGTGACGGCAGTACAGGGCGACGTGGCCAAGCTTTCTGACCTTGATCGTTTATACGACACTGTAAAAAAACACAACCGACAGATCGACATCATTTTTGCGAATGCCGGCCTCGCGAAGTTGGCCCCATTTGGGACGGTGGACGAGAAGTTTTTCGACCTTCATTTCGACGCCAACGTGAAAGGGCTCTTCTTTTCCGTGCAAAAGGGTCTTCCGCTAATGAAGGACGGAGGCTCCATCATCCTTAATGGATCCATTGCCGACATCAAGGGCTTTCCCGCGATGAGCGTGTATAGCGCCACCAAGGCCGCGGTACGTTCCTTTGCGCGGACCTGGACTAATGACCTGCGGGACCGCCGCATTCGAGTAAACGTGCTCAGTCCGGGTCATATCGACACCCCGATTCTGGAAGACCTTCAGCAGGGCGAGGCGCTCCTGCAGATGAAAAAGGAAATGGAAAACAACGTCCCCCTCGGAAGGTTGGGAGACCCGGACGAGATTGCCAAGGCTGTCTCATTCCTTGCTTCCGATGAGGCCAGCTATGTGTCGGGTTCGGAGCTTTATGTCGATGGCGGAGTAGCTCAAATCTGAGTGCTGCAGCATTGCTCTATGTCGTATTTGAGAAATGTGAAAAGGAGCGAAATATAAATGGCAAGTCTTCAATCACGTTTAGATGAATTCAAGAAAACATTCGAATCCGGAGCTCCGCCATACAACGCGCCGCAAGAGGTAATCGAGACGATGCATCGGGCGACTGCCGAGCTCAAGTCGTCGGGGATTGAGGCGCACGCATTGAGGGTCGGTGACCGCGCTCCGAGTTTCAGCTTATTCAATCAGGACCACGTGCAGGTATCCTCCGCCAACTTGCTGCGGGAAGGACCGCTGGTGGTCAGCTTCTTTCGAGGCCACTGGTGACCTACTGCAACATGGAGCTGGAGGCTCTACAGCAAATCCAAGGGGAAGTCCGAGCATTGGGAGCGCAGATCATCGTGCTCACTCCTGAACTCGAGCGGTACACCCGCGCTCTGCACAAGAAGCTGAACCTGAGCTTTGACATCTTGACTGATCTTCATCTGAAGACCGCTGAGGAGTTTCGGCTTGTCTTCACATTGCCGGATTACTTGCGCGACCTTTACAAATCCTTCGGCAATGCGTTGGACAGGTTTCATGATGAACCGGAGTACCGATTGCCGATGCCCGCGCGGTATGTGGTCGACAAGCAAGGGATCATCCGCGCAGCCGATGTGAACGCAGATTACACAATTCGTCTGGAGCCTTCCGAAACTCTCAGGCAGTTGCGGATGTTAACCGGGTGATTGGCTAACCACACTTGCGAGTCTAATTCGATCCGACGGGACGAGACAGAGAGGAAAAATACTATGAATGCACTTAAAGCAAACTACTTCGATGGCTATCAAAGCCTGGATCTCAAGCGAGATGCAGCTGGTGTGCTGGTGGCTGAATTTCACACCAACGGTGGGCCGTGCATTATGACCGCGCAATCTCACACGGAATTTGTCGATGGGTTCTACCGGATTTCGCAAGACCGCGCGAACAAGATCGTAATCCTTACGGGTGCCGCTGGGCAGTTCATTACAGATGTCGATTGGTCCTCCTTTGGCGACGGCGCCGATCCCGGCGTCTGGAGCCAGGTTCACGACGAAGGTGTTCAGGCTTTGGAAAACATAGCCAACATACGCGTCCCAGTCATCGCGGCAATCGAGGGACGTGCCCACGTGCATTCAGACTACGCGCTGCTTGCCAGTGTAATTGTGGCGGCAGATGGCGCGACCTTCCAGGACGTGGCCCACTTCTCCCAGGGCGTTGCGCCCGGTGACGGAATCTTTACCACCTGGAGTTATCGCGCGGGAGCGGGGCGAGCGGAGGCTTTCCTGCTCAATCCCCACCCGCTGAAAGCGCGCACCGCGCATGAGTGGGGAGTGGTTGCCGAGGTTGTGCCGAACGGTAAGGCTCTCAGCCGGGCGCGGGAATTGGCCGAACTGTACCTGAAAGCTCCGGAGGTGACCCGCCGAAACACACGCATCCACTTCATTCAACCATTGAAGGAGCGCATCGTTCGGGAAGTCGGCTATGGGCTGTCGCTCGAGGGAGCATCCGCCGCCGACCTCGTGAAGTCAAAGCAAACCAGCGCAGGACGTGCTGGTTCCAAAGAGCAAGTCGCATGAACGTAGAAACACGGCGTCCGTTAATTGCGCCCTGCAAAGCTCAAGAATGAATTGGAGGCCTGTCGTGCGCAAGTCCATCTTGATTACTGGTGCGTCGAAGGGGATCGGCCGCGCCGTGGCCGATCCCTTAGCCGAGCAGGGATGGTCGGTTATAGGCGTAGCGCGCAGTTCCCCCCGACATTTTCCCGGAGTTTTTATCGAGACAGACCTTGCAGACCAGAATCAGACCTATGCTCTCGCCAAGGACCTGGCCACTCGCGGAGACGTGTTTGGAATCGTGAACAATGTGGGCCTCGTCAGGCGTGAGACGATTGATGCCGTGCATTTCGAGGTGTTCACCGGGGTGATGGATTTAAACGTTCGCCCGGCGTTGCAACTCACCCAAGCTCTTCTGCCCAACATGCGATCCGCTCGATTCGGACGCATCATTAACGTTACCAGCCTTGTGACTCGCGGGCTCCCGTTTGTTTCAAGCTATGCGGCAGCAAAAGCAGCATTAGAAAGCCTCACGCGTACCATGGCGATTGAGCTTGCGGCCGACGGCATTACCGCGAATGCCATTGCGCCTGGCCCAACCGAAACGGAACTATTCCGCGCTAACAATCCGCCAGGCAGCGAAGGAGAGGCACGCTATTTGAAAGGCGTACCGATGAGGCGTTTCGCGCAGCCCGCAGAAATAGCTACGGCCATCGCGTTTCTTGCCGGGGACAAAGCTTCTTTCATCACAGGGCAGACCCTGTTCGTGGACGGAGGTGCAAGCCTGGGGCGTCTCTAGGACTTGTAACGCGCGGAGCGAATTCTTGGATTGGACACCAAAACCGTTTTCCGACTGTCTTTAGATGGTGCGATCCCTGAACCTCAGATTGCCACGACCATCTAGAACACAGGTCAAAATGGAGGTGGACTGTGAGTGCGGTCATCCAAGCAACAAGCGTTCAACCAACAAGGATAGTGTCTTTACCACAGGCGGGCTCGGCTTTGCTCGTGATCTTTGGCGCTTCGGGCGACCTGACACGACGTAAGTTGATTCCGGGACTTTATGACCTGACCTGCGTGGGCTGTGTGCCGCGAAAGTTCGAAGTGCTTGGGATTGGCCGCACCCCAATGACGACAGAAGAGTTTCGCGCGCGAATGCGTCAGGGAGCCTTGGAGTCCGATGGAATCCGCCACGTTGATCATGAGCAGTGGGCGAACTTTGAGAAGCGTCTTTTCTATATGGTTGGAGATCCCAGCAATATCGACTTCTACCGTCAACTCGGCGCGAAACTCGAAGAAATGCATCAAGCAGGTTCGAGCACAAACCATCTTTTCTACGTGTCGACGCCCGCCTCCGTCGCAGCCCCCATCATCGAGGGCCTCGGCTCAGCGGGCCTGAATCGTAATGATCAAGGTTGGTCGCGTATTGTGCTGGAGAAGCCGTTCGGTCGCGACCTAGAGAGCGCCAGACAACTCAACCAGACAGTCCTACGCACCTTCGATGAGAGCAACATTTATCGGATCGACCATTACCTAGGTAAAGAAACGGTGCAGAACATCCTCGTATTCCGGTTCGGCAACTCTCTGTTCGAGCCTGTCTGGAATCGCAACTACGTGGACTATGTCGAAATCACCGCAGCGGAGACTGTAGGCGTTGAGAATCGTGCCTCCTTCTATGAGGAGACCGGCGCGTTACGTGACATGGTGGCAAACCACATGCTCGCCTCCATAACACACTTCCGCGAGGACGCGGTTGTTCAAATTGAAAAGGCCGCAGGTTTGAAGGACATTGAACTGGCCTGCGACCCATATCGTGTCTCTGAGAATGTGTTTTATGCCCTGCGGGTGGATGGCGTCTTTGACGCCGTACATGTACGTGCAGTGCATCCTGTTCCGCAAGGACGGCGAACACCATCGGAGCGAGTTCGTGGATTCAGCGCCAGTGGTTATCCTGGGCACAGCGGCTGCTCGCACCAAGAAATATTCGCCTGACAAGCGCCGTAACCGTTCTCAGCGCGGCGGATCCCGTCCGCATCTTTCAGGAATTCGCCACGCTGGACCTGATCTCCCATGGGCGTGCCGAGATCGTTTGCAGGACGAGGTTCGTCAATCGAGGTCTCTCCGCTCTTCGGTTTCGATCTGGACGACTACGACTCGCTCTTCTCAGAGAAGCTGGATCTTCTGCTCAAGATTCGCGAGGACGCGCATATTAGCTGGACTGGCAAGCACCGAGCACCCCTTACCGGTCAGGCGGTCTACCCGCGTCCGCTGCAAAATCCGTTGCCCGTTTGGATCGGTGTCGGGGGAACTCCCGAATCATTCGTTGGTGCCGTGGTCTTCGGCGGCGTCGCGGCAGCGCTAGATGTCGCCTGAACGTCGGAATGACCACGGGAAGACACATACCCATCCCTTCGGGTGAAGACCAATTAAAGATCAGCCATTGTGGGCAGCGCGTTTTCGATGCCCCAGTGACTTCACTGACTTTGGCAACGCTGTTGCTCACCAGAACCGTGCGCGGAACATCAGCGGATCGGCAACATTCCGAGCACCAGGCTCCAGCGCATGGCTCGGAGCGGATTGTCCAGAAGCGAAGGCGTTTCCGTAGCGTGAATTTGCCTCTAGGATTCAAGATGGACCGCATGACGCACCACGATCATGAACCAGTCTGTCAGCATGCCGGCCACAGCATGTTGGGAACCCAGGGAGGTCAGGACCGTCACGCGGGGCACTCCGTCGCCATGTTTCGCGACAAGTTTTGGTTGAGCTTCGCTCTCACCATTCCTGTGGTCTTTTGGTCGACCGATGTCCAACATTGGCTTGGGTACAACGCACCTTCCTTCCCCGGTTCGAAGTTGATCCCCGCTGTCCTCGGAACGGTCGTCCTCATGTACGGTGGCCTAGTCTTCATCCGCGGGGCATGGGGCGAACTCGTCGATCACCAGCCCGGCATGATGACGCTCATCAGCCTGGCAATCATCGTCGCTTTTGGCACGTCGCTCGCGGGGACTTTTGGCCTGTTCGAAGTCGAGGTCTGGTGGGAGCTCTCGTCTCTCATCACCATCATGCTCCTCGGCCATTGGCTGGAGATGCGGGCTATTTCCCAGGCTCGTGGCGCACTCAATGCACTCGCTGCCCTTCTCCCGGACACTGCCGAACGCGTAACGGGTACGGAGACCAAAACCGTTCCGCTCTCTGAGTTGCAGGTGGGTGACATTGTCCTCATCCGGCCCGGAACCCGTATCCCGGCGGATGGCACGGTCGTCGAGGGCACCGCCGATGTTGACGAATCGCTAATCACGGGCGAGTCCCGAGCTGTGTCGAAGGATCCTGGGGCTGCTGTTATCGCAGCCACTGTCGCTAGCGGTGGAAGCCTTCGAGTTCGCGTCACGGCAGTCGGGGAGCAAACCGCTCTGTCCGGAATCATGCGGTTAGTCGCGGCTGCGCAAGCTTCTGGGTCTCGCGCCCAAGCTCTTGCCGATCGCGCCGCAGCAATCCTCTTTTACGTAGCAGTCGCATCCGGTGTGATCACGTTAGCTTACTGGTGGTTTTCGGGAGACAAGGTACATGCTCTGATCAGAACGGCAACCGTACTCATTATTGCTTGCCCACACGCCCTGGGATTGGCAATTCCGCTCGTGATTGCAATCTCGACATCGCTTGGGGCTCAGAATGGCCTTCTCATCAAGGATAGAGTCGCGCTTGAACGCGCCCGGAATTTGGATGTGGTGATTTTCGATAAGACCGGAACACTCACACGAGGATCCCCTGCATTGTCGGGCGTTACGGTTACGCCTGGCAGTAACGAAAATGATGTGCTTACCCTGGCTGCTTCCGTCGAAGCGAACTCCGAACACCCGCTCGCGAAAGCAATCGTGACCGAAGCCAGGCGGCGGAACCTACCGACATTGCATGCTGCGGATTTCGAAGCGCTACCCGGCAGAGGGGCACAGGCACGCGTCGACGGCAAGAGCATCATTGTCGGCGGGCCGCGCCTGCTGGCCGAAGGCAAGATAACGGTGTCCCCCGAAGTCGAAAAGTTGACCGCCGGATGGGCGTCAGAGGGAAAGACGGTTCTCTATGTCGTCGCCGAAGGAGGACTGCTGGGCGTTTTCGCTATTGAGGACGAGATTCGGCCCGAATCCCCTGAAGCCGTCACGGAGCTTCATCGGCTTGGTATCCGCGTCGCAATGATTACCGGAGATTCGAAGACGGTCGCCGATTCGGTCGCCCGCCGCATTGGCATAGATGACGTCGCAGCCGAGGTCCTTCCAGCCGACAAGGCTTCCGCAGTGAAGCGCTTTCAATCGGGCGGCAAGAAGGTCGCAATGGTTGGTGATGGTGTGAATGACGCGCCAGCCCTGGCGACCGCAGATGTCGGAATCGCCATTGGAGCCGGAACCGACGTAGCCATTGAATCAGCCGGAATTGTGCTAGTGCGCAGCGATCCGCGGGACGTCGTCGGAGCGATCGAACTATCTCGTGCTGCCTACAGAAAGATGATCCAGAATCTGGTTTGGGCGACCGCTTATAACGTTATAGCAATCCCGATCGCAGGGGGCCTTCTCGTCGGGTGGGGAGTTGATCTGCCCATGAGCATTGGGGCAGTCGCCATGAGCGCTTCCACTATGATCGTGGCTGTGAATGCACAGTTGCTTCGGCGACTGAATTTGCGGGGTGCGGCCCATTCGCTGGTCACTAGCCCAGTTGGCCTAGCGCATGCCCCGAGCGGATAAGCTCAAAGAAAGTGATCTCTTAAACTTAAGCTATTGATTCCGCGAGAGAACCATGACTCGGCTGAAAAGATTGACCCGTGGCAAAACTGCTGGGGAGGCGGCGCTGTTTCCCATTCGATCGTCCGTAACCTGCAACTTTCCTGGTTGCATTGCGTCTAACCTACCGTTGAACCTATACTTTTGTGAAGCGATGAGGTTGGTTGTCAAAGTCGGCGTTTCGCTTTTATCGCTACTGCTCTTTGCCGCGCCGATCATGGCGTGCGCTTTGCCCGCAATGGCAATGAGCTCGGAAGAGCGTGAATGTTGCAAGCGCATGGCACAGGAATGTGGGAATATGGGAATGGGCAAATCTCATTCCTGTTGTCAGACTGTTTCGGTGCCAGATCATCTGCCCGCGATCAAGAGTTCATCGGACGTTGGATCAATGCATCTAACGCTTGCCCTCGTACACGCCGTACACCCACTCCCGACAATGACAACAATTCCGGAATCTGGTTCATCTCCCTGGGCGGCTGATATTCACTCACCACCCGACTCACCTCCTGCCGGTATTTCTGTTCTGAGAATCTGATCTTTCTTCCTCTGTCCGACTAACGCACTCGTGCGTCTACACGTTCGTGCGCCCACAGACTGATTTTTGTGTCGCGGAGGAAAGATGCGATCCCTGACTTTGTCCCGAATCTTCGGGAACACTCGAATTTCGTTTATTACTGCGGCTTTGTTCGTCGGAACGATGGCTGTCGCTCGCAGTGCTGGCGCTCAAGAGCGCCCCGGCTCTCAAACGCAGATTCCTGAATCTCCCGGTGTGGCCGAACACGGGGGGATGCCTACACCTTTGCGTGAACTCGTCTTAGAGGCGGAGCAGAAGAATCCGCAGATTGCGGCGTCGTTTCACGGTTGGCAGGCTTCGCGAAATGTTCCCAAGCAGGTGTCTGCACTTCCCGAGACTCAGGTTTCGGTACAGCAGTTCAGTGTGGGCAGCCCACGACCTTTCGCGGGTTATAGCAACAGCAATTTCGCCTACATCGGATTTGGCGCGTCCCAAGACATTCCCTATCCAGGCAAACGGCAGTTACGGGCCCAGGTCGCCGAGCACGAAGCGGACTCTATGGAAGCACAGACCGATTCCGTCCGCCGGATGGTGGTAGAAAGTCTCAAGATCGTCTATTTCAAGCTGGCTTACATTCAACAGACTGTCGGCGTTCTCGAGAAAAGTGATGAGCTGCTGAATCAGGTCGAAGAGGCCACTGAAGCTCGATATCGGGTGGGGCAAGGCAATCAGCAGGACGCGCTGAAGGCGCAGTTGCAACACACGAAAATCTTGCAAGAGATCGCCCATCACCATCAGGAAGAAGGACTGCTCGAAGCCCAGATCAAGCAGCTGTTGGGCCGTCCCCAGGACTCCCCGGATATCGTTGCCGACGCTCTCCATGCGAGAACCCTTTCGCTCAGCGCGCCGGCACTCTTGGAAAAAGCCAGCGAACACAATCCGGACGTGCGTTCAAAGCAAGCCTCGATCAAGCAACAAGAGACCCAGGTCGAACTCGCGCACAAGAACTTCCGTCCCGACTTCAACGTGCAGTACATGTATCAGCACACAAACGGAGATACACGCGATTACTACATGGCGACGTTTGGCATCCGGCTGCCCAACCGCGGACGGCAAAAGGCCGAGCTGGCCGAAGCGGAGCAGAATCAGGAGCGGGCGCGGCGAGAGCTGGATTCGGAGTCGCAACGTGTGCTCTCTGAAGTTCAGCAGCAATATGTGCGCGCAAGAACGTCAGAAGAACGGCTCAAGATCTACAGTGACGGTCTAGTCCCACAGTCGGAAGCCACCTTTCGCTCCGCTCTGTCTGCCTATCAATCGAACCGACAAGACTTCGAGAGTCTGCTTTCGTCCTTCCTCGATGTGCTGAACCTCGATCTGGAATATCGGAACGAACTAGTGGAGCACGAATCCGCGCTAGCTGAGCTGGAGCGCCTTACCGGGGTGGATGTGCCATGAACGAACGCGATTTGAGAATAAACAGCAGCGAGAGAGGACAAATCATGCCCAACCGAGAACCCAACGCTTATCGTCGCGCTTTTTGGATTGCGCTAGTAGCCGCGGTCGTGCTCACCGTTGTGGCTTCCGTTTTGTGGTGGCGTTTGAGCCTCGTCGGCGCCATGTCCAAGCCTGGGAGCGGTTCCGCTAGCGGCCCTCTTCAGGCGATTTCAGAGAATTCATCCGCAGACGGCTCAGATTCCGAGCCTGGATCGGCAGGCGAAATGCAGACCGGCATCGTGCAGGACACCCCGCTTTCGCCGATTCAGCTGACGCCTCAACGAATGCAAAGCATCGGCATCGTGCTGGGCAAAGTCGAATCCAAATCCGTCAATTCTGAGTTGCGTTTCTACGGTAATGTGCAAGTCGATGAGCGACGGCAGGCCTATGTGCAGACGCGCTTCGCGGGATGGATTCGCAAGGTGTATGCCGATGCAACCGGCAATTTCATTGGCAAGGGCCAGCCGTTGTTCACGATCTACAGCCCTGACCTCGTCGCGACCGAGCAGGAATATTTGTTGGCGAAGAAGAACTCGGAGTCTTTGCAACAGAGCACGGTTAACGGGGTGGCTTCGGGTGCGTCTTCACTTTTCAGTGCCGCAAAAGAAAGACTGCTGCAATGGGAGGTTTCTCCTGGCGAAATCGAGAAGTTGGATCAAGGCGGCAAGGCGATCACAGACCTCACGATCTACTCTCCTGTCTCGGGATACATCACCGACAAGAAAGCGCTACCCAATATGTATGTGCAGCCCGAAACGATGCTGTACACCGTGGCAGATCTGTCCGACGTCTGGGTGCTGGCCCAGGTATTTCAAAGCGATGCGGGAAAGATCAAGCCCGGCGATATCGCCGAAGTCACTGTCGATGCGTATCCGGGCCGTGTATTCAACGGAAGGGTGGAATACATTCTTCCCCAGTTGGACATGAACACCCGCACGCTGCCGGTGCGGCTCGTGTTTCCTAATCCTGGTCTGAAGTTAAGGCCGGGAATGTACACGAATGTCCGCGTCAAGTTGCCTTTGGGCCGTCAGTTGGTAGTCCCCGCTTCCGCGGCATTTCATTCGGGAACTAGGAATCTCGTCTTCGTTTACAAGGGCGAAGGCAATATCGAGCCACGCGAAGTCGAGTTCGGACCTCAGATAGGCGACCAGATCGTGGTTAGTAAAGGCGTCAAGGCGGAAGAACAGATCGTTACGTCAGCAAACTTCTTGATTGATTCCGAAGCCCAATTGCAAGCGGCTGCTGGGGCCTTCGTTCCTCCGCCCCCTGGCGCCGGTCAAGCAGCCTCCATGAATGCGCCAGCCCAGCAACAAGCCAGCGTCGAGCTGGCGACCGATCCAAATCCTCCGCACAAAGGCAGCAACGTCTTCCGCGTGAAACTGACGGGCCACGATGGGCAACCAATCGCAGGTGCGACCATCGCAGTGACCTTCTACATGGCGGCGATGCCAGCGATGGGAATGGCTGCGATGAAAACTGTCGTCAATGCCAGCGACAAAGGTGGGGGAATGTATGAAGGACAAGGTGATCTCGGTTCTGGAGGTACGTGGCAGGTCACGATCAGGGCGCAACAAAACGGGCAGACGATTGCCAACAAGCAGCTTACGGTAAATGCCACGGGAGGTATGTAGCCATGATCTCCCGAATCATTGAATGGTGCGCGCACAATCGCTTCCTGGTCTTCACCGGCGTGCTCCTGCTGACGCTGACTGGAATCTGGTCCATGGGCCATATCCCGTTGGACGCCTTGCCGGACATTTCAGACGTGCAGGTCATCATCCACACCAATTGGGAAGGGGAACCGCCCAACATCATCGAGGATCAAGTGACGTATCCGATCGTCACTGCGTTGCTGGCGGCGCCCAAGGTGAAGGCGGTACGCGCCCAGACCATGTTCAATGACTCGTACGTCTTCGTTGTCTTCGAAGATGGAACGGATATCTATTGGGCCCGCTCTCGGGTTGTCGAGTATCTGCAGACGATCACCGGCCGGCTTCCAGCGAACGTGCATCCTGCCATTGGGCCGGATGCGACGGGGGCCGGTTGGGTCTATGAATACGCGCTGGTTGACCACACGCACAAACACAGTCTGGCTGACTTAAGGAGTATCCAGGACTGGCACCTGCGCTATCAGCTTGCGACGGTTCCGGGAGTCGCCGAAGTTGCGAGCATAGGCGGATTCGTGCGCCAGTACCAGGTCAACGTCGATCCCAACAAATTACTGGCGTATGGCATTCCGCTGTCCACTGTTATCGACCGTGTGAAATCGAGCACGAACGAAGTTGGTGGGCGCGTGCTCGAACTGAGCGGTACTCGCTACATGATCCGCGGTCTTGGCTACCTGAAATCTCTGGATGATCTGGCGAATGTGCCTGTCATGGCCAAGAACGGGACCCCCGTACTCATCAAGGATCTCGGCACGGTTTCCTTCGGCCCTGACATCCGCGAAGGCGTCGCCGATTGGAATGGCGAGGGCGAGACGGTTGGCGGCATCGTTGTTATGCGCTACGGGCTAAATGCCCTCAACGTGATCGACGGCGTCAAGAAAAAGCTGGCGGAAATCAAGGCATCGCTACCGCCTGGCGTCGAGGTCGTGTCCGGCTATGACCGCGGCGGTCTGATCCGTGAATCGATCAACACTTTGAAACACAGCCTGATCGAGGAAGCGATCATCGTTTCTCTGGTCATCATTGTGTTCTTGTTCCACGTCCGCTCGGCGCTGATCCCGATTCTCACACTGCCCATTGCGCTCACAATCTCATTCGTTCCCATGTACTACCTGAACGTCAGCTCCAACATCATGTCGCTGGGCGGACTGGCGTTGGCCATAGGTGTTTTGGTGGATGCGGCCATCGTCATGGTGGAAAACGGGTACCGGCATCTTTCCGAACTGCCTGCGTCGGGAGGAGAAGCTGGCGGGGAGGTTAAGTACTCGAACGGCCCCATCCTTCACGTAGAGACGAATGCCAGCACAATTCAAGCCACGAAGAAAGGGGTTGAAGGGGAGCGCGTGCGTATCCTCATTGATGCTGCCAAGCAGGTCGGACCCGCGTTGTTCTTCTCTCTCCTTATTATCGTGGTGTCGTTCCTTCCCGTGTTCTTGCTGGAAGCGCAGGAAGGGCGTATGTTCCGCCCCCTGGCATGGACTAAAACACTGGTCGTGGGCTTCTCATCTCTGTTGGCCATTACCCTCGTTCCCATCCTTATGGTGATATTCATTCGCGGCAAGCTCCGGCCGGAGTCGGAAAACCCGATTTCAAGACTCACTCAGGCTCTTTATTTGCCTGTGTTGCGCCTCTGCCTCAAATACCGCAAGACGACACTACTTCTGAATTTGGCATTCCTGTTGCTCACTTTCCCGTTGATGTTCAAGCTGGGCAGTCAGTTCATGCCGCCCTTGTTTGAGGGTTCTTCGCTGTACATGCCGACCGCTCTCCCTGGTATTTCCATCACGCAAGCCTCGCAGCTCCTGCAAGAGCAGGACAGGGTTCTCCGGTCTTTTCCTGAAGTTGAAACCGTATTCGGCGCGGTTGGTCGGTCCGACAGTGCCACCGACAACGCTCCGCTCGACATGTATGACACCACCGTGATGCTCAAGCCGCGCGAAAAGTGGCGGACGGGGATGACTTACGAAAAACTCATCGGAGAAATGGACGCCAAGCTCCAGTTCCCAGGTCTCACGAATACCTGGACTATGCCCGTCGAAAACCGCCTCGATATGGCGCTAACGGGAATCAAGACGCCGGTGGGAATGAAGCTACAAGGCACAAATCTCGAACAAATCCAACAGCTCGGAGCACAGGTACAGCAGATCTTGTCGGGACTGTCGCAAGTTCGCTCGGTTTTTGCCGAGCGGGTGTCGCAAGGATTTTACGTCAATGTCGAGGTCAATCGGGGAGAGGCAGCCAAATACGGTTTGACCATCGCTGACGTGCAACAGGCGGTGGAGTCCGGTATCGGCGGGATGAATGTCGCCGAGAACATCGAAGGCCGCCGCCGTTACCCAATCAACGTGCGCTACCAGCGCGATTTCCGCGATAACCTTCAAGAGCTCAGCCGCGTGTTGATCGCTACACCTGCAGGCGCGCAGATCCCCATTTCCGAAGTGGCGACCATCTCGTTCTCGCGCGGTCCGGCCATGATCCGGGACGAAGATGGCCAACTGACGGGCTACATCTACATCGACCTGAATACGACTGACTACGGTGGTTTCGTTGAGCACGCGAGCCAAATGCTCCGGCAGAAGTTGCAATTACCGGCGGGCTACACCTATCAGTGGTCGGGCGAATACGAGTTCCAAGTCCGGGCAAAGGAGCGCTTGAGGATCATCTTGCCGATTGTATTCTTCGTGATCTTCCTGCTCCTGTACTTGGTCTTTCATTCCATCACCGAAGCTATGGTGCTGATCTTCCCCACTTTCTACGCCATGACTGGCGGGCTGATTTTGCAATGGCTGCTTGGCTACAACTTCAGTGTCGCCGTCTGGGTCGGCTACATCGCTTTGTTCGGCATAGCCGTGGAGACCGGCGTCGTGATGGTGGTCTATTTGCACGAATCGCTCGCCAAGCGGATTGCTTCAGATCGCCCCCTGACTGAAACCGATATTCACGAAGCTGCCATTGAGGGCGCAGTTCACCGGCTTCGGCCCAAGCTGATGACTGTCTCTGCCGTTCTAGCCAGCTTAATTCCGATCCTGTGGGCGACTGGCATCGGCTCTGACGTGATGAAGCCGATTGCCGCTCCTATGGTCGGCGGAATGATTACGTCAACGATTCACGTGCTGATTCTGGTTCAAGTGTTCTTCGTGCTCATGAAGGAACGATCTCTGCGGCGCGGCACGTTGCGGCCGGTGGCGACGGAGTGAACGGCACCGACGTTAAGGTTGCATCTGTCCAACCTGGAGGCAAATCAACTCGAACCCTTCGTGGTCCGCACCTGCGGTCGTGTTTAGATCATCAAAACCAAGTATGGGCATGTACGCGAAGTATGTTCTTCCACGGCTGATTAACCTCGCGATGAAGAACACGGATATGACTCGCTTGCGGTCAGAGTCCGTGTCGCGAGCGCACGGCAACGTACTGGAGATTGGTATCGGATCTGGTTTGAACTTGCCGTTCTATTCCTCAACGGTTCATCACGTGTATGGCGTCGATCTGTCTCTCGAGCTTCAGCGTATGGCACTGAAGAGGGCGTCAGGTAAATCATCTGAGGTCACGTTCCTTCCACAATCCGCCGAAGATCGGATCCCGCTTGCCGACTTGAGCATTGACACAATCGTGGTGACGTGGTCTTTGTGTTCTATCCCAAATCCCGCAGCAGCCCTTCAGCAAATGAAACGAGTGTTGAAGCGGAATGGGCAGCTGATCTTTATCGAGCACGGCTGTTCAGCAGATGCTGGCGTGAGGGTTTGGCAGGATCGGATAACGCCAATTTGGAAGCGGATTGGAGGCGGCTGCCATCTCAATCGCAAGATTGACGACCTCATCAAAGCAGCAGGATTCCAGGTCACCGAGCTGAAGAACTTCTATCTTCCCGGACCTCGCCCCATGACCTACACCTACCAGGGCGTAGCGTCTGTTGTGTAGTTCGGGCGGCCGACCTCTATGTGATCTTTTTCCCAAGACATCTTTGACTGTGGACCGCCGAACAGGAAATGAATTCAGTTGAGGACTAGACTTTCTCCGTCATCTGCGTCGCGCACAACCCAGAAGGAGGGGAAGATGAACGTGCGGCGCAGGAGCTGACAACGAGGCGACGGGATTCGCCCTCCATGCCGGTGTGCCGTAAGTGTGCCGTACGCTTCGAGCCCATACGCGCCAAGTCGCGCTTTTTCAATACCTCGGTAAAGTGCTTCCGTGCGGGCTTTGTTGAAGGTAAATCGTTGAAAAGAGTGGTGAGCGCGGAAGGAATCGAACCTTCAACCTACTGATTAAGAGTCAGTTGCTCTGCCAATTGAGCTACGCGCCCAAGCTTTTGTTTTCAGTTAATTACGGCAGATGCCATTTCGTCAAGAGAGGCATTGTGTCGTAATTGT